>Ga0209755_10000372_pt1 | contig 84308 bp, 78 predicted proteins | sample TergutCo191P1_FD_187301 | JGI IMG/M metagenome (GOLD analysis project Ga0209755, IMG submission 187301) | Cornitermes sp. P1 segment gut microbial communities from Petit-Saut dam, French Guiana - Co191P1 (SPAdes) (version 2) | ecosystem: Host-associated > Arthropoda: Insects > Digestive system...
ACACAGACGCTGATGTTGGCGATGAAATACTTGTGGAAATCGATCCCAAACAGTTTGACCGCATTGCGGTTCAGAGCGCAAAGCAGACAACCCATCAGACAATCAGAGAAATACAAAAAGATTCGCTGTTTTCCGAGTTTATAGACAAAAAAGGCGAAATTATAATCGGTTATTATCAGAGGGAGAGAAACGGAACCATTTATGTCGATATCGGTAAAATGGAAGGAATCCTTCCCAAAAAATTCCAGTCGCCGAGAGAAATCTATCATGTTAATGACAGAATCAAAGCGCTTATCGAAGAAGTAAAAAAAGACAATTCCGGTCTCCAGATAATTTTATCAAGAACCCATACCGAATTTGTACGCGCAATTTTTGAACTTGAAGTTCCCGAGATTTACGACAAAACCGTAGAGATACATAAAATTGTGCGCGAACCCGGGTTCCGCACAAAATTAGCGGTTTATTCAAACCGCGAAGATGTTGATCCCGTTGGCGCCTGCGTAGGGCTTAAAGGCGTGCGCATTCAAGCGGTAATAAAAGAGCTTGAAGGCGAAAAAATTGATATACTGAAATACGATCCCGATCCAAGGCGCTTCATTAAAAACGCGCTGTCGCCTGCGGAAGTGCGCGATGTAATCATCCTTGACGAAGGTAAACATCAGGCGCTTGCGGTAGTAAGCGATTCAATGCTTTCACTAGCGATTGGTAAACAGGGATTAAACGTGCGTCTTGCGAACAGGCTTGTTGACTGGAATATCGACGTTAAAACTGAAACGCAGTTCGCGGAAATGGATATTGCGGCTGAATCGCGAAGAGCGGTATCGCAATTGTTCGGCGACACTGAAGGTTACGAAAATGAAATTTCGCGTATCAGTGAGCTTCCGAATGTTGATCGCCGTATCGCGCAAATTTTACTTGATAACGGCGTTGATCTAATCGAAGATTTCATCGCGTTAAGTCAGGAAGATTTGGAATCGAAGGGGCTTACAGCGGCGGAACTTGACGGACTTCGTAAAGTTATCGAAGATAATATTGAGATTGTCGAAGAAGATGAAGAGTACGAAGAAGAGCAGGAAGAAAAAGCCGAACAGAGCGCTGAGGAAAATCAGGAAGCCGAAGAATACGAATGTCCTGAATGCGGCGCAAAGATAACAGTAGACATGACAACATGTCCGAGCTGTGGAATCGGCTTAAGTTTCGAGTATGAAGAGGAGGAGTAAGATAAGGATTTATGGCGGAACACCCAACGAAGTTTCCTGAGGGAGATACTGACAGTACTAAAAAACCAAAAGCTCAGCTGATAAAGCGTTCTCAAACCGAGCAGGATACTGCGGGAAAGAATAACGCGGAACAGGCTGAGCACAGAAAAGTTAAAATCGTAATGAAGAAACCGGCAGCAGTGCCTGTTAAAAAACCATCGCCGAAAGTAAAAGTCAGTGCTCCTTCCGCAGGGAACTTCGCAGGAGGTTCAGGTAAATCCGCTCCCAATAAAAAAAATGATGATCCTGATAACAAACCTTTAGATAGAGAGAAAGCCGATTCATCGAAGGTTAGCTCTTTCCAGATTGCGCAGCGTCCCGCAGCCGCCGCAGGACGCGTCGGCGGAAAGCCTGTAGGCGGCAGCCACGAGCAAAGACCGAGACAGCCTTCAGGACAGGGACGTCCTCAACAACCGCGCCCGAGCAGACAGGGTGGTGAAGGCGGAGCCTTACCGGGAAAAAGAGATTTCGGCGCGCGCCCGTCCGGTTCAATTTCACGCGGCGGTCCGGGCATGGCTCCAAGGGGCGGACAGAATCAGCGTCCGCCTTTCCAGCCAAGAACGCAAGGACAAGGCGGTAAACCGGGGTTCACCGGAGGATTCCGTCAGGGGGCTGCAGGCGGCGGACGCAGCGGCTCAATGGGCGGCACAACGCCATCAGGTCCCATCCCGGAAGGAAAAGGACCTGCGAAACGAAAGTTCATCGCGAAGAAACCAGCTTACAACCGCAAGGAAAAAGAACTCGAAATGGAGGAGAAACTCCTTCAGACAAAGAAAAAAATAACGCACATCGCAAACCCGGTGCCGAAATCCATAGACATTATGGAAGTGATTTCCGTATCCGAGCTTGCGCGAAAAATGAATTTAAAAGCGTCTGATCTTATTCAAAAACTTATGAGTATGGGTCAGATGGTTACTATAAACCAGCAGATCGACGCCGACACTGCTACGCTTTTAGCAGCGGAGTTCGGCGCGGATGTAAAAATCGTAAGCCTTTACGACGAGACTGTAATTGAAACAGCTTCAGATGATAACGCCGTTATGCTTCCGCGTCCGCCTGTCGTTACTGTTATGGGACATGTCGATCACGGAAAAACAAAACTGTTAGACGCAATACGCAAAGCGGACGTTGTTTCAGGCGAGTTCGGCGGCATTACACAGCACATAGGCGCTTACATGGTGGAAACGCCGCATGGCTCTCTTACCTTCCTTGACACCCCGGGTCATGAAGCGTTTACGCGCATGAGAGCCAGAGGCGCGCAGATAACAGACATTGTAATCCTTGTTGTGGCAGCAGACGACGGCGTTATGCCTCAGACAATCGAAGCTATAAACCACGCCAAAGACGCAAATGTTCCGATTATCGTAGCGGTAAATAAAATCGATAAACCCGAAGCGAATCCGGACAGGGTAAAAAGCCAGCTTTCAGACTTGGGGCTTATGCCTGAAGACTGGGGCGGACAGACTATGTTTATCGAACTTTCAGCTCTTCAAAAGACAGGTATTGATAAATTAATCGATTCTATTTTACTTGAAGCCGAACTTTTGGATTTAAAAGCCAATTTCCAGCGCAGCGCTGAAGGAAAAATACTCGAATCAAAAGTAGATCACGGAAGAGGCATTGTCGCTACCGTTATGGTGGAAAGAGGAACCCTTGCGATCGGAGACGCATTTGTCGCAGGCGTATGGCCGGGAAAAGTGCGCGCGATTTTCAACGACAAAGGAGAGAAAATAAATAAAGCCACTCCTTCAATGCCTGTTGAAGTATTAGGATTTGAAGGAATACCTAACGCCGGAGACCCGCTGCAGGTGGTTCAGGATGAAAAAGTAGCGCGCGAATATTCTTCCAAGAGACAGGAATTAAAGCGATTCGAAGACGCGAAGATTCTCAAGAAAGTTACAATGGATAATCTCCATGACATGATAACAGACGGCGCGATACAGGAATTAAAAGTAATTATTAAAGCCGACGTTCAGGGGTCTGCCGAAGCTCTTAAATCAAGTTTGGAAAAATTAAGCACAAAAGAAATAAGACTCCATGTTATTCAGGCGCTTCCCGGTCCTGTAAACGAAGGCGACGTAGACCTCGCGATTGCGTCTAACGCTATAATTATCAGCTTTAACGTCCGCCCTCTTCCGAAAGCGAAAATCCTTGCCGATCAGGAAAAGGTTGATATCCGCAAATACAACATTATTTACAAAGCGGTGGAAGAGATCAGGCAGGCGATGGAAGGCATGTTAAAACCCGACACAAAAGAAGAAGTAATCGCAAGCGTAGAAGTTCGCGATACCTTCAAAGTGCCGAAAATCGGAACTATCGCAGGCTGTTATGTGCTATCGGGAACCGTTAAAAGATCGTGCACTGTTAATCTTATCCGCGATCAGATTGTCATTCATTCAGGTAAAATCGCTTCATTAAGGCGTTTTAAAGATGATGCGCGGGAAGTTGCGGCAGGCTATGAATGCGGTATCGGTCTTGAAGGTTACGACAACATTCAGGTGGGTGATATTTTTGAAGTTATAGAAGTTGTTGAAATCGCGAGAAAACTTAGTTCCTAAAGGATAATTTTCCGTAATATGCAGCAATTCAGAACAGAACGTCTTGGTCAGACGATTCAGGAAAAAATCGGTTCTCTTATCCTCGAAGGAAAAATAAAAGACGCAAGAGTTAATAATTTTTTATCGATTACAAAAGTAAATGTCTCAAAAGACCTTTCCTTCGCGGATGTTTATGTCTCTGATATACGCGGAAAAATAAACGAGAAAGAAGTGGAAGGCTTGCAAAGCGCGGCGGGTTTTATTCAATCACAGCTGGGAGCTGTAATGCACATTAGAAAAATACCAAAGTTAAGGTTTCATATAGATAAAAGCGTTAGCGACAGTTTTGATTTAATAAAAAAAATAGAGAGTCTTGTTGAAACAGAAAAATGAATTCAGGTTTAATTTTATTTAATAAGCCGCCGGGTATTACATCCTTTGATGCGTTACGCGATATAAAACGCTCTCTTGGTACGGGTAAGGTGGGGCACACGGGCACTTTGGATAAATTCGCATCCGGGCTTTTAATCGTTCTTGTTGGAAGAGCTCTTCGTCTAAGCCGGTGGTTTACCCATTGCGATAAAAAGTACCGCGCGAAGATTCATTTCGGCGAAGAAACCGACACCTTAGACCCCGAAGGAGAAATAATAGCGAAAGCTCCTCTTCCTTCCCGTGAAGATGCAGAAAGAACATTAAAACAATTTACAGGCAGTGTAATGCAGGCGCCTCCCGCTTTTTCCGCTATTCATGTAAACGGAAAACGGGCTTCAAATCTTGCGCGTTCGGGAAACGCGCCTGAAATGAAAAAACGCCCTGTAACAATTTATGAATTGGAGCTTCTTTCATGGGAGCCGCCTTTCGCAGATATTTTTGTTCATTGTTCGAGCGGCACTTATATACGCTCTTTGGCTCGTGATATAGCCATCGCCGCAGGAAGCAGAGCGCACCTGTGTGAATTAAAACGCACCCATGTCGGCGGTTTTTGCATTGAAGAAAAAAAACACGAAGAAGAAAAAGATTATTCAATTATGGCAATTAATAAAACTGTAATAAATTTTATAGGGATGCCGTGGTTTGAAGTCAATACGAATGAAAAAAGAGAAATTTTACAAGGAAAACCCTTGGATCGAATATTAAAAATTAAAACTCTTGATTCATCCGTAGAGAACTCTTCTCTTAACCAAGCCGCAGCAGTCTTTGAAGGCGAGGAGCTTATTGCTATAATCGAAAAAAATGGTCTAAATGCCGCGCTAAACTGGAAATACGCCTGTGTATTAGGATAAAGAATTGTCTGTTTAAAATCAAAATTACTTGCTATAATAAGTGTTAAATAGATAATAATTAAAGCCGGTGGTTGATAAAAACAAAAGGGGAAGCAGTATTGATAAATTATAAAAAACTGTTCTTTTGTGTTGCCTTTATAACACTGGGCGTATTGTTTTTAAAGACACCTGTTTTAGCTCAAAATGTCGAATCGCGACCCGCGCCAAGTGCAACACAGTTTCCCGCGCAGCCTGTTATAAAGATTGCCATGAGCGATGACTCTCCTATGGGTGTGGGGCGTTTACTTTACGCGGCGCTTGAAAAGTTAGGCTATAAAATGTCAGTTAATGTCGGCGGGATGCGTACCTCAATTGCCAGTGTAAACTACGGTGAAGCGACAATTTTGCCAAACCAAACAGAGGGTTTTGACATTCAATTTCCCAATCTTATAAAAGTTCCATTTCCCGTTGATTATGTGGAATTTACAGCCTATACCCGCTCAGATGCTTCTTATAATATATCAACATGGAAAGATATTGCGGGCTTAAGATTCTGTTACCGCTGGCAGAATATATTTGTGGTAAACCAGGCAGAGCGGACAGGAGCTTCCAAATTAATATTAAAAAGCGAACTTCAGGATTTATGGGATGCCTTACTCAATAATGAAGCTGACGTTACGATCCTTCCGCGCGTTATAACATTTGATTATCGAATTCCTCCCGGTATTAAAAAATTAAATGTTATTGACCGTATTCCCTGCTACTCGTATGTAAACAAAGATTACGCCTTTTTAGTTCCTCAGCTGGAAAAAGCGTATAGAGAACTGATTGGTCCCAGCTCCCCTGAGGCAATCAGAAACTTCCGCGTATCTAAAAGAGACAACAACAGCGGTAAAAAGGTTTTGCTGCATATCAGCTCTTTTGACGGGCGGGTTGAGAGGGAACGCAGTCAAATTGAGGTAATAAGGCAGGTTCTGGAATCGTACAGCGATGTGGAGTATAGAAATATTAATTTAAATTCTTATGAACATCGCGATAACACCGGTTTTAATGATATTTATTCAGATATGATCCGCACGAATTATATCGCACATGATATTGATGTTGTTTTAGTATCCGATAACGAAGCGTTTAAATTCGTGATGGATAATTACTACATACTCTTTTCCCAAAAACCGGTAGTATTCTGCGGAGTTAATAGTATTGAAAAAAACACGCTGCACAGCATGGAAGATTATATTACAGGTATTTCCGGAAATATTTCCTTTGAGGAAACGGCAAGGGAAATGCTGCGTTTATACCCAAAAACAAAACGTATTTTTATTTTAAATGATTATACGCTATCCCGAAGTTCAAATACGCGCAGACTTATTGAAAATAAAATAAAAGAGGCAGGATTACCGGTTGAATTTGAATTTTGCGAAAATAAACCTTTTGATGAGATACTGGAAGAGATTCGCGGTTTTGCCTCTGATACGCTGGTTTTAATCGGTAATTATCTTGTAGACGGCGACAATATACTTTATTCGGAAATAGACGTGCAGAAACACGTCGTGTCCGCGTCGATAAATCCTGTATTCTGTTTAACTTCGACTTTTATGGGGCACGGAACATTAGGAGGATATGTCTCAATTCATGAAGTAAAGAGCCATGTCGCTGTTTCTATGGCAATTGATATACTAAACGGGAAGAAGGTAACAGACATTCCCGTTATCTATGATTCGTCGTCATTTAACCGGTGGCAGTTTGATCACAAAACGGCAAAAAGATTTAAAATAAACACCAATAATTTACCGGCGAATCATATTGTCATTAACCGCATATTACCTATATGGGAATCTAATCCGCTTGAGTTCATTTTTTCGTTAATTGCTGGAACATTTATGCTTTTAATTATTCTCGCGTTGATTATATTTTTAAAAATACTCTCAAAAAAACAAGCGGAAGCGCAAAGCGCCACAAACGCGAAGTCCGCCTTTTTAGCGAATATGAGCCATGAGATACGAACGCCAATGAACGCGATTGTTGGTATGGCATCTGTTGGAATGAAGGCGGATAATCTTGAGCGTAAGGATTATTGCTTTAAAAGAATAAACGAAGCCTCAAAACTTTTGCTCGGCGTTATAAATGATATTCTGGATATGTCAAAAATTGAAGCCAATAAACTGGAATTAACATACGCGGAATATAATTTTAAAGATATGGTGCTTAGAATAATCGATGTGAATAACGTGCGCGTAAATGAGAAAAATCAGTTAGTATCTGTTTATATTGATCCTGCGATTCCTGAATTTCTTATTGGCGACGAGCAGAGGTTATCGCAGGTTATAACTAACCTTATAGGAAACGCGATAAAGTTCACGCCGCAAAAGGGTTCTATTAAAATTCGCGCGGAATGTACGAGTAAGGAAAACGATCTATACGAAATTATGTTTTATATTACCGATACAGGCATAGGCATAAACCGAGAGAAGCAAAAAAATCTGTTTCAGCCTTTTCAGCAGGCAGAAAGCAGTACGTCAAGAGAATTCGGCGGTACGGGTTTAGGTTTATCAATATCTAAAAATATTATAGAAATGATGGGCGGCAGAATATGGATCGAGTCAGAACTCGGGCAAGGCGCTTCATTCTTCTTTACAATAAAGGCAAAATGCGCAGCGGAAAAGCTGCAGGCGAAAGACGCAGAGGCTGATATAAACGCGGCGGTAAAATTCACAGGGCAGAGCATATTACTGGTAGAAGATATGGAAATAAACCGCGAGATTGTACAAGCCCTTCTTGAACCTACTGAGATTACAATTGACTGCGCCGAAAACGGCGAAGTAGCTGTTAGAATGTTCCGTGAAGCTCCTTACAAATACGCAATGATATTCATGGATATACAAATGCCTTTGATGGACGGTTATGAAACAACCCGCCGCATCAGAGAAATTGAATCCGAACAGAAGAAATTGGAATCGATTAAGGAGTTTGCGAAGCAAACTCCTAAGGTACCCTCGCAGGGTGTACCTATTGTAGCTATGACAGCGAATGTATTCCGCGATGATATTGAAAAATGCCTTGAATCCGGCATGAACAGCCATATAGGCAAGCCGCTTAATCCGGACGAAGTCATGGATAAGCTTAAGTTATATTTGAGCTGATGTATTTTCTTGAAGATCATGTTTGTTAATTAAAAATATAAATTAGAGGGTTTTAAAAATTACTTTTTCTTTACCGTGTCATTATCTTTTGATTTGACCTCATAACATTCCAATAAATCACCGCCGTCATGCGCCTTAATTTCAATGCCTAAATCTGAAATTCCAACTTTCTCGGCGTCATTTTTCACCTTTTCAAATTTCAACTTTTTATCGTCCATTTATTTTCCCCTAAATTAAGACTCAGTTAAATGTCAGCAATTATTCATTAATATTGTACAACACATTACCTCATTATTCCTAGTGGAAAAAACTTTTTTTTTAAAGAATTTGACAAAATTATGGGTTTATTTGTATACCATAAACCACTGTTAAAACGCTTGTATGAATCAAAAAATCGCACAATTTACATGAAAATACAATTTTTTAATCCTTTGCCCGCTAAAGGCAGCGGATATTCTGAATACCTTGCAGCTTAATTCCCGCAATGAGACATCATATATTCACGTAACACCGCGTTCATTCTGGTTTGATAACCTTTTCCAAAAGAGCGGAACCATTCAAGAATATCAGCGTCGTAATTTATTTTTACCGGTATTTTTACAGGTTTATAAAGCGAGCGGTTAAGCAATTTAGCGGGAACGAAACGGGCAAGTTGTTCTTGTGTTAGAGCAGGCATATCAGAGGTGTCAATATCTTTATCTTTCATTACCCTTAGTTTGCTCAAACGCTGTTCATCAAGCGGCGGCAAGTCGTTAATTGTTTTTCTTACTGTTGGCATAATATATCTCCTGTTCATTTTTAAGCGCTTTTCGCGCAGATATTATTCGTACAGTATCCTTATCAGGTTCAGTTTCTACAACAAATAAAACTAAACCTGCAACAGCGCCAAGAAATATCCAACGGGTTTCATCTGAGCTGTGTTTTTCATCAAAGAAATCCAATCTGTCAGGGTCATACCATGCTCGTACTGCATCATTAAAATCGACACCATGCTTTTTTATATTTGCAAGGTTCTTATTTTCATCCCATATAAATTGAACCATAATAAAATACCTATTATATTATACCTATATTTATATGGTTTGTCAAGGAAAATGATTGGAGTAATTTCTCTGGGATCAATTACTCTAAAAATTTCACGCTTTCTCGTGAACTCTCTTTATAGATACCACTTTTCTATCAAATTTCAAGGAATTCCAGACCTAAAAGCGCAATTTGTACCTCATATCTTGACACTTTCCTCAATTTATGCCAATATTTAGGCAGAAATAAGGGTTTAAACAGGAGAGAATTCATGGCTTTAAACAAAGAAAGCGCGGCAACAATCGTAGCCAAATTTGGTAAAAACGACAAAGACACAGGCGCCACGGAAGTTCAGATAGCGCTGTTAACTGAACGTATTAATCAGCTTACAGAACATTGCAAGCAGTTCAAGAAAGACAAATCAGGACAAAGAGGTCTTTTAATTTTAGTCGGAAAAAGACGAAGGATGCTCAAATACATTCAAAGAACCAACCTTGAAGGGTATCGCAAGCTCATAAAAGAACTTGGATTGCGTAAATAATTATGATGCAAAAAGTAACACTCTCGGTAGCCGGAAAGGAACTTATCCTTGAGACCGGCAGGATCGCGAAACAAGCCAACGGTTCTGTTTTTGCGCAGTATGCGGGTTCGGCGGTTATTGCTACCGTTTGTTCATCGTCGGAATCGGTAGAGGGCATGGATTATGTGCCGCTTACCGTTGATTATAACGAAAAATATTATGCCGCTGGAAAAATCCCAGGCGGTTTTATAAAAAGAGAAAGCCGACCAAAGGACAAGGAGATTCTTGTCTCCCGTCTCATCGACCGCCCCATGCGTCCCTTATTCGACAAAAGTTTCGGGCGCGAGATTCAGCTCATCCCTACAACTTTGTCTACAGATCAGGTAAATCCGCCTGACATTCTGGCGATTATCGCGTCTTCCGCGGCAGTCGTAATTTCCGACATTCCTTTTAACGGACCTGTTGCAGGCGTTCGTGTATGTCAGGTTGAAGGGCAGCTTATCGTTAATCCCACTTACGAGCAGATTGAAAAATCAACAATGGAAATTGTAGTAGCGGGAACCAAAGACGGCATCACAATGGTAGAAGGCGGCGCGAAGGAAGTAAGCGAAGAGCTGATGATCGAAGCTCTGGATAAAGCCCATGCGATGATAAAAGAATTTTGCGCGTTACAGGAAAAACTGCGCGAGCTTGCGGGAAAACCAAAACTTCCCCTTACAAAGCTTTCATATTCTCTTGAAAACCATGACGCTATCCGCGCCGCGGCATATCCAAAACTTCAAACCGCGTGTTTCCTTCCCACCAAACACGAAAGACACGACGGCATCAAAGCAGTTAAAACAGAATTTGAAACCCAATACGCGGCGCAGCTTGAAGACGAAAAACAGAAAAAACTTTTTGACGCCTTATTCGAAGATATGCAGTACGAAATTCTTCGCACTTCGATCTTAAATAACGGAAAGCGCGTGGATGGTCGCGGTCTTGAAGATATCCGCAGTATTACCTGCGAAGTTGGTATTTTACAGCGCACCCACGGCAGCGCATTATTTACAAGAGGTGAGACACAGTCGCTTTGCGTTACGACACTTGGAACCGTTTTTGACGAACAGATTTTTGACGACATCGAAGGCGACAAGCGCGAAAACTTTATGCTTCACTATAACTTCCCGCCGTATTCGGTAGGAGAGGTCGGAAGGACTGGTACAGGCAGAAGAGAGATTGGGCACGGACATCTTGCGCTTCGCTCCTTAAAAGCGATGATTCCATCAAAAGATGAATTCCCCTACACGGTGCGCGTGGTTTCGGAAATCATGGAATCCAACGGTTCTTCTTCGATGGCATCAGTCTGCGGAGGCACATTATCAATGCTTCATGCAGGCGTTCCAATGAAAAAACCTGTCGCAGGTATCGCGATGGGATTAATCACCGAAGGAAACGCAGGACCAAACGACAGATTCGCGGTGTTATCTGACATTCTCGGAGAAGAGGATCACCTTGGAGACATGGACTTTAAAGTTGCGGGCACTAAAGACGGAATTACAGGCTTCCAGATGGATATTAAAATCGCAGGCGTAAGCCCGCAGATTATGCAAAAAGCGCTTGATCAGGCGAAACGCGGAAGGCTGCACATATTGGGAATCATGAATCAGTGCATAGACAAACCCGTTGCAGAAATCAGCGAATACGCGCCTAAGATTCTGACGCTGCGCATAGATATCGACAAGATCGGCGCCCTTATCGGTCCCGGCGGAAAGAACATCAAAGCGTTATGCGAACAATATTCGGTAAAAATCAACACGGAAGACGACGGCACTGTAACAATATTCGGCAAGAACGCGAAAGATACAGAAAACGCAAAAGCCGCGGTTATGGGCATTGCTTCCGATCCCGAAGTAAACAGAATATATGACGGCACTGTAAAGCGCATTATGGATTTCGGCGCCTTTGTCGAAATACTTCCCGGCAAGGAAGGGCTTGTGCATATCAGTAAACTTTCAAGGCAAAGGATCGAGAAGGTAACCGATGTGTTAAAAGAAGGACAGCAGATACCTGTTAAATTACTGGAAATCGATAAACAGGGAAGGCTCAATCTTTCATATATAGATGCAATTGACGCCCGATAATGCACGCGTAGCGTGTGGATGAATTATAGTAGTTGAAACCGCTTCGCGGTTAATATTAAGAGTGGCGCAAATATAAGCCAATGAGATGAAGCGTGCGCGAGGGCTTTAGCCCGAGTTGTGCGCCCAGCATGTTGGGTGTGATGTGGATGGAATAGCGTTAAAAATACTTAAAGCCGATCCCTGTATTACGCTTCCCAAATACGAAAGTGAAGGCGCGGCAGGTATAGACCTCCGCGCTTTTTTAGGCGCTGATGTATGTATACCGCCTTTAGGCAGGGCAAGAATCCCTACAGGTTTAAAACTGGAAATTCCCGAAGGATACGAAGGGCAGGTGCGCCCGCGCTCGGGTTTGGCGATTAAAACGGGGCTTACAGTCCTTAACTCACCCGGAACCATAGACAGCGATTATCGCGGAGATTTAGAGATAATTTTGATAAATTTGGGCGCGGAAAATGTTATAATTAAAGACGGGGAGAGAATTGCGCAATTGGTTATCGCGCCTGTCAGCCGGGTTCAAATCGAAGAAACCTTTGAACTGTCCGCAACCAAAAGAGGCACAGGCGGTTTTGGCTCCTCAGGGGTTAATTGATGTTTAAAAATAAATTGCAGTTTGGAAGAAACTCTCTGGAAAGCAAACGCGGCGTTTCTCCCACAATTTATAAATATATTATCTCTGAAATGTTTTTTTCTTTCATGATCTGTTTCTTTTTTTTCTTTGTCGTTTTCTTTGTAAATCAAATACTTTTAATGGCAAAGGAAGTCCTTACAAAACACGTTCCTTTTAATCAGGTTGCGCTTTTAATTCTTTTCTCTCTGCCTACCGTTATCGCCATGTCGGCTCCTTTTGCGAGCCTTGTTGGAACTTTAATGACTGTAGGGCGTTTAACGTCTGACAATGAAATCCTTGTAATGCTTTCATCAGGTCTTTCATATAAAAATATTTTTTATCCCGCAATCACTGTGGGAATTGTTGTTTCTCTTTTATCTTTTTTTACAAACGATGTTCTGCTTCCTGCGGGCACTGTTCAATTTAACAAGCTATGGAAAAAAATACTTGTATCTACTCCGGGTCTTGAAATGGCTGAAAATTCAGTTAAACGTTTTCAGAATACCGTAATTGTAACAGGCGGCGTAAAAGATAATGTAATACAAAATCTTTTAATACTGGATAAAACGGACGACGGAGAGCGAAGAATTATAATGTCGAGCGCTGCGGAGCTGAAAGACGGCGGCAAGGAAGGGCTAAGCCTCAACCTTGAAGATGCGTTTGTTCATTCGTCAAAAGAAATCGCAAGAGACGATTACGATTATGCTCTTACAGATTCATTGCAGTATTGGGTGTCAAACGAAGAGATAATACAATCTACTGTAAGCATAAGCCCAAGAGAAATGAGTTCGAGAGATGTTAGCGCATCGATTAAAGAAAGACGAATTGACGTTATGTACAGGGCAAATGACAGAAAAATACGCGCCTTTAATAACGCGTATTCTCTTGAAAATAACCTGAGAGCAGGACCGCAGGGAGATAGCTGGAATAGAAGGATTTCCAACAATACAAGTTTACATCGTGATAGAGCTTCAATCGAATCAATAGTTAAAGACCGCTCTCTTTTAATTTTTATTATAGAAATTTACAGAAAATTCTCGGTTCCGCTTGGAGCGTTTTGCTTTGTATTTATCGCGGTTTCTCTCGGCTTAATGGCTAAAAAATCAGGGCAGACCGTAGGTTTTATTTTTGGCGTAATTATAGCGGTTCTTTACTGGTCTATGTTATTTATAGGGCAAACCATGGGTTTAAGAATAGGAACGCCTCCTTTCATTTCGATGTGGTATCCCAATATTTTCTTTTTAATCGCAGGCATAATTCTCGCGGTTGTTAAGGTGAGAAGATGAACAGGGTGATGATACTTGACAAGTATCTTTTACGCCAGTTTTTTCCGATTTTTTTTGTCGCAATTTCTCTGTTTGTATTTTTACTATTATTAATTGATTTATTTTCAAATTTGGTGCGTTATCTGAATAACGAAGTGCCGGTGGGAACAATAATAAAAATAAGCATTTATTTTATTCCCAAGAGCATATCGTACGCGCTTCCCATATCTCTTCTTTTTGCGGCGGCTTATACATTGGGAGACCTTTACGCTAAAAACGAACTTACAAGCATTTTTTCTTCCGGGATTCCTTTTTGGCGTTTTTGCGTTTCACTAATTGTTGTAGGTTTGGCGGCTTCAATTATCGCCTTTTATCTTGATGACAGGATAGTAATACCGACTCTGAAAACAAAAAACGATCTTTCTAACCGAGCGCTTAATAAATATGTAACGGAAAGTAATTCAGATATTGTAATTAAGGCTAAAAACGGACTTGTAATATATTCTGTGGATTACTTTGACAGCGAAAATGATATTTTAAACGGAGTCAGCATAGTAGAAATGGACGAAAACGGAAAATTCGTCTCTCAGATAAGAGCTCCTTCTGCAAGATGGGAACAGTCGTACTGGGAATTCAGAAACGCTGTTATATATAAATATGACGATGAAGGAGTGCTGCGGATAAATCCTTTTATGTTTAATGTTTCGTATAACGAACATCCCGATATTTTCAGAAGGAAAGCCGTTAATGTTGAAGAGCTAACCGCAAAGGAAGCGGGGCTTTTGGTGGAGGATCTTCGAGCTGCGGGGCTCCCTTACTATACAGCGCAGGCAAATTATTATCACAGATATTCTTTCTCGGCGGCATCGCTTATAGTAATGATACTTTCAGTGTCGATGGGAGGCAGATTCAGAAAAAACATACTGCTTATGAGTCTTTTTACAAGCCTTATCACAGCAGTTGTTTATTATATTGCGGAAATGCTGAGCATGATGCTTGCAGGTCTTAATTACATTCATCCTTTTATCGGCGCATGGTTTCCTGTTTTAATATTCATTGTTATAGGAATAGCTCTGTTATGGAGCGCGAAAACATAATGCGTTTCGATATAATAAAACGCGATTTACATTCAAACGCGAGAAACGGCGTTTTACACCTGCCCCACGGCAGCGTTGAAACGCCGGTGTTCATGCCGGTAGGAACAAACGGAACTGTAAAGGCATTAACTGTAAATGATTTAAAAGAAATCGGTTTTAATATAATTCTTTCCAATACATATCATTTATATCTGAGACCCGGAGATGAAATTATAGGAGAAGCGGGAGGACTTCATAAATTTATTAACTGGGACAGAAACATTTTAACTGATTCAGGCGGTTTTCAAATTTATTCACTCTCCGCTTTAAGAAAAATAAAGGATGAGGGAGCGTGGTTTCAGTCTCATATAGACGGCTCCAAACATTTTATTAGCCCTGAAAAAGCGGTAGAAATTCAGGCGGTTCTTGACAGCGATATTCAAATGCAGCTCGATTACTGCTCACATTACGGAGCTTCAAGAAAGGAAGCCGAAAAAGCTCTCGATATTACAAACAAGTGGCTTGCAAGAGCCATATCAAAATGGAATGAGATTGTTTCAGGCGGAACATATAAAGGAAGCCTTTTCAGCATAGTTCAGGGAAACTTTTTTCAGGATCTCCGAAAACAGAGCTCTGAAATCTGCGCCACATCCGGCACACCCGGCATCGCCATTGGCGGCTTGTCCGTTGGGGAGCCTTCAGAGTTGTTTTTTGAAACTCTGTCATATACAGCCGCTCTCTTGCCGCAGGAAAAACCCAGGTATGTAATGGGTATAGGAACGCCTGAGTACATACTAAACGCAATAGAAAACGGCATTGACATGTTTGACTGCGTAAATTTGACCCGCGAAGCAAGGAACGGCAGAGTTTACACACAAACAGGTCAAATTGCCTTAAAAAAGACCGAAAACGCCCATGATTTTATGCCGATAGATAAAGAGTGCGCCTGTAAAGTATGTAAAGAATACTCCAGAGCCTATCTTAGACACCTTTTTAAGACAAAGGAGATTCTTTATTCAATGCTGGCAACTTATCATAATCTGTTTTTTATTAACAATTTGATTCAAAATTGCCGTAACGCCATCGCCGAAGACAGGTTTATAGAGTACAAGAAAGAATTTCTATCCGGATACAAAGATGGAGTTACTAATGAGTAATTGTTTATTTAGGCATTCATTTCTGATTTTATTTTTATTAATTATTTTTCCCATAGCCGCGCAGCAGAACAGCGAAGCGTCCCGCAGAGATATAATCCAATACGGAACGGAAACCGAGATTTCCAACTTAATACAGGCGCTCAGAACAGAAAAAGCGGATTACTTCGACGATGAGCTGGTTGTTCTCGCGCAGACATCAAAAAACATGAGGATTTTAACAGGCGTTTTCGGATTTTTCGCAGATAGAGAAAAGAGCGATTTGGAAGAAAGAGCGATAAAAGCGATAGAGGAAAGAGACGAGGAAGCTAACGAGACAGTGCTTGGCGCGATTGATTATCTTGGGAAGATTAAATCTCATGCATCTGTTCCTATAATGATGGATTTACTGGAAACCGAAGAAAGGCGTTATTTGAATTCAACCTTTCGCGCCATAGGCAAAGCATCCTCATCAGATAAAAAACTCGCGGATGATACTGCCGCCTTTCTTACTGATTTTTATAATTTCCGCGAACCGGGAAATGACAATCGAAGCGTAATAATAAGCGCAATAGGGGATACAGGATCATCTGAAGGAGTTGAACTTCTGGTTGAACTTGCCACTAACACTGATGAGCGCATACCTCTGCGCATTGCCGCTATTGGAGCGCTGTCAAGAATCGCAGACCCTTCAGGTCTTGATGCGATACTTTTTTGCGTTACAACAAATGATCCCAATGTGCGCTCCGCCGCCATTGCCGCTCTGGGACCTTTTTCAGGCGAGGCGGTTGATAAAGCGATTTTAGACGGTTTCAGGGATTCATATTACCGCACAAGAATAGCGTCCGCGCAGGCAAGCCGCGACAGAAAACTTGCCGCAGCCGTGCCTTATCTTCGTTTCCGCGCCGAGCGCGATGATACTCCAAATGTGAGGGACGAAGCGATACGCTCTCTTGGCGCAATCGGAAATGATGAAGCCATCTCTGTGCTTGAAGCTCTATTTACAGAGCGTAAAAACACGGATCGCGTCCGCGTGCTTGCCGCTGATATGCTGTCAAAAAATACGACTGGAAAATATTTCGCGAAACTTTTAATAGAACTTGATGAAGCTAAATCAAGAAACCAAAATAATCTATATAACGGTTTTTTGAAAGTTGTAGGAGAAAGCACGGCGGAAAGCGGAAAAGCGGACATAGAAGACACCGCGCGCCGTTTTATGAAAAACGGAGCTTTAATGGAAAAATTATACGCGCTTGATATGGCGCTTAACAATACGCTGACAGGCTTAAACGAGGAAATAATAGCTCTAACCAAAGAAAGAAACGAAAGTCTTTCAAGAAAAGCCAGACGCACAGCGGAATCACTTGGAATTACAATACCTGAATGACATATAATAAAATTAACAAACTTATTAAAAAATGTTTCTGCGAAGCTCAGTGCGAAGCCGATATCCGTTTTAATGAACCTATGAAAGATCATACCAGTTTTAAAGTCGGAGGTCATGCCGATTGCTGGATAAGACCTGAGGGTGAAGTCTGTGCATTTTGCATTTCTCTTTTGAACAACGCAAAAGCCGAAAAAATTCCTGTTTTTATTCTCGGCGGCGGCGCGAATATTGTAGTAAGCGATAAAGGAATAAGAGGCATTGTTCTTGATATGACATCATGGGCAGGGCAGAGCATGTTGGCATTATTCGCAAAAGACGATGAAATTATTTTTAAAAGCGGCACAAGTATAAACGAAGCTGCCGATAACTGCGCTTCTTCAGGTTTCAGCGGGCTTGAGTTTCTCGCCGGAATGCCCGGTACAATAGGAGGAGCTGTATGGATGAACGCCCGCTGCTACGGAAGTGAAATAGCGGACGTGTTGAGCCGGGTGGAAATAATCACGCAGGTAAATAATGAATATGTAATTAAAAAAATAGAAAAAGAGAATTGCGCCGGTTTCGGATATAAACAAAGTCCGTTTCAAAAAATGGATTGCTTAATTATTAACGCGGCTTTTAAATTGAATAAAGGCGATAAGAAAAAATCACTGCTTCAAATGGAAAAATACAGAGAAGAACGTTCTTCCAAAGGGCATTATAAATTTCCCTGTGCGGGTTCCGCTTTTAAAAACAACCATGATTTCGGTAAACCAACAGGGCAGATAATCGATGAACTCGGCTTAAAAGGTCTAAAAAAAGGAGGAGCCCAAATAGCTCCTTTCCATGGAAATATCATTATAAACGCCGAAAATGCCCTTGCAAAAGACATTAAAGCCCTTACGGACGAAGTCGCCGCCAGAGTGAAAAAAGAGACCGGCTTTACACTGGAGCCTGAAATACTGTTTGTAGGCGAGTGGTAATACTATCAAAACCGCTAGTCATTAATCCTCATTTTTGATACAATTTCCGTAACGCTTGATTCTCGATATCAAGCGAACCTCTTTGCCGGTTTAGAAACCGGACTATAGGCCATAAGGAGGAACTATGCGCCGATATGAACTGACGGTTATCTTCCCTCTGGAAGAAGACCAACACAGAGCCGGGCGGGAGCAATTGCTCTCAGACCTTCAAGCTAACGGAGTCGAAGTCGAAAAAACCGATGAACTCGGAGATCGCGACCTCGCCTATGAAGTTAAAAAAAGAAAACGCGGAAAATACGCTCTTTTAACCATCAAATCAGACCCCGCAAAATTAACTATTTTAGACCGTATTTTCAAACTTAACGCCAATCTCCTTAAATACCTCTTTGTAAGGATAGAGGAATAGGGGCAAAAATGGCTGATATTAATCATGTTGTATTAATCGGACGACTTACAAGAGACGCGGAATTAAAATACACAGCGGGCGGGCAAGCGGTTTGTAAGTTTTCCATCGCCGTGAACAGACGAAAGAAAAACGGCGATCAATGGGAAGACGAAGCCAACTTTTTCGATATTGTTTTATGGGGTAAGCAGGGTGAGTCGCTTCAATCTTACCTTCTTAAAGGCAAGATGATCGGCGTTGACGGTGAACTGCGTCAGGATCGCTGGCAGCAGGACGGACAGAACAGGTCAAAAGTGGAAATAATCGCAAGTTATATTCAACTTTTAGGCGGCGGAGGCGGTTCTTCCTCAGGACAGGGTGAAAGGCAAAATTCCCAGAATAATTCACAAAGTAATCAGAATCAACAGGATACTTCATCCTATCAATCAAGAGATGAAGGTTTCGCGGATGATATTCCGTTTTAATTTTATACGAGTATAAGGAGTTTTTATGTCAGAAGATAAATATTTTGAAAATGAAGGTCATTCCCGCCATGACAGGGACAGAGGAATGGATATGCAGATGGACGATCGCGACGGTGATGATCGCGGTCGCGGCGGCAAGGGCGGAAAAGTATTTTTCAAGAAAAAAGTATGCAAATTCTGCGCGCAAAAAATGAAGATAGATTACAAAGAATCGGATACGCTTCGCCGTTTTATTACGGAAAGAGGAAAAATTCTTCCGCGAAGAATTACAGGAACCTGCGCCAAGCACCAAAGAGCGCTTGCCCTTGCAATCAAACAGGCAAGAAGCATTGCGCTTCTTCCGTATGTAGCCGAATAAGATCATTATGCTTCAAGACGAAGAAGCTGTAACAGTTTCAGCCGATATTCAAAAACCTGTTATTCCCATTGTAACAATACTTGTGTGCACGGGTTTGAGCATATTGTTTATGAACACAGGCATTCTTTCGTTCTTTTATCTTGTACCGCTCGGTTACGCGATTATTGTATCAGGTTCATTTCTGCACACATTTGCTATCGCCTCAATTGCAGGAATTATTTTCAGCATAATAAAATCCGCTGCGGGAGCAAACGCCGGCACAGGCATTATGCTGGAAATAGTGTATTTATCAGTTATCATTTTCGGCTTTACATGGATTATGGGCGGAAAAAGGTTAAGAGAGGTCTATCGTTTTGTTATAGCTTCGATCGCGGGCGCTATTGTCACTTTAATTTATATCAACAGCCCGCAGGTGAAATTCTATGAATATTTTAACGAAATCGCGGCATCTTTATTGAATAATTCAAGCGAATCCATTTCTGACAGCGGGAGCGCAAAAGGCATTTTCGGTTTGCAGATGTTTTCTCCCGAGCAGATGACAGAAACCGCAAAAAGTTTCATTATGAGAGGCGGCGCTTTAATTTCAATGTTTTTTATCTTTTTTGTAAACAGGCAAATCGCGAATGTATTTTTCTCGATTATTAAAAAGCGGAAAAAAGATTTAGGTCTTATATCGTTTTTCGCTCCTTCAAATATAATTTGGGTATTATCGGGAGCGATTGCGACCATCCTTATTTCCGGGATGTTCAAAATTGATATGATCGGCATTCTTGCATGGAATGTGTTTACAGTTTGCGTCATTATTTATTTGGCGCAAGGGTCAGGCGTTATAATGTACTGGCTTTCAACGCGGACAAATATATTCCGTCTTGTAATCAGCGTGTTATTTGTTGTAATATTATTCAGTCCTATAAGTATTGTAGCTCTTGCGGCGGTTGTTATTTTAGGGATTGCTGATATTTGGGTGTCATTCAGGATACCCAGGAACGTATAGGAGTTTTAAGGTCTCCACTCCGAGACCAACCGGCTGCTTTTTTGCCGCCGTAATTTTAATTTTGGATGTTCCGTATAACTTTTCGGAATATCGTGGCGAATGACCACAAGGAGTTCGGTTATGAAAGTTATCTTAAACAAGGATCTTGCGACTCTCGGCGAAGAGGGTGACGTAAAAGACGTAGCGAAAGGCTATGCGCGCAATTACCTGTTCCCAAGAGGAATAGCGCTTCCGTATACAACCCGCATGATAAAAATCATCGAAGGAAGAAGATCGGAAATTGAGGCGCGCAAAGAACAGAAACGCCTTGACGCAAGAGGAATTAAAGAAAAACTTGACGCGCTGGAAATTTCCATTACCATGCCTGCCGGAGCGAACGGAAAACTTTACGGCGCTGTAACAAATCAGACAATAGCGGAAGAACTTGCCAAAAACGGTTTCCAGATTGAAAGAAAACGCATAGAATTGGCAGGCAACGGTTTTAAAAACGTAGGAAAGTACAAAGCTTTAATCAAGTTATACGAAAATCAATCCGCAGAAATTACAATTGTAATTATCGCGCAGGAGATAAAAGCTGAAGCGCCTGCGGTAAAACCCTCTGCGCGCCGGGGAAGAAGAGATGAAAATTCAAGTGAAAGCAGAAAAGAAACGGAAGTAAATGCGCAGGAAGCAGGAGCTGCCTCTGCGCCAGGCGCAGAGGAAACTGTTTCCGAATAAATGGCGCAGTCAGTAAGGGATAAAACACCGCCTCACGACGACGGGATGGAGCAGGCTGCGCTCGCAAGCCTGCTGACCGATTTTGAAGCCGTTAATACCGCCTCGGAACTGCATCTTCATTGTGAGGATTTTTATTCTCGCGCAAACTCTCGAATTTATGAAGCAATTGTAAGCCTTGATAAAAAAAGCGTACGCCCTGATATTCAATCTGTTGTTCAGGAATTAAAACACTTGAACAAACTCGATGAAGCGGGCGGCGCTTCATACGTTTCAAGCCTTACGTCAATAATACCGTCAAGCGCAAACTTTGAATATTATGCGCAAATGGTAAGAAATTATTCATTAAAAAGATCTCTTTTAAAACTCGCTTCCGATACCGGAATAAACGCTTATGATGAATCAAAAGAAGCGGACGAAGTTTTAGAAATTATGCAGAAGGATATCAATAAGCTGATGGACGAAAGGCAGATTGTATCCGCAAGAAAAATAGGCGATGTTCTTAAAGAAACCATAGATATTATTCAGCAGGTAAGAATGTCAAAAAGTCCGACAACCGGAGTTCCTTCCGGTTTTAAGGATTTGGATTCTCTTACCGCCGGTTTCCAGCGCGATGAATTTATTATAATTGGCGCAAGACCTTCCGTTGGAAAGACAGCTCTTGCTTTGAATATCGCTTCTAATATTGCGATACATAATAAAATACCAACGGCTTTTTTCTCCCTTGAAATGTCAGCAAACGCCCTTGTTCAGCGCATTATAAGCAGCGAGGGAAATATTAAAGCGCATAACCTTAGAACAGGTTTTTTAAGCACAAGCGATTTTAACGGCATTGTAGACGCCTGCGCTGAGATTTATGAAAAACCGCTTTACATTATAGATATGCCAAACGGCAAGATAATGGATATAAGAACACAGGCAAGAAGAATGAGAGCTCAGCAGAAAGTAGAAATTATTTTTATAGACTATCTTGGGCTTATAGTATCGGATAATAATAAGGTGCAGCGTTTCGAGCAAATATCTGAAATATCAAGGTCTCTTAAAAGCCTTGCCCGCGAACTTCATATTCCTATAGTTGTGCTTTGCCAGCTTAACCGCGATGCGCAGTTTGAAACGCCCACGCTGGCAAATTTAAGGGATTCAGGCTCCATTGAACAGGATGCAGACCTTGTCCTGTTTTTAAATCGTCCCAAACCAAAAGGCAAAAAAAACAAAGAGGATGACGATGTTCCTGTTCATGTTGATAATATTCCGACAGACTTGATAATCGCAAAACAGAGAAACGGTCCTACGGGCATTATTAATCTTGAGTTGGTAACAAAATACGCTAAATTCGCGCCTTTGGCAAAGGAAAGAATGTCGGCAAATAACGCATGATTAGAGCTTGAAAATAATGGTATTTTTGGTATAATTATTATATGGGGGGCTTATGGCTTTTACAGATGAATATGATTTTGACCTTCTAAAAAATGAAGCGGAAGTCATGGTAATCCGCGAGTTGGAACAGCAGTTAAAGTCCGAATCGGACGTAATGTGCCGCTGTAATGAATGTATTGTAGATATTGCGGCTGTAGCTTTGAACATGATAAAACCGTTGTATCGATTCTCGTTATTGGGTACTCTATACGCTTCGCAGGCTATGACCGAGCAGGCATACGCTCAAAGCGTCAAACAGGCTGTTACACAGGCAATCAATAAAGTAAGAAAGAATCCTGCGCATGATTAAATAACGCGGTCTTTGCCGTCTTATTTTAAAGAGTCAGGTCTAAGTAAATTCTGAACAGACAAATATGATCGTACCCGAAGAGACGGAAATAATCCGTTTTTGGGGTGGTTCGAATAATCGTTCAGTATTTTTCCGTATAATTCCGAAGGAATTTTCATTAAGGCGACTTCGTCGTATTTAATGCCTGTAAGATGAAATTCGATAGAGGAATCGCTTTTGCGATGATACCACGCGTTTACGTCTTTATCAGGATAATTTTCGGCTGCTTTCTCAAGCAGATACGATTTTATTGTTTCTATAACGACAGGCTCTAAATCGTCATTAATAACGGAAAGACGATCGGTCATTTCAGGAAAACCGATTACGGTTTCTATCGAAGGTTTTTCGGTTTTGTTTCTGTAGAATTCCCCACGGTCAAGTTCGGGATACACTTCCATTTTTAAATTTTTACTGTTCCATACAATCATTATTTTCAGTTCAGGCTTGTGAATCTTACCGCAAAAATCGCATTTATAACTCATGAAATTTCCGCTGAATATTTCTGAAAGCGCCTGCGGATTATTATCAATATCTATTTCTTCATTATATTCAATAGCTAAATTTGTCCCGCAAAAACAAGCGATATTTTTTTTCATGTAAACCTCCCTGTCATCGGCGGATAAAATACATTATATCTCCGAAAAGAGCGAAAGCCATAAGTGAAAAAATAATCGCCATACCGCAGGCGTTAAAAATGGAGATAACTTTCGGGTGAGCCGGTTTTTTTCTAAGCATTTCTACAAAGAAAAGGATAATCATTCCGCCGTCCAGAATCGGCAGCGGGAGCAGATTCATAACGCAAAGAGCAACCGATATTAAGGCGATAAAATCAAAAAAGAACCTGAGCCCTGTTGCGGCATTCTGTCCGAAACCCTGAGCTGCCATATCACCCATCATGTATGTTATGCGAACAGGACCTGACACAGCCTGAGTAAGGTCTATTCCCTTAAATAAAAGCCTTAAACTCTTTACAGACACTGTAAGAGTTTTATAGCCTTCTTTTACTCCCTTTACAAGAGCCGCCGGGATGGAAAGATTAGGAGTGCGGTATGTTATAAGCTTCCATGAAATTCCGATTTCATTATCAAGTTCATCGCCTGTGAAAACGACCTGAGAAACAGAGCCGCCGCGATTGTATTCTAAAACCAGTTGTTCAGGTTTCAAATCCATAATTTTTAAAATATCTACAGTATTGTGAATTTCATTATTATTAACGGAAGTGATTATATCTCCCGGTAAAAGACCTTTCCTCTGCGCGGCGCTTCCTTCCTGCACCGTATCAATTACAGGGTCAGTCCAGAAATAAACGCCTATTTTACCGGCTCCGCTTGATTTATCAAGAGATGGCGTTACTTGAAAATTATGGATATATCCGTCTCTTTCAACTTTTATAGGAAGCGTTTTTTCCGCGTTCAGCGCTATATTTTCCTGCACTTCATGATAATAGGCGATTTCTTTTCCGTTTATTTCTACAATGCGATCTCCTGTTTTTAATCCGGCGCTGTCCGCAGGGTAACTTTCGTTTGTAACTTCGGATGCCAGAACAATGCGGTTATCAAGAGTTTTAATTTCAAAACCAAAACCCCAGATAAAACAAAGAAGAACTATCGCGAATATTAAATTGAAAAAAGGACCTGCGAAAGAAACTAAGATTCTCGATGCCGGGTTTGCCGCAAGATAGGAGCCTTCTTCCGGTTTAATGCCGTTTCTCATATTGTTCCATGCTTCGTTATAATCGGTCTCGCCTTTCATTTTGCAGTAACCGCCGACAGGAAACATGCCGAGTCTGTATTCAACGCCGCCCAGTTTCTTTTTGAGAATGGGATTTCCCCAGCCTATGGAAAAAGCCTCAACCTTTATTTTTACAAGACGGGCTGCAAGAAAGTGTCCGAGTTCGTGAATGAAAACTACAACGCCCAAGCCGAAAAGACCAAGAAGAATTTTTACAATAACCATGAAAAAATAATAACATAAATAAGAGTTTTATACTACACAGGGATATATGATACGGCGATTTCTCTTGCTTTTGAATCCGCGCTTAAAATGCTGTTTATATCCATACAATCGCCTTCCCAGCTTGAATCAAGGACGCATGATGTGATCTTTGCAATGTCTGTGAACTTAATTTTTCTTTCAAGAAAAGCGGCGACAGCGGTTTCGTTTGCGGCGTTATAAGCGCAGGGGAAAAGTCCGCTTGATTTTGCCGCGTTTTGAGCGTATAAAAGCATGGGGAATTTTTCAAAATCAGGTTTTAAAAATTCCAAAGTAAGAGAATCGAAATTAACAGGTTCAAGAAACGACGGGGTAGTGTATGGGAAATAAATCGCGTCATGTATTGGGTGGCGCATATCGGGTTTTGACAGCTGCGCGTAAATCACTCCGCTGCATAAACATATCATTGAATGAACAATGCTTTGCGGATGGATAACAACTTTAATTTTTTCAGGAGATACATTAAAAAAAACAGAGGCTTCTATTATTTCCAAACCTTTGTTTGCCATAGAAGCGGAATCAATGGTTATTTTTTGCCCCATGTTCCATGTAGGATGCGAAAGCGCGTCTTCAACGGTAACGTTTCGCATCTGTTCAACGCTTAAGTTTCTAAAAGGTCCGCCTGAGGCTGTTAATAAAATTTCTCTTATTGTGTCGTTTGAATAGGCTCTCGATAAATGAAAAATAGCCGAATGTTCCGAATCAACAGGGATAATATTAACATTTTTTTCTTTTGCAAGGCGCACTGCCAAACGCCCCGCCATAACAATTGTTTCTTTATTTGCAAGCGCAAGATGGGAGCCGGCTTCAATTGCCGCAAGAGACGGTTTTAATCCTGCCGCTCCCGATATTCCGTTAATTGTAATGTCGGGTTTAATATTTAAAATAGAGTCTAGAAGTTTTTCATTGGAATCATTTGTAAGTACGCAGACCGCTTTTGGAAACTGTTTTGACAGTTCTTTTAATTTCTGTCCGTTTGAATGCGCGGATAAAAGAACAACTTCAAGATTTTCGCTGTCACGGGATATTATATCAAGAGAACTTTTTCCGATTGAACCTGTCGCTCCAAGAACCGCTATGCGTTTTTTAATCATGCGGCAAAGAAAAGATGGTACATTATATAGAATACGGGAGCTGCGACAATAATGGAATCTATAGAATCAAGAACTCCGCCTCTTCCCGGCATCAGATTCCCCGAGTCTTTTACATCGCAGCTTCTTTTAATTGCCGATTCCGCCAAATCGCCTAGTATCGCGGCTATTCCTGTGCATAATCCTAAAATAATCGCTTTTAATAAAATTGAAGATGAGCCAGTGTCAGCACCGCTAAGGAGGAAGATCGAAGGAAAAATTTTAATCGCGCAGGCTGCGACAAGAACAGAACCCGCAAGACCGCCTAAAAAGCCGGCTATACTTTTGTTTGGGCTTACCGCGATAAATCCGCGGTTCTTTGCGCCGAAAAGAGAGCCGAAAAACCATCCGAATCCGTCGCTTGCGAAACAAACGGTAAGGAAAAGGAGTATTACTCCCGGATTCTGCCAAGACGTCATTTTTATTAGCCAGTACATGAATATGCCCGGGTATACAAGAAGTGAAAAACCGCCGACTGTTTTATTAAAAACGCTTTCTATTTCTGATGAACGCGCGAAAACGCCTGCAAATAAAGAAAAAACCGCGCCTGCCATAATTATTACGCTTACAGTCCACAGTGGAAAGCCAAGGCTGATATTGAGCGTTGCCGCCAAAGGAGCCAGAGCGCCGAGAATAAAACTTTGGATTTTATTAATTCGTATCGATTTCTTTTCGAGCATGGAAGATAGTTCCATAGCTCCGATTCCTGCCATAATAATCGAGATTATATTTAAAGCAAGATTGTTAAATTGTGGCAGGAAAAGTACAAGGCAGGCAATGAGCGGGACTCCGAGAAAAAATATCAATAATCTTTCTATTACTTTTTTCATGTTTTTACTCCGCCGAAACGCCTGTCTCTTTGGCTGTAATCCGCGATTGCGGTTTTAAGATCATCCTTATCCCAGTCAGGCCATAATTTCTGTGAGATATATATCTCAGAATAAGCTCCTTCCCAAAGCAGAAAATTACTTGTTCGGTACTCGCCGGCGCTTCTGATTATTAAATCAGGATCAGGAATGTCAGGATTGTCAAGAAAAGCCGCAAGACCTTCTTCGTTTATTTTATCACAGGTATCGGACTTTGAGTATTTATTAAAAGCGCGGATAATTTCATCTCTGCCGCCGTAATTAATCGCGAGGATTACCTGCATTCCGGTAAAATCCTTCGTGCTTTCCATGGAATCTGAAATTTCTTTTTGAATATCTGAAGGAAGACCGTTAAAATCACCCGTATGACGCATGCGGATTTTATTCTGTTTGCTGAAATCAAATTCTGAGCGAAGATATTGTTTTACAAGTCCCATAATAAAACCAACCTCTTCTTCGGTGCGTTTCCAATTTTCGGTTGAAAACGCGTAAAGGGTTAAATACCTGACACCAAGGTCGCTTGCGGCTTTTACTATTCGTTTTGCCGCCTTTAGACCTTCAAGGTGTCCCTGCGTACGGACAAGACCTTTTTGTTTTGCCCATCTGCCGTTTCCATCCATAATAATGCCGATATGCGCAGGAACCGAATCTTCCATATCAATAATCACACTTCCATTATTTCTTTTTCTTTTTCTTCAAGTATTTTATTAATCTGGTTTATATAGTTATCTGTTAATTTTTGAAGTTCTTCAGCGCCTTTTTTTTCGTTATCTTCAGTAAGTTTTGAGTCTTTTAAAAGTTTCTTTAATTCTTCATTGCCGTCTCTGCGTATATTACGGATAGAAACCCTTGACTGTTCGGCGTTATTTTTCGCGAGTTTGACAAGTTCTTTGCGTCTTTCTTCTGTCAGAGGCGGAATGGAAATGCGGATAACTTTGCCGTCGTTGGAAGGATTTAAAGACAATTCGGAAGTGCGAATTGCCTTTTCAATTTCAGATATTAAGTTTTTATCATAGGGTTGAATAACGATAAGTCTCGCTTCCGGGACGGAAATGTTCGCGTTTTGATTCAAGGGAGATTTTTCACCGTACGCTTCAACGCGAATTCTGTCGAACAGGGAGGCGGAAGCCCGCCCTGTTCTGAGAGCCGCAAACCCTTCTTTCAGGCTTGCTATTGATTTTATCATTCGATCTTCACAGGATAATAAAACTTCATCCATAACTTTTATTCCACCCTTCTTTTACTGGTCGCCGACCCTGTAATAGACATAGCTATTTATCGCAAGCTTTGCGCCAGACTTTTTGCCGCATTCTTCTATTGCTTTGGCGACGGTAAGTTTTTCATCCTTTACATAACCCTGTTCCATAAGGCAGATTTCGCTTAAATACTTTGTTACCTTGCCCTGTAAAATTCCTTCAAGAACCTTATCCGGCTTTCCTTTTAATTTTTCATCCTGATCCATTTGCACCTTAAAGATACCTTCCTGTTCTTTTACCCACGCCTGATCGATTTTTGAGCGATCTATCGCGATTGGGTTAAAAGCCGCAATATGCAGAGCGAGAGAGAAGACGAAAGATTTCACGTCCTCGTTTTTAAATATCTCTGGCTTGTCGCTTTCGCATTTAACAACTACGCCGATATTTCCGTCTCCGTGAATATACTGTGTAAGATATTCATTGGCTCCCGCTTTAACAAGGCATAATCTTTTAAGACCCATGTTCTCGCGGATTTTTGTCGCAAGATCCTGCACCATGGAACTGAGTTCGTCGGTCGGTTTATCGATATTGTTTTCGAGAGCTTTATCCGCGATTATTCCGCCGAGGGCGACAAAGTCCGGGTTTCTCGCGACAAAGTCTGTTTCGGCGTTCATTTCAACAAGAACCGCCGCCGAGCCATCGCTTTTTGTTTTTACGAATATTTTTCCTTCGTTTGTAGCTCTTCCTACGCGTTTTTCAAGAGCGGCAAGACCTTTTTCTTTTAATAATTTTTCAGCTGCCGCAAAATCGCCGTTAGTTGAAACAAGGGCGTTTTTACATTCCATCGGTCCTGCGCCTGTTTTATCACGGAGTTTTTTTACATCCGCTGCGCTTATATCTGCCATATTTAATTCTCCTTACTATATTGGCTGCTAACAATGATTGTTAACAATTCATGCAGTTTCGAGTTTGCTCAATACTGCTGATGATAATAAAAAAATCGAAATTTTTTATTATCTTATTCGTCTTTATAGACCTTATCAACGTCAACTTGAATTGATGATACCTTATCAACATCTTCCTCGACAACTTCTTCGTCCGCTTTCGCTGCTCTGTAAGCTTCTTCGGTTGTATATGCCGAATAATCGTCCGGTTTTATTTCCCTGTCTTCTTCCTTCATGGAAGCGTCTGTCATAAGTCCTTCCATGTCTTCATCTTCGTCGCCAAGCGTTTCTATAATCTTTAAGCCGACCTCGTTATCCGCTTCAACAACCGCATTTGCGATAATCTGCGTAAAGAGGGTAATGGCTCTGATTGCGTCGTCATTGCCGGGGATAGGGAAGTCTATGCCGTCAGGATTACAGTTTGTATCAACAACCGCGACAATTGGAATGCCTTGTCTTTTTGCTTCCGCTACGGCGATTGCTTCTTTTCTTGTATCGATAATAAAAAGAATTCCGGGAAGTTCCTTCATTTCCTTGATGCCGCCAAGGTTTTTCTGGAGTTTGATTCTTTCTTTGCCAAGTCCTGAAATTTCTTTTTTGGTAAGGTTTTCGAAAGTACCGTCCACTTCCATTTTTTCTAGTTTTTTTAGACGAAGTAATGATTTTTTAATTGTTACGAAATTGGTAAGCATTCCGCCAAGCCAGCGGTTGTTAATAAAAAACATTCCGCAGCGTTCGGCTTCTTTCTGAACAGCCTGCTGAGCCTGTTTCTTGGTTCCTACAAAAAGGACTGTTTTTCCCGCCGCTACGGTTTTGCGAACCGCGTCGTAAGCGTCTTTAATAGATTGAATCGTTTTTTGCAAATCGATAATGTGAATGCCGTTTCTTTCGGCGAAGATATATTTCTTCATCCTTGGATCCCAGCGTTTTACCTGGTGGCCGAAATGCACTCCAGATTCCAGGAGATTCTTCATAGTTACTACAGCCAAAGCTTCCTCCTACATTGGGTTTCCAGAGTTAGAGAAACCCACCCATCACTATATCTCGTTAGAGTTATAAAAACTCTACGGAAATTCGGCTATCTTGACGTTTTATCCATCTGCGCGCAACGCGAGCGTTAATGGGCGCCAAAAGGGTAGCCGTTGTCTCTCAACATAACATAAAACTCATGCAATGGCAAGCCTGCGACCGTGCTTGGAGAGCCTTCTATACGGTCTATAAAGCAGGAAGCAAGCCCTTGAATACGATAAGCGCCCGCAACTCCCTGCCATTCGTTGGTATCAAGATACCACTCAATTTCGTCGTCCGATAAATCGGCAAAAATAACGGAACAGCGCGCTGTTTTGCAGTCTATTGTTTTTTCTTTGCTGTTAAAAAGAGCCATAGATGTTATGACATCATGTTTCATTCCCGACAATTCCTTGAGCATAGAATAGGCGTTTTCCCTGTTTTCCGGTTTTCCGTAGATTTTATTTCCAATTGCGATAACAGTATCCGCGCCGAAAATCCAGCGAGGCAGCCGCTTTATCAGCTCATTTGCCACCCATTCAACTTTCTTTCGTGAAAGTTCCAGAGTGAGTTTTTCGGGATCTGTTTGAGCGCATTGGCTTTCATCAATTTGCGCCGGCATTACGCTGAAAGGAAGTCCGAGCAGCTTAAAATAATCCTGCCTCCGGTGAGAACCAGAGGCAAGGATAATAGGTTCCATTTTAATTTATTGTCTTCTCCAAATACCCTGTCCTGACATTGTATAAACCGAAGCCGTTCTGTTTTGGCTTATGTAGTAGCTTCTAAGGTTAGTAGGGAAATTAACCATATTGCTGTCATGCACTCCGTTAGGTAATGTAACCCGGATTACCGATTCAGGGAATGCAGAAATAAAACTTCCGAATTGGGCGTGATCCGCGCCAATACGCGGACATTCAATATCGTTTATCGTAACGGTTGACGCAAGAGAAGCCGGGATAATCAATGTTGCAAGAGGATTGCTTGTAAATGACCCCTGATAAAGCAGTTCTACCTTACCCGGAATTTGCACTGTTGAAATCTGGTTATTATTAAACGCATAACGGTGAATTGCTTTAAGTTCAGGCGGCAGATTCAATTCCGTTAATTTGTTGTTTCTGAACGCGCTTTCGTGAATAATAGCGAGCCTTGACGCTGACAATGTTGCGCCGAATTTTACGTTGATCAAAGCGCAGTCTTTAAAAGCTCTGGCTCCGATTTCCACTAATGAGTTCGGGAAAATAACTTCTGTCAGAGAGTGGTTTCCTTCAAAGGCGCCTTCATCCGTTACTTCCTTTTGTCCTTCCTGCGTTCCTCCAAGGATTCTTGTCAGTTTACTTCCGAATGTGACTTTTTCAAGTTTGTTACCGCTGAAAGCTCCTACTCCAATATCCAATACTTCTTCCGGGATTACCACGCTTGTAATTCCCATGTTTTTGAAAGCGTTATTTCCGATAACGGTAATTTCCGTTTCAAAAAGTCTTGAAGGTATAACAACATCGAGAATACCAAGAATAAAAGTATGACTTTTTCCGGCGATGATTACTGTCTTTGCTTCTGACGCGTTGTATTTTGTTATTGTAAGTTTACCGTCGCTTGCGTTTTGTGAAATATTAAAATCTTCATCGCGCAGATTGCGGTTATAACCTTCTATTTTCGCGATTATTTCTTTAACTTCGGTAATTAATCTGTTTGTATCTGTTGTTTCTGTAGGAGTTAAACCTCCAATCCTTATCGCGTTTTCATATTCAGTTACGGCAAAAGAAAACTGTTGGTTTGTAAAATAATCATTTCCTTTTACGACAGTAGCGCGTGATGTAGCCGTGCGTTCCTGCGCCGATTTTGCCTGCGCTTCCGCAATCTGTTTATCCATCGCGGCTTGAGCTTCAACTATGCGCGCCTGAATTGCGTGAACATTGCGGTTATTTCCGGGAGTTGCGTATTTCATTGCCAGTGTGAACATCTCTATTGCTTCATTATAATTTCCCGCCTGAAAAAGTCCGTCTGCCTGATTGCGCAGTTGTTCCATTCTTCTGTCTTTAGCGGCGTTCATATCTGATTCATTTCTGTTGCTCCATGTGCGGCTTAGCCTTTTTGCGGTTTCATAAGATGCCACAGCTCCCTCATAATTCCCCTCTTTCATGAATTCCTGAGCTTTATTGATGTGATCCTGCGGTCTTTCCTGAGCAAAAGCCGTGCCGAAGACGAAACAAAACATTAAGGTAAGCGTAAATAATCGTTTAATCATGGTATAACTCCTTCTATAGTATTGCTGCAGAAACCGTTTTCCAAGTCTGTTACTATAATTTTCCAGATTTAATGTGTAAATGTCAAGTAGTATGCTTTAAATATAAACGATTAGGAGTCTTTTTGGTTACAAGATGGCGTAAAACACGGTATCAAGTTCAGTTTGTGCAGGTTATTCTGATGAAGCCTATCTATTAAAGCCTTTGTTTCGGGGTTTTCGCATACGCCTTCCCTGATATATCTGTCTAAAATATCGTAGCTGAAACCTAAATTTTCCTCGTCAGAGAGTCCTGTAAGACCGTCTTCAGGCATTTTGTCGATAAATTTGGCAGGAAGAGCGAGTTCCCTGCCTATAAGTTTCACTTCCGTGACCGTTAATTGCGATAAAGGGCTGAAATCGCCGGCTCCGTCGCCGAATTTGGTGGCGTATCCGACCCAATCTTCGCTTAAATTACATGTATTTGCGACCCTGCCGTTTAGAATTGCAGAGACGGCGTAGGCGGTAGTCATTCTGATTCTTGCGGGGGTGTTTATCTGAGCAACCCTGTTCATCGTAAGACCGCTTTGGGTGATACTCCCGGTAAGGGAATCCACGCAGTTTTTTATGTTGATTTCCACATTTTGAATTCCAAGGTAAGCGACCAAATCACGCGAAAAGCCGATGTCGTGCTGGTTACCTTGGGGCATTAAAACGCCGAAAACCCTGTCTTTTCCAAGCGCGTTTACGCATAACGCGGCAACAATGGAGCTGTCTTTGCCGCCTGAGATGGCGATAACGGCGCAGCAGTCTTTGTTTCCGTTATAACCGTGTCCGTTTTTTTCAAAATAATCACGTATCCAAAGTATAAGTTCATCTTTTATTTTTGCCGCGTCAAACATCGTTTTCTCCTTTAATAATTAATCTGAAAGGTATTACAGGAAGGCTGTCGCTGTTGTATAAATTCCTGCAGCGCGGGTTATCTGCCCACGCGTAAAGAATCTTTTGCGCGTTTTTTACGGAAGATATATCTATGCTGATACAATCTTTCCCTTCTATAACGGCGGGAAGAATAAAATTGCCTTCGCTTCCTGTTACAGTAAGGCATGGCAGACTTTCTTTTGCATAAAGCCCTTCGCCGCAATTATTAAAATAAATATAAATTCTTTTTTCTTTTTTATTAAAATTATATTCTCTGATCATTGGACCGGGGGATGTGTTTTTTTCACCGAAGATTGTTTTTTCCGCGGCAAGGAAGAGACGGTAAGCTACATCTTTTTTATTAATCGGGTGAATGTCGTTCCACTCGCCGAACTCAAGAGCTGCCGCCATTGCGGTATTACTTAGAGAGAGAGAAGAGCTTTGAGCTTCACGCAGAATTGCCCAGCGCGATTTTTCATTGTTATCCGATTCGGGATTAAAAATCGGAAGCTGTACGAAAAGGAAGGGAAGATCCTCCCTGTTGTTTTTTCGCCAGTCTTTTATCATTGATTTAAAAAGTTTTTCGTATTCGTCAGGTGACGATTCGTTTGATTCTCCCTGATACCAGATAACTCCTTTATAATTGTATTTCAAAACAGGAGCGATTATTGCGTTGTAATTCCCCATGGGAAAACGCTGGAAAAAATATTCTTCCGGGCGGCTTTTAACCTTTGCTCCGATTTTATATTTCCATACGCCTGTAAGTTCGACAGACTCGTTATCTGTAAAGACGCGGAAAGGCTTATCCGTTGTAATGCCTCCGTCGCCGCAGCTGCATACAACCCTTACTGTTATTCTGTTTTTCCCTTTTTTTAATAAACCTGAAGACGGGTATTTTCGCGGCGGATAACGATAGCCTGTGTTTCCGATTTCATTTCCGTTAATATATACTTTGTCAGAGTCTATAATGGTTCCAAGCCATACTTTTGCGTTTTGCGCAGCAAAATTATCTGATACTTCGAAATCTTTACAAAGCCATATTACGCCGCAGAATTTATCAAGTTCATCTTTATTGCCTGACGCAGCGTGAAAACCGCCGGGAAGCGTCATTTCGCTCCATGAAGAAATATCTGTCTCCTGTTTTTCCCAATGATCCGCGATTCCAAGGTCTTCATGCGAAAGATTTATTTCCCATTCATTAAATAAAACGCTTGATTTTTTTACAGCTTCTTCACGTTTTGAAGAATCCGCCCATTGTTTTCCCTGCGCGATTTTTTCCGGAAAATCTGAAAGAGCGTTTTCGCTCATCCATGATTCGACAGGAGTGCCTCCCCATGGAGTAATAATCAATCCAATAGGAATTTTATGCTTTTCATTCAAGAAACGGGCGAAAAACCAAGGCAAAGCCGCGAATTCTGAAAGCGTTTCCTTTGATGGTATTTGCCAAGAGCCGCCTGATATATCATCGCGTGCGGATGAAAAATCCCACTTCTGAGGCGGTTTAAACTGATGAATCAAAGGAAATTCCGCATTTTTCCACTCTTCGCCGAAATCATCGCGTAACCTTGCCATCTGCATTTCCATATTGCTTTGCCCTGCGCACAGCCAGACATCGCCTATGTAAATGCCGGTTATTTTTTTTGAATAATCTTCGCATGAAATATCCATTTCGTAGGGTCCGCCCGCATCGCAAGGGTCGAGCATTACAATATATTTTCCATCTTTGTTCTGCGCTTCATATTTTTTTCCGATAAAAGAAACGCTTATTCTTCGTTTTGCAATTATCGGGAAAGGATAGTTTCTCTGAATTATCATACCGTCACTGACGATAGGCGATAAAATGTTATCAGTCATTAAATACCTCTGTAATCCGCCCATAAAATATCCGCGTGGTTGTTTGAATCTTTTCCGTTTCCACAAGCGTAAACTCCGGCAAGAGAGCCGACAAATCCCCCTGCGTATTCCGTGCTTAATATTCTCGCGTCAAGTTCATGCGCAATCTTATCCATGGTGCCGTCAGGTTTAATCAAAAAGAAAGACAACTGCATGTCTTCGCAAATCGCGGTTAAAGATACATGAGCGTCGCTTTCAGGAAATTCTTTTATTACGATGATTTCATCAAATTCACCCGCAGCTTTTATTACACGAAGCTGCCCTTTCTTGCCCGAGGAAAGACATCTTTCAAAACGGTAGTGATATTTTTCATTTTGAAGAATGCAAATCCCCGCGCTTTCAAATTCAGTTTTTGGAATAAAATCCATACTGACCGTGAAACCCCAGTCCTTGTGTCTTATTCTTCTGCCTGCGAAAGCGGGATGTTCTTTTTCGCGTATTGTGTTTTTTACCGTAAAGAGACGCAGAGCGTCAGGTCTTGCAGACAGACTAAAGGCGCATTTTTTTTCATCAGCCGGCATTCGAAGAACCATCCAGTGAAAAGGAAGTTTTCCTTTGTATTCTGTTTTTAATTCTTCGTTAAAATATTCGCAGGAATTAAGGGAATATGAAACATTAAAATCGTTCTGAGAAGATGGATCGGGCGCGGGAAGTCCGTCTTCGATTAGACCTGATTCAGTCGCGATAAACGGCCAACCATTTTCCCAGAATACCGGGATAATAAATGTTTCGCGTCCGAGAGGGCAGACTCCTTCAAACTGACGGGACGCAAGCAAAATAATCCACCAGCCGCCTTCGGTATCGTCAACCAAATCGCCATGCCCTACATTAATTATTTTTGATCTTCTTCCCATGTGTCTGTGCGTAACAACAGGGTTGCTTTTTTTCCCTTCCCACGTACCTTTAATTTCTTTGGCTCTTGCAATGCATACCGCGTGATCAATGCCTGTTCCTCCCTCGGCATGAAGACAGTAATACCATGAACCGATTTTATAGATATGCGGTCCTTCAGGCCATATAACATCTTTCATTGCTCCGCGCCAGATTCCCGTTTGCTCTCCTTTAAGAGGATTTTCGCCTTTGGAAAGTTTTTCCATATCCATTTCTTGAATAAAGATTTCATAATTGCCGTTGTATTTTTCGCCTTCGGGAGCAGGATGTGTTCCGCAGTACCATGTTTTTCCGTCTTCATCAAAAAAAACAGATGGGTCTATGCCGTCCACTCCTTTCAGCCAAACAGGATCAGACCATGGACCTGCCGGGTCTTTCGCCGTAATAATAAAATTGCCGCCGTTTTTAATTAAAGTGCAGACTATATAAAATACGCCCTTATTATAACGTATTGTCGGAGCGAATAAACCCTGCGAAATATCATGATCGTCGTAACACAATTGCCCCGGACGATCTATCGCGTTGCCTATCTGTTTCCAGTTAAGCAGATCCTTGCTTTGAAAAACAGGAAGCCCAGGAAAATAAGCGAAGGTTGAATTTACAAGATAAAATGTATCGCCTGCTCTGCAGACGGATGGATCGGGATAAAACCCGCTTAAAATAGGATTTCTATATTCATATTTCATTTTTCTAATATATCATTTTTTACATTTTCATTGTATAGTAAATTAACGGAAATAAGGAATTATTATGTCTGCAAAAGCCTTTGATACCGCGCCGAAGCTGCCTTTTTCTAAAGGTGTAAATTTCACAAAATGGTTCGAATCGCGTTCCTTTTCCGATATTGATTTTAATAAATATACGGAAAAAGATTTTATTGACATTAAAACTCTTGGACTGGATACAGTGCGCCTGCCTGTGTCGTTTCATAATTTTTTAACGGCGCAAAAAAAACTTGAAAGCGGTTTATTAAAATATCTTGATACGGTTATAAGCTGGGCGGATAAACATAAAATATATCTGATTCTTGATAATCATTCATTTCATCCTGTAAACGCGACCGAAGATAATATCGACACAATTTTGATTCCCGTTTGGGAAGAACTTGCGCGTCATTTTAAGGATTCTTCGGATTATTTAATTTATGAAATTTTAAATGAGCCGCACCTTATTACAGATATAAGATGGAATGAGATTCAAAACGCTACGCTCTCTGCGCTAAGAAAAATCGACAAAGAAAGATTTGTTATTATAGGCGGAACAAATTATAATTCTATCGATGGAATGCTGAAGCTTCCCATTCTTGATGATAAAAAACTGATTTATACATTTCATTTTTACGATCCGCATATATTTACGCACCAGGGCGCGTCATGGAACAGACCGTCTCTTGAGCCGCTTTCAGATTTACCCTTTCCCGTAAAGAGCGGCTATATTCATCCTGTTCATGATACTTTTAAGGGGACATGGGTTGAAGAAGCGCTTAAACATTATCATATTGATTCACGGCTTGAAAAGTTATGCGAAACTCTTGATAAAGCCAAAGATTTTTCCGTTAAAAATAATGTTCCTGTTTTTTGCGGCGAGTTCGGAGTGTATATGATGCAAAGCCCCGAAAAAGACAGGGTGTACTGGTACAGTTTTTTCTGCGAGGAACTTGCGAAAAGAAATATTCCATGGACTTGCTGGGATTATTTCGGCGGCTTCGGCATTTTTAAAACAATGCAAAGGGGAGAGTTTCCTTCCGGTCTTAACATGGATATAATAAAAGCCATGGGCTTAAATCATTTCACCTTTCCGTAATATGTTGTAATCGACATTGGATTTAGCGTAACAGTTGCAGAGTTTCCTCTAACCCTTTGTTTTCCCGCATGCTTCAATTTTTCATGCTCGGATGTGCGCCAGATTTCCAACTGATCAAATTCCGCTCCGTCCAAATCAAGGCTTACTTTTGAAGGTGAAATTGTCTCGTTAATAATAACTATCGCAATTTCACCGGAATCCGCGCTTCTGTAGGCGCTGAAATACACTCCTGCAAGAGGATCGGATTCGCAGTTAATTCGTACCCAGCCGGGACGTATGAAGCGCGAATATTGACCCATGGCGTAAAGACGCATGGCGGGTTTTATTTCATCGTCGTCTATTAAAACTAAAGCTCCCGGGTAATCTGCAGACCTTGAGTTCGTCCACAGCCACCAGAAAAGAAAGGCGTTTACCTGAGTATAAGTTAAATCCCAATGGATCATCCTCGCGTAAAAAAGAGCGTTGGCAATGCCCGTTCCCTTTGGTACGCCCGATCCCGACCCTGAAACTTCCGTCTGCCAGAAATTTTTTCCTGTCGCGATAATATCCGGGAATTCTCTTGCTCCTGCTCTGGAAGAAGTGTCGTTTTGCGCATTGTACTGGTGAAGGGCAATGTGGCTTATTATTTTCTCGGAATCAGGATCGTCCATGGAAGGTTTAATCATCTCATTAAAATTAATATTGAAATTTTCAAACTCAGGCATCATTATACCGATGCCGCCTTCGCCGAATTTAATTCCTTTCATAGGAAAGCGCTGACCCAGTATTTTTATGAAATCGCGCAAATCAATTCCGCTCCAGTAGCAGCATTCCCAATCCGCTTTCCAGTTGGGTTCATTTTGAACTGAAAGGATATCAAGCCCAACGCCCATGTTTTTTTCAAAATTGGAAACATAATCCGCCAGAAGGTCTGCGTAATCATTATAATGCGATCTTTTTAAACGTCCCCATATTTCAGGACGAGCCCAGTTCATCGCGTAATTCACCCTGCTGTTTACGCCTGTGATGTCTTCCTTCCACTGCGTTACGCGATTATTCGGAGGCGACCACGGCGCGCTCATTATCACAAGTTTTTCAGGACCGCTTTCGCCTAAATTTTTGATATTTCGGATAAGGTTTCTTGTGCTGTCGATATCCCACGCATTCCAGTCAAGGTTGAATGTTTTAGTTCCGTTGGCGTTTGTAGTGTAGGAGTATGTGTAATCGCTGTTTCTGAGAAGAAAACCGTCAAGGTGGTTGTGCGCGTCTCCCGGGACAAACTCGCGGAAGGGAATGCGGTTTCTTAAAATGGAAAAACCCATTCCTTCAGTTTTTGAGTAAAGCAATTTTACAAGGTCTTCTGCCGTGTCTTTGTAAGCGGGAAGCCTCGTCCACGCGTTTGATCCGCCGAAACCGTCTATTACCTGACGGCGTTCGTTATATTTTAATTTTATGTTTCTATCCACAGAACCGCCTGATGGACCTGATGTGCAGGAAAGAATAGTCAATAATAAAAAAGGCATTAAAATAAAATATTTTAATCTCATTTTAAACCTAATGTTTTCTCCGGGTCTACAACCGCCCAAAATGCCTGTTTTGGTCTTAATTCGCCGTCCCAAAGACAGGGGTTTCCTGCCGATTTCCATGAACGTTCGTCATCCATGCCCCACATTGAAACGCGCGGTATATGATCTTTATACTGTTTAAAAACATTGAAGAGTTCCGCGTATTTTAATGCCTGTGTTCTCTGATCAACATCCAATAATACAGTGTCTCTTCCGGGTCCTGAATTGCTGCCTCCGCCCCTGAGCGCGACATCAAGTTCGCTTATGTCGATTAATATTCCTATCTCGATGAATTTTTCTATGGACGCGCGGACATTCGGCGCGCTTGTGTTTAATCCGTAATGCGCCTGCATTCCAACGCCGTCTATAAGGTTGCGCGTATTTCCTTCGGATTTATATTTATCATTAATTTCTTTTATCATGTTGGCGGTAACTGTCGCCTTTCTTGAATTGTCTAAATTGTAATCGTTGTAGTAAAGAAAAATATCGGGGTCTGCTGCGCGCGCTGTTCTGAAAGCAAGTTCGACATAATTCATATTGTTCGTGCTGGCTTTATTCCAGCCGCTTTCAGGGCGAAGATGAGCTCTCCAATCCTGATTTTGATTGGCGGGATCAATCCTTTCCATTACCGCTTCGTTTACAACATCCCATGCGTAAACCCTTCCTTTAAAATGGGCAAGAACTCTGTTAATATGATTTATCATATTGTCTCTTACTTCCTGAGCGCTTCCTTCCGTCATCCATTTATGAGTCTGCGAATGCCAGACAAGGGTATGTCCGAAAACTTTTATATTGTTATTAAGCATTTCATTAACAAGCTCGTCAGCCTGCCTGAAATTGTAATTGCCGCCTTTTTCTCTTGGCGCCAGATGATCTGGTTTCATCTGGTTTTCCGCGGTTGCCACATTAAAGTGGGTTTTTAAAAGATCGTAATATTCGTCTGTAATGTATCTGGGAGTAACAATATTCCCAAGAAGGAAATAATCCTTGTAAACATCTTTAAGCGCAGGCAATTTGGCTTGCGATTTTCCGGCGCCGGATGATCCGCAGTTTGAAAGACTTGATAAAAATAAGACGGTTAATAAAACGGAAATGACTCTCTTATTCATCATAAATACCTCTTGAATAATTGATTCATCATATTACTACAGATATCCGCATTAATCAATGATGATTAAATTCAGGTTTTGCTCTGAACATTTTTATCCATTGTGTAGAATAATAATCAAATTATGATATAATAATAAAATGATACTTTTAAACAATGACTGGAAATTCTACCTTGGTAAGGCAGCAAACGCTCAAAATGACGATTTTAACGACAGCAAATGGAAAAATTTGGATTTGCCTCACGATTGGGTTATTTCACAGCCCTTTGTCAGAGGAAAACCAGAAGGTTGGACGCCTCAGAATATGCAGGGTTTCTTTTCATGGGAAGGAATCTCTTGGTACCGAAAAAACTTTACGCTTAATAAAATCGAAGGGAAAGCCGTATATATCTATTTCGGCGGAGCTTACAGAAACAGCGTTGTGTATGTCAACGGAAAAGAAAGTGGAAAGCGCGCAAACGGCTATTCAAGTTTCGAGATCGATATAACTGAATTTGTAAAAGAAGGAAATAATCTTCTTGCGGTAAGTCTTGATAACGGCTGTGAAGCTCCTGACCGCTGGTATTCGGGAAGCGGCATTTACAGGGATGTTTTCCTGAAAATCCTTCCCGAAATTCATATCAAAACATGGGGCGTACAGGTAAAAACCGATGTTTCCAAAAATAACAAACAGGCTGATATCAGCGTATTTACAACCGTAATTAATAAAAAAAAGAAATCGGAAAAAAATGATCAGAAAGTAAAGGGTATAGTCTGGGTAAAACTGATAGGTCCTAACGGAAAGCATGTATGTCAGGTAACGGCGAAATTTGAGTGTCCCGGAAGCGAAGAAACTGTCGTGCCTCTTAAAATGAATATATTAAATCCTGTTTTATGGTCTTCGCAAAATCCTTCTCTTTACCGCGCGTCCGTTTACCTTGAAATTAACGGTAAAGCCGATGAACCTGTCGAATTTAATATAGGGATACGCTCTATAGAAATTGAATATAAAAAGGGAATGACAGTTAACGGCGAGAAAGTAAAATTAAAAGGCGTTTGCCTTCATCATGACGCGGGAATTACAGGATCAGCTCATTATGATTCTGTCTGGCGGCGCAGACTTAATATTTTAAAATCAATTGGGTGTAACGCGATAAGAACAAGCCATAATCCGCCCGCAGAGGCGCTTTTGGATCTTTGCGATGAAATGGGTTTTTATGTTATAGACGAATGTTTCGATAAATGGGTAAGCGGATATTACGAAGCGCATTTTGAAAAAGATTCAAAACGCGATCTTGAGGATTTTATTTTACGCGACAGAAATCATCCATCGGTTTTTATGTGGAGCATAGGAAACGAAGTTGAGAATCAGGGGACGGACGAAATGATCGCCATTCAGAAGAAATTGGCGGAAATTGTAAGAAACCTCGACAGCCGGCCTCTTACCTGCGCTCTTGCTCCTCACGCGAATCCGAGAACCCTTGTGGGTTTACCGCCTGAGGACCTTGTAAAACTGACTAAAAAAATGGCGAAGGACGTTGATGTATTGGGGCTTAATTATCATGAGCCTCTTTATCAGCATTATACAAAGGGAATAGAAAAACCCATTATAGGAACAGAATGTTATGAATACTATTCAAGCGTTGGAACCAACTTTGAGGATGTCTGCGATAAAAACCCGTGGCAGTTTGTGCTTGAAAACGACAATGTAATAGGGCAGTTTATATGGGCGGGAATTGACTACCTCGGTGAAGCTCCCTGGCCTGCGAAAGGATGGACAGGTTCGATACTTGATATCTGCGGTTTTATGAAACCAAACGCTTATTTCAGAAAAAGCATTTGGTCGGATGAACCTTTTATCTATATGGCTTTTTATGATCAGAACATGAAAAGAGATTACGCGAGAGGACGCTGGTCCTTCCCTCAGATGTCGTCTCACTTGAATCAGGAGTATTTTGATAGAAGGACTGTAACAGCCTGCGTTTTTACAAATTGCGAAGAAGCTCAGTTGTGGATTAACGGAAAAAAGAGGGGAACAAGGCGAAGAGAAGATTTTAAGAACGGAATAATCGAGTGGACTATCGAATACGCAACGGATGATATCGAAGTAAAAGGAATTACGGATGACAAGGAATTATGTACATATATTCTTAAAAAAGCAGGCGATCCTAAAAAAATAAAATTAATTCAGGATAATAAAGAGCCTGCGGTCTGTGATATCGTTCATATAGAAATTAATATTACCGATAAAAACGGAGTGTTATATCCTAATGATGAAATGCTGGTTGAATTTTCATTAACAGGAGACGCCTGTATTATCGGAGCCTGCTCGGGCGATTTAACGCAGAATATGGGATTTACACAGTCAAAGGTTTTAACATCTTGCGGCAGAGCGCTTTTAATGATTAAAATGGGGCATACGGCAGGCAATGTTGAGTTATGTGCAACTTCACAAGGTCTTGAAAAGGCGCAGTTGAAATTTAAGGTTAGGTAAAAAAAATGATAAGCACAATGCGATGGTTCGGACCGGGTTTCGATCCTGTAACTTTGGATAAAATCAGGCAGGTTCCCGGAATAGAGGGAATAATAACAACGCTTTACGGTAAATTGCCGGGAGATGAATGGCAGAAAGATGAGCTGTGCGCGCTTAAAAAATCGGTGGAAGACGAAGGACTTTCGATAAAAGGAATTGAAAGCGTAAATGTTCATGATGAAATTAAAACAGCCGGAAAAGAGCGCGACAAATATATCGAAAGGTACATAAACACGTTAAAATTGATAGGCGAAGAAGACATCCATCTTGTCTGTTACAATTTTATGGCTGTCTTCGATTGGACCAGAACCGATCTAGCGAAAGTCAGAAGCGACGGCGCGACAGTGATGTCTTATGAACAGAGCATTATAGATAATGTTAATCCCGATAATATGTTTGAGATAATGAACTCGAAAGCGCAGGGACATCTCTTGCCCGGATGGGAACCTCATAGAATGGCAAAAATAAAAGAGCTGTTTGAAATTTATAAAAACATAGACGAAGAAACTCTTTTTAAAAATCTAGTTTATTTTTTAAAGGCGATTATGCCTGTCTGTGAAAAATATGAAATCAACATGGCAATTCATCCTGATGATCCCGCATGGCCTGTATTCGGGCTTCCAAGGATTATGAAAAACAGGGACGACATTTTAAAAATCATAAACGCGGTTGATAATCCGCGTAACGGAATAACCCTCTGTTCGGGAAGTCTCGGTACAAATCAAAAAAACGATATCCCCGCTATAATTCGTTCCCTGAAAGGGCGTCTTCATTTTGCGCATATACGAAATGTAAGGCACACCTGCGAAGGTTGTTTTGAGGAATCAGCTCATCTTTCAAGCGACGGCTCCCTCGATATGTACGAAATAATGAGAGCATTGCATGACATAGACTTTAAAGGTCCTATACGCCCCGATCACGGAAGAAATATATGGGACGAAAAAGCCATGCCAGGCTACGGCTTATATGACAGAGCTATAGGGTTGAGTTATCTGAACGGTCTTTGGGAAGCAATTAAGCGCGGAAAATAACAATAAATTTATTAAAATTTCCTAATTTTATATACAATAATTCGATTCTTTGGTATAATGCATGAATGTCTGTTCCCGGAAAGTTTTGGATCATTTTAAACCCAACAGCCGGAAAGGGTAAAGCCGCCAAACAATTCCCAAAAATCGATCATTTTTTCAGAACAAACTGGAAGAACTACGTAATTATGTTGACCAAGGGAGTAGGCGACGCGCTTAACATGGCGCGTGATTTACCAATAAATGAAGAAGATGTTGTTGTCGCCGCAGGCGGAGACGGAACCTGCAACGAAATTATAAACGGTTTATTGCTGCGTAAAATGCCTAAACCGCCTATTTTCGGCATACTTCCCATAGGCAGGGGAAACGATTTTTCCGCAACGCCCGGAATCCCTACAGACCTTGAAAAAGCCCTTAAAATACTTTTAGACGCGAAAACAGGAACCCTTGACGCCGGTTTTGTAAAGGGCGGCTTTTTTCCGGAAGGCAGATATTTTATTAACGGAATAGGAATTGGTTTTGATACAAAAGTAGGTTTTGAAGCCGCAAAAATGAAAATAAAAAGCGGGATTACCTATGCCATAGGCGCATTGAAAATGGTTATACGCTACGAACCGTCTCCTGTTTTAAATATTAAATTCGACGGCAAGGAAGTAACGCTTCCCGCTGTTCTTGTTTCCGTTGTAAACGGAAGACGTATGGGCGGAAGTTTTTATATGGGACCTGAAGCTGTGCTCGATGACGGTCTTCTTGATATCTGTTATGTCGAACATCAAAAATCTAGGTTTGACTTATTGCGCATAATTTCGCATTATACTAAAGGAACTCAGGGAGAATGCAAGGGAGTGTTTTTTAACAGAGGTTCCAAATTTCATTTAACGGCGCTTGAAGGCTCGATGGCAGCTCACTGCGACGGGGAGACAATCTGCTATGAAGGCAAGGAACTTGAAATCACATGCATTCCCGGCGCGCTGAGGCTAATTAGAGCGTAATATGGATTTCAGAAGATTCATTGTCAGTCATGTAATGAAAGCGGTATTAAGCATTATCTGCAAGATTGACTGCCGTGAATTTATCGAAGCTTTGAAGAATAATAAGCCTCTGCTTGTTGTTTTTAATCATATCAATTTTTTGGAGGTTCCTATTCTTGTAACGCACAGTTATCCTTTGCATGTTTCAGGACTGGTTAAATCCGAAACATGGGATAATCCGATTTTTTCGTTTATTTTTAACACATACAAGGCGGTTCCCATAGACAGAAGAGGAGCTTTTTCGCTAAGCTTTAAAAAAGTCTGTGAAAAAATCGAAAACGGATTTTATATGTGCGTAGCGCCTGAAGGCACTCGAAGCAAGGACGGAGTTTTGGGAAGAGGAAAACAAGGTATAATACAGCTGGCTCTTGAAGCGAATGTGCCCATTTTGCCTGTCGCTCATCACGGAGGCGAAAATATCTGGCAGAATATCAAGAAATTAAAACGCACTCCTTTTTGCTTTAAAGCAGGGGTTCCTTTTAGAATAAAATGCGATGGAAGACCCGGAAAAGAAGAGCGCGAGGAAATAATAACGGAAGTAATGGCGCAGATTGCGAAACTGTTACCTGTAAATATGCGCGGTATTTATGCCGAAAAAGCTCTTTTGAGCTGTAAATATCTGGAATTTTTAACATGACGCATATTTTTGACGTGGATCACACGATAATCAGAAAGACAAGCACGCAATACTTTCTGCAGATAGCGATGAAAGAAAAATTAATACGTTTTTCTCAGGTAAAACGCCTGCCCCTCGACTGGCTTAAATACAAGCTGGCTTTTCCCGATATAAATTTTATAGAGAATACGGTTAAAAGTCTTTCAGGTATAAAAAAATATGATTTGGATAGAATAGCAGATGTTTGTTTTAATATTAAAATAAAACCGAATATATATTTGGGCGCGGCGCAGATTATAAATACATTGATGAATAAGGGAGACAAGGTAATTTTCGCCACGTCTTCATTCGATTTTATAATAAACCCTCTTGAACGTTTTTTTGGAATAAAAGATTCTCTTGCCTGCAGAATGGAGTATGAAGACGGAGTTACAACCGGAAACCTTGTCGGTTACAGTTTCTTCGGACCAAAGAAAAAAACCGCCGCCTGCGATTGGATGGAAAAAAATAATATTAAAAAAGAAGAAACCTTTTTTTATTCTGATTCATACACAGACCTGCCTCTTTTGGAACACTGCGGATATCCTGTGGCTGTAAATCCTGATTCAATTCTCGCAAGGCAGGCAAGAAAGAAAGGCTGGGAAATAATTCGTTTTAAAGATGTTATGGGAAATACTACCAGTTAAAGATAAGTCCAAGCCCGTCTTTTAAATTTAAAAGATCCATAATGCCTATTGTAAAAGAAACTTTTTTCCCGAGAGAAACGACTTTCGCGCTTGGCACCTTGCTTAAGGTATTTCCTTTCGAGTCTAATATTGTCAACGTGGAATTGGAAGGAGAACTCAAACTGATTGTAAAATCATATTCATGTGAAAGAATAGATATTAACTCAAGCATATCAGGATCATAAACAGGGATAGTATCAATAATCGTTATGTTTAAACTGCCTCCCTGTCCGTTTTTTGTAAATGAAGCTCTTGTTTTCGCAGGATCCAAAAATTCTAAAAGAGCTTTTTCATTATCAAAATCCAAGACGGCTTTATAAACTGTGTCTTTTGATTCATTTCTGGAAGAAAAGGAAACAATTTTTAGACCTTCTATCCTTTCTGTTGTTCTTTCAAAATCGGCTCTGCCTACGGGAATTGAAGGCATTGATTCATTTCCATCCAGTTTGCCGATATTTTCAAGCATTCTGGATAAACGGTATTCAAGAGTTAATCTCCCGGAGCCGTTTCTGTTCATTTGAATATCCATGGAAAGACCTATGCAGGAACTCAGCGTACAAATAACTAAAAGCAAGAAAGGCAATAATAGTCTCTTATAATTGGTTTTCATTAAAATTCCTCCGAATAGATTTTCACATCTTGAATACGAATCGGGTTTTCTTTTTCGATCATATCAAAAGCTTTTTGAAGCACGGTTTCTCCGAATGAACGCGAATTGGATACAATAGCTCCGCCTATCTGGCAGAACGACAGCGAATCCTGAAGATCAACTTCGGCGGCGCTAAGCCTGTAGCGTTTTCTCATTTTTTCCATTATGGACTTGATAATGCGCCTTTTTTCCTTGATGCTGCCGATATCAGGTATCTCGAAAATTAACTGTATCATTGAAACAATCATGTTTCATGATATTATATCTTAAAATGACATTTTTGCGAAGTGCTATATTAATCATTCTCGTTTTAATTCCTTTCCTTTGTTTTGCGCAAGAAGAGCCTTCGCAGGATGAAAAACAAGATACAGAACAGGATATAATCGAAGAACAGGATATAGACGAACTGAGATACAGAATTTTAGGCGAAGCTCCTAACGAGCTTATGCGCTATAAATTATGGGATTCTTCAGTTTCTCTTTTTATGACAGGTTTCTGGAAGGGAGAATTGCAGGGGAACGCTGGTTTTTCATCATCGCCTGTCGGCATTCAATTCGCCGCGCCTGAATCGCCTTTTTTATTCAAACAGGAAGTAGATTTAACCATGTCGCTGTGGATAAACAACAAGTGGTTTGTGGAAGCGAATTTCCTTGATGATTCAGCCAAGAATACTTACAGAGCGGGATACAAAGGAACTCAAAGCGATTTTTTAAAATATGTCGGAATAGGAAACGCGGGACTTGATTTTCCGGTATTTCCCTATCTTGATCTCGGAGGGGATTCTCCTTCATCGTTCGGAATATACAGCCGTTTCGGCACAGACGATTTGAATATTCACGCGCTTTTTCGCTACGATGCGGCTTCCCGCGAAGAGAGAATATTTACAGGCACAAGAGAAAGAACATACAGCGATTTACAGCCTCATGATACCATAAGAGGCGTTTCTTTCGTGCTTCCAGATGACGGCATAGATAACGATATAACAGTCTACATAGAAGATGAAAAAGGTTCTTTACGCGATGACAAGGGACGCAGATGGCGTTACGCGCTGCAAAGCGAGTTCGCGGTATCGTTTTCGCGGGGGCTTCTGGAACTTGCAATCAGACCGCAGGGAATGGTTGCGGTCGTTTATACGAAAAACGGAGATCGTCCATGGATTAATTCAATGGGAAATTACGATACATCAATACCTGGATCGACCGTAGGTTATTTAACCATTGTTCAAAACTGGTTTGATTCAGCGCGAAGTAAAATAAAACTTGAAGATTATATTCAATGCGGAAGCGATCCTGCTTTCCCGCAAAGACCGGGCGAAGTGACATTCGGCGTAACAAACGCGCTTGTCATTTATCAAAGCGGCGCGTTTTCTCCATTTGAAAGGCGGAATCGCTATGACGCGCCTTCAAGCTCTACACAGAGAGCATCTCTTGTGGATATTTCTTCATCATTGGAAATAAAAGGATTTGAACTTACATTACTGGATGAGTTTGCCATAACCGACGCTTTCACTTTTTCCGCTGTTGTTACGCACAGGGGCGCTTATGAACTTTTTATTTCAGGTAGTATAGACAAGAGAAGTCCTGAAACCCTTTGGCCTCTTGCTTCGGATCTTAATAATTACATTGGAGAAGGTGAGATTTATTTACCCGGTAAAAATATAAACCGCAGCAGTGTTATTCTTCGTTTTACGAATTTTTCAAGCGTTAGCGGATTTTTTATCGGAACAGACGCGATATCAGGCTCAATTCAGGTTTTCAGAAGCGGCATTCAGGATACGGATTTTAGATACAATGCAGGCTCAGGCGAAGTTATAATTAACGGCTCTGTTGGAGAGAATGAAATAATACGCATAACGTATTTAAAGAAAGACAGGGGTTTACAGCCGGGAAGCATAGCAGCCGGAATCGGCGCGATTTACAGAGGCAGCGGAGGAAAAAGTCCGTTTTCGGCGCAAGCTGCGCTTGGACTTCGCTGGAATCTGACGGAAGAATCATATACCGAACATGATCTTTCAAACACGGGAAGCGTAGGAATAAGCGCGAAAGCGGCGTGGGATTACGACAGATTAAAAGCGCGCGTAACAGGCGGTTTTTCATTTAATCAGACCGACACTACAGGGCTTTACAGAGCTGCCGGTATGGAAGGAAATGAATTGATTCATATTTTGCCATCTGAGCTTTCATTTATTTCAAATCCGCCATCTTCGCTTTTAACGCCCGATTTAGAAATCATGGATAGGTCGGATTTAATTTATAGAAATTATAATAATTCAGGCGTACTTGGAAACAGTCTTTTAAATATTGATTCATCCGCCGCTGTAGTGCAAGGGATTAACAGACCCTATTCCGCAAAAGACCCGAACTTGGGAAACGCTCAGGTTCTTGTAATGGAATTTAACATGCAGCAGGATGAATGGACCGGTTTTCAGCTGCCCCTCGATCAGAATTACAGCGTACTGTCCCTTGCGCAGGAAATAGAAGTACCTTTCAGATTTTACAATTTCAATAAAACATCTGTTTCAAATTTTAAATTGATTGTGCAGATAGGATCACTTTCGCCTAAGGATACGGCATTTTCGGAAAATACCGATTTTATTTGGGAACAATTGCTTTTTTCGGATGAATGGGAGCTGAATCCTCCTGATAATCCTGACGCCGATTACACAAGCGTTATTTTCAATAATAATGAAAGAATAGCGCGTTTTTCATTAAGCGATAGAGACAGGCAAAAACTTTCTGATGCAAGGCAGCTTCGCGTATTCGCTTATTACACTGATACAAGCGCGGAAAATTTAAGCGGAAGGATTTTATTCGCGCCTGTAATAGTAAGAGGCGCTTCCTTTAGAGCTGTAACATACGACGGAAATCAGGTAAACGCGGCAAGCGATTTTTCATCAGGCGCAGGCAGAGTTAAGGCAATTGAAACGATGGAAACAGTAAACACTCTCTCTTCGGCTTACAGTGAAATTATACGAAAACTCCATCCTGAGTTAAGTGCGCAAAGGGTTTTAAAAATCGAATGGGAAAACATGGATAATGATTTTTGGGCAGGAGTTGACGGCAGGGTAGGAGAGCTGCCGCTTTCGGATTACAGGGTATTGTCTTTTTTTGTAAAAGGACCTTTGCAGCATATAGAAGGCTCGCTGAATTTTATAATCGCGAAGGGCTCGCAGGATTTTTATAATCGTCAATTGGAAGCGAAAATACCTTTAACGCAATTTACTTCGGGAAAATGGTCTAAAGTGGAAATCAGGTATCAGGGAGATAAAAAAATAATTAAAGTAGACGGAATTGAAACAGGAGAGTTAAAATACAATCCTTTAATAAAAATAAATGATACAGGCGTAAACAGATTCAGTTATATGGCGCTTTTTATAAGCCCTGATCCTGCAGTTCCTGCTCTTGCGGACGGAACAATATTTATCGACGAAATAATACTGGAAGATCCTGTTTTATTTTACAGAGCGAACGCGGGAGCAGGTTTTGAATATTCCAAACCGGGGCAAATTGTTTCCGCGGGAAAGGTTTCCGTATTATCAGATTTTTCATTTAACACAGCTCTTGAATCCGAAGCAAGGATAGAAGAAGAAACCGAGAATTCGGATTTCAGCGCAAGCATGGTCAGCAGAAGCGCGGCTGAAATTTCAGTTTTTGGAGCGAAGGTTAAGGGAAACTTCGCTTTTACAGCGGCTAAGGATACGTTTTTATGGAACGCGGATCACAGCATTTCAAAATCAATAGGAGCGTTTTCCATTAATGAAAGTTTTTCAGCATCAGCTCAAAATAATTTTGCGCGTCACAATTTTAATATATCTTTCATGTCTGATTTTCACGCAAAATTTGACGCAGACGCTCTTTATGATTTTTCAAAATTAAGGCAAAAATGGCTTATATCTACAGGATATAAACCAAAAAATGACAAAATTCCCATGATTGCGATTAACAGCGAAGCTCTATGGATCGGTAAAGAAGAAATTGACAATGACGCTCATTATTGGCAGTTGTGGGGAAATTCATGGGAGCCTTTATTGCCTGATACAGGCATAGCGGCAGAGTCAAGAAAAACAAGAACACAGTTTACGGTAACGCAGAGAACGAAGCCTGTAGGAGCGGTTCTTAAACTTGAAGGCAATACAAACTTCACAGAAATTAATAATATAACAAGATCGGATTACAGCGCCTTTATCGATGTTCCCGTAACGCTGGAAAAAACAAGTTTGAATTTCCGCGCCGGAAGAAGTTTTAAAAAACATCTTTATTATTCTTCATTTGACGCTCTTGACGACGGCAAAATGTTTTTCCAAAGCGTAGAAGACAGTCTTTCGTTCTGGAAAGTCTTTCCTTTCTATTCGATTTTCGCGCAGGAATTGAATAATGCAATGGATGAAAGTTTAATAAACATGCCTTTACAGGAAAACGCGTTTTATTCATATTTCAGCGATTATTTCAGCGTAAGAGCCGCTCTGCCGCGTTTTTATAATTTAACATCCTTTTTTGTTCCTTCGAGAGTTACTTTGATTCTTGAAAGAGTTCTTGAGCAAAAAATGGATACAAGAAACGATAAATTAAATATAGGAACTCTCCTTCAGTTTCAATCGGTGAATATTTTCGGTGCAATGAGCGCTTTTCCTGTTTTTAAATTTTATCAAACTGATGAATATTCGCATTCTTTTGAATATGCGCTTGTAATACCTAAGGGTGAAAATCCGACATGGAGAATAAATTCAGTTTTAAGCGCTGGTTTCAGAGGTTTTTCAGGCAGTATGCTGAACTTTGTTAATAATTTAAACATTAGAAGCGAAGGATACTGGACCGAGAGTCTGACGGCTCTTTGGGAAGTTCCCGTAAAAAAAAGTTATTTAAGCGTTTTTTATAATTGGGTTTCAAACTCTGTGTCAAAGGGAGAGTCATGGGCGGGTCTTTCTAATATTTTAAATTCAAGATATGAGATATTAAGAAGGGAAAGTCTTGAACTTGTATTTGACAATTCAAAAGATTATCTTAGGTGGAGCATAATTGCAGGACATGAAGATATAATAAGAATTATCGGACGCTTGAATTTTACAACTTTTATTAAACTCAGGTGCAGTGAAGACAAGGAATATAAAAATTTTATTTTTGATGTAATGCTTGGAACAACGTTAAGAATAAGTTTCTGATAATTTTTTACGGCTGGTTTGCCGTTTTTTCATTTTTTTCTTTCTCTTCTTTTTCTGCCTTGGCTTTTAACATATTGTTTATTATATCGGTAATACTGTTTCTGTTAGCCGCATTTATTCCTTTTAAATTAAGAAGCCCTTCTACTGCCGGTATGTCGTTAAAGCCGTCAGTAACAGAGCCTTGAAGTTCCGTTAAGCCTTCCTGATTTTCGCCGTCGGCGGTTAAAAGCGTCCTTGCCAATGCGAAACGCACTTCGTTTTTAGCGGGGTTTACAGCGTTAGCGGCTGTTGCTGTAAGAGAGAGCTTATATTCTTCAATGGAGCGGGCGTATAGTTCATGGCGCTCAAGCGCTTGAGCGTATTCATAACGGACTTTTGGATCTGAGTAGACGCTGAGCCAGTCCGCGAATCTGTCAACTGCCTCGATTTTATTAAGAGCCGACTGACAACGCGCGAAAAGAAGCATTGTGTCTTTATTTTCCTGAAGCGCGGCAGGATATTTTTGCAGGACTTCTTCCGCTGCTTCATAGCGTTCAAGAGCGAATAAAACAAGAGCATGATTGTATCCGTCATCCGCGCTTTCCGGAACTATCGAAAGAAGCGTATTATAATATTTTTCTGCGGTTTCAATATCGCCTGTTTTAATCAGCGAATAAGCCGCGGCTTTTAATGCGAGTACATTATGAGGGTCTTTTTTTAATATTGCTTCAAAATGTTTAACCGCTTCTTCGTATCTTTGCCTTTCAAAAGCAAGCCTTCCCAGATTGTAAGTTGACGCAACCATTGTTCTGTCTGAAAGTCTTGCGCGGTTAAGCCATTTTTCCGCTTCATCGTATTTGCCGAGATCGAAATATGCCATGCCAAGTGAATAATATTCCTGAGCTGTGACAGGACCTCCGGCGCAGCCTGAAAAAATAAGAGTTAAAACGAGAAAAGAAAATATTAAAAATAGAATTAAAATATTTTTTTTCATTTTCCCCTGTTATTTAATAAGACCTAAAACCGTCTTTTCAATTTCTCTTAACTGCGAGCGGTAAAGATTTGATATTCCCGCGCCGTAATCCGCAAGAAGCTGAATAATATTTCTTGAGCTGATTCCGCTGTCGCTGCCGTTAATTCTGTCTCCCGCGTCTCCGAGCCCCGGCATTATGTAAGCGTCTTCGTTTAGAACGCCGTCCATCCAGAGAGTGTAAACATCGCAGTTATCAATTGCTCTTACAACGCGAAGAGCGCCTTTAAGAGCCGCGATTACATTTAAAAAGGTGATAGAGCGCGGTTTTATTCCCATGTCTGTAAGATACTTTACTACGGTTACAAGACTGCCGCCTGTCGCGTTCATGGGATCGGCGAAAATTAAATCCTTTCCTTGAAGCTGGTCAGCGTTTACAAAAGATTTATCAAGGTCTAAAATATATTCCATGTCGTTTTCATGTTTGCTGTCATTGCGGTAAATTCTAAAAAGCGCGAACGGCGTTACATAGCCTGTTGATGAATATTCTTCAATTTCCTTACTCATAATCATGGAAGGAAGAAGAGCGCCGCGAAGTAAAACGCACATAACGGTGTTCGATATTTTTTCGTCTACATTATTTATTTTATGAACCGCGTAATTTTGAACAGGGCTTGTGACAGGCGTTTTTACAATCAGATAATTTTTATTGTTTCCCGGAGCTCCCGCCCATGCCAGCTTAAAAAGTATTTCATAAGCTCTCTGAATATAATAAATGAATTCATTGTTATCGGTATTTACATCCCTTAATTTCGCGATAAGGCGGGAAGCTTCTGAATGATCTACCTGAGGCGAGATAAATGAATAGACGCGTATCCTTGGATTATCGCGGCATATATCCTGCATCAACTTGCCCATTTCGTTATAAAGAGATATAAGAGCGTTTTTCGCATCGCTGTTTCCGGTTTCCACTTTGGGGAACAGATCAAGCGCTCTTACAAAGAGATTATCCATGGTTTTAAGGTTTTCTTTATCACTCGCGGTTAAAAAACCGTCCAATTCGTTAGCGTTTGAAATTACTCTATTCATACATTCAGTATATTGTTTATCCATAAAACTGGCAATATCGCGCCGATTGACAAACATCCTAAAAAAGTGGATTTTGTAAGTATATGAAATTTATTTTTCTTGGAAAAATCGCATTTTTTGCCGCTGTTCCGTTTTTTTTAATTTCGTGTTTCAGCAGGGATATAGGTTCTGTCGGCAGAGAAGACCTCTTTTCCCTTGAAATAGGTCCCATGGAAGATCAAATTGCCCTTTACAAACTGGACGGCAATAGAGGAATAAGACGAACAGGTTTTACCATGCGCGACGGTCTTTTTTACATCTCGGACGGCAACTCGGGAAAAATTGTCAGATACAATTCATACGGCGATCTTTTATTCATGATATACAACGAAGAAACGAATCCTTCTCCCATTACATTGAAATCGAATATCGGCGATGATGAACAGGCGACACGCTGGGCTTATTCATATCCTCTGGAAGAGCCTGGCTGGATTGTGGTGGATTCCCGCAAGCACATCTTTGTTGAAGACAGACTGCCGCGTCAGGAACACCGATCAGACCCTGAATCAAGAGCGCTTCTGGATGGAATAATTCTTCATTTTGATCAGGACGGGCGTTTTATTAATTACCTTGGCAGTGACGGAATAGGCGGTAAACCTTTCCCGCGCATTATCGGCATGACAGCGACAATAAGAGACGAACTTGCCGTTGTCTGCCGCCTTCCCGACGGCTGGAATATCTACTGGTTTAATTCGTCAGGGATGCTTCTTTACCTTGTGAAAATATCAGCGAATGAAATTCCCTCTCTGGCGGACTGGCCTGAAGCTCAGTCATTCATAGACAGCATTACGCCGCTGCCTGATTCAAGAAATCTTTTAATCAAGGTTGATTATTCAAGAGATACCTTTGATCAATCTACAAATACAAGGACAGGAAGCGTTCCCGTAAACTCATGTATCTGGACATTAAATGTAGAAGACGGCTCTTATACCGGTTTTACGGAACTGCCTCTTTATGAAATTGTCGAAGGCGGCAGATCAACCGGAATCGAAGTATCGTACTCGGTCCTTGGAGCGGCAAAAGGAGGCAAGGTGCTTCTTTACTTCCCTGTAGAAACAGGATATTCCCTTCTTTTTATCAACATAGGAACGCGCGAACAGAGAAGAGGATATATACAGTTTACAATAGACGAACTTCAATACAATGATTTTTTCCTGTCGGACGAAGGAATTCTTTCCGCCATGCTTGCCGATAGTTATAATGTGAAGTTTGTCTGGTGGAGAACCGACAGATTCATGGGTGAGATATTATAATGAGTGACAATGAAATAAATGACGAATCAAAAAGCAAAAGACCGAATCAAAATTATAATCTGAGCAGGAACAGTTCGGATGTGCCCGCTGAGGGGCTCAATTTCTACTACAGCCGAGAACGAAGGCTCGCAAATGCGCCTGAATCCGTTCAAAACCTTTATAAAGAAGAAAGAAAAACCCGCTTCGGACTTTTCAGCGTGCTTGTCGCCGACAGACCAAGGCGTTTTCTTTTTATGATGATAGTCCTGCTTTGCGCCGTCATATTAACGCTTTCCGTGACAGGTTTTCTTGACACCTCGTATACGCTGGACGGAAACAAACTGGAAATCACCCTCACTCCTTTTGAGGGCACATCGATCATTATGATCAAAAAAAGCATGAAAAATTCAGGCGCTTACTCAGGCGCGGTTGATATAGCCGTTTCAGTTCCCGCAGAGGAACAGGACAGCGACTATCCTGTTTTTTATCATCGTATCTTTTTCAGTATAGAAAAAAATGAAACGTACAGTTTCGCGGCGCCCTTTGTTTCTCCCGAACTGCTGATGGTTTTGCAATCTGAAAAAAATACATTGCATTTAAAATTAATTCCCTGATAATTTTTCTTGCGTAATAACGCATTGACTTATTAACATTTTTGTGTTAAATATTAAGTATGATACAATTGTATGTCTTATCCATACTTTGCAGCGGACTCGCCGGGTATATTCTTTTCGCCGGAAAAGATGAGTTTTCTGATATGCCCGAGCAAATTAATAACCCTACATTTCATCTCATTCTGGGCATAATCAGCGCTGTTACAGGCGTTTTAAAACTGTTGTCCCCTTTACCCAGCAGCATTAACGCCGCCCGCGGCATTCTGATATTAGGAGACCTTATACCAAGCGCTGCGGGCATTATAGCGGGACTTGTCCTCATCTTCGGACTTTACCGCAGAGACATATCCGCCAAAGACGGCGAACTCGATAGAATAGGAACAAATCTTTTAACATTCAGAAGACCTATAGGAATCGCTTTAATGTGCGCTGCCCTTGTGCATTTTATTTTCGGCGAACTTATTTTTCTCTAGAATTTTACCTTTACTGTCAATCTTGTATCCAGCAGGGAAAGAGCGGCTCCGGCTTCATTAGGGCTCAGATAATACCCGGTATTATTAAAATTTGCGTATGATCTGCCTTTAGTTTTAGTAATTCCACGGTAAGAAACCTCCAAAGACAATTCAATTATACTGAAATAAAAAGCGGCATTTAAAGCAGGTTCAAAATAATGTCCCCAGCTTGAGTAATCCATGTATATTGTAAATGTTTTGAAATGATGATCTACCGCGGCGCAGTATGTAAAAGGAGTGTATTTGAATGAAAATTCAAGATGAAAAAAAGATCCAAAATACGCGCCGATTGCGATACCGGGACCGCAAAGAAGCCAGTCCTGTTTGTATGTAATCAGAGTGCCGTATAAAGGGATTTCTTCCCAGTTATCACTTTCATATGTTTTATAGCCGTTTTTACCTTCAAACGAAAAATGCATCCATGAAAAAGCCAGCATGGGTTTTAAATAAAAACTTTTTTTTATAGGTATGGAAACTCCCGCGGAAAAGTCTATAAAGTATAATTCATTCGTATAATTTGTAGATTTTGAATAATTTGTCAGATGAGGGCTGTACGCAGAAGTCCAGTCCCTGTCTTCCATGTATCCTGATTCGGCGGGAAACCCTGCTTTAAAACCCAGCGAAGCGAAAAAACCTATGCCGTTTTTAAAAATTGCAGTTTCAAAATCAAACTGTCCTCCGAGGTAAAAGACAGGTTTTATATCCCAGATAAGTTCGCTATATAATTCGGCAGGTTCAATTGTAGGATACACATATTCAAAAGATCTGCCGTATAAAAAACCTGCCGCAGGTCCGAAGGAAAAAGAATAATTTTTTTCTTTACCCGCAGCTTCTTCGCAATTGGCGGTATCAGCTGCCGAGAATAATAACATGATGACTAAAACCGATAAAACGGTTATATTTTTCATTAATATGAGAATACTCAGGAAATGCCTTATTGGTCAATTATCCGCGCTGCTGTGTCTTTTTGCTCTTTCATCCTGCATAAAGAAAGAGGAAATCACGGTTATGCCGCCTGTAACATCCCCTTTGAGCAAAGAATTTATCGGATTCGGAGTTATTAAGGATTCATTCACTCATATTAAATCCGATCCCGGCGACGACAGCGCTTCACTCGGTTATTTAAGAAGAGGCTCTCTTGTAAAGATTGTAAGGCGGCAGACGATAAAATCCGAAGGAAATTTCAACACATGGGTGCTGACGGACGGCGCTGTAAAGGGCTGGCTGAAAGAAGATGTGATGGATATTTTTGATAATGAAAGTCAGGCGAAAACAGCTTCGGAGTCATTGTCGAAATGAACACGACAATTGTTCTCTTTGTTGTTCCTCCTATAGCGGGAGCTGTTATCGCCTATATTACAAATGTAATCGCGATCAGAATGTTATTCAGACCCCTTAAAGAAATTCGCGTATTGGGAATTAAAGTGCCGTTTACCCCCGGAGTTCTGCCCCGCCAGAGGGAAAAACTCGCGCAGAGCATTGGCGCAATGGTGGAAAGAGAGCTGATAACAACCGAAGTATTGCGTAAGCGTCTTGAAAGCTCAGACCTCAGCGGTTTGTCAGGCATTGTCATGGATTTTTTACACAGGGACGATATTAAAAAAGAGCTGGAATCAAAGGGGCGCATTCTTCTTCGCGAAGTGTTATTCAAATTAAATTCTTTGCAGAGACTTTTTCTTTCGGCTGGTCAGTATGACAAAACCATAGAAGAAAAAATGCCTGAAATCATAGAAGAGTTAATCGCTTCCCTTGACAATCTTTTAAAAGAAGACAGAATGAAGAAAAAACTGCTTACATCTGTGGACGGTCATATTGAAAACCTCCTTAAAGCGATAGATATAAAAAAACTTGTTTCAGACAGAATAGATTCATTGGATATGCTTCGCGTAGAAAGAATAATACTTGATGTTATGACAGACCAGTTTAAATGGATTTATTTTTTCGGCGGAGCGCTGGGTTTTTTTATAGGTTTGTTTCAGGCGGCGCTTACTTTTTTCCTTCGCTGAGAGAAGAGCCAAGCTGTCCGCAGGCTCCCGATATTTTTTTTCCTTTATGAAGCCGCGTTGTCACTTTTAATTTATTATTTTCAAGAGCGCGGATAAAGTTTTCAGTTTGTTTTTTATCGGGTTCGCATAAATCTTTATTTTTAAATTTTAAACCGTCTACAGGATTCCATGGAATAATATTTACAACTGTATCCAATCCTTCGCTGAATTCCGCTGTTTTTACGGCATCCTTCGCTCTTGTATTAATTCCTTCTCCTTTAAAAGAAAGCAAAGGAATTTCAAGCGTGATCCTTCCTCCGCCGTTTTTTTGATAAAGCAAAAGCGCCTCTTTAATTTTACCCAAAGGATTGTTTTTGGTAATAGGCATAAGTTCGCTTCGTAAAGTTTCATCCGCCGTAACAAGCGATAAAGCAAGGCGAAAGAAAGGCTCTTTTTTCGCTATATCAAAAAGCCCTTCCATAATTCCGCAGGTTGAAACAGTAATTCTTCTAAGCGATAAATTTAATCCTTTTTTATCGCAGAAAAAAGCAATTGCCTTTCTAAGATTATCAAGATTTAAGAGAGGTTCTCCCATGCCCATAATTACAATATTGTCTATAATATGTCCTTCTTTTTTATTTGAATCCGCGATATTTTTTAAATGCAAAAATTGCTCTATTATTTCGCTGCTTTCAAGATTTCGCAGAAAACCCAATGATCCTGTTTTGCAAAAAACGCAGCCGCAGGGGCATCCCGCCTGAGTTGAAAGGCAGGCTGTAAGACGTTTTTTATCGTCTTCTAACAACACGGCTTCTATTAATGCTGAATCCTGCAAAAGAAGCGCGATTTTGTTTATATTTGCGTCTTTTTGACACTTTACAATTTCGCTTGAAAATATTTTATAATCATTAGTTAATTCTTTTTGAAGCGAAACAGAAAGATTTGTCATTTGCTCAAATTTTTTTGCGCCGTTTAAAATCCATTTGTAAATCTGGCTTGCCCTGTACTTCGGAAGATCCGCCAGCGTTTCCTGTAATTGAAGAAGATTAAGCCCCGCGAGAGTTTTCATTATTATTTAATGGAGTCTAACATTTCCGTTATTTTCGTGCATTTAATCCCAAGACGCTGGAAATCTTCCAAAGCCTCAAGGGCTGAGCGTTTGTTGTTCATTTTCAAATAACAGTCGGCAAGTTCAAGATATAAACGGTAATTTTTATTATCCTGCTGTATCAGGCGTTTTAACGATGTTACGGCATCATCAAATTTACCTTGTTCTTTAGCGATTAAAGCCAAACCCATAACGGCGTAAGTGTCGAATTCCACGTTAAGAGCTTTTTCATAGTAATTTTTCGCGGTCTCATAATCTTTTAAATTGCGGTAAGCGTCCCCTGTGCGGGTAAGAATCATTTTATTGCGCGGATCATGTTCGAGTATGCGCATCCAGTATTCAAGAGACTTGTCTATCTGATTCATGCCGCGATAACAGTCGGCAAGTCCGAAAAGAGCGTAGAAATTATAACTTTCTCTTTTCAACGCTGTCTCAAAATAGGGTATGCCTTCTTTAAAAGTTTTTAATTTTCTGTGGCAGTTTCCTATGGATGTAAGAACGCGTATATCTACATCGCCTGAGCCCGATTTCATCATCTTTTCCCAATAGAAAAGAGCTTCTGAATATTCTTTAAAATCGTAGTGCAAATGACCAAGCCCGATAATAGCGTAAGGATTGGATTCTTCCATTTCCATTACTTTCGTGTAAGTATTTTTTGAATTTGTAAAATCGCGCACTTTTCTGTAAGCGTCCGCGATTCTCGTAAGAACAGTTATATTTTTATCGTCGTGAACTAAATACTGCTCCCATATTTCTATGGCTTTCTGATACTGGTTCATTGCCTTGTAACAGTCGGCAAGACCGAAAAGAGCGTAATTGTTCCCGGGATGATGGGTAAGACAGCGCTGGTAATATTTTATCGCTTCGCGTATTGAGCCCTGTTTGCGTGTCGCGTCTCCCATGCCGACAAGAGCGTAATTGTTGTTTTCGTCCATCATTAAGATTTTTGTAAAGCAGTCTATAGCGTCGCTGACTCTGTTTTCTTTTAATAATTGATAACCTGTTTTTGAAATGTCGGAAATTTTCTGGGAATCATGGATGCTCTGGGCATCATCATTAATAATGTCAGTCATGAACAACTTCCTGTTCACAGACGCTTTCATCCGCGTGAAGCATATCCTGAACTGTAAAAGCAAGGTATTCAATTAAAGGATTAGCTTTGTTTTTATCATGAGCCATCCAGTACATTCTGAGAGCTTCAAGAGGTCTGTTCTCCGTTTTATAAACATCGCCAACCCTTGAAAGTCCATCGGAATAACCTGTCGTCATGAATATCCTTCTGGCTCCTTCTACGTCGCCTTCATTAAATATTTTATTTCCCTTTCGATTAAGAGCGACTTTATCTGAGCCTTCAACCGGCGAAGGAGAAGACACTCTTATAAACGCGTTTTTGTCATCGAATTTTTCTAATATTTTTTTATCCATGCTTGTATAGGACTATTCCTTATTTATATTATCAGCCTTTTTTACCAAAAATACAAGAGAAATTATTTTATTAGTTATCTGAATATAAAGAAATCAACTACAGATCTTCCGTATTCACGGGAATCTGTTTTAAATAAATTAGGTATGTCAGCCTTTAAATAATCAGGACGCGGACGGTGAATCAATATCCTCGTTTCGGCTTGTACAAGGCAGGAACACGCGATTTTTCCCACCAACTCCCATTTAAATTGATAAGGAAAAGGAGGGTCTAAAAATATGATATTAAAAGCCGTTTTAGAGCGTTTTACATAGAGTTCCGCCGGCATAAAACGGCAGTTAATCCTGCAAGGAGAGATTGAGACATTTTCAAGAAGTATTTTTCGTTTGAGTTTATCCTGTTCAACAGCTTCGATGGGAGAAGCTCCTCTTGAAGCCGCTTCAAGGGCGATAATACCCGATCCTGTAAAAATATCAAGAAATGAAAGACCTGTAATATCTCCAAGGCAAGCGAAAACAGATTCCCGCATTTTATCCATGCTTGGTCTTATATCCTGAGTTCCGAGAGGAACAGATACTGTTCTGCCTGTAAGAGCGCCGCCTGTAATTCTCATGGATTTGTGTCTGTGTTTTTTTGCCGCGTCAGGCGCTGCCGAGAAGACCGTTTAGTTCGGCGTTACTTACCACAGGTTCCGTTATCGCGCTTTCCGCAGGCACATAGGAATCATCGACAAGTTTTTTGCGTTTAACCGAGTCTGCTCTTAATTTGGTTGTAATAACCTGTGTTTCAGAGAAAACTGAAGGAGAGAAGGGGCTTGAACTGCCCGATATTTCATTTAAAAGCTGGCTGAATTGCCATTCCGCGTCAAGGATATTATCCGCTTCAACTTCGCGATCAAGAAATTTGAGGTTTTCAAGGAATCTGACAGTCAGCATATCTAGAATCGAGCTGATAAACTCAAGATCGCTCATCGTCTGATTAAAAAATAAACCCGAGTCGGTATCAAGACGCATAAGGTCTCGGATCATTCTGATTCGGACGTTAAGGATAAAAATTGTATCTTCAAAATTTATTCGCTTATTCATTGCGGTTAGTTTAATTATCGGTTAAATGTCTGTTACTGTATAGGGAAAATTAGGAGTCAAGCGCTCTGAAAGCCGCTGCAGGTTGAATCCATGGCATGAAAGAAAAATAAAACCATAAAAATTAACAGAGAGCAATAAAAAAAATAAGAAAGGTTTATATTTGACATCGCAAACGGCGGTGTTTAAGCCTGATTGACAATATGTCGATATAATTTCTATAATATTCTATAGATAAAAAGAGGGGGAAATGGCTGCGCCGCTCCAACTAACATTCGTAAATTTCGCTGCAAAATCATATATTATTGTCGAAGGCAAGAAGAATGCCGACAGATTCTATATTATCAGAACCGGGAAGGTCAGACTTTCCAAAGAAGTGCAGGTTGTAGCGGAAGAATCCGGCGATACTCTTGGTCCCGGCGATTTTTTCGGCGTTGTTTCGACAATGTCCGGTCACAGCCACATTGAGACAGCTCAAGCTCTTACAGATGTTACCTTGATTTCAGTTCAAAGAGATCAATTCAGCCAGTTAATCCAGAACAATGCCCCTGTAGCCATGAAAATTATTATGCAGTTCTCAAAGAGAATGCGTTTTCTGGACGAAGCTCTTACGCGTCTTACCTTAAAAAATAACGCGATAGAAGACCCAAGTCATATTTTTTACGTTGGAGAGTATTACGCGAAACACAATCAGATTAATCAGGCTTTTTACGCTTATCAGAAATACATTAAATGCTGCCCAAATGATTACAATGTAAAGGACGCTGTAGAAAGACTGAAAAAAATCGCTCCTTATATAAAAGAACCGCAGCCGCTTCCCAAACCAGGTGAAATGATACGCTCTTACAAAAAAGATTCAATTGTTTTCTGCGAAGGCGAGCCCGGCGAAGAGCTTTTTATCATTCAAAAAGGCTCTGTAAAAATTATCAAAATTACCGAAGATAACGAGATTCTCCTTGCTGTTTTAAGATCGGGAGACATCTTCGGAGAGATGGCGCTTTTGGAATCCAAACCCCGCGCGGCAGGAGCTGTAGCCTACGAAGACTGCCAGCTCATGGCTGTAAACAGAGAAAATTTCAAACAGATGATTAAAACGCAACCCCAGCTCATAGCGCGTCTTACGACTCTTTTGTCGGAGCGAATCTGGATTGTATACAGGCAGTTAGCTAATACGCAGATAAACAATAATCTTGCCAAATTATATGATATGCTGCAGATTCAGTTAGACAAGAAAAAAGTTGATATCTCGACCACAACCAATTATTCATTCGATTTCGGTCTTAAGGAACTTATCAACATGGTAGGTTTAAGTCAGGGAGACGGAATGATATTCGGCAAAAAACTCATGGAAAACAAGTCATTCCAGATATTAAGCGATAAGCTATTCATAAAGGACCTTAAAGAAATCGAAAAGCAAAACGCATATTTCAGAAAAATGCAGCAGTTGGAGAAAACGCGGCTGGGCAATAAGCTCTGATTTGGGCTGTATCATAGACCTAAAATAACCGATAATTAAAGCAATGAATTATAGCCTGAAAAAGAAATTTTTAACCTTGATTCTCGTTTTTTTCACTTTTAGCGCTTTTGCCCAGCAAGCCGCGGTTACGGAAGAAAGCGACGATTCCGCTCTGCCAAGACAGTTCAGGGAACTGACACTCGGCATGAGTTTAGACGATCTCAAAGCGGCGCTTATTAAAGACGATTATTTTTTATTCAGAGGCGACAGGGACGTTTCCTTTCTTCCGGCGAGGGAACAGAGTCTTGTAGAAACTACAGGCGCAATGTTTATAAAACGCGCTTTTTTCCAATTGCGGGACGCGCAGGTTTTTATAATGTCCTTCACTCTTAACACGGATATAATTGACCATTATTCGGTTTTCACTCAGTTATCGGAAAAATACGGAAAGCCGACATATCTTGATCCTGCGATGGCAGTCTGGGAAACGGAAGAAACCAGAATCGCGGTGGAACGCCCGCTTACAGTCAAATACATAGACAGGGTGGTTTTCAATGACATCATTAACGAATCAGGACTTATAGAATCAGGGCAAGTGAGACTGCGTCAGGATTTCCTTAATGAATTTTAAATATTTATTCATTGTAATAATTTTATGCTTCGCTTCTTGTGATTCGCAGAAACTTCCTGTAATAGAGATTTCAATTATAAGAGACGGCGTTGAACTCGCTCTTGTGAAAGCGGAAGTCGCCCGCACGCAGGAAGAAAGAAATGAAGGTCTTATGTTCAGAAAGAAACTTGATGACGGACACGGTATGATCTTTATGTTTGAGTCTGATCAAGTGCTTTCCTTCTGGATGAAGAATACAATGATTCCGCTGTCTATCGCTTTTATTTCCCATGACGGCAGAATTATCGATATTAAAAATATGTATCCAAAAGATGAAAATTCTGTTTCATCAAGCCGCTCGGTACGCTACGCTCTGGAAGTTCCTCAGGGCTGGTTTGCGAAGAAAGGAGTGAAAGAAGGCGACATTGTCAATGTCGCGTCTTTGAGCTCTCTTCGTTGAAAAAAGAGCCTTTTAAGGTTATAATTAAAATTAATCAGGTATGAGGTGCTTTTGTGTTTAAAGGTTTAACAAATAGGGTGCAGCGTCTTCTTTCCACAAATGCTCAGGAAGAAGCGAAAAGATTCAATTCGGATCAGCTTTTGCCGGAGCATATCATTATCGCTATGCTTAAAGAAGGCGGCGGAACCGCCTGCAAAGCTTTAATGTTTCTTAGAATCGATATACCGGAGTTCAGGCATGTGCTTGAAAGTTCCATCCCGCGCATTCCTGGTTTGATAATCCGGGGCGAAGTGCCTCCTTCCCGCCGCACAAAAAATATGCTTGATATAGCGACGGAAGAAGCTCGTGGAATGGGAAGCGATTTTCTTGGAACAGAGCATCTTCTTTTCGCCGCAATGCGCGAACAGGAATCGAGCGTACAGGTTTATTTGAATCAACGCGCTGTGGATACCGACATGATGAGGGTGATTATTCAAACGACTTTTAATCAGCCTGTCAGAAACGAGGATTTTGTCCCAGGAAGTTTTTCACGCACAGCAGCGCCTGAAGCTTCCTCGGAAAGATATCAACCGTATTATACGCCCAGAGAAAGAACCGCGGTTCACAGTAAATCTGCTCTTGACGCGGACAGGCATACAAAGGTAAAGCCCGCTTCATACCCTGTGCTTACGCCCAACCTTGATAATTTTTCACGCGATTTAACCGCTATCGCAAGAAGCGGAAAGATGGATCCTGTTGTTGGCAGAAAAGCTGAAATAAACAGGGCAGTGCGCATTTTAGCCCGCCGTACAAAAAATAATCCTATTCTTGTGGGAGAACCCGGCGTAGGAAAAACGGCAATTGTAGAAGGGCTGGCTCAGCTCCTTTCAGGCGAAAACGCTCCTGACGCGCTTGCCGGGAAACGCATACTCAGCCTTGATATGGGGCTTGTAGTAGCCGGAACCAAATACCGCGGCGAGTTTGAAGATCGCATTAAAAAAATTATACGCGAAGTAACACAAGCCGGAAATGTGATTTTATTCATAGACGAAATACATTCGATTATAGGAGCAGGCGGCGCTGAAGGAACCTTAGACGCAAGCAATATGCTAAAACCCGGTCTTTCACGCGGAGAGATACGCTGTATAGGAGCTACAACCCTTGCCGAGTACCGCAAGCATTTTGAGAAAGACGCGGCTTTGGAAAGGCGTTTCCAGTCCGTGATTGTAAATGAGCCTTCCTTTGACGAAACCCTTGAAATACTCTACGGCGTGCAGAAAAAATATGAAGAACACCATCAAGTCAGGTATTCGCCTTCCTGCGTAAAACTTGCCGCCAAACTCGCCCAGCGTTATATCACAGGACGCTTCATGCCGGATAAGGCAATTGATATTTTAGATGAAGCCGCCGCTATGCGCAAACTTGAAAACCGCGAACAGCCGCCCGAAATCACAGGGCTTGAAGAAGAAATTTCAAAACTCTGCGAAGAGAAAAGCAAATATGTAAGCGCTCAGGACTATGAAAACGCCGCTCTTGTTCGTGACAGGGTGCGTTCTTTAAAATCCCGCCTTGAAGATATACACAGCGCATGGGAGCGCGCTTCCAGAAATGAATGGCAGCAGGTTACAGACGATGACATACGCTGCGTTGTAACGGAAGCGACAGGCATTCCCGTTATGCACCTTGAAGAACATGAATCAAAGCGTTTATTGCAGATAGAAAGTGAACTGCACAAAAGCGTGATAGGTCAGGATGACGCCATAAAGCGGATTGCCGCCGCAGTAAGAAGATCAAGAGCGGGCGTTTCATCTCCGCGCCGCCCCATGGGCTCTTTTATTTTCTTAGGTCCCACAGGAGTCGGGAAAACCCTCCTTGCAAGAAAGCTGGCGCAATATTTATTCGCGGATGAAGAAGCGCTTGTCCGCATTGATATGTCAGATTTCATGGAAAAGCACAACGCTTCGCGCCTTGTGGGAGCGCCGCCCGGGTATGTCGGCTACGAAGAAGGCGGAATGCTTACGGAAAAAATCAGGCGTAATCCTTACAGGGTAGTTTTATTCGATGAAATAGAAAAAGCGCACCATGATATATTCAACATTCTGCTTCAGGTGCTGGAAGAAGGAGAGCTCAAAGATTCTCTCGGACATACAGTTAATTTCCGCAACACGGTAATTATCATGACAAGTAACGCAGGCGTAAGAGAAATATCAAAAGATTCGCGTTTAGGTTTTGCAAGCGGGGATGGACTAATGAGCTCGGGCGAAATTGAATCGGCGGCGTTATCTGAAATGCGCAGAATATTTAATCCTGAGTTTATAAACAGGGTAGACGAAATTGTTGTGTTTAATACCTTAAACAGAAAACAGATAGAATCGATTTTCGATATAGAATTTAAAGAACTAACAGCGAGATTATCCGAACAAAATTACAGGTTAAAAATTACACAGTCCGCTAAAAATATTTTAATAGAAAAGGGCTGGGATCAAAAATACGGCGGAAGACCTCTTCGCAGAACAATTCAGAAGGAATTGGAATCTCCCATTTCGGAGTTGATTTTAGACGGCTGCTGTGAAAGCGGAACATTGTTCGCTGTGGACGGAAGAAACGGGAACATCAGGATTAAAGCGAAGAAGATCGAAGAGCCGGTGTTAAGTTAAATAACAGTCCCCGGATACAATATAGTATTTTTTGGGATAACGATGATTCCGTCTACGATGTAGTAATGCCCGTAATTACCGTCTATGCGTTTAATATCGTCTACGCCAATGCGGCAGCCTTCACCGACACATACGTTTTTATCGATTATCGCGCCTTTTATAATTGCGCCCCTGCCTATGCCGACATTGGGGATTCTCGCTTCGGCGTTTTGGTTTTTCTGCTGTTCGGTCTCGTAATAGTCCGCTCCCATACAGACTACGCCGTTAAGGCTGGAACCTGTTTCTATGAGCGTACGAATGCCGACAATAGAGTTTGTAATGTTCGCGTTTGTAATAATACATCCTTCCGCGGCGATTGACTGGTTCATGTTGGAAAAATTCATCTTGGAAGGCGGAAGATTGCGCATATGCGTGTAAATCGGTCTGTGTTCATCGTAAAAATCGAAGGTCGGCTTTAAAGCCGTTAGCTGAAGATTTGTATCGTAGAAATTTTTTATTGTTCCTATGTCTTCCCAATAGCCGTCGAATAAATACGCGTTTACTTTTAATTTGCTGATAGCTTGAGGTATTACTTCTTTGCCGAAATCGGTAAGTTCGTTTGCGAGGCAGTCTTCCATCGCTTTCGCGTTGAAAACGTAAATGCCCATTGAAGCAAGGAAGCAGTCGTCTTTATTTTTATCCTTAAAAATTTCCTTAGGAGCGCGGAAATCGGAAATATCTTTCGAGGGACCGGGTTTCTCTAAAAATTCGGTTATCTGGTTTGTTTTATCGACCTTTAATATTCCAAGATCGCTTGCGTTGTCTCTTGTAACGCCTGTACAGGCTATTGTGATAGCCGCTTTTGAATCAATATGACATTTTAACAGTTCCTGTAAATCCATTCTGTACAACTGATCGCCTGAAAGAATGATGTAGTAAGAAGGATTTTGAGTTCTCAGGTGCGGGAAGTTCTTTCTGACCGCGTCTGCGGTGCCTTCATACCATCCTGAGTGTTCTAAAGTCTGTTCCGCGGCAAGAAGTTCAACGAAACCCTTGGAAAAAGAGTCAAAAATATAAGTTTGACCTATATGAAGGTGCAAAGACGCGGAATTAAACTGGGTTACGAGGTAGATTTGACGTAAATTCGCGTTAATACAGTTGGAAATAGGAATATCGACAAGGCGATACTTGCCGCCGAAGGGAACGGCAGGCTTTGAACGAAATTGTGTTAGAGGAAAAAGGCGAGTTCCTTTACCGCCGCCTAAAATTACGGACAAAACTTCTGACATATATTTCCTCCTAGGCTTTTCTTCATTGTAAGCATTTTTACTGAGTTTGTCAAATACTCGGTGTAAAATATTAATAAATTGTATTTATTGTTTTTCAAAAACAGTATAGAATATACGCAAATGAATGTGAAAGATAAGCTAAATGCGCTCCTAAATAGCGATGAATTTGCTCCAAATATTGTCGTAAACCGCCTTATCCCTGCTCAACAAGGAGTATACGCAGACTTCCCGTCTGATTTAGACGAGCGAATTGTCAATATTTTAAGAAAAAGAGGCATAAATCAACTTTACAGCCATCAACTTGAGCTTTGGAATACTGTAAATCAGGGTAAAAACGTGATTGTAGTGACTCCGACAGCATCAGGTAAAACACTTTGCTATAATTTACCCTGTTTACACGCTCTGTTAAACGATGAAAAGGCTCGCTGCCTCTACCTTTTTCCCACAAAAGCGCTTTCTCAAGACCAACAGGCAGAGCTAAATGAAATTTCATGCTGTGAAAACGGCTTAAATTTAAAAATTGCTACTTATGACGGTGATACGCCGGAAAGTCTGAGAATTTCCGCCAGAGATACCGGAAGAATCATAATTACTAACCCGGATATGCTTCATGCCGGTGTTTTACCCAATCATCCCAAGTGGATAAAGTTTTTTTCCTGCTTAAAATATATAGTTATTGACGAAGCTCACGCTTACAGGGGTGTAATGGGCAGTCATGTAGCAAATGTTATACGCAGATTGCGAAGAATTGCGGCTTTTTACGGCGCAAAACCGCAATTTATACTGTGTTCGGCTACAATTGCCAACCCTGCGCAGCTTGCAAGCTCACTTATCGGGCAGGATGTTGAACTTATCGATAAAAACGGCGCTCCAAGAGGCGAGAAGCATATAATCCTATACAATCCGCCTACAGAAGATAAAATTCAAGAAAAAAGGCTGTCCGTTGAAACCGAAAGCCGCCGTTGGATGCTCGCTCTCTTAAAAATCGGCATAAAAACCATTCTTTTTGCCCATTCACGCATCAGAACCGAAGTGGTCGCTTCCTATGTAAACGACGAGATTAAAAATATTTTCACGGATAACAACAAAATCAGGGTTGAAGCCTACAGAGGCGGATTTCTGCCCAATGAAAGACGCGAAATTGAAAAAGGGCTCAGAGAAGGCGATATACATGGCGTAGTTTCGACAAACGCTCTTGAACTGGGAATAGACATAGGCGGACTTGATGCTTCTGTTGTAGCAGGTTTCCCGGGCTCCTTTAACAGTTTCTGGCAGCAGTCAGGCAGAGCCGGAAGAAGAGGAGGGACTTCGATTTCCGTTTTTATCGCGAATATGTCGCCTGTGGATCAGTACATAGTGAATTATCCCGAATGGTTTTTCAGAAAAACAACGGAAGAAGCGCATATTGATCCTGATAACGCTTATATCCTGACAGACCATGTTAAATGCGCGTGTTTTGAACTTCCGTTTACGGATGATGAGCTTAATGCGGAAGCAAAAAGCGATGATTTGGGCGTTTACACACAGAACGCAAAAGACGCGCTTGAATATCTTGAAGAAGCGGGTATTGTAAGGCACACAAGCGGGAAGTGGCATTGGGCGGATCGTTCATATCCCGCTGAGGGTGTGAGTCTGAGAAGCGCAAGCGCGGAAAATGTAGTTATAATCGATGTTACTAAGGGAAGGAATACCGTAATAGGCGAAATGGATAGACCAAGCGCCAAGGAGATGATCTTCTTAAACGCGGTTTATATACATCGAGGCAAACAGTACATGGTTGAGTTACTCGATATTGAAAATAAAAAGTGCCATGTGCGCGAAGCGGATGTGAATTATTACACGGACGGCGTTACTAAAACTGACATTCAGGTTTTAACCGAAGATGAAAAATTTATTTTTCACGGCGGGGAGGGAATGATTTGTGATGTTCTTGTGCGCACGCAGGTAACAAAATTCAAAAAAATAAAATTCAAAGATGAGCAAAATTTAGGTTACGGTGATATAAGCCTTCCCGAGGAGGAAATTCAAACACGCAGTTTTGTAATGCTTTTTCCCGGCGAAAGCGCAGGCGGCGGTGTTTTAACATCGATGGATGAATACAGGATAGGCGCAGCTCTCTCAGGCGCAGGAAACTTAATCCGTAATATCGCGCCTCTGTTTTTGCTCTGTGATCCGCGCGATCTTGGAATAGCGGAGCGTGTGCGCGATCCTCATTTCGGCGTTCCCGCGCTTTACATTTACGACAAATACCCGGGCGGCACAGGATTAACGGAAAACCTTGCGCAAAGAACGGATGATCTTCTTAGCGCAATTATTGAAGCGATTGAAAGCTGCCCATGTATAAACGGCTGTCCGTCCTGTGTTGGAAACCGCTGGAATAAAGAGTCTACTTTTAATAATAAGGAGCCTGCCTTAAAATTATTAAATTCCTTTAAACATTGACTTTTCAATGCTTCTCCGTTAAAATTTGTAGTAGTATTGTCTTTTCAAAGGAGATTTTGATGAAACGGACTGTATTCTTCGTCTTTTTCTTTGTTTTTACCGCTTTGTTCGGCGTTTATGCCCAGAGCGCCGATTCCTCTTTTGAAAATAATGATCGTTCTGAAGCCCAAAATGACCCTTTCAATGACCCCTTCAACAATCCATTTAACGCCCATGTAAACGATCCTTTTAACGACCCTATTATAAGTGACACCTATGCAGGCGATCCTTATGACATTGATCCCTTCGCAAGCGACCCTTTCGCAATCGAAAGTAACGATCCACTAATTAGACAGAATACGGTGCAGGAAAGTTCAATCGAAACAGCGCCGATTAAATCCCGGATGGATGATGAATTAGCCGCAGAAGAAATAATTGAACAGCAGCAGCCGGTACAGACAACGCAAACTCCGAGTTTACAGCCAGCACAAGCCATGCCGCCTCCTTCGGTTCAGCCCGCGCAAACACCGTCACAGAGTACGGCAAGAACAGCGCAAAACGCTTCAGTGCAGAGTGTAACTCCCTTAACATGGGAGCTTGTCAATCTTCTGCAAAATTCGAATGTAAGTTTAAACGATTTAAACTATTTCCTTTCAAAGTCTTTTACCATGATTATCAGCGAACAATATGATAATCCTAAAATCGATATCAGAAACGGAGCAATTGTAGTAGACGAACAATCACAGGTTTCATCCCTTGTGTTTATGAATAATATCGCGGGAAAATTGCACGGCTTTCCTGTTTCAGGAAGCATAGATGTTTTTGAAGTTGTGTTTAAAACGGCAAACAAAGATGTAGCGATGAGATTCAGAAAAACACAGGCAAATCTTTTTGAACTTTTTTCCGCCGTAATCGAAACAAGACCTTATACCCTTCATTCGGACGAAGGTCTTCCTCTGTTATCTGTCAGTTCAAACATGAACAGGTCAGGCGATTCTCAGGTTCAGGCGTTTCCTATAGCCGGAGCTGCTTCGAGTTCTGCGGCAAGATCAAGAAATGTAGAAGGAGCAGGTTCGCTTAATAAAAAAGGCGTTGTGGATTACATTAAAACTCAAAGACCGCCATTAAGCGATAACGAAATTGAAAAAATAGTTCAAACATATATCGATGAATGCGCGTTTGAAAACATTAATCATGATATCGCGATTGCGCAAATGCTTCATGCAAGTAATTTTCTTAAAAACAGGGAGCGCGTATCAGGTTTTAATTACAGCGGCTTAATCGAACTTCCGAACTGGAATGGAAAATTTTCCGGCATGACGGAAGGCGTTCGCGCTCATATACAGCATATTAAAGGATACGCAAGTAAAACATTGAACAGACAGCAGATAGTTGACCCAAGGTATTATCTTCTTGTCAGTTTAAAATATCTTGGTACAGTTAAAACTTTTGATCAGCTATACGAAAAATGGACTTCAAACCCCGCAAACTACAAACAGAACATTGAAAGAATTTTAACAGGGCTTTATCGGTACAGTTCCCGATAAAATCTTTTTATGGGAAATCTGAAGGAAAGGCTTAAACGCATCCATGAAATAAAAAATATCGAAACAAATGGCGCAGGCGAGGACAGCTTTGCGCCGCATGATATATCCGCTTTGATTAAAAACGGCTGGGAAACTTGCGGTTTTAAGGTACTAAAGAGGGATGTAAGCGTAAAATCTCCTTTCAAAAATATAAAAAGCCTTCCTTCGAATCTTTCAATTTTAATACCGGATTTAAAATCAAGAGAGCTGCCTTGTATGGAAAATTTTATTTTTTTTGATCTGGAAACAACAGGACTTTCAGGCGGAGCAGGTACGGTAGCTTTTCTAGCGGCTTTTGGAAAAATTTCAGATAACAAACTTATTATTACACAATATCTTCTGCTGGATTATCCCGGTGAAAATAATTTCCTAGAGAAAACGCTTTCAATATTAAATGAAAAAGACGCTATAATTGTAAGTTATAACGGAAAATGTTTTGATTCGCAGATAATAAAAACAAGATGTTTAATGAACAGGATGCCTTTACCCGTTTACAATCATGTTGATTTGCTTCATCCAAGCAGAAGGCTTTGGAAAAATATTATAAATGATTGCTCTCAGGCGTCTGTTGAAACAAAGATACTCGGTCTTTCGCGTGAAGGAGATATACCGGGTTCTCTTGCGCCTGAAATATGGTTTGAATTTTTAAGAACAGGTGAAACTGAAAGACTGGAAAAAATTTGCGATCATAATACATCGGATATTTCGGGACTTTCAGAGATTTTATCAGCTATTATTGCGATATCTCAAAATCTGTTTGAAAATTCGGAATATAAATATGACAAGGAACGCCTTGCCCATTTTGTTTATAAATACGCATACAAACAAATGCTGAAAAATAATTATAATGAACCTCTGAAATTAATTAAAAAAGGAATAAAAGTAATTAAGAACGATCAGCTTTTGCATGATAAAATGATACGCAGAAAAAACAGACTGGAAAAATTGATAGAAATGGAAAAAATGAAGTCTTGAAACGATTTATTTATTTTGTTAATGTAAAATATGTACGATTATAAAGAAAAATGGAAAAATATAACAGCCGATGCTATTAATAAAATGCTGTCTGATTCAGGCATTAATGAAAAAATAAACGCGTCCATGGTAATAACGGAAAATCCTCCCAATCCTGAAATGGGCGATATCGGCATACCAACGTTTACGTTTGCGAAAATTCTAAAAAAAGGTCCGCCTCAGATCGCGCAGGATGCAGTAAAATTAATTAAAGATGTGTCAGGTTCTGCAGAGGCTCAAGGACCGTATATAAATATTAAATTAAACCGCTCTTTTACGGCAAAAGCTGTGCTTGATGATTTATTTAACTGTAAAAAAGAAAATAATTTCGCTTTTGCGGGAAAAAAAGTAATGGTAGAATTTTCAAGCCCGAATACAAACAAACCTCTTCATCTAGGGCATTTGCGTAACGATGTATTAGGAGAAAGCATATCGCGCATTTTGAAGGCAAGCGGAGCGGAGGTTAAAAAAGTATGCATTATAAACGATCGCGGTATACACATTTGCAAATCAATGCTTGCATACAAAGAGCAGGGGCAGGGAAAAACGCCTGAATCGCAAGGGATTAAAAGCGACCGCTTTGTAGGCGATTATTATGTGCTTTTCAGTAAAGATGTTAAAAAAGAAGCGCAGCAGCTTGTTGCAGACGGAACAGATAAAGATTCAGCGGAAGCAAACACTCAGTCAATGAAAAGAGCGCAGGAACTTTTGCGTTTATGGGAAGCCGGAGACAGTGAAACCGTGGAACTCTGGAAAAAAATGAACAAATGGTCTATAGACGGAATGAAAAAAACATACGAGCGCACAGGCGTTTCATTTGATAAATATTATTTTGAAAGCGAAACATACATGCTCGGAAAAGATGAAGTGCACAAAGGGTTAGAAAAAGGAATTTTTTACAGACAGGAAGACGGCGCTGTAGCCGTAGATTTAAGCGCGGAAAAACTGGATAAAAAAATTCTTTTAAGAAGCGACGGAACTTCTATTTACATAACGCAGGATTTCGGTACTGCGATTAACAGACATAAAGACTGGCAGTTTGATCAGATGATCTATGTTGTAGGCTCGGAGCAGCAGTATCATTTTAAAGTGCTTTTTATTCTTTTGGAAAAATTGGGTTACGCATGGGCGAAAAATCTTCATCATCTATCATACGGAATGGTAAATCTGCCTGAAGGCAAAATGAAAAGCAGGGAAGGGACTGTTGTTGACGCGGACGATTTAATAGATTCCCTCCGCGATTTGGCGTTAAGCGAGATAAAAGAAAAGGGAAGGGAAGAAGCTGTAGGCGATCCTGAGGATGTATCGGAAAAAATAGCTATCGGCGCGCTTCATTATTTCCTTCTTCAAACAAGCCCTGTTAAAGATATGTTATTCGATCCAAAAGAATCGCTTTCATTTACAGGTAACACAGGACCTTATCTTCAGTATATGGGCGCTAGAATTTCATCAATGTTCAGAAAAAGCGGAGAGCTTGAATCAAAAGGAGCGGATTTAACATTGCTCGTAACAGACAGTGAATGGGAACTAGTTAAAATACTCGCAGGATACCCAGACGCGATAAACGAAGCTGCATTAAATCTTGATCCTTCAAGGATAGCGGGATATCTTTACGAGCTGTCAAAGTCATTCAGTAAATTTTACCATGAGTGTCCGATTTTAAACTGCGAAGATGAATCCTTTTCAAAAGCAAGGCTGGAACTTTCTCGCGCTGTTATGTTCGTATTAAAGGACGCTTTTCATTTAACCAGTATTCCATTTCTGGAAGTGATGTAAAAAATAATGATGAATAAGCGCATTTTTAATTAAGGATTCAAAAGCGCAAGCGACACTGACCCTTGATTAAAATACAAAGTGCTGTCGTCTGTTTTTAAAATACAGCGTCCGACAGGATCAATGCCGTTAAAAACGCCTCGCGCAAGAATCTTACCTGTCCTTTTTTCCTTATTTTCATCTTCTGAAGCCGGCGTAGGTTCAAAGACAGCCGCTTTCGCGCCCATACAATCAGAAAGCGAATTCCATTCTGACGCAAGAGCGCGGTTTCCCTGCGAGTAAGCGGCGTTTGAAGCGAATGTTTTTTTTACTTTTTCAATTTCATCAAGAATTTTATTAAGAACTTCACGCCTTGAAATATTAGCGTTTTTAATCTCGGTGCAGCTTATCGCTTTCCTTGAAGGCGCGGGATTGTTTACATTAACGCCTATTCCGCATGTAAGCCATGTCAGTAAATCTCCTTCACCTGCGATTTCTGTCGTGATACCGGCTATTTTTTTTCTGTCTATGTAAATATCGTTAGGCCAGCGGATATACGCTTTTTTACCGCAGATATCAGTTATACAACGCGTAACAGCAATCTGTGCAATCAGGGAAAAAAGCGAATAATCAGATATTGATAATTTCGGTTTTTCAAGAATCGTAAGAAACAATCCGCCCTGACGCGATACCCAAGTTCTGCCGTTCCTGCCTCTTCCCGCGCTTTGTTTCTCTGCAGTAAAAACGCTTTCGCTTACAGCGCCGTTTTTAGAAGCTGCGCGAAACGCTGCCTCCCTTGCTCTATCCATGGTGCTTCCCGTGTTTTTAAAATGATAAAAAAGATTTTCTTTTTCCGCGAACTCCCATGGATAAAGAAAATCCTTTTCTTTTTTTGGATCAATAAGATAACCGCTGCCGCTTGTTTCTATCGGATAACCGCATTCCAAAAGGGATTGAACGCTTTTCCAAACAGCGACGCGAGAGATACCGATTTTCTTGGCAAGAAGCTGCCCGCTTACAGGCTCTCCCTGTTTTTCTCTTAATGTCATCAGAACGCCGGCTTTGCTTGAAATCATTATTTCCTCCTAGTTATTCTTCTTGCTTCTATTGCTTTGGCTTTAACGAAAGCTTTCTCGAAACTGATCGATATTAAAACAAAAATTAATGTTTTAATTTTATTAATGCCGTTTTTACCTTTACGCGCTTTCCATGCTAGATTAATACAAGACCATGTTTTAAAAATCTCGGGGATAAAACATAAAAAAAGCGCTAAAATATCAAGGCGGACAACTTCGCGTATTTCGAGGGAACTTGTCGTACGAAATAAAAGTGCTGAAAACTGGACGATTAGAGTAAGACGAAGAGTTATCCTTAAAAAATCAGAAATTAAAAGGGTGTTTTGATTATCATAAAAATATGCAAAAACACAAAGGCAGAACATTAAAGCAGCATACAAAAAAACAGGCGTAAAATCGGTGAACTGTTCGCGAATTGTTATACCGCAAACAAACGCAAAAATAATAAAGGCAAAGATTGCGATACCAAGCCAAAGAGACGGAAGGTATAAACACATAATTGAAAGCGGAAGGAAAAGAGCAAGTTTAATAATTGCAGGAACTCTGTGCAAAAGACCTTTAACGGTTTTATATTTAAAAACAGTCTGCCTTTCTACCATAACAGATCCTTTAGTTTTAAAGAATTGTTTTTAAGAGGGTTTCGAATCCCCCATGATTCAAGATCGGAAGAAAGCGCGCAAGAAGGTTCACCGTCAAAAACTTTTTTACCTTTAAAAAGAGCGATAAAACGGGTTGCCAATGAAAAACATTTTTCAAGTTCATGCGTAAGGATAATAATCGTTTTTCCGTTTGAAATTAATTCCTTAAAAAGTTTATTTACCTGTAAAACACCGGGATAATCAAGATTGGCGTAGGGCTCGTCAAAAATAATGAGTTGTGCGTCCATTGCAAGGACTCCGGCAGCCGCAAGCCGTCTTTTTTCACCGCCTGAGAGCGAGCGGGAAGGGAAGTCGGCTCTCATTTCAAGCCCTGTTTGCGAAAGCGCCTTATTAACGCGCTCTTCAATTTCATCTTTTTTTAACTTCATGTTACGCGGTCCGAATGAGACATCTTCTTTCACGGTTTCACCGAGAATCTGCGCATCAGGTTCCTGAAAAACGAGTCCTGTATCGGCGTCAACCTGTACGGTTCCGCTTGTAGGATTTTCAAGCCCTGCGATTATCGACATTAAAATACTTTTCCCCGATCCATTCGCTCCTGCGATAATCGTACATTCTCCCTTTTTTATTGAAAGGGATATATCTTCAAGCGCGTAGAAATATTTGCCTCTTACCTGTTCATTGTTATTTAAGTGTTCGTCAAAAACCGGAAAACGCATGGTTACATTTTTAAGTTCAACCATTGTTTAAATACCTCGCCGCTATCGGACGCAGTTTTAACGCAAGAGGAATGCTTATAACAAACTTAATTAAATCCCCGGCAATGTAAGGTACAACTCCTGCAATCAACGCCGCGTTCAAAGACATGGAATTCAAAAACATCAGGTAGACGGAACCGCATATTAATATTATCGCAAAACCGGAAAGCGAAGCGATAATCAGACGCATGAGAAAGAAAGGTCTTACTTTTTTTTCAGATATATTCGGCAATCCGCATATAAGCCCCGAAATAAGAGCCGCTAAAAAATAGCCGATAATATAGCCTCCCAAGGGAGTGTTAAAAACGCCAATTCCCGGGATAACAAACACCGGAGCTCCAAGCAAGCCTGCTGCGATAAAAATTAAAAGCGCGATACCGCCGTAAAAACTGCCAAGCACAGTCCCTGCCAGAACTACAAAAAGATTCTTAAGAACTAAAGGCACCCCTCCTGGAAGCGGAATAATAATAAAGCCCGAAACCGCAATCAAGGCGGTAAAAACAGCGGCAAATACAAAACGGTTCCGTATATTTCTTGAATCAGTAATCATCGTTAACCACAATTATTACACGGTTAACGAAATATGTCAATTAAAACGCCGGTTTCTAAAATTATTAATAACGGAAAATGCCTGTTAAAAACAAAAATCTATTTCTTATTCTTGCGAATCGCTTCAAGGCATTCGCGCCTGAATATGACAACAGAAAGTCCTTTATGCGTAATTTCCGCTTTAAGTTTTGCCGCGTTTTCGTCTGTAAGGTTAGGTTTTGCGTCAAGTTCAAGCAAATGCTCTGGTTTTACACCGCAGCCTGTTATAAGATTTTTCAGTTTGTCGGAAGGAACAATGGTAGGCTGGCAGCCTGTCATTGCGACGGATGAATTGTCAAGAATAATAAGGGTCATGGGTATGTCCGCTTCAACTGCGTCAATCAAAGGCGTAATGCCTGAGTGGATAAAAGTTGAATCGCCGATTACGGCAAGCGAATATTTCAAGCCCGCGTCAGCAGCGCCTTTTGCCATGCCTACGCAGGCTCCCATGCAGACTATGCTCTCAATCGCGTTCAGAGGCGGCGTTGCGCCGAGGGAATAGCAGCCTATATCGGAGTTAATTCCCACATCGGGATGTCCCTGACGCGGGTCCAGTTCGTTTACGGCTTTATTAATGGCGTTGTAACTGTCCGTATGAGGACAACCCTGACAAAGTACAGGCGGACGCGGTGGCAGATAATCTGCTTTTGCGTTTATGCTCTTTCTGGGTTCAAGCCCGAGAGCTTTTCTTACGTTATCAGGATCAAGCTCGCCTGCCTGAATGATCGGCTTTAAAACAGCGCTTGTAAGACCGAAAACCTTTTTCGCAATTAAAGGCTGACCTTCCTCAATAATTATGACCTCATCTGCTTCTTCATACAGTTTTCGTATTTTCTTTTCGGGAATAGGATAGGCTCCAATATGCAATTGCATTGGAGCGTCTTTGCCCTGTTTTTTGCGTAAGGCAAGGAAGTCATGAAGATTCTCCTCATAATAATTGCCGCCCAAGCCTGATGTAATAATCGCAAGATCGCTTTTCGTGCCGCTCAATTTATTGACAGGATGCTGATATGACCATTCTTCAAGTATTTTCTGTTTACCCAAAAGATTTTCGTAGTTTCTTCGCGCGAAAGCCGGAAGCAGCATCCATGGGTTTTTATCCTGAGTTTTTGACAGTTTGTTTTGATTTCTTCCCGGACGAGGTTCGACTGCGGCTCTTGCATGCGCCAAACGAGTAACAAGGCGTAAAACAACAGGAACATTAAAACATTCCGATACGTCGAAAGCTTCGCGTGTCATGTTGTAAGCTTCCTGCTGATTACGCGGTTCAAGACAGGGAACCATTGCGAAATCGGCGTAAAAACGCGAATCCTGTTCATTCTGAGAACTGTGCATTCCCGGATCATCCGCCACAGCTATTACAAGACCGCCTTTGATTCCCAAAAGAGCGGAGTTGATGAATGGGTCTGCCGCGACATTTAAACCGACGTGTTTCATTGTAACCAAAGCTCTTCTTCCGGAGAAAGAAACGCCCAGAGCGGCTTCCAAAGCCGTTTTTTCATTTGAACACCATCTGGCGGCAGCTCCGCCTTTATTAAAGTTATTAATTAAATACTGTAGAATTTCCGTAGAAGGCGTTCCCGGATAGCCGTAAGCCGCGCTGATACCTGAGTGAATAGCTCCCAAGGCTACGGCTTCATCTCCCAATAATGCAAGTTTTTCGTTACTCATGAATTTACTCTTTCCAAATATTCGTTAGTTTCCGTATTTACGAGAATCCTTTCATCCTGTTTGATAAAAAGAGGGACTCGTATGGTTAAACCTGTTTCCGTCTTTATGGGTTTTGTCGCGCCTGTGGCGGTATCCCCTTTTATATAATTTTCGCTTTCCGCAACAGTGAAAACAACCTTGTAGGGAATCTGGATATCTATTACTTTTCCTTCCCAAATCGTAATCTGATAAGAGTTGCCTTCCTGCAAATAAAGTTTTTTATCGGGATTATCGCTGATACTGACTTCGTGCTGGTCAAAAGATTCATTATCCATAAAGTGATAATTATCCTGATCGCTGTACTGGTATTGGCAGGTGCGCGTTTCAACCTGAGCGTCTTCAACTTCCTGCTGTGTCGGAATGGTAAGGCTTAATACAGAACCGTCTTTAATGCTTTTCATTTTTATTCTGGCAATTGCGGTTCCTTTTCCCGGAGTGTGAAATTCCCTCTCAACAACCAGATAAGGCTGACCTTTCTGTAATAAACATATTCCTTTTGTAATATCTCCGCATCGAATCATCTTAATCCTCTTATTTTATTATTGATTCCATAATTATATCAAAAACAGAGGTTTTTGGGAAGTGGGAAAGGTTAAATATATGCTTGATAAACGCTCAAAATGGTGGAATAATTAGTAAAATAATTAATTATAGAATAAAAATAAGGAGCTATTATGGCGTATTTGTGGAATAAATCCCTTGAAACAGGTTATAATGAAATAGACGAACAGCACAAACAATTGTTTAATTCTTTAAACAGCTTTGTAGACGCTTGCGAGAATAATAAGGGCGCGCAGCATATAATAAAGACCCTTGAATTTTTATCCAATTACACTGTTATGCATTTCACTACAGAAGAAGTACTTATGAAAAGAACGGACTATCCTGAGTATATTTACCACAAGCAATGCCATGATACTTTTAAGGAAACGGTCAGCGATTTTGATCTGCGCCTTAAAAAAGACGGACCTTGCGAAGACCTTATTGTTACCGTGTCTACAACAATCGGCGAGTGGCTGATTACCCACATTATGGTAGACGACATTAAAATGGCGAAATTCGTAAAAGAAAACGAATAATCCGGTTCATTACTGACAAAATATTTCATTTTTGCTATATTAAACAATGCGCAAAAACGACAGCGTTTATGACCAGAACTGGCTGTATGCCTTATTCCATTCAATATTTTTTCCCAATCTGCGTCCTGCTTTATTAAAGTGTTTTCCAAGGATAATTTTTAACTTTTTTTTCAGGCAGTATCACGCGGCTTTCCTTCCCGGCAGAATACCTGTAACCAACGTAGACCACGAACTTGATAAAAAGATTCCTTTTGTTCCCGCGTGGGTTACAATTTACCTTGATTTCGTTCACTTCTGGATAAGATTGATTACATTCTTTCTTAAAAAATACAAACGAAAAGCTTATCCTTATATAAAAGAATTTATCGACTCCATGGGCGAGTTATATGTATTCGCCGCTCAAGTGTACAAGAGAAATATGTCTACAACAAAAAGACCTTTTTACATAGCGCGTCCGAGATTTTTTGTGATTCATTTGCTTGACCCTCATCTTATGTGCATTCCGAGCCTTCATGTAATGATTGTCATTCACACCTATCTTCAGTTTAAAGTGATAGCAGGTAAACTTAATACCGCGCAAGAGTTAAAAGAACAGGCTCTTGAATTAAAAAATGGAGCTTTAGCGATAAGTCAAGCGATTCTTTTTGTAAAACAGCACAGCGTTAATTGCATTCCCGCAGCTCTGTACGGCATGACCTGTTTCACCCCTGACCTTTTCACTGTAAAAGAAGCCGAAGAATTTACCAATCTGCTTTTCTCTCCCGCGCCTGCTGCGGATGAAGAAGTTAAAAAAAATAAAGTTCATCCTGCGGCGGCGCCCAAAACCTGTATCCCATCAGAAGATCAGGCGCAGATAAAAGAGCATATTTTAAAACTTTATAAAAGATTTCTCGATGAAAGAAAAGATTATAAAAACTGGTATGACGTTCTTCTTAATTTCCTTAAAACATACAAATGAAAATAATTTATCAAAATGAAGACTGCATTGTCGTCAATAAACAGAAAGGGGAGGCGACAGAGGGAGCGAAAGGAGATATTGTCGATTTACAAAAGGAATTGAAGATTCATTTAAATAAAGATTTTATCGAAGCTGTTAATCGTATCGACGTTCCTGTAACAGGCTGCGCACTTTTTGCTCTTAATAAAACATCCCTTGAATATTTAAATAATGTCTTTGCCGGTAAGAATGAACAGAAGGCAGAAAAACGCTATTGGTCGATAATCGAAAAACCAAAGGATAAATTATCGGAAGAAGGCATTTTAACTCACTGGATAGAAACAAATTCTAAAATCAATAAATCTTTCGCTTACGAAAAGGAAAAACCAAACTGCAAAAAATCATCTCTTCGATATCATCTTACAGGAGAAGGAGATAATTATCTCTTTCTTGAAATCGAACTTTTAACAGGAAGACATCATCAGATAAGAGCGCAATTGGCGGCTGCAGGTTTGCATATTAAAGGTGATTTGAAATACGGAGCAAGGCGGAGCGAAAAAACAGGCGGGATACGCCTGCACGCAAGATCATTGTCGTTCCCAAATCCTTCAAAGAAGGATGAAATGATTAGCGTTACAGCAGACCTTCACGAAACAGATACTCTCTGGCTCAGTATGATGAACACTAAGCGCGTATAAAGCGATTGTAAAAAAACATTTATTCAAACAGACCCATTTTTAACTTTTCGTAAATTATTCGCTGAGCTGCGTCAATGAGCCTTTCGCGTGTCAGAATGTTTTTTTCAAGGGCGGAAATAAAAGCCTCGTGAGTTTTTCTTAAATGCGCAGGCCAGACTAAAATCATGTCACAGCCTGCTGCGACCGAGCGTACCGCGGCTTCTTCCGCAGGCATGGTTCCCGCGGCAGCCATGGTAAAATCGTCGCTTATAATAATGCCGTCAAAACCTAACTCTCCTCTCAGCCATTGATCCATAGCAAGGGATGAAAGACTTGTGATTTTATCATCTATGACTGGTACTTTTGTATGGGATGCCATTATTGCCTTTGCCCCATTTTTAATGAGTCCGGCGAAGGGTAGTATAAGCGAATCAAGGGAATCTTTATCAAAGTTTAATACCGAAGCCGAGATATGAGGATCTCTTCCGGCTGTTCCCGGGAAATGTTTTACAACGCATAAAACCCCTGCCTGTTCCATACCTATAATAAACGCGTTTGCGCTCATCATAACAAAGTAAGGGTCCGGACCAAAGGAACGTCTTTGCAAAAACACCCTGTTTTCGGCAATTAACTGTTCCGCGACAGGAGCGAAATTCATATTAATACCCAGTCCTTTCAGCTCGTACCCTGAGTTATAACTGTCTTCTTCAATCTTTGAAAGCGTGTTGATAATTCCGTTTTCAGACGCTGATTCCCAATAGGAAGAAGCCGCAGGCAGGGAAGCTACGCCGCGATTAAATCGGTTTACGACTCCTCCCTCATGATCAACCGAAACAAAGGGAGGAATACCCGATTTTTCCTTTATTAAATCGACAGTCTGGGATATATGAGAGCGGATAGAGTCATTGTCTGTGTTTAAATTGTACCTGAAAAGAATGATACCGCCGGCAGGGATTTCACTCAGCATTTCACTGTTATTTTCCGTTAACGCGCTGTTACCGTCTATGCCGCTTATCAAAAGCTGTGAGACTAGAGCATTATCATCTAAGGTTGAGACAATTTCTGCCGCGTGCGCCTTTAAAATGTCTAAAAAAACCTCAGATTCTTCATTTTGCGCAAGGTTTATGGTATTTACTCTGTTACATGCCGATAAAATAAGAGTGAAAATTAAAAAAGAAGCCTTAGACCTGCGGGAATTCATATATTGACTATTCTACAATAACAATGATAAATTTATAATATACTCAGGAGGATAAAAGTAAAAAATGGAAGATAAGACTTATAGCATATCGCTGGCTAAAAATCCTTTAATAGCCGTTAATATCATCCCAGGTCATTTTACAACAAACAATGTTCATACAAATAATTATCTTGATGTAAGCGAATTAAAGAGCAATACTCAGATTGCCAGAGATGTCG
>Ga0209755_10000373_pt1 | contig 84277 bp, 71 predicted proteins | sample TergutCo191P1_FD_187301 | JGI IMG/M metagenome (GOLD analysis project Ga0209755, IMG submission 187301) | Cornitermes sp. P1 segment gut microbial communities from Petit-Saut dam, French Guiana - Co191P1 (SPAdes) (version 2) | ecosystem: Host-associated > Arthropoda: Insects > Digestive system...
TTAGAAGCTATTAGAAAGTTTATTGATTAATCAAAGGAAGAGAAAATGAAGAAAATATTGTTAACTTTAGCTGTCTTAGTCATACTCTTAGGTATGATTAATTGCGAAAATGAACAAGAAGAAGAAGAAGTTAATCCGTTTATCGGAACATGGGAAGAGCCCTACAGTGGCGAGTTATGGGTCTTTACAAAAGATGTTTTAACAGTTCATACCAAAAAAGGTATATCAATGTCTGGCACATATACTTATGATAATAATACAATATATATTTATGTTGATCCAGAAAAATTTCCGCATATGGGTGCTGCTAATGAAACGATTAATTATACATGGTCTATAAATGATAATACATTATATTTGGATACTGTACCTCTTATAAAAAAAGTCTAACTTTGGAGATTTAAAAATTTTTGTGTAAAGCGCTATACTACCAAGGAGGAAAAGTATGGCGATAACAAAAGAAGTGTTAGACGAACTGCTGAAGGACTGCAACAGTCCAGATGAGTTCTACGGACCGGAAGGACTGGTAAAACAACTTTCGGACTAAGGTCCGCGCAAAGCGCTCATCGAAAGAATGATGCAGGCGGAACTAACCGAGCAACTCGGTTATGGAAAAAGCAAATCAGGCGAAAAGCAAACAGAAAACAGGCGCAACGGAAAAACATCAAAGACATTGCGGACAGACCAGGGACCTATGGAAATTGAGGTTCCAAGAGATCGTGACGGCGAGTATGAACCGAAAGTAATCCCGAAACATCAAAGAGAATGGAGAGGATTTGATGATAAAATCCTTTCGATGTACGCTCTGGGTCTGTCAACAAAAGCGATACAGGAAAACATAAAAGACATTTACAATGTCGATATATCGCCGGAACTGGTAAGCCGTGTAACCGATGAAGTGAAAGGTTTGGCAGAAGAATGGCGGAACCGGCCGTTAGATCCGTTCTGTCCAGTGATATTCTTTGACGCGTTACGTGTCAATATCCGCGATGAAGGCCATGTAAGAAAAAAAGCGGTGTACATAGCGCTTGCGATACGTCTTGACGGTCAAAAAGAAGTTCTTGGGATGTGGATTGAGCAAAACGAAGGCGCCAAGTTCTGGATGGGGATAATGAACGAGCTTAAAACCCGAGGCTTACAGGACACATTGATAGCCGCTGTTGACGGGCTTACGGGTTTTCCTGAAGCGATAAACGCCGTATTCCCTGATGCTGAAGTTCAACTTTGCATGGTTCACATGGTTCGAAATTCAGTTAAGTATGTTTCATTCAAAGACAGAAAAGAAATCACCGGCGACTTAAAAGAGATTTATCTGGCGCCGTCCGCTGATGCCGCCGAGACCGCACTGGATAAGTTTGCGGAGAAATGGGATCAGAAATATCCGACAATTTCCAGATCGTGGCGAAACCGTTGGAACGAGGTAATTCCATTCTTGAAATTTTCCCCTGAAATCCGCAGGGCAGTTTACACAACCAACGCGATTGAGTCTGTAAATTACACTCTCCAGCGGAACTTAAAAACCCGTCAATCATTCCCAAACGATGAAGCCGCGATGAAATTGATTTTTATGATCTTGCAAAGAATCTCGAAAAAGTGGACAATGCCTATCAGGAATTGGGGTGAGGCGTTAAACCAATTTGCGATCATTTATGGGGACAGAGTCCCATTATGATAACTTGCGTTTTACACAAAAAATATTATGGGTTCTGTCAGGCTCTCGGATAGACAGGCTTTCCCGCCTATACGGCTGGTTAACAAATACATTAAAAATCAAACATAGTGTATACCAATCATATCTGTTCTATGAATTTAATAAGGGCTTTACACACACGCCCATGTATACAATCTTTAAGCGGACATACTCTATACAGAGTTTAAATAAACCTGCAAAAAATCCTGATTATTCTGTATCGATTTCGGAAATAATTTCTTCAAGCGTTTTACCGCTTTTCAAAAGTTCTACAATCGCTTCCCGTTCTTTTTTCATTCCTTCATTCCTTGCATGGCGTAAAGCGGATGCCTCGTTATGACGGGCTCTTTCCCACAGGCGTTCTCTCTCGCGAAACTCGGATTCGGCAGTGATGGTATAATATGCGTTTATGGCTTGTTCCATGACAGGCTCCTTCAATGATTTAATCTTCTCTAACTCTTCCCATGTTTCTGCCTTAAACAGCGCTAACCATAATAATAACATATCTTTGGTGTTTATGTCATTCGGGAGTTTTTTTAATTCAAAAAAATGCAGGGTCATTTTATCGGTTAGTTCTTCGTGCCTTGATACCTCCAACGGCCGGAATTCGGAATGGAATTCCTTACATTTGAATAAGGCAAAATCAATAATGCTGATTATTATAGTGCGTGGTAAGTCAATGTAATCTTTGCCTGACGGCAGAGCTGAGGCATATTCTTTTGCCCAATGAAACAATACTCTTTCAGGATAATCACCCTTGTTTCGAACCTGAATTTCAAGATCAACCTTTTGCTCGTCTATGGTCATATTAATATCTAAATGGCAAAATTTGTCACCTAGATTTTCAGGCGGCATTTCGGGGTTGGTTATAATAAACTGCCCTATACTTTCAAATTTTATTCCAAGCAGTTCAGAAACCAGTTTCTTCAACAGGTCGGGATGCTGAACAAACAGCGTTTTGAAAAGAAGGTCAGTCTTAAATGTGTATTCCAGTTTTGTCATTTTAATTACTCCTTGATTCCGGCGTAAGCCAAATATTTTTAAGTGAATAGATCACCCGCTGCTTTTTAAAAACATCAAAAGCAGCACATATATATGGCGTGCAGATGCGTAGCGATTGCTCGAAAACGAAAGAATATTGAAAGTTTTTGCTCATGGGAGTATACATTACCCGCTGCAGGTTGTTTTATGCTGAGGTATCTATATTTCTAGGTTAAGATTAGCTCCCGAACAGCAACTTTGTGCCTTGGCGGCTTTGTGTGATCCTCTTTTTTTCAACCAACAACGTCAATTTCTGTCATAACATTCCTGTTTGTTTTATTTTATTGAGTAGACAAAACCGGCGTATGCTTTGGATAGGAAAATAAAATCATCTGTAATTATCAGCGGTTCTACAGGAATATTTTTAATCGGTATCTCCAGCCCGAATTTCAACTCCAGGGGCTTGGAAACTTGAATTTTCAACTCCATTCCGGCGTACCATGCGCTCAGTACATCAGAAAAATCCAGATTTCCCCTTTTGTAATTTCTCGAATATGTCTGGTATCCTCCGAAGAAACTTCCCGTTACTCTTGATCTTTTCGCGTAAAAATCGAGGCTGCCGCAGTATCTTGTCAGACTGTCGGTTACTATTAGAAATTCTTCCTCTTGCCTTGCGAGATTTTTGTAACTTGCGGAAAAAGACAGAACTGTGCCTTTTATCCAGAAACCGGCCTTTACACCGGCTGTCTCTCTCGAATTTTCACTGAAAAAGTCGATATGAGAGCCAAGAGAAGATGATCCTGATATCGAAATAAAGAAAATACCCGGAAAAGCCAGCTCTAATTCGCCGATTATCCCCGTGTCGGGGAATTCCAAGCCGTCTGGTAACCCAAAAAAGGGACCAAATTCAAATCTAAAATTGTCTGTACGTGATTTTAACATTGCGTTTAGGCTGTTTTTAAGAATATTGTCCCTTTCAAGGTTAATACTGAAGGAAAATGTCTCGGAAACATCATGTCTGAAGTTTAATGCGCCCAAACCAAATGGATATGCCTCAAAAATATCGCCCGTATCTGTGTACGCCCTTGTCTTATCGGGGTGAAATGTCATTCCGTTCACCCCTGCGGTGAATTCAAGTTCATACGCGCTTAAAATTCCAGCGCCGCCAAACAGTAATAATACTATACAAACGTATTGCAAAAAGAGCCGTTTCATACTATATATTGTAATACTTTCAGGTTGAAAATGCAATTCTGAGGTCTTTTTTACATGATGATGTCTATTTTAACATTTTATGTATCAATTTCTTCAATAATTGCGTAATTCGTGGCTTGACTTTTAGGCATTTTTGTAAGATTATTGATAATATGAGTGATTATCTTGATCCCAATAATGAAGAACTTCTCAAGGACTTTTTCAGTGAAGCGCAAATGCAGGTGGACCAGATGGAACAAAACGTATTAGTTCTTGAAAACGAAGGCGCCAATAAAGACGCCGTGGACGAGATTTTCCGTGCTGCTCATACGCTCAAGGGCGGATCCGCAACCGTGGAAATGATGGAACTTTCACACTTCACCCATCTTGTTGAAGATGTTTTTGACGCAATCAGGTCAGACCAAATATCTGTAAACGGAGATGTTGTTGACGCGTTGCTTCAGGCAATCGACGTAATTAAAGCGATGCTTGACGAGAGGATGAACGGTTCTGTTTATAAAGACGATACATCCGCAATCGAAGGCAAGCTTCGCGGATTGTTAGGAACACAGGCTGCCAAAGCGCCCGCTAAAGCGCCTGTCAAGGCGCCGCCCCCGCCTCCGCCTCCCGCTGCGGCTGCTCCTGCAGCTTCTTCCGGCGGCTCTCTTTCCGAAAGAGATCTGGATGAACTCAGGGAATCTGTAGACGGCGGAATGCCGATTTACAGAGTTTCAGTTAAATTCGATGAATCAAGTTTGATGAACACAGTCGGCGGCATTCAGGTTTACGCCGTTCTTAAAAGTTACGGAACCATTCTTAAAACAACTCCTGACTTTGAACAGCTTTATGCAGATAACTTTTTCCCGACGGTCGACTACTATATCGGGTCTAAAGAAGATCCTCAGAAATTAAAAAAAGCCGTTATTCTTCCCGATGTCAGTTTGGATTCCAGCGTTACAAATATTTCCGATATGAAGCCTGGGCAAGCTGCGGCTCCCGCTCCTGCGCCGGCTCCAAGACCAGCGGCAGCGGCTCCAGCGCCTGCGGCAGCTCCGGCTCCTGCGGCGGCAGCGCCTGCGGCTCCCAAAGCAGCGGCAGCTCCGGCAAAAGCAGCGACTAATGAAAAAAGCGCCGAAGACGCAAAGAAAGCAGGTAAGGAAGCAGGTTCTGTTTTACGCGTAGATTCAAAACGAATCGACGATCTTTTAAATCTTGTATCCGAAACTGTTATTACAAAAGCTACCTTCAACCAGATCAATATGCAGTTCGGAGGGCTTACAAATCAGCTTCGCGATATCGAAAATCAATACCGCGAAAAAATTAAAAACCTGTTCGACAGCCTGCCGGAATTTCTTGGACACATTCAGGAAGGCAAATCGATTAAAGATGTCCGCAAAGACATTAACGAAACATACGGCGATATCTTTACAATGTTCGACGGCTTCGAAACCGCATTCAAAGGAAGCATCGCAAAGTTCCGCTCAACAGCGCAGAACCTCGGGCGTATCACAGGCGAACTTCAGGAAGGCGTTATGCGCATCCGCATGGTTCCCATCAGCCAGATATTCAGCCGTTTCCCGCGTCTCGTGCGCGACCTTTCAAAATCGCTTAACAAAAAAATTAATTTGGTTATCGAAGGTGAAGACACAGAACTTGATAAAACAGTTGTTGATGATCTTCTCGATCCAATCATGCACTCTGTAAGAAACTCTATAGACCACGGTATTGAATCTGGAGAAGCCCGCAAAGCCGCAGGCAAGCCTGAAGAAGGCACTGTTCTTCTGAAAGCAGCCAACGAAGGTAACATGATTGTTATCGAAATCGGCGACGACGGCAAAGGTATCGATGTTGAAGCTGTAAAAGCGAAAGCCGTGGAACGCGGTTTAATCAGCCCGAACAAGGTTCTTACCGATGTCGAAGCTTTCAACCTTATATTCGAGCCCGGTTTCTCCACCGCGAAATCAATTACAGCAATTTCAGGGCGCGGCGTAGGCCTGGACGTAGTGCGCCGTCAGATTGACGCTCTTAACGGTACTGTTACCGTTACTTCGGAACACGGCAAGGGCACCAAGTTTATTATTAAACTGCCTCTTACTTTGGCGATCATTCAGGGCTTGCTGGTCAGAGTCGGACCGGAAATTTATTCCATACCGATTACATCCGTTATCGAAAGTTTGCGCATCAAGCCGGAAGAAATCAAAAAGATCGACAACTACGAAGTTTTCAATATCAGAAGCGATGTTGTTTCGCTGCTTAGACTTAACCGCCTGTTTGGAATCAGAACAGAAGAAGAGCAGGATTATCACTTCATTGTAATTGTCGGTACGGCAGAGAAAAAGATGGGCTTCATGGTAGACAGTTTAATCGGCGAAGAGGATGTTGTTATCAAACCTCTGCGCGATCAGTTTACAAACTCTCCGGGTATTGCCGGAGCTTCAATATTGGGAGACGGATCGGTTTCTCTCATTATCGATGTAAGCCAGCTTCTGGAGTTGGGACTCAAAAAAGAAATGGAGCAGCGCCGAATCCGCGAAGCTTCTGTAGGCGGAAGGTAAGATATGGCAACGAATGCGGTAGTCAGAGATTTAGAACAGGTAAACGCCGATTTACAGGAACAGAAAGAACGCGTTGAGAATGTCGATTTTAAAATGGTCACATTCTCTCTTGCCGGAAAAGATTACGGCGTGGATATCATGAATGTAAAAGAAATCGCAAAGGCCGATAAATTTACTTATGTGCCGAACGCGGCGTCTTTTATCCGCGGCGTTTACAATTTACGCGGCGATATTATCCCGATCATTGACCTTAGACTTTTCTTTCATTTGCCTGTAGATAGAAAAACCGAAGGTCTTGAAAACATGCTTATCCTTCATATCAACGATCAGGTTTACGGAACAATCGTAGATAAAATTGATAAAGTTGTCGGAATCCAGAAAGACACAATCCAGCCGCCGCACCCGATCTTCGGCGATATTAACATTAAATTTATCAGCGGCGTTGTGGAGAAAGAAGGTTCCCTTTATGTAATTCTGGACGTAATCCGCATCTTTACAGTCAGCGATGATGATAAAAAATCACGCGGCGGTGTCGGCGACGGCGAATATTATGTCCCTCCGCCGCAGGGTGCGGATCCGATTGCCGCCCAGCGCGCCGCCGCAAGCTCAGCAATCGGTTTTATAGAGGAGAGCCTTTTGGCTTTAAAGCGCTTTGCTGTTTCTACCGTAAACGACAAATGGCTGCACAGCCGTTTTTCCGAATGGAGCGCGGGCCGCTCGGGCGATTCTTTGCAGTTAAAAAGCGCCTCGGAAGCGGAAGATTTCCTTTCGACTTTTCCGTCTCCGTATGCAGGGGAGTTCTGGGGCGAATCCTACGCCAATGCCATTAAAAAGATACTTCCCGACATTCCATCCGGGGTTGTCAATGTTTGGAATATTGGTCCCGGAAAGGGCTATGAAACTTATTCGTTTGCGTGTATACTAAAGGCAAGGTATCCAGACGCTCATATAAAGATATGGGCTAATGATAACGATATCATGGCTGTTTCGCAGGCGCCGAACATGATGTTTGAATTGGAAGAATTGCCTGAATATTGCCGTCAATATACGGTGCACGGTACAAAGGGTTATTCTTTCAGTCCGGCTATCAAGGACTCGATTGTTTTCGAGTATCATGATATAACTAATGAGAACACCTTGCCTGAGGTCAATTTGATTCTTGCAAGGGATATCGTTTCGTACCTGCCTGCGCCTGAGCAGACCAAACTGATAGCGGATTTCGCTGAAAAGCTGAAAAACCGCGGAATTGTCTTCTTGGGCAGGAATGAAGAGATTGCAGATTCAAATTGGCAGTCGGTAGCCGATGACCCGGTTTCTGCGTTTATGTTTAATGGGTAATATAAAGAACGCTGCGTATACGCGGCTAGTGCATAAAAAATTTTTAAGGAGTGAATTATGAGAGTTGAATATATCAACCCCTTTGTAGAGTCCGCTTTTGGTGTGTTAAAAGAGGTGTTGAATTCTGATGTAAAGCGCGGTGAGATCTACCTTAAACCTACATCAATGTCCATAATGGGCGTAGCTGCTCTCGTTGGTCTGGCGGGAGATGTTGAAGGACGTGTTCTTTTCGATATGTCGAAGGACACTGCTTTACATGTCGCCGGCGCAATGAACGGCGAAACTTTCACGACTCTGGACGAGCTTGCAAAAGCAACCATTCAGGAGCTTGCAAACATGATTACCGCCCAGGCGGTAACCAAGCTGCACGACCTTGGTTTCAAATTCGACCTTACCCCACCGGCTCTTTTTACCGGTGAAAATATGGAAGTGTCCACAAACCTCGGCGAAGTGGAAGCTCTTATTGTTCCAATGGAACTCGGCGCGAACGGCAAGATCGAAGTAAACGTAGCTATCCGCGAAAGAGTAAAATAAGTTTTTATTTTACTGCAAACCCAGGCCGCCTGCTAACCAAAACAGGCGGTCAAAATTTAGGGCGGTTAGCTCAGTTGGTTAGAGCACTAGCTCGACACGCTAGGGGTCACAAGTTCAAATCTTGTATCGCCCATTTTTTTAACCCAGTATATATGAAGAAAATTTTTATATTACTGCTATTTTTTCTCGTTGCGGATATTTTCGCGCAAAGCGGTCTTCGAATAAAAGTTGAAAATAATAACACGGGTCTTACCATTACAGGTTCTGAAGGCAGGGCGTCAGCGCTTTCCATCCCCGAAACCATAGACGGCAAAAATGTTACAATAATCAGCGACGGCGCGTTTATCGGCAAGGGCTTAAGGGAAGTTACAATTCCCGATTCTGTTACCGTTATCGGCGACGGCGCGTTTTCGTATAACAGACTGACAACCTTAACAATCGGCAATAATGTAACCAAAATAGGAAGAGGGGCGTTTACAAGCAACAGGCTTTCAAGCGTAACATTGGGCACAAGCGTCGCGGAAATCGGCAAGGGCGCTTTTTCAAATAACCAGATAGAAGAAATAACTCTTCCCGCGTCCGTTACAACAATCGACGACTACGCGTTTTTTAACAATAAAATAAAAAGCGTAGAAATCCCCGCGAATGTTACCTTGATCGGAGAAGGCGCGTTTTCAGGCAATAAACTTACAAGCGTTGAAGTCGGCTCCAGCGTAACTACAATCAAGGACGGCGCGTTTTATAATAATTTTATTACAAGCGTTACAATTCCGTCTTCGCTTCAAAATCTGGGAGAACGCGCTTTTGACGCTCGCTCTTCCGACGGACGCATCAGGAGCAATATTGTTTTTACGGACGCAGGCGGCAATGTTCTCTATACCACGGCGAATAATTTTGACGCTTTTTTTGAATCCAACGGTAAAAAGCCGGGAAAATATTCGCTCAGCGAAGGCAACTGGAAGATGGAATAAGCCGCTCCGTTCGGTTTTCTACCAGACAAAAAGCCATTTAATTCCCTGATACAGTCCGTAAAAAATCCATCCTAACGGTCCCGGTTTTGTTCTTTCTCTGAATCTGACAGTGATGCTGGAATATGCTACGCTTTGCTCGGCGTGTTTTATTCTTCCTTCCAGTCTTTCTATTTCAAAATTAATGCGTTCAAGTTCTTTTTCTACAGCTACAATGTCGCTGACCGTATTTGCTCGTTCCAGCAGTAATAAATATCTTTTTTGCACGGTTTTTAAACTTTCAAGTCTTAGGACATTATCGCGGTATTGATCCGTAATATCAGTTCCTGTTTTGCTCTCGTTGTCAACCTTACCCAGCGTTTTTGCGTATGCAAGAAAATCATCCATGTTTTCCGAGGGGATTCGCGCTGTTATGTAATTATTCGCTTCTCTTGTAATATACCCGTTACTGGTTCTTATCTGTTCCGTTAAATGAAATTTTGTTTCTTCCGGTTTCTTTACGGTTAGATCTACTGACGCGGAATATGTCACCATTCGGTTATCGCTTTGCGTTTCCTGGGAACGGGAAATTTCACCCAATTCATTATTTGAAAATTCATTGCCGATTCTATCCGGCGCTTTGCTTGCGCAGGAGTAAAATATCAGAGCGACAATAACAGTTATTATTTGAATATATTTTGCCATATCTTATTATGGAATAACATCAGACGGCTGTCAATATTTTTTAACTTTTTAAAAAGTGTTCAACCAGCATCTTAATGCCAAGCGCGACTAAAATTATTCCGCCCGCAAGTTCCGCCCTGGATTTAAATCTCGCTCCGAAGATATTTCCAATCTTTACGCCGCATGTGGAAATGCAAAATGTCGCAAAGCCGATTATCGCAATGGAGATGTAAATATTAATTTTAAAAAACGCGAATGTTACGCCGACAGCAAGAGCGTCTATGCTTGTCGCGATTGCGAGAAGAAGCATATTTAAAAACGCGAATTTATTAGCGTCGGATTTTTCTTCGTCTTTGGAGAAACTGTCCGCAATCATTTTTCCGCCGATAAAACCAAGCAGGACAAACGCAACCCAGTGTTCAATAACGTTAATTTTATCCGCAAACATGGTGCCTGCAAAAAACCCGATAAAAGGCATTAACGCCTGAAAAAAACCGAAATAAAGCCCCGGGATTATATACTGTTTAAACGACGGCTTTTCAACAGACAGCCCCAGCGTGATAGAAACGGCGAAAGCGTCCATCGAAAGACCTATTGCAATTAAAATAATTTCTAAATAACTCATTCTACTGTAACGCTTTCTCTACGGCTTTTAATATGCCTACGCTGCTTCCGGTTGCTCCGCTTACAGCGTCGACATCCAGAGTCTGTTTGGAAATAATTGTTTCAGTGATTTTTTCCGCTTTCTTCCCGATAGGAGAGCAGACATGTTCAACAATTTTTATGGATGTTATAGTTTGATTTGTCAGAACGACATCAAGTTTTACTTTTACAGGCGTGCCTGAAACATTGTATTCGCCGCGGTATACGCCGTCCGCTTTCTCGCCGATATCAGGCAATGATGCCTTTAATCCCTTCCATTCTGTTGAACAGCTGGTAATAGTTAGCGCCGCAACAGTAATTAAAAATGCTAAAAGATTGATTATTTTCATATATGGGGTATTATATAATGATATTGGCGTGACTGACAACACCTGTAAAATGGAGATAAATTTATAAATCATGGCTCTGATTTTATTTCGGATAAAAATAGCGGTTAAACGGATAATCGCATCAGTTAAGTCTTCTCCGTTTACGGTTGTTTGGGTTGCGGTTATTATCGGCGCTTTTATTTATGGATTTGTTTATAAACATATTAATGTTGAATTTAACGCTCAAGCAGTGTTTTTTATTACTTGTGTTTTAATGATTTTTTCCCTGCTGAAATCATTAAGAAATTATAATTTGACGCCGTTGTTAATTATATATTCAAAGAGCAAATACAATAATAAAATTATTTTAAAAAGAAATTTCTTTAAACAGGCTATTCTGAATAATGTTTTACTTATTATATTTAATATCATTGCATATAGTTCCATGATGAATATAAAATATTTTATTATAATTCCAGGATTAACGATATTTTCGATATTTGCATCCTTTGTAATTATGTATTTTAAGTATAATATTATTAGTAAAAGCATCATAAAAGCAAATGCGATAAATAGAAAAAGCAATCCTTCGGTAAAAAGTATTATTTATGATTACCTCTCTCCTGATTTTATCGCTTTATTGGTTCTGTGCGCCGCTTTAGTTATTATTTTTTCTTTAGAATTTATAAATGACATTAATAATTATTATGAATTATATTCCAATTCCGGTTTTCTGATTTTAATGACTGTTGTTTTTTCTCTCGGATTTATGGGAATTTTAGAATCTATACCCGGAATAAACTGGAATTTTCACACAATTGTTTCTTTAAATGATTATAAATATCATTTAAAAAGAACTATAATTTTTCTTTGTTCAGTTTACGGCTGGCTGTTTATATTGTTTACATTTTTTATTATTGCCGGAAGCATTATTAACCGGATTTTTATATTGAAATACCTGTATTGCCTGTTTATTATTTTCTTCGCCGTTATTAATATCGCGTTTACTGCCGGAAATATGTTAATCAAGACAATAAAATCATTACTTATAATTGCGATAACAATGTGGTTTAGCGCCTTGCCGGTAATTTATTTGCCGATTTTGATAATCGCGGTTTTTATTTTATTTATAAAGGCAAAAAATGAATACAGGGAGTGGTTTTTGTCATGATCATATGCGAGAATCTTTCAAAAATGTTTAATGAAAATTCCGGAATTAGAAATATTAATCTTCAGTTTTTACCGGGTAAAATATACGGTATTGCCGGCTGTAACGGATCGGGGAAAACAACTTTATTTAACTGCATAGAAGGTTTGTATACTCCAACATCGGGGTTTGTTTCTCACGATAATACAAGAACAAGCGATAATAATGAATTTCCTGCCGTCAGAAGAAAAATCGCCTTTCTTCCGAGTGACGACTATTTGTATCCTAAATTAACCTGTATGGAAAATATTGAACTGGCAACAGTTCTTAAAACAGATAAAAACAGGCTGCTGTCAGAGACTGAAGAATTAATTCGTTTTTTGGAAATTGATCAATTTATACATAAACGGTTTAATGAATGTTCTTCTGGAATGAAAAAAAAGGTTCAGATTGTTATCAGTCTTATCGGGGATATTGATGCAATTATCTGGGACGAGCCGAATAATGGCCTTGATGTTGTTTCAAATATAAAAATAAAAAATCTTCTTAAATATTATAAGAGCAAAAGTAAAGTAATACTGTTTTCAAGTCATGTAATTGAGTTCCTTGAAAATTTTGCGGATTTCTGTATCCTGTTACACGAAGGAGAAGTCATTGAAAATAAAGAAATGCGGGAAGGCGAGTCATTTGAAAATTTATTCATAAACCGGATGCCTCAAAATAATTTGCAGTTTGAATTTAAATAAAAAAATATAGACTTGCTTTATTGTAAAACTGATAATATTATGTAAATTACGGAAGCGAATTGTGGAGAATAACTATTTTCGCCTGAAAATGGACGGTATTAAAAATTTCTTTCTTCTTATTTTGCAGCGTTTGTGGCTGACATACGAGTTGTTCAATAAAAACGGACTGATGAATCATGCCGCAGCCTGCGCTTATGGATTTCTTTTATCGGCGGCTCCGGCTTTGCTTTTTATATCGTTTATAATTTCGCGCATTCTTTCTGTGTCTCCCGATGTATTAGAATCCATACTCGGGCAGTTGGAGCTGCTCTTCGGCGTTTTTGACGCAAAAAATCTGATTGTAAATTTTTTAAGTTTTTCAAATTCCGGGTTAACCGGATTATTTTCGGTTATTGTAATTTTTTGGGCTACCCGGCTTTGCGCTCTTTCTATACAGCGCGGGCTTGGCGTGGTGTTTACAGGCGCTCGTTCCATGATTAAAGATAATATCTTTACTCTTGGGATGGGATTACTCGCCATGTTTATAATTATTATCACTCTTATTGGATTAAGGGCCGGTATATTATTATTAAACTCAATTGAGTTTATCTCGTCGTCGGCCATTACTCCGTTTCTGAACATCGCGGCAAGATTTATTTTTATGTTCAGCCTTGCGTTACTCGCTACGGCGGCTTATCGTTTATTCCCGGCAAAACATCCGCGTTTTAAATATATATTAATTGGAGTGCTTGCGTGTATTATTTTTTATCAAATATTCGCGGCAGGTTTCGGATTAATTATCAACCCTGACAGATACAATCTTTTATACGGAACCCTGGGCAGATTATTCCTTTTTCTTGTTAATATCTATTTCTTTTTTGTTTTTTTCTTTTTCGGCGGTCAATTGATAAAAGTCCTTGATTTTTCAGACGCCATGCTTTTTATCCGCCTAAGACAAGCGTATTTAAAAGGAGATCAACCCAAAAATGTATTCGATAAACTTTTTGCGACGCTTACAAAACCGTTAAAAAAGTATCAAACATTTTATAAAGAAGGCGAGCCGATTTTTATTAAAGACAGTCATGGCAAAGAAGTTTATTACATACTTTCGGGAAAAGCCGGGGTTTATTATGATAAAAATTTCCAGAAAAGAGTTTCATTTATTAACGAATACAATTTTTTCGGCGAAATGGCTTCCATTACTTCTGATGAAAGAGCCGCTTCAATAAAAGCGGAAACGGATCTTTCGGTTTTAATTCTGCCGCCTGTTCTTTTCCGCATGATTCTTAAGCTTGATCCCAATATCGATCAAAGCCTTATAAAGATTCTTTCACAGCAGCTCAAATCCATTAATCAGCAATTGCTATCGGATTAATTAAATTACGCAGTTTAAATATGCTAATGCAATTTCTTAATTTCTTTATACCTGTAACAATCCGTTATATGGTCGTTTATAATACCTGTAGCCTGTAAATGAGAATAAATAATTACGCTGCCAAGAAATTTAAACCCTCTTTTTTTCAGGTCTGCCGATATTGTATCGGATAACTCTGTTCTGGGAGGTATTTCTTTAATAGTTTTCCATTTTCCGACAACAGGCTTGTTTTTGGTAAAACTCCAGATATAATTGGAAAAACTGCCGAACTCTTTTTGTATTTCCAAAAAATGCTTTGCGTTATTAATGGAAGCTTCTATTTTTAATCTGTTTCTGACTATTCCCGCGTCAGCAAGAAGTTTCGCCTTTTTTGCTTCCGTGTATCTTGCGACTTTTTTCGGATCAAAATTATCATACGCCTTTCTGTAATTTTCTCTTTTGTTTAAAATTGTTATCCAGCTTAAACCTGCCTGCGCCGATTCAAGCACCAAAAATTCAAAATGCTTTTGATCTTTATGAACAGGCACTCCCCATTCCTTGTCGTGATACTTGGTATACAATTCCGTGCTTTCGCACCATTGACAGCGTTTCATGTTAATATGATACAACATTTATCGTTATGAAACAACGGCTCCTCTCATCAGCCTGTCATTAATCGCTTCTCCAAGTCCCTGATTCGGCGCTAACTGCGCGATTATTCTTGTAATATTAGAGTTGTCAGCCTCGTGAAGAATTTCAAAAAGTCTGGATGCGGCTTCCTGTAAATCGCCTGTTTCGGAAAGAACCCTTATAACGGCAATCTTTAAAGGTTTTTGGGTTTTCCGCCATGCGTCCCTTGTTGAACTGTCAAAAAATAAAAGCGCGATCCTCTCTATTGTGGCGCAGGCGGCTTCGCTGGGCTGATTAATTATTTCTTCGCGGCTAAAAACAAAAAGAGGCGTTTTCGGCGAATAATGGTTTTTCAGTTGTCCCGGAGAAACAATACCTGACTCATCGCCTGACATTTCTACGGAACCGATCAATCCTTCAATTTTTTCTCTTGGCGTGCCGCCGGGTCTGAGTATTTTAATCTTTTCACCGGTTAAATCCAGCACTGTGGATTCAATCCCGATTTGCGAGGGACCGCCGTCAAGAATTAAATCAACCTTGCCGCCGAGTCCGTCGCGCACATGCTCCGCTCTTGTCGGGCTGAGGCTGCCGAAAGGATTTGCGCTTGGAGCCGCGACCGCCGTGCCTGAAAGAGAGATCAATTTTTGGGCGGCTTCATTTGCCGGGAAACGAATCGCCGCGGTTTTTAAACCTGCCGTAGCGATACCGGGTATTTTTTCATTTTTCGGCAGAATTATCGAGAGCGGTCCGGGCCAAAGATTATCAGCAAGCAGAAAAAGCTTCTTTCTGGTTTCATTGTCCAGGAGCGACATATCCGCCACTTTTTCCAAAGCGCGGGCTGAAACAATATGAATAATCAGCGGATCAAAATGAGGTCTGCCTTTAACTTCAAATATTTTTGCCAGCGCCTGCGGATTAAAGGCGTCCGCGCCGAGTCCGTAAACCGTTTCTGTTGGAAATGCGACAAGTCCGCCGTTTTTCAGTATGTCAGCTCCCTTTTTAAGGGATTCGTCTGTTACGGGAAATAAGTTCATATTTCGTTCATTTTAACATTTATTTATATATTTACAAGAAGGGTTGATTATTCCTTATCGATCTGTAATTGACAGGAAAAGAGGACAGTTATTTGTCTTTTTTTCGATGATAATTTGAAAGATAAACGTAAATTTCTTAAATTTATCATATAAATTGAGGTTTATTTTATTAAACTTTTTTCCTGAATTTCTCCCTTGCCTATTGCCAACTACGCTGTATATGGTGTATGCTAAGAACCTCTACACTATATGTGTGGTCTGTTCGCGCGTAATAAGACAAATGTAATATTTATAGTGTTAAAAAAGGGTTTGGGGATGAAAATTCAACGTTTTTTTACTGATTGCGAGAGCGGTCCGTATTTTGATATTGTTTGGGAACGGCGCAAGAGCGAAATCCGAAATCCAAACGGTAAAGCGATTTTTTCCGAAGATACAGTGGTTGTTCCGGCGTTTTGGAGCCAGATTGCCGCTGATATTATCGCTCAAAAGTACTTTCGCAAGGCTGGAGTGCCCAAAGAGAAGATCTATGAATGGAAAAGATGGGCAAAAACCGGCAATAATCCCGAAGATCCGGGAAATTCCCTGCCGGAAGACGGCGCGGAACACGATTCCCGTCAAGTTTTCCACCGTTTAGCCTTCACTTGGCTTGAATGGGGCAGGCAAAACAACTATTTTGACACTCAGGAAGACGAAAATGCCTTCTACGATGAGACTTGTTACATGCTCGCGCACCAATTTGCGGCTCCGAACAGCCCTCAGTGGTTCAATACCGGTATGTATTCGGTCTACGGGATCGACGGACCGGCTCAGGGGCACTATTATTTCGACGCCGATAAGGGGAAAGTCGTAAAATCCGACAGCGCTTACAAACGCCCGCAGCCTCATGCCTGTTTTATTCTTTCAATAAATGATGATCTGGTAAACGAAGGCGGCATTATGGATCTTATGACCCGTGAAGCCCGCCTTTTTAAATACGGTTCCGGGACAGGTTCCAATTTTTCCCGTATCCGCGGAATGAACGAAAACCTTTCAGGCGGCGGCGTTTCGTCCGGCCTTTTGTCGTTCCTTAAAATCGGCGACCGTTCGGCGTCGGCGATTAAATCAGGCGGCACAACCCGCAGGGCAGCCAAGATGGTAACCCTCGATATCGACCACCCCGATGTTGAAAAGTACATCGGCTGGAAAGCCGGAGAGGAGCATAAAGTCGCCTCGATGGTAACAGGCTCTTTAATTCTAAAAAAACATGTTGATGCCATTAAACGCGCCCTTTCGGGATTTCGCGGTCCCGAGGACGATAAATTCAACACTGAAAAAAACCATGAGCTTGCGATAGTTTTGCGCGCGGCGTTAGGTGATAAAATCCCGCCTTCGTACCTTTACCAGCAGCTTCGCCGTCTTGAACAGGGCGACGACGAGGTTGATGTTTCGCAGTATTCAACCGCGTGGGATGATGAAGCTTACAATACTGTTTCCGGTCAAAGTTCGAATAACAGCCTGCGCTTAAGCGATGATTTTATGCGCGCCGTGTTGAACGACACGGACTGGGAACTAAAAAGCCGCACGGCGGGCGAGACCGTTAAAACTGTAAAGGCGCGCAAGATTTGGAATGATATAGCCAAGACAAGCTGGCAGTGCGCCGATCCAGGGTTACAGTACCATACAACAATTAACGACTGGCATACATGCCCGGCAGGCGGCGAGATACGCGCTTCCAATCCTTGCTCGGAATACATGTTCCTTGACGACACGGCGTGTAACCTTGCTTCGATAAATCTTGCGCACTTTTACGACAAGCGCAAAAAAGAATTTAATGTTGACGGATACGTTCACGCGATTGATATCTGGACGACAATTTTGGAAATCTCCGTTGTTATGGCGCAGTTTCCGTCTTCGCGTATCGCAGAGCTTTCGTATCAGTACCGCACCCTCGGTCTTGGTTACGCGAATTTGGGAACGCTTCTTATGGTTATGGGTCTTGCGTATGATTCGGATCAGGGCAGAGCGGTGGCGGGAGCGCTTTCCGCTCTTCTGTCAGGTGAAGCGTACGCGCAATCCGCCCGCATGGCGTCCGAACACGGCGCGTTCATGCACTACGGCGAAAATGCAGATAACATGCTACGCGTTATACGAAATCACAGACGCGCGGTTAACAACGCGTCCGACGGCGAATATGAAGGTCTTCATACGGCTCCGAGAGGAATTGATCCCGCGCATTGCCCCGCGTATCTTTTAGAAGCCGCGAAAGCTTCATGGGACAGGGCTCTGGATTTGGGAAAGGTGCATGGCTACCGCAACGCGCAGGTTACGGCAATCGCTCCCACAGGAACAATCGGTCTTTTAATGGACTGCGATACAACAGGCATTGAGCCTGATTTCGCTCTTGTTAAATTTAAAAAACTCGCGGGCGGCGGCTACTTTAAAATAATAAATCAGTCTGTGCCGCCGGCTCTTGAAAGCCTTGGCTATAATCCGCAGGCAATCGAAGAAATTGTCGCTTACGCGATGGGAAGAAAAACTTTAAACGGCGCTCCTGCGATCAGCCATGAGACGCTTAAAGCAAAAGGTTTTACTCCGCAAGCTCTTGCCGCGGCGGAAGACGCCGTAAAGACAGCTCTTAACTTCGAAGGCGTTTTTAATCCTTATATACTCGGTAAAGCGTTTGTCGAAGAAGAATTAAAAATCCCGGAAAGCACATGGTCGCTTCAGGGATTCTCTCTTCTTAAGCACCTTGGTTTCAGCAATCAGGATATTGAAGACGCGGAGCTTTTCGCGTGCGGTACGATGGGGCTTGAAGGAGCGCCCGGTCTTAAAAAAGATCATTACGCGGTGTTTGATACAGCCGCTCCTTCAGGAAAAAAAGGAAAGCGTTCCATTTCGTGGACTGCTCATATCGGCATGATGGCGGCTGTGCAGCCTTACATTTCAGGGGCGATTTCCAAAACCATCAATATGCCGAACTCCGCCAATTACGACGATGTAAAAGGCGCTTATATGCTCTCATGGAAGAACGGCTTAAAAGCTGTCGCCCTTTACCGCGACGGCTCCAAGCTTTCGCAGCCGTTAAATACTTTCGCGCCGGGAACTGATCCGTTAGTTGACACTATTCTTAAAGTTGAAAAGGGACTCGATCTGCCGTCTGTTCCGACGGATCGCAGAAAAGCCGCTAATGTGCGCGGACTTAGAAAACCGCTTCCCAACCGCAGAATGGGTTATACCCAAAAAGCGAAAATCGGCGGACATTCAATTTTTATAAGAACGGGCGAATACGAAGACGGAAGTCTCGGCGAAATATTTCTTGATATGCACAAGGAAGGCGCGGCGTTCAGAAGCCTTTTAAACAGTTTTGCCATTACAGTCTCTCTTGGTCTTCAATACGGCGTTCCTTTGGAAGAATATGTTGACGCGTTCACATTCAGCCGCTTTGAACCTAACGGAATGGTGCAGGGTCACGATTATGTGAAAATGGCGACAAGCGTAATTGATTATGTTTTCCGCGATTTGGCGATAAGTTATCTGAAACGAAGCGATCTTGGGCAGGTAAAACCGGAAGATCTGATCTCTACCGCGACAAAAAGCGAAGCTGAGGTAGCGGGCGGCGATATAAAACCGCGCGGAGAAAAAAGCAGCGCGGGTTTCAGACCGTCAAGCGTAACGGTTCCTGCGGCAAAACCCGCAAAGCAGTCTCAGCAGGGGCAGCCGGGCGGTTCCGTCAATGCAAAAGGTCAGGGCGGCTCATCGCCTGCCGGTTTTTCCGCATCGCATGCAGCGTCTTCTCCGCAGGCGCAGGTTGCGGTAATGGAAGCGTATCCGCAGGAAAGCGAAGTTATAAAGATTGTTCAGGCGCGCATTAAAGGTTATGAGGGAGACCCGTGTTCTTCCTGCGGTTCATTCACGCTTGTAAGAAACGGCACCTGCATGAAATGCGACACCTGCGGCGGAACAACAGGCTGTTCTTAATATTTTAAGTGAATCTTTTTTACGCGGCATTCATGCCGGGTTTACAGAACTTTATCGCCGAAGTAATTAAAGAGCGTCTTTGTGATGTTAAGATTCACAAACTGTTGGACGGCGCGGTTCTTTTTGAAACCGAAACAAGTTACGATAAATTAAACTTTTTTTGTTTTAATAATATTTTCGTTTGTATTAATGTTATAGAAGAATCTCACACAAAGGCGCAAAGGCGCGGAGAGGACGAAGGTTTTGGAATTGCTGAGCTTGAAAACCATATCGAATTTTTTTTAAGGGAGAACAATTCTTCTCCTGAAAAAACTCCGTGTCTTGGCGATTCTGTGTTAAATCTTCTCCCTATATCATCTAATAATAAAAATTTCAAATCATTTAGAATAATTATTTCTAACGAAAATGTTCCGGCGGCGATTGATGAGAAACTTCGCGCACAGGCGGAGAAACTTATCGTGCGGCTTTCGGGTTTGAAGGTTAACCGCTCTCTTTCTGATACCGAGTTTTGGTTTTTATACCGAAATGAAGGCTTTTCCGTCTTTATGAAGCGTTTAACACTGCGCTCTTCATGGGAAAAAATGCTTCATAAAGGAGAATTGCCGCCGCCCCTCGCGTGGACATTGTGCCGCATGGCAAATCTTTCTCACAGCGATACCGTCATTGATCCGTTCTGCGGCTACGGCTCAATACCGGAAGCGGCGTTAAAATATTTTCACATAACAAATTTTGTCGCCTGCGATAATAACAGGGAAGCGTTTAAATATGCGTCTGAAAGATTTAAAAAACGCAAAAACGGCGCAGTTGTTTTTCATAACATTGATTTTAACAAACTGCCTTCGTTGATTGAGGAAAAAACAGTTGACGTGATTGTGACAGATCCGCCTTGGGGACATTACAAAGAAATTGACGGCAGCTCCTTTCTTTTAAAAATGTTTAATGTATTTAATAAACTGCTGAAGGATGGCGGGAGAGCGGTTATATTATACGCAAACGAAGACGGTTTTAAAAACTCGATTCCTGAATGTTTTAAAATTCAAACTCAAACGCCGGTTCTGCTATCCGGTAAAAAAGCCGTTATATATGCGTTAAAAAAGATAAGCCAATCTTAAATTCGCAATCTCTGCGTGTTGTGATATGCCGCCGAACGAAGCTGTTTTACGCTTGCGTCTGTTAAATAATCGTCAAACTGCATCATGCGGTCGATATAGCCGCCGCCTTCTTCCTGAGGTAAAATTTCTATAATGCGGTTGGCGATAGAGTTGATAAATTCATGATCATGCGAGTTGAAAAGAATCACGCCGGGAAACGCCGCAAGACCGTCGTTTAGAGCGGTGATGGCTTCCAAATCGAGGTGGTTTGTAGGTTCGTCAAGGATTAACACATTGCTTCCCGAGAGCATCATTTTTGAAAGCATGCAGCGTACTTTCTCGCCTCCCGAAAGGACTCGCACGGGTTTTAGGGCCTCCTCGCCTGAAAAAAGCATACGCCCAAGGAAACTTCGCACATAGGTTTCATCCTGATCGGGAGAGTACTGCCTGAGCCAGTCTGTGATTGATAAATCGGAATTAAAAAAAGCGGAGTTTTCTTTTGGGAAATATGAAAAAGACGTTGTCTGCCCCCAATAGATGTCGCCGCTTTCCTGCTGTTTTTCGCCTGAAATAATGTCAAAAAAGGCGGATTTTGAGGAATGTTCAATACCCACGAAAGCGATTTTGTCTCCCTTGTTTACGGTTAGAGAAAAATCTTTTAAAAGAGATGAGCCTTCAAAAGAAAATTTTAATTTTTCAGCGCGAAGCACATTGTTGCCTATTTCGCGATCGGGTTTAAAACCGACATACGGGAATTTTCTGCTTGTTACGGGGACATTATCAAGATCGAGTTTTTCCAATACCTTTTTCCGGCTTGTAGCCTGACGCGCCTTGCTTGCGTTAGACGCAAATCTTTGTATAAACTCTTTTAATTCTTTCGCCTTGTCTTCGCGTTTTTTTAACTGGTCACGCGCCTGACGCTGTAAAATCTGGCTCATCTGGTACCAGAAATCGTAATTGCCCGAATACGGAGTGATTTTCCCAAAGTCGATATCGCAGACATTGGTGCAGACAGAGTTTAAAAAGTGGCGGTCGTGAGATACCACAATTACCGTGTTTGGAAAATCGATCAAAAAATCTTCAAGCCATTGAATTGATTCCAAATCCAAACCGTTTGTCGGCTCGTCCAATAACAGAATATCTGGGCTTCCGAAAAGAGCCTGCGCCAAAAGCACGCGCACTTTTTTAGATTCGTCCAGTTCCGCCATGAGTTTTTCATGGTCTTCTTCGTCAAGTCCAAGACCGGAAAGAAGCTGCCCTGCCTGCGCTTCGGCTTCCCATCCGCCAAGTTCCGCAAAATCCGCTTCAAGTTCGCTTGCCCTAAGACCGTCGGCTTCCGTAAAATCTTCTTTTGCGTAAATTGCTTCGCGTTCTTTCTGCACCGCATAAAGTTTGGGGTAACCCATAATAACTGTTTCAAGCGCGGGAAATTCCTCGAACGCGAAGTGATCCTGCTTTAAAACCGCAATGCGCTGATTTTTAGCGATGGAGATTTCTCCCTTGTCGTGTTCAATTTCGCCGGAAAGAATTTTTAAAAATGTTGATTTCCCGGCTCCGTTAGCGCCGATTATCCCGTAACAATTGCCGGGAGTAAATTTTAAATTAACATCCTTAAAGAGCGTGCGCTCTCCGAAGATCAAGCTTAAATCTGTAATAGTTATCATTTTTTTCTGAATAATCCTACAATTTTTGTTATTAGTCCCTTTTTCTTGGGTTCTTCCGGTTTACTTGGTTCCTGACTGACAGGTTCGCCTGGTGTTTTCTTCTCGGTATCAACAGGCTGCTGCCCAGCGTATTTCCTCTTATAGACTGCCATCCTCTCTTCCATGGAGAGCTGCGATAAGTCCTGCCTCGGAATTTGCTGAGAAGAGCTTTTCCCAGCAGCCGCAGAGGACGCGGAGGGACGCGGAGATTGCGGAGGGGAAGAAGGCTTTTTTCCTCTTTCTTTCTCTGCGTTTCTTTGCGTTCTCTGCGAGAATTTATTCTCATTATTTACTTTTTTGTTTTTTCTTGGCGTTCTTGGCGCCTTTGCGTCTTGGCGAGAACTCCTTTGCTCGTTATTTGTACGCGAATAATCATCTGTCTGAATGCGAACGCCCGCGCTTTTGTCTTCTTCATAATGTTCATCCATCGCCATCTCGGAAGGAATCTTTTTGCCGATGTACCGTTCAATGGCAGGTAACTCGTAAACATCCTGTTCGCTTGCAAGAGTTATCGCCTTGCCTGTTTTTCCCGCGCGGGCGGTTCTTCCGATACGGTGAACATAATTTTCCGCCTCGACAGGCAGATCGAAATTTATAACCATTGCAAGACTTTCGATATCAAGCCCGCGAGCGGCGACATCCGTAGCGACAAGCATTTTGGTTTTTCCGCTCTTTACATTGTCGATTATTTTTAACCGCTTTACCTGCGGCAAATCACCGATGATAAACTCGCAAGTGTAGCCGTTCATCTTTAATCTTTTCGCGACAATCTCCGTGTGCTTTTTGGTATTGCAAAAAATAATCGCGCTTTCAGGCTGCTCGCGTTTTAAAATCCCCAAAAGTAGCGTCATCTTCTCGCCGGAAGGAACATGGTATAGAACCTGTGTTATTTCTTCTACGGTAACTGTTTCAGGTTCAATATCAATTTCAAACGGCGTCTTTGTATATTCCCACGCAAGATTTTTTACCCATGCGTTCAATGTAGCGCTGAAAAGCATGGTCTGCCTGCGCTCTGAAGAAGGCACTACCTTGATTAACTTTCGCAGGTCTGGATAAAAACCCATATCAAACATTCTGTCGGCTTCATCAAGAACAAGGAAAGATATTTCCATTAAATTCATTTTGCCGGATTTGTTAAGATCGAGCACCCTGCCCGGAGTGCCGACAAGAATCTGCGCATTGTCGCGCAGCAATTTTTCCTGCTGGGCATAACCGACGCCGCCGTAAAAAGCTCCGGTTTTAAAGGGAAGATATTTCCCGAGCATTTTCGCTTCTTCCTCAATTTGAACCGCGAGCTCCCTTGTCGGAGCCATAATCAGCGCCTTCCGCTTATAAAGCGCCTCCTCGGTTAACATTCTTTGAAAAATAATTATTAAAAAAGCGGCGGTTTTACCTGTCCCTGTCTGAGATTGAACATATAAATCCTGTGAAGGATTCGCTCCCTGTTTGCCGAAAGCATGAACAAGCGTTTGCTCCTGAACAGGCATACAGGTTTCATATCCGGCTTCAGAAATGCCTTTTTGTAAATCCGGGTGCAGGTTAAAGTCTGTAAAGTTCATATATATACGATAAGTGTAGTGATTTTTATCATATTTGAACAGGTCAAATTGATTGTTTATCTGTATAAATCATTATAAATACATTCATTTTATCAATCTTGACTTCTAGCGGAATATGCCCCACCATTATTATATAAATACATTATTTGGAGGACGAATATGAGTTTAATTGAATATGTGGAGGCTCGTGAGATTCTTGATTCACGGGGAAATCCAACTGTAGAGGTCGATGTAATGCTGGAAGACGGCTCTTTGGGTCGCGCGGCAGTGCCGTCGGGCGCAAGTACAGGCGCTTATGAAGCGGTTGAGCTTCGAGACGGCGATAAGGGCCGCTATCTGGGCAGAGGCGTTTTAAAAGCGGTCGAAAATGTCAACAATATCATCGCTCAGGAACTGATTGGCTACGATGCCCTGGATCAGGTCGATATCGATAGGACCATGATCGAGCTTGACGGTACCGAAAACAAAGCCAAGCTTGGCGCAAACGCGATTCTCGGCGTTTCAATGGCGACTGCCCGCGCCGCGGCTGAATACCTCGGAGTGCCTTTGTACAAATATTTAGGCACATTCCACGCGAACCTTCTGCCTGTTCCGATGGCGAATATTGTTAACGGCGGCAAGCACGCTGATAATAAAATCGACTTTCAGGAATTCATGGTAATGCCTGTAGGCGCTGAATCGATGAAAGAAGCGGTCCGCTGGACAGCGGAAGTTTTCCACAGTCTTAAAAATATTCTTCACGCTGCCGGTAAAAATACTGCAGTAGGCGATGAAGGCGGTTTTGCCCCCGATATCGACAACAACGAAGCTCTGGATTACATCATGAAGGCAATTGAGAAAGCAGGATACAAACCCGGCGAGCAGATGATGATCGCGCTTGACTGCGCCAGCTCCGAGCTTTTTGATGAAGGCGGCAAGAAAGGCTACAAGTTCTGGAAATCAAACCCAGGCAAACTTTTTTCTGCCGACGAAATGATCGAAATCTACACAGGATGGGTAAACAAATACCCGATTATTTCAATCGAAGATCCGCTTGATCAGGATGATTGGGACGGTTATGTGAAACTTACAAAGAGCCTCGGAAACAAGGTACAGATCGTAGGTGACGATTTCTTTGTAACAAACACAAAGCGTTTGGAAAAAGGTATCAAGATGGGCGCCTGTAACTCCATTCTGATTAAAGTAAACCAGATTGGCTCTCTTACAGAAACTTACGAAGCCGTAGAGATGGCTAAGAAAGCCGGTTACACAGCGATCGTTTCACACCGCTCAGGCGAAACCGAAGACAGCTTCATCGCGGACTTGGTTGTCGCTCTTGAAACAGGGCAGATTAAAACCGGTTCAATGAGCCGTACGGATCGTGTTTGCAAATACAACCAGCTTATGAGAATCGAAGACGAACTTTCCGGTATTTCAGAATACGCCGGCAAAAAAGCCTTCTACAGCGTAAAAGGATAACAAGAAGAGTTCGCACGGAGGCACAGAGGCACGGAGCAGTTGTTCGAAGTATAAGCTTGATCCTAAGATTTCCTTAACTGTATGGGATTTCTTGGGTTTAAGAGCATGCTTCGAGCTACTCGTAGCTCTCCGTGTCTTTGTGCCTTTGTGTGAGATATTAACATATTTATGTCAGATCAAAGCGTAATACCTATAGATCAGCTTCTTCCTCATAAATTGCCGCTTGTGGCGCTTATGGGGCGTCCCATTTTTCCGGGGATTTTTACGCCTATTATGATCGGCAATCTCGCCGATGTGAAGGTTGTGGAAGACGCCAATAACGGCGACGGGCTTATCGGTCTTGTTATGCTTCAAAATGAAACTGACGCGCCGAGTATCGCGGACTTGTATACAGTCGGCACTGTCGCTAAAATTGTAAAGAAAATAAATCTGCCTGACGGCGGAGTTAACATATTTATTTCTACATTAAAACGTTTTAAAGTAAAAAAAACTCTTCATCCTTCCAATCCTATTATAGCAGCCGTTGAGTATCTTGAAGAAGAGGAAGACAATACAAGCGAAGTAAAAGCGCTTACGCGCGCTCTTATTTCCGAGATGAAACAGATCAGCGAAAATAATCCGTTGTTTTCCGAGGAAATGCGTCTTAACATGATCAATATTGATCATCCGGGGAAGATTGCCGATTTCATCGCAAGCATTTTAAATATTGACAAAGCGGAGCAGCAGAAGATTCTTGAAGTTTTAAATGTGCGTAAGCGCATGGAACAGGTGCTTGTGTTTATCAAAAAAGAGCAGGAACTTCTGCGTATTCAAAAAAAGATTCAGCGTGAGATAAATGAAAAGATTGAAAAATCCCAGAGAGATTATTTTTTAAAGGAAGAGTTAAAAGCGATTAAAACGGAACTTGGTCTTACAACAGACGCTAAAAGTTCCGATTATCAGCGTTTTAAAGAAAAATTTGACAGTTTTAAATTTGAAGGCGAAGTTAAGGAAGCTGTAGAGCAGGAGATGGAAAAATTTTCCATGATGGAGCCCAACTCCGCCGAGTTTACAGTTACGCGAAATTACCTTGACGTTATCGCATCTCTTCCGTGGATGAATCCTGAATCCGAAAACTTTGAATTAAAAAAAGCCGAGGAGATTCTTGAAGCCGACCATTACGGTCTTAAGGACGTAAAAACAAGAATAGTGGAGTTTCTGGCTGTTAGAAAACTGCGGAAAGACACAAAAGGCTCAATTGTCTGCCTTATAGGACCTCCCGGCGTTGGAAAAACTTCTGTGGGAAAATCAATCGCGCGCGCTTTGGGCAAACAGTTTTTCCGCTTTTCTGTCGGCGGCATGAGGGATGAAGCCGAAATTAAAGGACACAGGCGCACATACATAGGCGCGATGCCGGGGAAGATCATACAGGGGCTCAAGATTGTAAAAACCAAAGACCCTGTTTTTATGATCGATGAAATTGATAAAATGGGTTCGAGTTATCAGGGAGATCCCGCAAGCGCGCTTTTGGAAGTATTGGATCCCGAGCAGAATAATTCGTTCAGGGATCATTACCTTGATTTGCCGTTTGACATTTCCAATGTGTTTTTTATCGTTACGGCGAATACACTGGATACAATTCCAGTGCCGCTTCTTGATCGCATGGAAATAATCCAGCTTCCCGGCTACATCGACACGGAAAAACTGGAAATCGCAAGACGCTATCTTTTGCCGAAGAGCCTTGAAAAAAACGGTCTTAAAAAAAACCAGGTAAAATATACAAAAGACAGTCTTTTGCATATCGCGAACGCTTACGCGCGCGAGGCAGGGGTACGCAACTTTGAGAAAAACCTCGACAAGATTCACAGAAAGCTCGCAAAGCAGATTGTTGACGCCCAGGAAAGCGCCGCTTCAGACAGCAGTGTTGATAAAAAGCGGCAGAGCGCGGCGAACAATAATGGTTCTCAGGATGAAGAATGCGCGGCAATTTTAGATGGAGCGGCGCAACCGGCAGAACACGCAAAGGAATCAAATTATCAAATATTTAATATTGATAAAAAATTGCTGGAAAAACATTTGGGTAAGCCGCTCTTTCGTGAGGACGACATTAAAACGGCGGACAAGCCGGGAATGTCTGTGGGTCTTGCGTGGACAAGCATGGGCGGCGACACGCTGGTAATTGAGGCTACGTCTGTTCCCGGAAAAGAAGGCTTTACCCTTACCGGCAAAATGGGCGATACGATGAAAGAAAGCGCGGAAATCGCCATGACTGTAGCGCGTAAACTGGCTGTTACCAAATACGGCGTTAACACGGAATGGTTTGAAAAAAATCATATCCATCTGCACATTCCTGAAGGCGCGACGCCGAAAGACGGTCCTTCCGCAGGCATTACAATGGCAATAGCGCTTTTATCACTTATGCGCGAGAAAATTATCACGGCGCGTCTTGTGATGACAGGAGAGTTATCCCTTAAGGGGAAGGTGCTTCCAATCGGCGGCTTAAAAGAAAAGACGATAGCCGCTCGAAGAAATAAAGCGAAGCATATAGTTTTTCCAAAACAAAACGAACGCGATTTAGATGAAATCCCGGATCATGTAAAAAAAGGAATAGAGTTTCACGGCGTAGAACGCTTCGAAGAAGTTCTTGCGCTTGCTTTACCGGATTAATTTTTCTTGTTGATTTCTTCCTGACAGATTTCCAGAATGTCCGGGCGCATGAAAAGCACAAAACCCGAGTAGTAATCTATCCATTTTTGTTTTACCTCTTTCTCTTCGATGACGCGTAACATGCCGGAAATAATCATATCCATGCTTAAACCTGAAAGATCGGTTTTTCCGCTGTCTTCGTCTACTTCCACAGGAATCGGGATATTCGGGTTTATGGGGAACGCCTGACCTGTTTTGTTGTATTGCTTTTTGAATGTTTCGGGAACCGGCAAAAAAATTATTCTTTTTTTCATGAGGCGGGCGATGCGGATTTTGCCTTTTCTTCGTCGATTTCGGCGCCGCGATCTGAGGCGCGTGATGATGTCAGCATATCGTTAAGACGAATTTTATAACCCATTGGGATTGATTTTTCATCGAAATTCAAACCGAGCGCAACCATCTCTTTTTTTCCTTCTACGTTTTCCGCGCGCACAAATTTTCCTTTTATTGTAAAAATTTCTCTTGGATCGTTAAAATCGACGCGTATAGCAGCTTCCTTGTCTAAAAGGAATTTAGGAACGCCCATCATAATTAATTTGGAACCGGAAAAAGAAAGGTCTCTTAATATGCATCTGCGCGGCACGCCCTGAATAAAAACAGCGCTCTCCGTAGAAAGAATATTAAGTCTTCTCATGTTATCAGGATTTAAAGGAATTCTGTCGTCTTTTCGTTTTACCGAATTAACATTGGCGTCTAAAATGCGCCCCATAATTTCGATAAAATCATCAGGCGGACGATTCGAAAATTGGAGAGAGAACATATTTACGTCCGCCGAATTGCCGTAGGGCGCGTTTGCCATGACGCGGGCGGCTACAAAGAATGTTACCGTGTTTGATTCTCCCTGCGGCTTAAAACAAAAACGCAGGTTTACAAAATTATTGGTAGCTTGAAGTTTCGCCAAAAGACCGGTTTTTACATTCGCTACAACTTTTGCGCCTTCGAACGAAGCCGTGTAGACTACGCACGGCCAAAAGTCGTTTCCGCATTTTAGATGGATTTGCTGAGTTAAAAGCCCTGTAACCTGTATAATTTCCTTTGTAAAGGTAACATAAATATCTTTAAAACGGTCGTATAGAACCGATATTTTCTGACTTAAAAGGACGCCCATGTAATTAATTTAATCACAAGTGTATGTTTTAGTCAATTAGTCAATATTACGGGCGGTTTACCTCGTCTTGGCGATCATTCTATTTTTTAGTATATTGATATTATGAATGTTATTACCATGGGTGACGAAAAACTCAGGCAAAAAGCGAAAAAAATTGATAAAATTGACGATGAACTCGCTGATATAGCGCGGCAGATGCTGGAAATCCTGAAAACCGACAAAGGAGTAGGGGTAGCCGGTCCCCAGATTGGTCTTTCAAAGCGTATTTTTGTCACTCATATTGAAGGCGATGAAGAAAGAGTCTTTATAAATCCGTCCATTTTAGAAACTTCTCACACAACATCAAAGTACGAAGAAGGCTGCCTGTCAATTCCCGGCGTTTACGCGAATGTTGTCCGCTCCGAATCGATTAAAGTTCAGGCATGGAATATTAAAGGCCGCCCTTTTACTCTGGAAACAGGCGGGCTTCTTGCCAGGGTAATTCTTCACGAATACGATCATCTTGAAGGCGTATTGTTTTTGGATCATGTTCCCGAAAAAAAACGCGAAAAATTAATAGAAAAATACGAGAAAGCAAAGGTGCGCGATAAATCAAGTCAGGATGTAAAATGAGGATTCTTTTCGCAGGCAGTCCCGCAATTGCCGTTCCTTGTCTGGAAGCGCTTTCCTGTACGGAAGAAATTGAACTGGCAGGCGTTCTTACAAATCCCGATACTCCGAAAGGGAGGCATGGCGATCCTGCGCCTACGGAAATAGGTGAAGCCGCGCAAAGACTGAAAATCGCGCCTGTACTAAAACCGCTTAAACTTGACGCTGCCGCAAGAGATCAGGTTGAAGCGTTAAAATGCGATTTGCTTGTTTCTTTTGCCTGCGGACACTTTTTCGGTCCTAAATTTTTAGCGTTATTTCCAATGGGCGGAATTAATATTCATCCGAGTCTTCTTCCAAAATACAGAGGACCTTCTCCGATTCAGGCGGCAATTTTAAACCGCGACACAATAACAGGGATTTCAATTCAAACTCTGGCTGATGAAATGGACTGCGGTGATATTTTAGCGGTTGAACAAATTCAATTAACAGGCAGGGAAACAACAGCCTCGCTTGGAGAGATAGCGGCGCAAAAAGCCGCAGTTATGCTGCCCAATGTAATCAGAAAAATTGCGGACGGAACCGCAGAAAAGACAGAGCAGAATCACAGCGAAGCGACTCATTGTAAATTATTTACGAAAGACGACGGCATTATAAACTGGAACCAAAGCGCCGCGGAAATTGACGCGAAAATCAGGGCTTTTAACCCGTGGCCGCTTTGCATGACCGTTCATGGCGGACGCCGGTTAAATATATTGGAATCTGATATTTATTCAGGCGAAAAGACTGAGCCGGAGCCTCCCGGTAAGGTCTTGGGAATAGATAAAAATTGTGGTATACTGATACAAACAGGCGGGGGAGTTCTTGCTGTTACCATGTTGCAGTATCAGACAAAGAAGGCGCTCTTCTGGCGTGATTTTTTAAACGGAGCGCGTGATTTTATCGGCTCCAGGTTATAACGAGGCGAGGGTATGGGGTTAAATTTAAGTTCAATTGAAGACGGCGTAGCGAACCACTTAAGAGTGTTCATTATCTCTGTTGCGGCGCTTGTTATTTTAGTGGGCATTGTAGCCGTTTCTGTTTTTTTTATCGCGGTGCGCGGAGAAGAGCAGACAATGGTTCCCGATGTGACGGGAAAAGAACTCACTGCCGCCCTGCTTGAACTGCAGGTGAAAGAACTTTATCCCCGTCTTCAACTGCGTTATTCGCAAACTTCAAGGGACAAGGGCTTTATTCTGGAACAGGAACCGCGCCCCGGAACAATTGTAAAAGCCGGGCGAAGAATCCGCCTTGTGGTCAGTCAGGGCGTTATTGTAAACAAGGTTGAAAGATTCGTCACCCGTAATATCGACGAAGTCAGGATGGATTTAATGACCCTTCAGGCGACAGCTGGGGGCATCGCTCTTCTTACGATAAAAGAACCGATTATGTACGAGTTTTCATCCGAAAGCCCCGGAACAATCATCGCGCAAAAACCGGAATACGGCACCGAGATTTCCGGTCCTTTAACGCTTGAGTTTGTCGTAAGCAAAGGAAGAGAAAACCTCTCTGTTTCAGTTCCGCAGTTAACAGGTTTTACGTTTACAAAGGCGCTGGAAACGATATCCGGCACCGGAATAAATTTTCAATTTGTTTTAAAAGAAAAAAATGACAGCGAAGCCGGTGAAACCGTTGTATCGCAGAATCCCGCCGCAGGCACAACTGTTTCGATAAACACGCCTGTACAGGTAACGGTAACTTATCCCGCTAAAACGGCAAACAATGAAATCTTCGATCTTTTTAGTTACACCATCCCGCAGAATCCGTATCCGCTTTTGGTAAGACTGGAAGCGCTTACCCCGGCAGGAGAGAGACAGCGTCTTTTTACGGTCAACTACATGGGCGGCAATTTCTCGGTTCCATACAAGCAGCCGGTTGGAACAGTATTGATACTGTCAATGCTGAACCGCGAACTTCACAGGGAGACTGTCGGGAATTATTAAAAAAAAACCTCAAAGACTGGAAGCAGTCTTTGAGGCTTATCATTCGTTAAAAAGGCAGTTAGCTTTTAAGACCTTTTTCCATTTTGTCTAATTGTTCATAAAGCACTTTTGGAAGGTGTTCGCCGAATTTGGAATAGTGGTTTTCGCGTACGTCGTCAATTTCCTTTATCCAGCCTTCAACGTCAACTTTGGTAAGTTCCGCCATTACTTCCGCGCTTACGCCTGCCGGCGGTTCGATGCTGCCGGGTTTGGGCAGGTTGCCGATCGGTGTTTCGATAAAGTTATCAACGCCGTCGCAGCGGTCGAACATCCACGCGAGTACGCGGCTGTTTTCGCCATAGCCGGGCCACATGAATTTGCCTTCCGCGCTTTTGCGGAACCAGTTAACAAAGAAAATCTTCGGCAGTTTGTCGCCCTTTCCTTCGTCCTGCGCTTTCTTTCCGAGCTTCAGCCAGTGCGCGAAATAATCGCCCATGTGGTAGCCGCAGAAAGGAAGCATCGCAAACGGGTCGCGTCTGATTGTGCCGGCTTTAAGATCGAGGGCTGCGGCTGTAATTTCCGAGCCTGTGATTGATCCCATGAATACGCCGTGTATCCAGTCTTTGCTTTCGTTTACAAGAGGAATTGTCGCGGGGCGTCTGCCGCCGAAAAGGAACGCCGCGATTGGCACGCCTTTCGGGTCTTCCCATTCCGCCGCGATTACGGGACACTGTGCCGCAGGCACTGTAAAACGCGCGTTGGCGTGAGCGATTTCCTGACCTGCAACCGCTTTGTCGGTTTTGGGAGCAGGCACTTTCTCGCCCTTCCAGTTTGTGATTGTTTCGCCGGGCGCGGGATAACCAATCTGTTCCCACCAGATATCGCCGTCTTCGGTCATACCGGTGTTTGTAAAGATTGTATTTTTCTTGATCGAGTCCATTGCGCTCTTGTTCGACGCGTCGCTGGTTCCCGGCGCGACGCCGAAGAATCCGGCTTCGGGGTTGATCGCGTAGAGCTGACCGTCCGCGCCGAATTTCATCCAGGCGATATCATCGCCGATTGTCTCGACTTTCCAGCCGGGAAGAGTGGGAATGAGCATGGCGAGGTTTGTCTTTCCGCAGGCTGACGGTAACGCGCCCGCGATGTATTTAACTTTGCCTTGCGGGTTGGTAATTTTAAGGATGAGCATGTGCTCGGCGAGCCAGCCTTCGTCCCTTGCCAAAACCGACGCGATGCGAAGAGCGAGACACTTTTTGCCGAGGAGCGCGTTTCCGCCGTAGCCTGAACCGTATGACCAGATTTCATAAGTGTCCGGGAAATGGGAAATATACTTTTTGTTGACATCCGGCTCGCACGGCCATCCTGTGTCTTTTTCGCCGGGTTTTAAAGGCTTTGCGATTGAATGAAGACACGGAACGAAGAAACCGTCGGAACCAAGGACGTCCAGAACCTTACTTCCGACTCTTGTCATAATGTGCATGTTAAAAACTACATACGGGCTGTCTGTGATTTCCACGCCGATTTTCGCGATGTTCGAGCCGACAGGTCCCATCGAGAAGGGGATAACATACATGGTTCTGCCCTTCATGCAGCCCTTGTATTGCGCTCTCATTTCGTCTTTTAATTTACCTGGGTCTGTCCAGTTGTTTGTAGGACCAGCGTCTTCCTTGTTTTTGCTGGCGATAAAGGTGCGGCTTTCCGCTCTGGCTACGTCAGAAGGATCAGAGTGGAACCAGTAGCAGCCCGGTCTTTTTTCCGGATTTAATTTAACGCCAATCCCGCCGTCAACCGTGATTTGCAGCATTCTTTCGTACTCAGCTTTGCTGCCGTCGCATACTTCTACCGAATCAGGGGTCATCATGGCGACCGCTTCTTCTATCCAGCTCTTTAATTTTGCATGTTTCAGTTCGTTTAAGTTCATATTTACTCCTATTTTTGTCGAATTTCGACTTAATAAATACTTATACACCATTTTCCGCTATTTATCAAGGTATTTATCCGCTATACCTATTCACTATTGGGGAAAAATTGCTTATATTATATGTATGGATGATAGAAAACGGCGTATAGATGAACTGCAGAGAAATACCCAGGAAAGCAGAGCTTCTCTGGACACCCTTTTAGAGAATTTCGGGGAAAGCCTTTACTCCCGCACAAAGGAGATGAAGGAAGACTTCGACGACCTTAGTCAATATAAAAACTACCTTTTGGATATCGCTGAATCTAATATTTCCATAGGAAAAATCGAAGAAAAGAACAGGCGTTTTAAGGAGCTTGAAGAAGCCATTAATGCCAAAGAAATCGAAGAAAAGGAACGAGCCAAGGAGATGGCGGGTATTTACCGCAGACTCGGCAAAGCTCTTCTTGAAAACAGCGCCTACGACGACTATACCTCTCTTTTTAAGGAACAGGCGGACGCGTTAAAAGCCAAGAGGGAATCGCTTGAAGCCCGTATCGGTGAACTTGACAACAAGGAAGGCGGCAATGTCTTTTCGTGGATTGGAAAGAGCGCCCAGGGGCTTGTGTTAAAATCCTTCCTTTCCAAAGCGCAGGAAAGCCAGGAGCAGCTCTACCTGACTATAGGCGAGCGTTACAGTACCCGCGACAGCGCAAACGAAGAAGACGAAGTCGCTGTTATCCGCGGCGAGATTGACGCCCTTCGCGCTGTGATAAAGACTACAGAGGATGAGCTTGCGGCTCTTAAAGACGAAAGGCGCATTATCACGGCTTCGTTCGGAATCGACGGAAATCCGCAGAAGCAGATACAATCGGTTAAAATTCATATAACGCAGGTAAAGGAAAAACTCGGCGTTCTTTACAGGAATTTCGGTTTGCAGGCTTCGGGAATCGACGAAGACATAACTCCTGATCGCAAGTATTTTATAGATACGATTGTCACCGCGGAAGACGCTGAAATAATCAGCAGGGCGGTAAGGCTTAATCAGGCTTTAAGCGATAATGAAAAAGCGATTCAAAAACTAAAAGCTTCATTGCTGATTGACGAAGAAAGATCGAAGATAGAAAAATATAAAAAATCAATCGACGAAAAGAAACAGCGCATTATAGACTGCCAAAACGGCATTGCAGACTTGGAAGAAAGTGTCCGCGAAAGCGAAGGATATATCCAGGAACTTGAAAAACAACTATAAAAGGCTATTTGTTCATGGGAGGTGAAACAATATCATGCCGGCTAAGAAACCTGTAAAGAAAGCTGCCGCTAAAAAAACGGCAGCGAAAAAACCGGCTGCTAAAGCAGCGGCTAAAGCGTCGCCTAAGGAGGCTGCAAAACCTGCAGCTTCGGCTAAAGGCGCCGCCGTTTATGACGAATCAAAAATAAAGACCTTGTCGTCTCTTGAACACATAAGGCTGCGCACCGGTATGTACATCGGGCGGCTTGGAGACGGTTCCAACCCAGACGATGGCATTTACGTTTTATTAAAAGAAGTTATTGATAACGGCATCGACGAGTTTATCATGGGGAACGGAAAACTTATCGAGACAGTAATAAAAGATATTGATAAGCCCGGCAAAGCTTTGGTGAAGATACGCGACTTCGGGCGCGGCATTCCGCTTGGCAAACTTGTTGAGTGCGTTTCCGTTATCAATACAGGCGCGAAATACAATGACGACGTGTTCCAGTTTTCCGTGGGATTAAACGGAGTCGGAACAAAAGCAGTTAACGCCCTTTCCATTCATTTTAGAGTTGTCGCGATCCGTAACGGCGAGTTTGCCGAAGCGATCTTCGAAAGAGGAAAATTAAAAAGCGATCGCAAGGGCAAGTTAAAAGAAAAAATTAAAGACGGAACGATGGTCGAGTTTATCCCCGACCCTGAAATTTTTAAAGACTATTTGTTTAACGCGGAGTTTATCGAAAAGCGCGTTCAGAATTACGCGTACCTTAACGCCGGGCTTACTTTGTCATTTAACGGCAAGAAATTTGTTTCAAGCCGGGGATTGTTCGACCTTCTTACCGAAGAAACAGGCGAAGACTGTCTTTACTCTCTTGGTTACTACAAGGGCAAACACTCGCAGAACGGACAGCTGGAAATCGCTTTTACGCACACCAACAATTACGGCGAAGAATATTTTTCGTTTGTAAACGGGCAGTTCACATCCGACGGCGGAACCCATCTTTCGGCGTTTAAAGAAGGCTTTTTAAAAGGGATTCAAACCTTCTATAAAAAGGATTACCGCTCCGAAGACGTGCGCGAAGGCACAACCGCGGCGGTCGCCATCAAACTTAAAAATCCGGTCTTTGAAAGCCAAACTAAAAATAAACTTGGAAACTCTGACATACGCGCATGGGTTGTGCAGGAAGTGCGCAATGCCGTGGAAGACTGGCTGCATAAGAATCCCGAGGCAAGCAAAAAACTGGAACAAAAAATAACCGCGAACGAATCATTGCGCACAGAACTCAACGCCGTTAAAAAAGAAGCCCGCGACGCGGCTAAAAAAATCGCTTTAAAGATTCCAAAATTAAAAGACTGCAAATACCACCTTGACGACGGAAAAGACGGCGAAGAATCGATGATCTTTTTAACAGAGGGCGATTCGGCGTCCGGTTCAATCGTTTCCAGCCGCGATGTAATGACTCAGGCGATTTTTTCTCTGCGCGGCAAAGTGGAAAATGTCTACGGCAAAAAACGCGCGGCAATTTACAAGAACGAGGAACTTTTTAACCTGATGATGGCTCTCGGCATCGACAACGACATCGAGGGTTTGCGCTACGCGAAAATTGTCATCGCGACAGACGCGGACTTTGACGGTTTCCATATCCGAAACCTTTTATTAACATTTTTCCTCTCGTATTTTGAGGAACTTATAACTGCGGGGCATGTTTACATTCTGGAAACTCCGCTTTTCCGCGTGCGTAATAAAAAAGAGACGCTTTATTGTTACACGGAAAAAGAACGCGATGAAGCTTCTTCAAAACTCGGCTCTTCATCAGAGATAACCCGGTTTAAAGGATTGGGCGAAATAAGCCCGAAAGAGTTCGGGCAGTTTATAGGGGATGATATTCGCCTTGTGCCTGTGTCGGTCTCCGCGCTTAAAACTGTTCCGCAGGTATTGAATTTCTACATGGGTAAAAATACTCCTGAAAGACGCGAATACATTATGAAAAACTTAATAGAGGATGCCGGCTAAAAAAATGAACGCGCCGTATATACCTGATCTTGGAATAAAATACCCCGAACAGCCAGATGGTCACATGATAGATGTAAACCCTGTGCGCGATATAACAATAGATGAAAATTACCCGTTTTTGAATAAATCGCTTCCATTCAAAATAAAATATTTTTTGGTGTATCTGGCGATTAACACGCTTGTTTTTCTTATCTGCGTTCTGCGTTACGGCATTAAAATAAAGGGGCGTAAAAATTTATGGAAATACAGAAAGCTCTTTAAAAACGGAGCCATGACAATTTCAAACCATGTTCACCGCTGGGATTTGATTTTTATCGCTCTGGCTGTGCGTATCCGCAATTTGTATTTTCCGGTTTGGAAAGAACACCTTAAAGGACGGGACGCCCACTGGATACGGCACGCCGGAGGAATTCCCATACCGGAGGATATTCATACAATTAAATGTTTTAACCGCGCGTTTGATGAAATTCACGCGAAGAAAACGTGGATACACGCTTTCCCGGAAAGCACGCGCTTTAGCTATTTTACGCCGATAAGACCTTTCAAAAAAGGCGTTTTTTCGATGGCGCACCGGTATAATCTGCCCGTTATTCCTGTCGCGATTTCATGGCGCAAACCCCACTTTCCGTACACAATTTTAAATCTTTTACGCTGCTTAAAAAAAGACGGGAAAGCGCTCCCCCTGATTACTGTCAGCGTCGGAGAACCTATTCTGTTTGATGAAACCCTCGGCAGGAAGGAAGCTGTTCAAAAAATACGAAAGGAATGTCATGAAGCCATAGTGCGCCTGGCGGGAATTACGGACAATCCGTATCCCGCCGAGGGCGACTGATTAAATTAATCTCTGACTAACTCTTCAAATAACGCATTGCGTTTTTCGTCCTGCATAAGAAGGTTTACCTTGAACTGACCGTCGCGGTATCCGTGATTTATAACGCATGTTTCTTTAAAACGCTCAAACGCTTTCGGACCGAGAAGAGCGGTTTCAGGTTCTTTAAGGCGGTTGGTGCCGCGTTTGTCGCGGTATTCAGGGTTGAACTCTTTAAGGCAGTCGTCAATGTAAGCCGTAAACTGTTCAGCCTCCGTTACAGATATGCTCTGATCCGCGAATTCCAGATAGAACTTGTAGCGCGATTTTGCGGGGTCAGCGAATCCTACAAAGAAGGACGCGATCTTTCCGGTTTTCTTTTCCGTTTCGCGCACCGCTTCTATAAACTGCTGCTCGTGCAGTTTCTCGCCCGTAAGGCTGACTGTTCCGTTTACCTTCTGGATAAATTCGAAGCACGGGAATTCGTTATAGAATTCGGTTATCAATACAAGATCGTTTGTGTTGTAGCGGTATAACCCGGAGCAGGTTGTAACCAGCATTATGTAGCGTTTGCCTTCTTCAACTTCATAAGCCTGATATATTCTCGGGTTTGGACTGTCCATTTCGGATTCATGAATAAACTCAACATGATTTTTATGTCCAAACACTACGGTTGAAGTGCTGTTGCTCTTAAGGGCAATGCCTACCCTGCATTCCGTGGAATTGTAGCCGCATTCGTGGAAAATGCAGTCCGAAGGGTATGAGTCGCGGATTCTGTCAAAATAAACTTTTTGATTTCCGCAGAACCAGCAGGAAACAATCTGCAAATCCGGCCAGTAGTGTTTCGGAAGAAGCGTGTTGTGGCTCTCTTTCAGCTTTCTGAGTTTTGCCGCGCGCGCGGGATTTGGTTTTATATTTTTTAAAAGAGCCGCGCGTATTTCGTCCGTTATTATAAATTTATCGCTTATGGTTCCGTGTTCAATGTCGTCGCAGTATTCTTCAAAGTATTCATTTACGCTGTTTTCCATTTCGATAAGCGTGCTTGGATTTGCTGTAACAAGGATGCTGATATTTTTGGATAAACCCATAAGGAAAAGAACATAATACCTTGCCTTGTAATCATTGATATAAAACGCTTCATGCGGCGCGGAGTAAGTCTGCTTTAAAAAGAAAGGAACGTCCCTTTGAATGATGCCTGTAATTGAACCGTGAACTGTGCCGTCCGGCGCCGCGCCTTCAATCGCTTTTCCGACTATGGAAAGGCTGTGGTGATGATATATTTTCGGTTTGCTCGCGAGCATTGCGTAGAACCATATCTGATTTGTCGTTTTGCATATTTCTTTGTAATAACGTTCCGATACCGGCACCCATTTCGGCTCTTTTGTAGTTCCGCTTGTCGTGCAGTACATCTTCGGTTTGCCGGGAATTACTACGTCGGGTTCGCCGTTTTTCTGCCTGTCTATGTACCTGCGCAGATCTTCATAATCATTTACGGGAACGTATTTCTGATACTGCGAGAATAATTCTTCCGGCGTTTTAGCCTTGATGATTTCATCAAAGTGATGCTCTCTGCCGTAAACCGTGTCTTTCGCGTCGGTCAGAATTCGCCTGAGCGTTTTTGAAAGCGCTTTTTTTCCGTTTTTTGATTCACGCGATAATTTGCCGATTCCGATTTTTCCCACTAGGGTGAGCGCTAAAGTGATTAGCCACCATCCCTTTACCCTTCGCTCTTTCATTGAAGCCTCCCCTTTAATAAATTAATTAACCCTTCCCACTTGCCGGCATACAGCATCAGGGCAGGACCCTGCGGCATATCGCGGCGGCGGCGGTAGGGATCCATCCTGAAATAGCGTTTTTTTCCGGTTTCCAGACAGAAAAAACGCATGCCGGCGTTAAACGCGCCAAGACCGTCAGTTTCCTCGCGGTCTCCGATTACAAGAATTTCCTCAGGCGGTAAACCCAAATTCTTCGCTATCTGCAAAAACGGTCTGACCGCCGGCTTTTGAGCGCCGAAAATTTCAGGACCGTAATAACTTATATTGTTTAAAGCGGGAAGCCCTAACGCTTCCATTCGTTCTTTAAGCACAGGGTAATCAGAATAAATCGCCGCCTTTACGGGGCTGTCCGGCAAATCAAGACGGACAAGAAGTTCTCCCAAACCCGGTCTTGGACGGTAGTGTCTTTTTAATACGCGGACCATGCGCGGCATGTAATAATTAAAATACCACGCGCGGATTTTTTCCGCCGGACGACGGCAGGCTTTTCCAAGTTCCGCGAAAAAAGCCCTGTAGTAATTCTGCGCCGTTAAAAAATCGCGCCCTGCGAAATTGGTTCTTACAAGCCGCTCTTTCCAGACGCGCATTGTGGCAATGGGGTTATCCGCGATTGTGTAAAACGCGATGCGCGAGTTGTCAAAAAGCGTGCCGTCGAAATCGAAAATTATTCCTTTGATGCTGCGGAGCATTTTTTCACAGACAGATTCGCCCTGAGTTTTGCTTGAGTCTGTTTTTAAATGAACCCATTGCACTGTTGGTTTATTTGTCATTTTACGAGTTCTTTAAACATTGCGTGGCGTTTTTCATCCTGCATCAGCAGGTTGAGCTTAAACTGCCCGTCGCGGTAACCGCGTTCGATACATACCGCCTTGAACCGTTCAAACGATTCAGGTCCCAGGAGAGCTGTTTCAGGAGCTTTAACGCGGTTAGAGGCGCGTTTTTCTTTGTACTCAGGATTATATTCCTGAAGGCAACTGTCAAGCTTTGCCGTAAAATCCTCCGCTTCAGAAACGGAAATATTCTGATCCGCAAATTCAAAGTAAAATTTGTAGCTGGATTTTTGAGGATCCGCAAAGCCGACAAAGAACGGAGCGATTTTTCCGGTTTTCTTTTCCGTTTCGTGAACCGCCTCTATAAACTGGCTTTCGTGCAGTTTTTCGCCTGTAAGGGAAATTGTTCCGTTTACCTTTTGAATAAATTTTATCTGAGGGAACTCGTTCAGGTAACTGGAAACTTCCAGAAGATCGTGCATATTGTAGCGGTACATTCCAGAACAGGTTGTGACAATCATGCAGTAGCGCTGTCCTTCCTTAAGTTCGTTAATCTGATAAATTTTCGGGCTGGGATTATCAACATCGGCTTCATGAATAAATTCAAAATATGTTTTGTGACCGAAGATGGTTGTTTCCGGGACATTGCTCTTAAGAACAAGACCGCCCTTACATTCGGTTGCGACATAGCTGAACTCATGGAACACGCAATCAGGCGGGAACGAGTCCCTTACCTTGTCGTAATAGATTTTTGTGTTTCCGCAGAACCATACGTTTACCAGCTGCAGATTGGGCCAGTAGTGTTTGGGAAGAACCGTTCCATAGCGTTCTTTAAGTCTTCGCAGTTCCGCCGCGCGTTTTGGATTGGGTTTCGCGAACTCCATCATCTTCGCGCGGATATCAGCCGGTATTGTAATCTTGTCGGAGATCGTTCCGTTTTCGATATCTTTGCAGTAATCGTCGAAAAATTCATTTGCGTTAGTCTGCATTTCTACAAGCGTGCTGGGATTCGCAGTAAGAAGGAGGGTGCAGTCTTTTTCGATGCTGAAGCGCATGATGGAATAATACCTTGCTTTGTAATCCGCGATATGCGAAACATCCAGTGGAGCTGCGTATATCGATTTCATAAAATTGGGGATATCGCGCTGCATTACCCCGGAAATGGAGCCATAAACCGTTCCGTCCGGAGCCGCGCCTTCGATTGCTTTGCCTACTATTGAGCAGGTATAGCCGTAAAACGTTTTTGGCTTGTTCATAATCATCGAATAGAACCAGCCCTGGTTCATTTTCTTGTAAACTTCCTTGTAATATTGCTGTGTTACCGGTATCCATTTGGGTTCTTTGGTAGTTCCCGAGGTTGTAGCGTAGAAATTCGGCTTTCCCGGAAAGAGAATACCGGCTTCTCCGTTCTTATGGCGCTCGATATAGGGGCGAAAATCTTCATAATCGTTAATTTTGACGTTCTTTTGGTACAAAGCGAACATTTCATCGTCTGTTTTTGCCGCTAAAATCTTGTCAAAATGGTGTTCTTTTCCGTAAACCGTGTCTTTTGACGCAGTTAAAATGTCTCTTAAACAGTTTGCCGAAGCTTTTTTACCGTTTTTCGAGGCTTTTTTCATCTCGTTTATGCATTTTTTTCCGGCTACAGTAAGAAGGAATTTTATAAGCCACCAACCCTTTACTTTATCAATTTTCATTGCTCCCTCCGTAAGTATCATGGTTATTGGTTTTATTGTACAATTTTATAGCTCAATACACTTTTTGTAAAGATGTCAAAATGAAATTGGTTTTCTTGACAAATAATAATACAAGCAATGATAATTAAATTTAGCCGGATGAAAAAGATAATTGTATATTTAACGGGAATTTTTTCCATATTCGCATTAATTGGATTTGGCGCTTGTGAAAATGACGGCATCGGAGCAGAAGATCCATGCGCAAACGGACACGCATTTTCAACAATACCAGCCGCATGTACGCAGGACAGTATTCCAGGAACCTGCACCCGCTTGGATTGTAACGCTGTAAATCCTGAAGCAGTAACGCCCGCACTTGGACACGAAGGCATTGTAGAGACACAGACATGTAAAAGCGGAATATGTACCCGCTGCGGTAAAATAGAAAATGGACATTATGGAGATTGGGATACATATACAGACGGAAGCGGAATAAGAGATTGTCAGCACGACGGTTGTACCGGTACGGTAGGGATAGGCGATAAGGGACCTGCAGATGGTATAATTTTCTATGTTGACGCTGCAGGTTTTACGGTAAAAAATACAGTATTAGACACAGTCGGGTTTGAAGCCTATTACCTTGAAGCCGCCGCTGAAAATCAGGCAGTTAATACAGTATGGTCGCCCTCCGGTGTGGGTCACCTTGCGACTAAGACAGGAATCGGAACGGGTAAGGAAAATACAGCCGCTATTCTCGCCGTTTTTTCCAATACGGAAGACGAATATGCCGCAAAAGCGGCTAAAGTTTCAATAAACGGTAAAGACGACTGGTTTCTTCCGAGCAGAGACGAATTAAATCAACTATACCTGCATAGAAAATATTTTAATATAACTTCTGGTTATTTCTGGTCTTCATCGCAATATGACAGTAATCATGCGTATTATCAATATTTCCGTGACGGAAGCCGGTCTTATGCCACCATGCAAGGCGAATACATTGTCCGCGCCGTCAGGGCTTTTTAGCCTTTTTTTTAAAAACAGCGTAAAACCGTGCGTTAACGCACGGTTTTACGCTGTTTTTTAAGATTAAATTTTGCAAATTCCTATAATCTGGGTTTTTTTTCCTTGACAAATCAAAATTACGGCATGAAAATTATTATACAAGGGGATTTATGGTTTGAAAGGAATCGTATGATTCTTAATAAAGATGTTTTAAGGAGTTTTAAAATGAAAAAATGGGTTTTAGCGGGAGTAACATTGCTTCTCGCGTTTGCATTAGTCACATGCGATTCAACTATTACACCCGAAGGCTTGGATGGAAACGAAGAATTCGCCCAGTATTCCGCTGACGGCAAATCGGTAACAATTAATCTTGAAGGCGGAGCGCCCAGCAGAAATATGGATAGGGCATTAACCAACGCTCTTGCAAGAATTAACCATGACTTTTATGAAGTGGTTTTCTTTTATGATGCAGATGGTTCCGGCTCCGGAGCGCCAAAGGTTTCAAGAACATCATGGTCTCGCGGTGAAGGCGCGGCTCTCGCTGTATTCCGCGGCAAAGATGGAACTGTTGGTATTAATTACGGTTCAGTTGATTTTAGCGCAAGTATAGAAGGTGCCCCCTCTGCAGTAGATATAGGAGCGGCTATATTATTTGTCGGTAAGAAGACATCTAAAGGAGCTGTTCTTCTCGCGGTTGGAACACTTGTAAATACAGCTGATAATATGGGTAATTATCCCGGCACTGCGAGCACAATAGTAAAATCTACAACATCAAAAGTAACATTTGATATAGCTTCACTATCATCAGGTATTTTTCCGGATAATTTAGCTGGTTCAAGTTTTTTTACAATTCATGATACAACAGGTGGTTCATTCGATTTTGATAATGACGCTGGCACAATAACAGCTGGTACGACCAATATACCTGGTGACGGAACTCAATTCGTAGCGCAAATATTTAAAACCGTACCTTTTCCATTGTTTATGTTCACTTCAGAAGATAAATCTACCGGTAGTGATAGACATTATGCGGGAAAATTTACTTTTAACACAGCTGTCAGCGGCGGCGGCAGTGTTAGCGCGCCTCACAGAATAATTGATTATGTTAAAGGTATTGTTACAGCCGCTCCTGCGTCTTATGAATATACTGATTTAATTGGACCCAATGTGTTAATTAACGGTGAAAAAATTAATGGTAACGCAGATGATTTGGGTGTAGAAGTAACAATGGAAAATAATATGACCGCAGATGCTACATTGAATAATGAAGCGTATTTTATAATTAAAGTGCCGAAAGGAGTTGGCGGATTAATCGCTTTTAACTTTAACATACCGGTATATGCGATTACAAAAGCTAACGCAGATAACAGTGTCGCTCCAATTTTATGGTTTGTCCAATCCGGTATAGAGAACAACTACATTGATAACGGAGTAGGTCTTGGCGGTTCAATATTGCTTGGCATAGGTGATCCTTCCTTGATTAAAATTGAAAACGCATTTAAGAACTAGGTTGTATTAAAATGTATTTCCGATAGGCTGAAGCGTATATGAAACGTTTCTTGTGTGTAATGTTGGTATTTCTCGTAATATTAACATTGTCGGGCTGCAAACAGCCTGTCGGCAGTATAACCGGTGATGGTTCGGGCAGCAGCGGCGCGGGAGACCTTGATTTCCTGTGGCTGGTGCCTGCCCGCATTTTATATGAAACAGAGCAGTGGTTTGTTCCGGAAAATGATTTACAGATCATGTACGCCGGAGACGGAGCTGTTAGAGAAATTCCGTATAGAACTCAGGGCGTAAGAATAGAACTTCATGAGCACTACGAAGGCGATTATCCCAATATTATCCCGTTGACAAACGGAGAACTTAGATTAAATACGGCGGGAAGGCATCAAATAAAGGTTATGTATAATAATAAATCATCCCGTTATGTGATAGAAGTAAGAGGCACTTATTCAGGCGGCGGAGATGATTCAGATCTCTTCGACACGATCTGGCTATAATTAAATAAATGAAAAAAGTATTGATATTGATTATTTTCCTTACAGTGTTTTTATTTTTCTCCTTGTCTCATCTTTTTGCTCAGGAAAATCGAATTGCGAGGGTATTTGTCCAGGCGGTGGAAGGGGACGCAAACCCGCAAATGTGCGCTTTTTTTTACGAGTATGTCTTTCATGAAGTTATGCGGCGCTGCGGCGGGACCGCAGATTCAAAAAGGAAAAGCGATTATGCCTTCAGAGGATCGCTTGGATTGTATATTGAAGAAACTGAAACAGAAACAGAAGAGAGTTACGATCCTGTTCCCGCAAATGTCTATCCGCGCGTAAAAAATACCAAGGGAAGACGGGAATTTTTTTCGTGGAAAAACAATGATGAACTTAATTTCTTTGATTCAACAGGCGAAGGCAATTTCGCGGATACTGATACCGGTTTCTCCGAAGAAGCGCCGGAACGTGACGGATCGGAAATGTTTTTTCTGCTTGAGCTTTTAAACAGTAAATCAAGTCAGGTAATCGGCGAACAATACATTGTTTTTACCGAGTTAAATGAAGAGGTTTATAATTTAATCCCCGTGATTGTAAATAACCTTTTATCCATAATTCCTTCAGCTCGTGAAAACAGAATAGACGCAGATGTCCGCGACAAATGGCTCTTTTTGAACGCGAGTTTTTTATGGGTGCCCCGCATTTACAGCGCTGAAGGCGATTCAATAAGCTGGCAGAACTTTGGTCTTGGGTTTACGTTTGAATATCAGTTTTTAAATTTTTTATCTGCCGGCGTTTCCTTTAATTTTACCCAGGATTGGGTAGTTATTTCGAGAGATACCGAAGAGTACCGGGATATCATTATGGAGATTCCTCTGATGATTAAAGGCGTAATCAAGCCGGCTTCGTATTTTATGCTGGAGCCTTACGCCGGCGCTGCCGTCAATTTATCGCTTACGCAGATGACGACACCTTCGCTTTTTTCCTGGCTTGTAGGATTTCAAATGGGGGTTAAAGCGGGACCCGGTTTAATAACCATCGATCCCCGTTTTGCCATGGATATATCGTCTTCCAGTTTAACGAGAACATCGCATGATTCAATTGATTATAACCGCATGCTGATAAATATCGGAGTTGGGTACAAAATCGGTCTTTTACAGAAATCACAGAGATAAGGCTTTGTGGAAATAATCCGATTATAGTATTATAATTACTAAAGGTATGAAAAACAGCGTCTTTTTAATCATATTTCTGCTTGCAGGTCTTTCTCTTTTTGGTCAGAATTCCCGTGAAGCGAAAATTTACGTTCCGCCCGTAGAAGGAAAAGTAAGGGAAGGGGATAACGCCTATTTTCATAAACAGCTCACATACGAGGTTATTTTTCAGCATCAAACTGTCGTTAGGAACAAGGGCTCAAGCGATTATATTTTTAAAGGCGCCATTGAATTAGAAGACAAAGAATCGTTAAATGATTCTCCTGACAGCGCACAGTCCGCAAACGCCTACACCCCTGTTCCGAATATGCCTGTTCCCCACGTAAGAAACTTCTTTGGAAGGAGAGAGTTCTTTTCCATGGAAGCCGGCAGTGAAATCAGGTTTTATGACACAAAAGGCGATAACGATTTCGAGCCGTCCCCTGGGGAAGAATCTGCCGGCAAGAACAGTGAAACCTACATTTTTACCCTTGAAATGCTTGAACGTTCGACAGGAGATGTGATCAGCAGCCAGGCTATTGTTTATTCCGATCTGGACAGTTCTTTAAATAGTCTTATTTCTATTGTTGTCAGCAATATGCTTTACGAAATTTCTGAAAAACTGGAGTCTGCCAATTGGCTGAAAAATTGGGTTTTTCTGGAAATGAGCGTGCTATGGCTGCCGCGCCAATATAAAGGCGATGTAGAATTTTTTTATTTGTCAAACTATGGCGTTAAAATAGCTATGGAAGTGCAGTTCGCCAGTTTCATGTCTATGGGGATTGGAGCTATAGTCTCTCAGGAAGAAGCCGAATTTGACGGCGTTGAAGGAATCAATGAATTGTTACTGGAGGTTCCCGCTCTGTTAAAATTTGATATTGTCATATCTGACGATTTCGTGATTGAGCCTTACGGCGGCGTTTCGTTGAATTATTCCCTTTCAAAAAAAACAATACCGTCCCAACTTTCGTGGTTTGCCGGTTTGCAATTCAATTTCAGGGCTGGAGCCGGCGCAGTCGTGATAGATCCGCGTTTTTCCATGGATTTTTATAGTTCAGGAATTCCCGCCAGCGATGTCAAATTTAGCCGTTACAGTATGCAGTTCGGCATTGGTTATAAAATCGGCATTGGTCAAAAAACAGACAAGATTTCTGAATATTGACGGGATACCGTCTTTTGTTTACTGTTAAACAATGGCATATATAAAAAACCTTTTTGATCGCAATTTTTTGGAATATGCGTCTTATGTAATTAAAGATCGGGCGATTCCCGATCTTGAAGACGGGCTTAAACCTGTCCAGCGGCGTATTCTCCATACCCTTTTCGAAATGGACGACGGCAAGTTCCATAAAGTCGCAAATGTTTCCGGTCAGTGCATGAAGTACCATCCGCACGGAGAAGCGTCGATTAATCCCGCTCTTGTCGGCATTGCGAATAAAGATCTTTTTATCGACAGGCAGGGAAATTTCGGAAACCTTTTTACGGGAGACGACGCTTCCGCTCCGCGTTACATCGAATGCCGCATAACGCCGTTAGCCAAAGATATTTTTTATAATCCAAAACTTACTACATGGGTGGATTCCTACGACGGGCGCAACAAAGAGCCGCTGTTATTCCCGGCAAAAATTCCTGTGGTCCTTGTAATGGGCGTTGAAGGAATCGCCGTCGGCATGTCCACAAAAATTCTGCCGCATAACGCGATCGAAGTATTGGAAGCGGAAATCGCGTGCCTTACCGGGAAAAAATTCGACGTATACCCGGATTTTCCAACAGGCGGCTATGTCGATGTTTCAGAATATGACGGCGGCAACGGCAAGGTGTTAGTCCGCGCGAAGCTGGATACTTCGGATCCAAAAAGCATAATTATTAAAGAGCTGCCGTTCGGTTCAACAACCGAAAGCATTATGAACAGCATTGACGCCGCGGCAAGAAACGGGCGCATTAAAATTCTCGGCATTAACGATTTTACGACAGATAAAGTGGAAATCGAAATAAAGCTGGCGCGCGGCGTTTACGCGCAGGAAACTGTGGACGCTCTTTTCGCGTTCACGGAGTGCGAGCAGTCAATTTCCGTAAATCTTCTTGTAATTAAAAACGGGCTTCCCTCCGTGATGACTGTAAACGAGATTATTAAATACCACGCGAAGCAGCTTGTAAAAATTCTTACAAAAGAACTTGAACTTGAAAAAAAGGAATTGCAGGACAAACTGCATCTTCGCACTCTGGAAAGAATCTTCATAGAAGAGCGCATTTACAAGGGCATTGAAAAAATGAAAACCGCCAAAGGCGTGCAGGATGCCGTTCTTGCCGGTTTCAAGCCATTTCTTAAGGAAATCGGCGCGCGCGGCGTGTCCGAAGACGATGTTGAACATCTTTTGCGCATTCCAATCCGCAGAATTTCGTTATACGACATTAACAAAGCCCGCGACGAGATGGAACAGATTAACGCGCGCATTAAGGAAATTAATTCACATTTAAAAAATATTACCGCGTATTCAGTTTCGTATCTTAAAGGAATTATTGCAAAGATTAAAGGCAACGCTGAGATCGGAGGCGGTGCGCGCAAGACTGTTGTCGGCGAGTTTGACAAAGTAATCGCCAAAGAGGTTGTAAAACGCGATGTCGATTTAAAATACGATATAAAAACCGGTTACCTTGGAACAAATGTTTCCGGGGCAAAGATAGCCGAAGTTTCTCCTTACGACAGAATTCTTGCAATCCGCCAGAATGGAATGTATACTGTAATGGACTTAAGCGAGAAGGTATTTATCGGAGCCAACGCGTGGTTTATCGGAGCCGCGGACAAAGACATTCTTTCTAAAACGGCTTTTACAATCATTTATAAAGAAGGCGGCAGCGGCTTCCCGTGCATTAAAAGGTGCGTAATAGAAGGATGGATAATGAACAAGGATTATTTTTTGGTTCCTGACGGAGCTGAGGTTTTGCATGTCGACATACGTCCTAAATTTTTATTTACCGTTAAATACAAACCGAAGCCGCGCCTGAAAGTGCTCACTGAAAACTTCAAAGCGCAGGATTACAATGTGCGCGGATTAAAAGCCGGCGGCATCAGGCTCGCGGCGAAAGAGGCTGAGAAGGTTAGCTGTAAAGACCAGAGTTGAGGGAATTAAATGAGAGATGAAATCGTAATTGATAAAAACTCAGGGATTTCTGAGGAAGAGCAGCGGGATATTATCAATAAAATTAATAGTATGTCGGAGAGAAGCGGAACTTTACTCAGCACAAAGATAGACAATAAGGACGGAAAGGAAATTGTCAGAGCCGCGAAAAACGGCGCGGTTTTTCCGGTTGCCGTAAATATCGCCGCTTTTGTTTTGCTTGTCGCGGGCGGCATTCTTTTGTTTTTCTTTAACGGAAGAACCGAATCGCAGGTAAGAACCGGGAAAGCTGTTTACAATATCACAGAACGAACGCTTATTGAGGAAATAAGAAAAGATACTGCGGAAAAAATCGCGGCTAAAGAAATGGAGATGTCCAGAATCGCTTCGCGCCTCGGCGAAGTTGATGATCAGCTCTCGCAGCTTTATTCCAGTAACAAGGAACTTACGGCGGAACAAATCGCGGCTCAGGAAAGACTGTTGGCGGCGCAGACTTCTTTTCGCGAAGAGCTCTCGCTTTTGCAGGATGAAAGGTCTCAGATACTGGAAGCGTCCCGTTCAAGAGAAGCGCGTCTGAGAGCCCAGCTTGATGAAAGAACAAGGGAATTTGCCGCCGCGCAGCAGAAAACAACAGGAGAGCTGGATTTAGCGGTCAGCGAACTGGAGCGGCTTACAAATGAACAGGATAGAATTGCGGCGATTGACGCTCAAGTAGCTGGAGGTCTTGCCGCCGCGAGAGATATGATTCAAAGCGGACATTACGATCAGGCTGTTCAGATAGCGGTTAACCTGCGTCATTTCTGCAATAACAATTTACTTTCATCATCGCGTTCATTCCAGTCAAGGAGAGATTTTTACAATCAATCGATCGATTTTATAGAAGCGATGATTATTGACGCTCGTTCAAAGACAGGTTCTGCCGTAAGTTCGGAACAATTTGAATTGCAGGCAAAAAATCTGCAGCTTCAGGATAATATCGCAGAGATGCAGAAAACCATAGACGCGTTAAGTTCCGGCGGCTCAGGTCTTACGCGCAGAATTTCTGAATTGGAAGCAGGCATTGCCGCCCTGCAAACAGGCAGCGCGGATAAAGATTCAAAGGTAACGCAGCTCGAAACCGAAAACACAAACCTGCGCTCAGCCAACACAAGACTTGAACAGGAAAGCGCCAGAAACGAACAGCGGATCACCGATCTAAACAACCAATTAGCCGCAATCAGACAACTGCTGACGGATAATCAGCAGTAGACGAGAAATACAACAGATTATTATAAACTTAGAAGATGCCAATAGTTAACGTGCCGCAGATCTATTTCGTCTTCATGACTTCCACGCCGTTCCAGTCGGCGGGAGGCGGAGACGAAGCGTATTCGGCGCATCTGTTATAAAGGTTGTCCGCGTTAAAGTCGCCGTTCAAATGCGTAAGTACTTCTTTAAATTTGGCGGCTGCTTCGCTGAAGGAACGGCTGTAGTAGAGTTTCATTCCCGAATTGTGGATGGACCATGCTTTTTGCTCCGCGGAAGATAAAGACGCGGTTTTTTTAACGGTAAATATTCTTACGCCTTTGGTTTTTCCTTTAACGGCTACTGTGTCAAGAAGACGGTAACTAAGACCTGCGTTAGGCGCTTTTTGCCTGAGTTCTTCAAATAAACTTTCCGATATTAATAATTCCGAATGGTATGTTTTTGTAAGTCCTTCCATGCGCGAGGCAAGATTTACGGCATCCCCGATAACAGTGTAATCCATTTTGCGCTCGCTGCCGATATTGCCGACTGTTACCTCTCCGAAGTTGATGCCAACGCCGATTTTAAATTCGCATTTTCCGAGGCGTTTCTGATTTTTATTAAAATATGAAATCGCGTCGATCATTTCAAGACCGGAAAGCACCGACTGCAGAGCGTCGTCTTCGTGTTTTTCAGGCGCGCCCCAGATAGCCATGATTGCGTCGCCTATGTATTTGTCTACAATTCCTTTTCTGTTGTAAATAATTTCTACCTGACCCGAAAAATATCTGTTAAGAGAGCTGACTAAATCATCAGGAGCCATTCCTTCTGAAATTGTCGTAAAGGATCGGATGTCGGAAAATAAAATCGCCAGTTTTCTGTTGTCGCCCACAAGCATTTTTTCCGGAGAGGCGAAAAACTTTTCTATTACATTATTCGGAACATATTTTTGGAAAATCTGGCGGATACGCTCTTCTTTTTTTCCTGAAAGCACGGCGTCGAAAGCATAGCGTTTCATCTGGGAGTACGCTCTGTCAAGTTCTTCCGTCATTTTATTAAATGTCTGCGCAAGGACGCCCGTTTCGTCATTGTATTCAACTTCAACCTTGGAAGAAAGGTCTGATGTTTGAATGATCGATTCCATGGAGCCGACAATGCGTTTCAGTGGATTTGTCAGGCGGCGCGTTATCAGCAGAAGCAGAAGAACAGCCGCGATTAAAGCGGCGCCAAGCGTAATAAATGTCTGCACCGCTATATTTCTCGCGTCGTTAAAAAACACCCGCTCTTCTTCGGTTATCAGAATATGCCAGTCGAAAGGAGTAAAATAAAAAGATTGAAAAATTCGTTTTTGCGAGCCGATTACAGCGGACTGAAGCCCCTGATTTTCTTTTCCGAGCATCCGTATAAGAGACTCCGTCTCTGACGGTAAAATTCCAGGATTGGATGTTGACATGGCGACACTGCCGTTGTTATCGACGGCGAAAATGATTTCTGTATCGCTTAGAAGAATACTGCGCCCGTAAGTTTCCACGGCTTTTTTCGCCGCGTCTACCATTTCCGGTCTTCCGGCGTAATTATTATCCACCAAAAGAGACCATTGATTATTCGCGTATTTTTCGAGCTCTCCCAGTTTAAAACCGAGGAGCTGCCGCGCAAGACTCGTGATTCCGTGAACCGCCTGAAAATACGAAGATGTTTCCGCCAGAACCAGCGGAACGATGATCAAAGGCAGTATCACAAGGAACATTTTTAACCGGATTTTCATTGTTTAATTGTAAATAAAGCGGCAAAATATCTCAAGGGGGGCGGATTCTTTTCCGATATCAGTAATATGAAACGTTATAGTATTAAGTGTATGCCGGGATGTACCGAGTACATCGATATTTTAAAAGAGATGGACAGCGAATATCTTGTTCGTTTTACGCGGAACAACAATGGGAACATTAAAACAAGCGAAGAAATGATTACAAGGCATCTTTTTAATATCTGCGTACAGACAGGTTACCTGAACCCGATGACAGAAGGCTCTGTCGCCTAATCCAAAGTGCAATGGTTTCAAGACACCGAATTTTGGGAGCATTTTGCTCCCATTATGTTCGATGACGCCCATTGGAGCGAAGTTCCCTCGGTTGCCGACGCCGTAACGCGGCTGTCAAATTTTAATCTTTACGGTGAAACATCCTCAGAAGAATGGAAAGAACCCTTGCAAAGCGCGCCGAAGGTTCTTGACCTTTGCTGCGGACTGGGGCGGATCAGTTCTGAACTTGCCAGAATGGGTTTTTCCGTAACCGGCGTTGATATAACGGAAAGTTTTTTAAACGCCGCCAAAGAAGACGCTAAATACGAAAATCTGAATATTGAATATATTAAATCCGACGCGAGGGAATTTGTCCGCCCCGGATATTTTGACACGATTGTTAATCTTTACATTTCATTCGGCTATTTTGAAGATCAGGATGACGATTTAAAAGTATTACGCAATGTATATGAATCTTTAAAAAAGGGCGGCGCTTTTATAATTGAAACTTTAGGAAAAGAAATCGCCGTGCGCGATTTTATCGAAGCCGAATGGTTCGAACGCGCAGGCGCGACATTGCTTACCGAATACGAACCTGTCGATTCATGGACGTTTCTTAAAAACCGCTGGATTATAATAAAAGATAATAAAAGACTTGAAAAAACTTTTGTCCAAAGACTTTACAGCGCATCGGAATTAAGGGCGCTGCTGCAAAAAGCCGGTTTTGAAACAATCACCATCTACGGCGACTGGGACGAAACCCCTTACGACCAGCACGCAAACAAGCTTATTGTTGTTTGTAATAAATAAATTTCTTGATAATTTAACCGAATAGTATTATTATTACCTGATGAGTAAATACATTTTATCTCTGGATCAGGGGACTACGAGTTCCAGAGCCATTCTTTTTGATCATGAACAGAATATTATCGCCGTTGAACAGAAAGAATTTACCCAGATTTATCCGCGCGAAGGCTGGGTAGAGCATGATCCTCTGGAGATATTTTCTACTCAGTATTCCGTTATGGCAGATCTTCTCGCTAAAAATAAAATAAAAACGCAGGATATAGCCGCTATCGGCATTACCAATCAACGGGAAACCACTATCCTTTGGGATAAAAATACAGGGCAGCCTGTTTATAACGCCATTGTCTGGCAGTGCAGAAGAACTTCTTATATTGTTGACCAGTTAAAAAAAGACGGGCTCGAATCTTACATTGCAAAAACAACAGGTCTAGTGCCGGACGCTTATTTTTCAGGAACAAAAATTAAATGGATTTTAGATAAAGTTGAAGGAGCGCGTGAACGCGCGGAAAAAGGCGAAATACTTTTCGGCACTGTTGACACATGGCTAATCTGGAAACTGACAGGCGGCGCAGGACGCTCCCCTGTGCACGTAACAGATTACACAAACGCAGGCAGAACAATGCTCTTTGACATTCACAAACTTGACTGGGACGATAAATTATTAAAAGCGCTTGATATTCCGCGCTGTATGCTGCCCGATGTTAAACCGTCAGGTTCAATCTTCGCAAACGCTGTGATTAACGGCGCCGAGATTCCAATTGCAGGTAACGCCGGTGATCAGCAGGCGGCGTTGTTCGGTCAGTGCTGTTTTGAAAAAGGAGACGTTAAATGCACCTACGGTACAGGCTGCTTCCTTTTGATGAACACAGGTACAGAGGCCGTAGAAAGCAAAAACGGTCTTTTAACCACAATAGCCGCCGGTTTTGACAACAAGGTTCAATACGCCCTTGAAGGTTCTGTTTTTACCGGGGGCGCCGTAATCCAATGGCTGCGCGATGAAATGCGCCTAATCACGGACAGCGCGGACAGCGAGTATCATGCAAGCAAAATCGAAGACACAGGCGGCGTTTATCTCGTGCCCGCGTTCACCGGTCTTGGCGCGCCGTATTGGGATATGTACGCGCGCGGCTGCATCGTAGGAATAACCCGCGGCACGAAACGCACGCACATTATAAGAGCAGCGCAGGAATCAATCGCGTATCAGGCAATGGATTTATTAAACGCGATGGAAACAGATATAAATATAAAAATGAAAGAATTAAAAGTCGACGGCGGCGCCAGCCGCGATAAATTCCTGATGCAATTCCAGTGTGACATTTGCGATACAACCATAATCCGCCCAGTAGTCAGAGAAACGACCGCTCTAGGCGCCGCCTGCCTTGCTGGAATTACAACCGGCTTTTGGAAAGACCAAAACGAAATTAAAACCCGCTGGCAAAAAGATATGGCATTTACACCTTCCATGGAAAGTGAAAAACGTCAAACCCTAATTAAAAACTGGCACAAAGCCGTAGAGCGCAGCCGCGGCTGGGCAGAGTAGGGATTACAATAATTCATAATCTATTGGTATAATATAATCATATTTGTTAATATTTTTTTTTATAAAATTTACTTCTGTTGTTTTATATTCTAAAATTATCTATAGAAGAATTATTCATTTTCATGATATAAATTGTATCAATTTATCTCCTACTTTTTTTTAGGTGCCGGGGGTTTACTATTAGCATTATTGCCTTTTTCAGCATCTTGCTTTCCCAATATATATGCGCGTTCAATAAGATATGTTACAGCGCAAACAGCATTATCATTTTTTCCGAATAATTTTTCGCCGATTTTCCATAATTTTTCAACTGTTTTGGTAGTCTCGATAGTTGTTTTCATTAATTCAATATCCATATATACTTCCTTTTTCTGTTACTAATGTTATAATATTATCATAATATGTTTAAAAGTGGGAAGTCTCCCTCCTATGTTCCATCCTAAAAACATACCACCTTGTAAAACAGTGTATGCTCGCAAAGCCACCGACATGACCCCCGACGATCCTTCGCAGGCATGCTCTGCCTAATAAAATGGGACATAAATGGGATATTGATTAATTTTCCGATTTATACTATTACATTAAATATATCATGAAGTACTTCAATCCTGCCAATCTTGCCATCATCGCCTGTCCCGGCGGTGAGACTTTCGCTGACGAAGTAATCAAGCATTTAAGCCATAAATACCGCCATAGCCGTATGCAAACGGTTGAGGAACTGTGTAAACGCTATAATCTTACCGAAGCTCAGGCAAATCTTCAAATCGACCTGATTAATAAAATAGTAACGCGCGGCTCTGCCTCTCAAAGCGGAAATGGCGTGAATAACGGTCCTTTTAAAGTTCCAGTCAAATTTACCGTGTTTCCGAACGGCGAAATAAAGTCCGAAATCGAAGAATCTATCAGAGGGAAGGATGTTTATATCTTTCAGGATGTGGAAAACCGTTATCCTGTAAAATTTTCCGGCGGAGCAGTGAATAATCTTTCCATAAACGATCATCTAATGACGATTTATGTCACTGTTGACGCTGTAAGGCAGGCTGGAGCGGAACGCATCACTTTGGTTATACCGAATTACCCTTACGCAAGGCAGCACAAGGCAAAGGGCAGGGAAGGGCTTACCGCAAGCAGAATCGGGAAAATTTTTGAAAGTCTTGGGGTAAATCAGATTATAACGCTGGATATTCACTCAAGAGACATCATGAACGCTTTTGATAAAGTGCGTCTGGAAAACCTTCACGCAAGTTATCAGATTATTCATACTTTAACCAAAATGGACGTTTTAAACGACGATTTTGTTGTTGTCTCTCCCGATACCGGGGCCGTAGACCGAAACAAATTTTACGCCTCTTCGCTTAAAAAACCGCTTGCGCTGCTCTACAAGGAAAGGGATTATTCAAAACTCGCAAGGGACGCGACCCAGTCCAATATTTCGCAGATACGCCTTTTGGGCAGCGTAGAGGAAAAAACAGTCTTTATGGCGGACGATCTTCTCGGAACAGGCGGCACTTTAATAAAAGGCATGAAACTTTTAAAGGAAAACGGCGCGCGCAGAATTATTTGCGCAATCTCGCTTCCCCTTTTCTCGGGAAACGCAATCGCCCATTTTGACGAAGCGTACAAAGAAGGGCTTTTTTACAGGATAATCGGCACAAACGCCGTTTATCAGGAAGAAGTCATCAACCGTGAATGGTATGTAAATGTAAATATTTCTCGTCTTTTCGCCCATGTAATATCGCGCCTGCATCAGAATCAGTCGGTTTCAAGTCTTCTTGACAATGCCGGTATTATTAACCGCCTGCTTTCCCAGACAATGTCGGCAGAACCCCAGAATGAACTGCCTTTCATGCATGTAACAGACGAGTAATAAAAAAACCGCGCGTTCCTCTTCGCGCGGTTTTTGTAAAATTTTCAGAATCAGTGTTTAATTTTTATTTTTTTGTTTTTGCCTTTGCCTTTTTTGCTTTTGGTTTGGTTTTAGCGGCGGATTTTTTGGCAACCGGTTTTTTCGCGGCAGCTTTTTTTACAGTCGCTTTGCCGGTTGTTTTCTTTCTCTGCCTTGCATACTTTCTGTTAAGATTGGCCTGGTAATCGCAGCATTCTGTGCACAGGGTGTAACCCTTTTTTACCTTGCCTCCGCATCTGGGACATTTTCCCTTCTTGATTCGCGCGTTGTATCTGTCTTTTCGCTGCTCATTAATTTCGTCTCTGTGGGCTTCTCGATACTTTCGCTGCCTTTCTCTGTTAGCCAGGCGTGTTTTTGCGTCTGTCATTAATTTTCTCCTTTTTGTATGATATAATAATATTATAACGCATTAATTAATTCTTGTATATAGTTTATTATAATTTATTGTAGTTAGGAAAATACATGTTCCGAGTTTTTGTCAGGAAAGAACAATTTAACGGTTTCCCTTTCGACGCAAGAGCAAAATTATTTTTTATTCTGCTTCTCACCGTCTTAGTTTTTCTGGTAGACGAAATAATCGTTTCTGTATGCATGCTGTTATGCTTCATTATCATACGTCTGGCTGCAAGAGTACCATTTCGCAGTTTTAGATTCGCTAAAAATCTTACATTGTTAGCGGCATTTATTATTTTAATGCAGATGATCTTTGGTCCAGGCGAGGTTTTTTTTGGTTTTTTCAGGCTGGAGGGTCTGATCCTGGGTCTTGTGATTACCTGCCGCCTCGCGTCTCTTTTTATTCTGCTTCCCATATTGACGGAAACCACGACTGTAGGCGGGATTGCCTCGGGTCTTTGCGCCATGGGCATGAATTACCGCCTGTCTTTTATTATTACGACGGCGTTTAACATGGTTCCCTCATTCAGGAATGAAGCGCTTGTAATCATGGACGCTCAAAAATTACGCGGTATGCGCTCTTTTGAGCGGAGATGGGCATTCAAACTTGGAGCCTATACGGGGCTTGTAATGCCTTTGATGTTAGGCGCAATGAAAAAAGCGCAGCTATCCTCCGTTGCCATGGACTCCAGGGCTTTCGGCGCCTATAAAACAAGGACATGGCTCTTAAAACCCGTTATGAAAGGGCGCGATTTCGCTCTTTTATCGGGCGGTATTATTTTTTTCGCTTGTATGATTCTATTTAATTATAAATGAGCATTATCGATTTTAATGACGTCAGCTATATTTACCCCCATTCAAGGAATAAGGCGCTTGACAATATTAATATTTCTGTCATGCAAGGTGAATTTCTCGCTGTTATGGGAGAGACAGGAGCCGGGAAATCATCTTTTTGCAAATTAATAAACGGCATAATTCCATTGCTGTACGGCGGCAGGTTTTACGGAACGGTAACAATAGACGGCATTTGCGCGGAAAAATCGTCCGTGCCGCAGTTAGCGTTAAAAGTCGGCATGGTGATGGATGATCCTGACGCGCAGCTTTTTACGTCGTCCGTGCGCGAGGAAGCCGCCTTCGGACCTGAGAACATCCTTCTGCCGCCCGGCGAAATCGAAGAAAGGGTTGAATACGCGCTGAACGCCGTCGGGTTAAAAGGTTTTGAGGATCAAAACCCTTCGTCCCTTTCGGGCGGCGAGAAACAGCGTCTTGCAATCGCGGCGGCTCTTTCCATGAAAGGAATAATACTTGTCCTTGACGAGCCTCTCTGCCGCCTTGACCCGAAGGGCGCTGAAGAAGTAATGTCCGTCCTGAAAGACCTTCAAAAAAAAGAAAAAATTACAATTATAATGGCGGCTCACAACAGCGATTTAATGTTAAAACACGCTGACAGAGTCTGCGTTTTAAAAAACGGCAAAATTGCCGCGCTGGATACAGCGGAAATTGTTTTTTCCAACGCCGTACTGCTTGAAAACAACGGGATACAGTCACCTAAAATTGTTTATAAATATTTTCACACGGAGAGCACAGAGGACACGGAGAACGCGGAGTTAGGGGGAGAGAGGAGTTTAGAACCAACCCCCTTTAATTCCTCCGCGATCTTTGCGCCCTTAGCGTCCTCTGCGATAACAATTTGCAATTTAAATTTTAAGTATCCAAGCGGAACAGGTATTAGCAATATTAATTTAACTGTGAATGAAGGGGATTTAATTGCTTTAATCGGGGATAACGGGTGCGGGAAGACTACCTTGTTAAAATGTATTACGGGGCTTTTACGGCATAGTGAAGGGGAGATTTTTATCAGAGACAGAAATACAAAACAACTTTCTGTAAGCGATATTTCCAATGATATAGGGTTTGTTATGCAAAATCCTGATACGCAGTTGTTTACGGATTCTGTTTTTAAAGAGGCAGCTTTCGCTCTTAAAAATATGCGTCTATCAAAAACTGAAATAACAAAACGGGTTAATGAAGCGCTTGATATTGCCGGTTTACAGGATGCTGACGCGTTTCCCCACGCGCTCAGCCTGGCTGACAGGACAAAAACAGTCATTGCGTGCGTTCTCGCTATGGGCTGTAAAATTATCATTCTGGATGAAATCGATGTCGGGAATGATTATAACGGCAGTTTAAAAATTATGAACATTTTGCGCAGCCTTCAGGAAAAAGGGTTTACGATTATTTTCGTTACGCATAATATGTTTCTGGCGCAGGAGTATGCGCACAGATTGATTAAACTTGACAGAAACGGGATAGTATATGACAGGAGACGCGAATAGTAAAATGAACAAAATTATAAATGCGCATCCTGCGGTTATCTCCGTGTGGGCATCCGTAATCGCCGCGGGACATTTATTGCCGACTCTTCCGATTTTGGGAACAGGCGGCTCTTTTTCATTGTCCACTGTTCTTTATCCGCTGTCAGGAATTTTTTTCGGACCGCTTGCGGGCGCTCTGTGCTCGGCAGTCGGCGGCTTTATAGGATCGATTATCGCGCCTCATACCGCATGGATGGGGCTTGGAACTTTTATTGTGGGAACAACTACCGCTTTTACAACAGGATGCATTGCATGGAAAAAATTGCGCTATAAAGCGGGCGCGGTACTTGTCTACATTACAGGAACAATACTCTGGTTTACCCAGGAAATAGGAAGAAGCATTTTTCTCTTTCCCTTAATTTTTTACGGGCTTGGATTTACCGCGATGATAGCTGCGTTCATTTTCGCGGGAAGAATGTTCGCGCATAAAAGCAGGACGCTGAAATTTCCCGCAATTTGGCTTTGTACTTTCGCGGGGCTTATCGGCGGCGCGTCGATAGGAAATTTTTTCTCTCTTTTATTGTACAAACAGCCGAGAGAAGTATGGGCGGCGCTCGCAGCCGCTGCTCCGGTTGAACGCGCCGTTTTCGCGGCAGGGGCAATGCTTGTCGGAGCGCCGCTTCTTTTCGGGCTTAACAAGATCGGCATTTACGCCGGACCTGCCGTTAAGGAAGAGGAAGAGAAAAATGAAGATTGACTGTCATGTTCACGTAACACCGCCTGATATTATCGCGGACTGGAAAAAGTACGCCGAAAAAGAGCCGTACTTTTCATTGATTTCAAACAGCAAGGTTAATAAATTCGCGACCGCGGATGATGTTGCCGCCGTTCTTGAGAAAGACAATTTTGACAAAGCCGTTGTGTTCGGATTCGGTTTTAACGACATGGGCTTGTGCCGTTATGTTAATGATTATGTAATTGAAAATGTAAAAAAATATCCCGATAAACTGATTGGTTTCGCGGTCGCGCCTCCGGGCGGCAGAGAAACCGCAGCGGAGATTGAACGCTGTTACGGCGCGGGGCTTAAGGGAGTGGGAGAACTGTTTCCAGCCGGGCAGGGAATTGATCTTTTAAACGAAGGAAAGGAAATATCGCTTGCCGGCGTTTGTAAGGAGCTGAATATTCCGCTTTTGCTTCATGCCAACGAAAATGTAGGACATTATTATCCCGGTAAAACAGACGTGCCTTTGCAGGATATAGAAAAATTTGTTTTAAATAATCCTGATTTAAAAATAATTCTTGCGCATTTCGGCGGCGGAATATTCATATACGAAACAATGAAAGAAATAAATGCTGGTTTTCGCAATGTATATTACGATACCGCGGTTGCCCCGTATCTTTTCGATTCCAGGATATACAATGTTGTTAAAGCGCTGGGTATTTGCGGAAGGCTCCTTTTTGGCAGCGATTTTCCCATTTTGCCTCCTTCGCGCTACTTTAAGTCGCTTAACGCAAGCGCTCTCGGCGATGACGATAAAGAATTAATACTTGGGTTAAACGCCGCCAAATTATTAGGAATATAGTTATACTGTATGAGTTCCCGGATACTGTCAGAATTAATCAGCAGGTGTTATAATAAAGATATGCCCGTTTTTTTATTAATTGTTTTTTTATTCCTCTTTAACGCCGTTTGCGCGGACTGTGAAGTGTTTGAGTACAGGCATGTTGAAGGCGCGAGATACAGAATACTTTCTGTTGTAGATCAGGCTGTTTTTATTAACAGAGAGTTAAGCCACCGCGCACAGACCCTTAATCGAATAGCCGTTGAAGTAACAGAGGTTAAAGACGGCAGGGGGCTGCATAAGGCGGTTTTCCAGTCATCGGAGAGGCTCGTTTACGATTCGCTTAACAGGGCGCCCGCCGCGTCGGGATTTCACTGGCAGAAGGAATATGAGTCGGTATTCGAGCGCGACAAGCTTGGCCGTATCACGATTGATCCACGGTATTACATGCCTGTTGTCCGCAATGTTCCTTCGTTTCCTGACAAAGATTTGAAAGCAGGCGACACGTGGCGAGCCGAGGCGCACGAAGTTCACGATTTTAGAGACGGGTTTGGAATAGAAGAGCCGTACCGCATACCGTTTACCGCCAATTATGAATTCCTCGGAGAGCGCGAATGGAAAGGCGTTTTGTATCCGGCTTTTTCAGTTGTTTATCATATCGCGTCACGCCCGCCTGCCGTTCGCGGAAGAATTTATCCGACGCGCATTTCAGGCACATTCACCCAGCTTGTTTACTGGGATCGTTCGCTCGGGCAGGAAAAAGCGTACACGGAAGAATTTCGCCTTACGATGGAATTGTCCAACAGAAGCGCCATTGAATTCCGCGGAACCGCTGAAGCTGAATTTGTGGAAGCGGAATTTATGAACAAAGAAAAACTTATCAGCGAAATTGCGGAAGAGATAAAAAACCTTGATCTCGGCGATGTGAATGTAAGAGCTGTGGAAGAAGGCGTTTCCCTGAGCCTTGAAGATATCCGCTTCTACGCCGATTCGGACAGACTGCTTCCCGGAGAGCAGGAAAAACTTGACAGAGTCGCCGGAATTTTAAAACGTTATCCCGGCAGGGATATAATCGTAAGCGGGCACGCCGCGCGCTGGGGAGAAAGCGAGTATCTTCTGAATCTTTCTCACAGCAGGGCAAGGGCAATCGCTAAATATTTTCTGGACACCGGGGTGCGCACGGCGGATCGAATGGTAATACGCGGCTACGGAGCCGAAAGACCTATTGCAGATAACAGCACCGAAGAAGGCATGCGCAAAAACAGGCGCGTGGAAATTACAATTTTGGAGAACTAGTGCCTTCTTCCTTCCTGCAAAACATAAACAGTTATCTTGACAGGCTAATTCCGCTTACAACGCCGCTTGCTGTCATTCTTGGCTTGCTGTTTCCCGGCTTTTTTTCCCCGATGCGTCCTTTTGTGATCCTGCTTTTCGGCATTATGACATTTTCAGGCGCGTTAAAATTAACCGCAAGGGAAATAGGCGGCGCAGTGCGAAGCCCCATGCCGATAGCGCTTTTCTTTTTGGCGGCGCATGTTCTAATGCCGTTAGCCGCTCTTTTCTCTTCGTCAGTATTTTTTGAAAATCCTGATATCGTCACGGGTTTTATTCTTTTATTCGCAGGTCCTACCGCCGTTTCAGGTTTTATCTGGGTAATGATTTATAAAGGAGATAAAGCGCTGGGTCTTACCCTGATTCTGCTTGATACCCTGCTTGCGCCGCTTGCGGTTCCGGCGACTCTTTCTGTTTTAATGGGCGCAAAAGTGGAAATGGATATGTCGGGCATCGCGGTTTCTCTTTTGCTGATGGTAGTAATTCCCACGATTATCGGAGTTGCGATAAACGAAATAAGCAAGGGAAAAATCCCTGAAAAAATATGCCCAGGGCTTGATCCTTTCGCCAAGGTCTGCCTGATCCTTGTAATCGCAGCCAACACTTCGGTAATCGCGCCTATCATAAAGTTTAATGATCCGGCGGTTTGGCATACCGCGCTTTTGTGCATTGCGCTCACTTCCGCGGGATTTCTGCTCTCGTGGTTTTTAGGCATTATCGGAAAATGCGGCGGCTACAAAAGCGCGTCGCTCATCATCGCAGGCGGCCTTCGCAACAACAGCGCGGTTATGACAATCGCGGTAACATTTTTTCCTGAGACCGCGGTTCTTCCTACGGTTTTGAGCATAATTTTTCAGCAGATAATCGCGGCTGTTATGGGCAAATTAATTATCGGGCGGCAAACTCGTAACTTAGAACAGAGTCGTCAAGAATAACGGCGACCTTTCCCTGCGACAACAGGCGGCGGTTTTCTTCGGAAGAGATAATCAGCATGGCGTCATTTTTGTCTATTATTAAATCTGTTGGTTTTATTCCAAATACGCCGCGCGCAAAAATACGGAGCGGTCTGTCTCCTACGGCTTTTCTGAGCGAAGAAGAAAGCCCTGTCGGATTCTTCTGAAAAATATTGTCAAGCGAAGAATAATTAACCATCGTAATATCTTTTATTTCAAGCATACTGCGCTCGTAAATCAGATTCATGTCGCTGTCCCAGATTTTCGGAAAAAGACAGGGTATCGGGAGAGCGGAGCTTTTCATTCCGTGTACGGGGAGTTCGTCCGCCGCGATAATTATTATCCCTGTGTAGCTTGCGCTTGTTACAGGATTTAACGTTCTTGCGACAGGAGACGGATAATTATGCTTTAAAAGAGCGGCGCTTATGCCGGACATGGAAATTTCCTGGGTTGTAAAAATATTGCGCATATCGCTTGAAAGAGCGGGAGCGACTGATTTTGCGCTTAACGCAAGCCGCTCAATTTGCGAAAGACTGGTTTCGCCTGAGTTTACAAGGTCGCCTATAACCGAAGAAGAATCAACCTGAATCTCAAGAAGGCATGATTTTATCAGATTTGAATAGCTGGATGTTAAAAATATCTCCCCCTGAGTTCTTCCCGCAGGAAGCTTAAGCCCTGCCGAGGCTAAATCCAGCGAAATCCGGGATGTAACCTGTAAGGTTGACCAGTCAACAGTGCCCGATATGCCGATATTTACCTCCGCGAAACCAAGCGAGGCGGTAAGAAATATCATTAAAAAACATGAGAATTTATTCATTACTCTAATATCGGCACTTTTATGGTTCTTCCTTCGTGAAGAATATCATTTAATAACATGCCGTTCCCCTCAGCCAATGCCTGCGGATCGATGCCGTAGCGCCTTCCCAAAGACCAAAAAGAGTCCCCTTTTTGAACTACATGGCTTCCCGTAAAACCGCTGTTTACGGCGGTTGTCCGGGGCGGCGCTATCGGCGGCACTGTAACATTCCCGAAAGCCGGAATAACAATCGTTTCCCCGATTTTTAAGTACCGGTTAGCGATCCCTGGATTATGCTGTTCAATCATATTAACGGACGTATTGTAAGCTCTGGACATCGACCAAAGCGTATCGCCGTGGCGCACAACATGATAAAAGTAACGTATCAATTCCAAATCGTCCCGTTCAAGGACAGCGTTAATTTTTTCCAGATGGGAGACGGGAACCTTCAGCCTGTAATTTTTGTCGGCTGGGCTAATCCCGTGAATAAGTTCCGCGTTAAGGCTTCGAAGCAATTGTTTGGAAATGCCGGTTTCTTCAGCAAGCATATCAATGGAAATTTGCCTTGGCAGAGCTATTGATTCCCACTCAAATTTTTCCTGCCAGACATTTATACCGTATTTCCTCGGCTGCGAAATGATAAATGACGCTGCCACCAGTTTAGGCACAAAATGCGTTGTTTCGGGTCTTAAATCATTGCGCCTGACAAGCTCCCAATAATCCCGCCTGCCGGTTTTTTGCACCGTGCGCAAGATTGCTCCAAGCCCTGAGTTATAAGCCGCAAGAGATAGTTCCCAGCTTCCCAGAGTCCTGTAATTTTCTTCCAGCTTAAGAAGCGCCCCTTTTGTAGATTTAATAAAATCCCGTCTTTCATCGATTAAGTCCGTTACCCGGATGTTAAAGGGCGAAATACTGTTCATCATAAACTGCCAAAGTCCGACAGCTCCCGACTTGCTTCTTGCCGTAATCAAAAACCCTGATTCAATAACGGGCAGGTAAGCCAGCTCAGGCGGCATGTTAAGTTTTGCAACTTCGTCTTTTATAAAGGGCAGATAAATCCGCGCTCTTTCAAGAATGACATTCAAGGTAGCTATCCCATGCGGGCTTGAATACTGCTCGATATATCTCTGCGTCAGCGGCTGTTCCAGCGCGGTATCCGTAATTAGCGAATTTTCGGCTCTTACAGGCGGAACGTAATGGGCGGTATGCAGCGCCTTGTTAGCCGCCAACAAAACCGCATCCGGCGCAATACTTCTAAGCGGACGCTCCTCAACAGTTTCGGCTGATGACATTTCTGTAATGGACAGAAGAAGAACAAGTATATTGATTGATACTAAAATTTTCCCGCGGAGGCGCGAAGGGCGCAAAGATCGCAGAGGAATACGCCCTTTGCGTCTCTGCGAGAACCTCTTGTGATTCATTTTAAAATTTCTCCCCGTAATATATCCCCGCCCATTCCCATCTGCCGTGAATCTCCGGTTCCTGCGGGAAATAGATTTTCCTGAAGTATAAGTACCAGACATTCAGGGTGTAGAGAGACCAGCCTGTTGTTCGCAAATACGCTTCGGTTGAGTTGGATGACGAGTCCAGAGACGCTGCGTATCGTATCCTGTTTCCGTACATGAACTGAGCCAGATTGAATCTGGAAATTCCTATATCGTCGGTTTCAACCTGTTCCCATGAGCGCGCGAAGAAGTTTGCTTTCGCCTGATACTGCTGGAGAAGCCTCGCGTTGCCTGCGTCCAGCGCTTTTTCAACGGCGTCTCTTAGCTCAGGAAGTGATGCGAAAGTCCAGTCTTTAGCTGATCTGCTGAAATCAACCTGATGCCTCGCATGCTGATCCGCGTTGGGAAAGCCGGGGATAATTGTTCCCGTGTAGGGCAGGTAGTTTGTGTAGGCGACAATCGAGCTGTTCCAGTCGCCGACGCGCTCGCATGCCTGTCCGAGCATGAAATACGTCGTTCCAAGGTCGATTTTATCGGGAAATCTGGAAATCAATTCGCTGTAATACCAAACCTGACGCTGAGGATTATTATTCATGTTGATAAGGTGGCGTAGGCATACAAGATGAATTGATTCCTCATTTATAATTAAATCAGGATAATTTTTAAGGATTAAGTCAAAATAAAGGGCGGCAATCGGTTCGGAACCCTGCTGGAGATGAGCGTAGGCAATCATCAGGAAATAGTAGCCGTTGTAAGGATTCGCGGAGTTATTGATGGTTTGCGCGCTTAAAAAATGAATAACTCTGTCATAGTCCTTCTGCCTTGCGAATGTAGCCGCGATTTCCCTTATAACGGCAAATTCGCCCTCACCCGAGCCTTCTTCGTCTTTTAAAATTCTGAATAGTTCCAGCAGGTTTTTCCTTTCTTCCTCGGAACCTGTAATGTAATACGGGTCGATGCCTGTCGTTTCCAGTCTGCATGAAACAGTAATAAAAACCGATAATATTATAGTGAAAACTATTAAAAGTGTGAGTTTTTTCCCAATATCCATTGTTATTGATACTATCATTGTGTTATCATTTTGTATATGTGATCATTCTGTCTCACGCATGAATTTTTAATTATTGGATATTAAACAGTGGGTAAAAAAGTCCGGAACTGCGTATTTTTCATTTTTTTTTCTGCTCTGGTCATCCTTTCTTGCAAGTCAGGACCCGGTTCGGCGCGTGTAGATACCTCCGGGGAGTCTGAAAGCGCCGATTCAGGCGCGGGGCAGCCTGAAACCAGCCAATCTCCGCCTCCCGCAGGGCAGCCGTCAGGAAGCCTTTCCGAAGAAATCCGCTTTATGACAGAATCCGGCGTTTTGTCAATGATGCTGAACGCGCTCGATCTTATACGAAACAACAATTTAAGCGGAGTTGATTTCGGGCGGATGATGTCAGGAGTCAATGTTTTATTAATTAAACTGGTTTATCCCGATTCTCCCGCAAGGCTTCCCGCCGTTGATCTTCCGTTAACGTCTAACTATACCAGAATCATCAGAGAAGCCGAAAAAGGCAATTATGTCCGCCCGTCCGCAAGTTCTGTGGATTTTTTAGAGCATATTCTGCCGTTTCTGGTTGTGAACGATCAAACTGAACTTTCGGTTTTACTTGATATTTTAAAGGATATCGAAAAAGCGGAATCGCTTCGTCTCAATTCTGTTTTTCCTCCGTACTTCCGAGGTCTTATCCATGAACGCGCGGGGCAGTATATTCAGGCTGAAGCGGCGTACAGGCAGGCTTACGGCATTTCGAATGAATGTTACCCGGCGCAAATCGGCATGGCTCGCGTAAGGCGTCTTGCCGGCGCTCCAAGGGAAGCTACCGATATTTTATCCGACCTTGTTATCAGCCATCCCGACAGCACCCAGATAAAAAGGGAACGCGCGGTTTCTTTTTATGAAAACAAGGACTGGTCCCGCGCTCTTCCCGCTGTTGATGAACTCCTACAGGCAGACCCAAGAGACGGCGAACTGCTTTTAATTAAAGCCAATATTTTGGTAGAGCAGGGGCAGTTTTCGCAGGCGAACGCCGCATTGGACAACTATGCTCCCATAAACCCAAACAACAGGCAATACCTTTTCCTAAGAGCTAGAATACAGGCGGAAGGAAACCGGAACCGCGATTCGGCGTTAAACTATCTGCGCTCTATTTTACGCACAAATCCCGGCGATAACGAAGCTCTTGTCTACGCCGCAGACCTTTTAATGGAATCGCAGCGTCCTGCGGATCAAACCGAAGGCAGAGAAATGCTGAACCGCCTAAGGCAGAGTTCAGGCTCATCTGTAGAGGTATTGAGCTTAAGTTTGCGCGACGCGATTCAGCGCGAACGCTGGCAGGATGCTCAGGGATTTTTAAACCGCATATTGTCCGTCCGCCGCACCGAACAGGATTTAATGGACGCGTTTTATGTAGAGCGCGGTTTGGGAAATAACGCGAGGGCATTGAACTACGCGCGTGAATTATACGACCGCGATAATTTTAATCATGACTATTCTGTAATTTACATAAGCGCGTTAATCAATTCTGGAAGAAGAGATGAAGCCTCCCGCCTGATAGAAGGCAGGTTAAATTCCGCAGGCTCAAGCCAGATAAAAAGCCGTTACTTTTATCTTCGCAGCCGCCTGCAGACAAATCAGGACAGCGCTCTGAGCGATTTACGTTCAAGCCTCTTCGAAGATCCCAGAAATCTGGACGCGCTTATCGCGACATTCGAGTTGTACCACAACCGCCGCGAAGAGCGCCGCGCGGTCTATTATTTGCGTCAGGCTCTCGCCATTGCGCCGGATCATCCCGTTCTTAAGCGGTATGAGAGAGAATACGCGTCACTGCTCGGAAGAAATTAATTTTTTATGTTTTCATTGTGAGTTTTTTTTTTGCCCAAAGTGATCTTATTTTCATCGAATTCGGCATTTTTTCCTCTTTTTACCCATTTTTTCCCATGAATTTTTATAAATTTTTATGATTCGCTTGACTTTCTATCGGTTATTTTCGAAAATTAATTACAGATGCCCTGTTTGGGCAAAAATGCGGTTAAAAATCGCATGATAATCTTGATTGATGCAATAAAGGAGCATTTATATGATCAAGACAAAAAGTAAAATCATCGCAATCGCGGTGATGATGATTTTTGGAGCCGGGTTTGCCTATGCGCAGGCAGTAAGCCCGGAGTCGAACGCCTCTAAGGCGACATTTGGAGAGATTACAACCGACGTTGATAATTTCCTGGACACTGTCGGTTATAAAGATTTAGAACTTGAAAGCCTCTTTCTGTATAGTCGTTTCGGCGCGAACATTCCCGACGCCAGACTGGATTTGGGAGCCGCTTTTTCCGTTGGAAGCCTGTATTTCGGCGTCTATTATAACGGCGGCATTGCCGGTTTAACAGAGGGAGCTACACGAAGAGGCGAGTATCCTTTGTACGACAGCAGCGATACTAAAGGCGAATCTTACACCATGATGAAATGGAAAGCCCGGGAGAAAATAGATCCCAAGGCGGAATACGGCATTCTTGTCGGCGGTATTGCCGATATGGGTTTTAAGTTTTCCTATGAAGATTATTTATCAATAGACGGTACATGGAATGGTTCTACCGCTACAGAAACATTAGAAGGTTACGCGACACCTTCTTTGGAAGCCGGTTTAAATCTTGGTTTGCTTTCAAAAGTTGGTTTATCATTTATGATAATGCACAATCGCACAGAAACGACAGCGTTTTCTGCGATGGATACTGTAACTTATACTTCTACCGATCTTGATAATGACGGCAACTATGTTCAACCTGACGTTTATGTAAAACTGGATTTCGGCGCTTTAGGTATTGACGGTTTTACTCTGGAAAACAATTTACGCTTTAGAATATACGGTCTTCCCAAATTCGGCGAGAGCGCCAAGATAAGCGGCGTTGGTTATTTTACATCTGTTTATGACATGAATGGCTCAAAAGGCATTGGCGATGCTACTTCTGAAACTGCCGCCTGGGACAAACGCATATACATTGAAGATGTTATTGCTCCTTCTTACAATTTCAGTAATGCAGATGACGAATCCGAATCTAATTTAATTTATTCAGCGACAGTGTCTCTCCCCATAACGATTAAGTTTATTGGTCACTCCTATAATGTCATGCACAATGAAAGCGCTAATAAAGACGCTAATTACGATATACAGGGTTATTATAAAGGTTCAACCGCTTCTCTTGGCATTGCGCCGACTCTCTCGGCTGGCGTTAAGTATCAGATCGCAGCGCCGTTTGCGGTACAGGCAGGCATAAGCGCAGAACTGTTCTCGATTACTTCGGAGACAAGAAAAACTGATAAAGTTGATAAACTTTCTGATAAAGAAGAAGCCGTACTTGCAGGATTAAGTTTAAGCCGTTCCGGCGAGTCAAAATCATCCGAAGCTTACTTTACCTATCCGAAACTTTCATTTGGAGCGGGTTTTACAATCAGCCTCTTTGATAAAGCGGCTCTTGATTTCGCGTTGATTTACATAGCCAATCCGACAGCGGCAGGAACCATTTACAAGGCAGTAGGCGACGGTCTTGGAAGCGGTGATACATCAATCGTTCTTTCACTCAAATTCTAGTTAAGGAGTTTCTAATGAAGAAACTGATATTTTTAATCTGTATTGCCGCGCTGGTTACTCAGTTCGCGGTATCGCAGGAACAATTCGCGGATCCGGCATCCCCGACAAGCGCCTCTACCTACGGGCGTTTTGGTAACGATATCGATCTGTTCTTCAGCGTGAATGATTGGGCGGCTCTTGATATCTCCAAATGGTTCGGCTTTTTAAGAATGGAACCGATTGAGCTGGATAATGACTGGGAAGCCGGTCTCGCAATTAAATTCGAAAAATTTTATTTAGGGTTTTATTATTACGGCACTTTTTTCAGCGGCACACTCCCTAATACCAAAGAAACCACACATGATGAAACCGGAACTTCGGTAACCGGCGTTCCTCTTGCGGCTTTCCGGGCTCTTTATGGAATTACAAGGAATAACAACTTCGGATTATTATTCGGAATCGGAGATCATGGGATTAAGTTTACGATAAACAGCGCTTTAAAAACCATTGATATTCCGATTGTTACAGCGCCTGCCGGCTATGATCCCGGCAGTACGGGCACAGCTCTGACAGAGGAAGCCAATTTTTATTACCGTTCGCGGGAAGACAGCGTTACTCCAAAACTTCAGTGGGGCACAACGAAAGATATGCAGATAGGCAGGTTCACTACGCGCCCGTCGGCAAGCGTCGCGTTAACTGTAGGTTTTGACGAAGAAGAGTACGGGGATTTTGAAGATTTGTACGGTAATAAAATAGAAAGAGATAATGTTGAATCTTTCAGCGGCAACCATATAATCCCTGTGCTTGGATTTGATACAGGCGCTGTTTCATTCTTTAAAGGCGATTGGGGCTTGCTTTCCTTCGGCGTAAGCGATGAGTTTGGCGTAATGATTAACGGTGAAGGCGATCCTGACAACAAAGACGGCAAAGGCGAGGGCACAGTTGCATGGCGCAATATTTTAACTCCCTACGCCGTGTTTGAATATCAGGCAAGCGATCACTTTAAACTTGCGGCAAAGCTGAATGTGCCTCTTTCCTTCGGCGGAGAAGGAGACAATAACTATTTTTCAGTCGGCGCGCAGGAAGATAAAGTGATAAAAGGCGGCACAGACGGTCTTACAGGTTATCCCACTTTAGAAGCGGGTTTCCAGTTATTGGGCTCGTTGTATGATTCAATTACCGGAAAAACCACAATACTCAGCAGATTTGTTTTAAACTGGGGCATAAAAGCCAATCTCCCGAATTATACAAATCAGGGCACATACACCGAAAATCCGACAAAGAACGGCGATAACACATCCAGCGTTGTATACACAACTGACAAAAAAAAGGAATGGAGCACTCAGCAAATAGTTCAGACAATTACCGCAGGTCTCAGCTTCTACATCACAGAAAAAGCGATACTTGACGCCGGCGTTGATATTTCCGCGAGTGAAACAACCCCAGGCGATTATGACGCCAAATTTAAAGCGACAATCAGCGTAAAATACTAACCGCGCGAATGTTAAACCACAACAGCCCCGGATTTCCGGGGCTGTTTTTTTGGTGTCAAGCCTTCGGCATGGCTCTTTTACGGTAATAAAAAGCTGGTTGATTTTCCGCCTGTTTTTCATTAAGATTTAACCTGTGTTATGAGTAAACGCCATAAAAACCGGCTTAGCGACCAATTTATTAAATTTTCCATCGGAGCGAAGCTGGTAACTATTATTACCATTCTGATTCTTGTTTCTCTCGGACTCATTACTTTTCTTGTTTCGTACATGGTCTCCCAGGATTTGGAACTTTCGGCGGAAGAAAATAATTTTGAAATCAACAGAAGGTCGGCTGCGGAAGCGGAATATACAATCGCAAGCGTAAGATCGAATTCGCAGGTGCTTGTTCAAATTATCAATTCGGCAGGAGCGGACAGCGCTCTTGCGAAACAGGCAGCCGGTTTTTTCTTTGAGGAAAACAAGCGGATCGCGTCTCTTGTTTTTTCCGCGCAGGGACAGGGCGAGCGTTATTTAATCAACGATAATTTTTTTCGTACGAATGATATTGACGCTTCTCTTGTGGAAGCCTATTATCAGTCAAAATCCGCGTATTATCAAAAAGCGCTTTCGGGCGAACCGTCTGTTCAAAACGCCTCTTCGTATTTTTCACACCATTTAATTGCCCTGTTTTATCCAATCGAAGACGGGCAGGCGATATCAATTCTTTTTTCGCCTGATAACCTCAGCGGCAGTTTCAGCTTCGGCGTAAATCAAACATATCTTATAAACGCGGACGGCGATGTTTTAATTCATCCGAATCAAAGGCTCGTAAGATCGGCGGCAAATATTTCAGGCAGGGGATATGTCCGTTTTATCCGCGATAATCCTGTGCGAAGCAGGCAGGATTTATTTGATGATGAAGGCGTCAAATATTTTATCGCGTATACAAGGCTGAATCAGGGCGAAGCAATCACGATAACAAGCATTGAATATAATAAAATCTTTGAGGGAATCAACGCGACAACGCGCCGCAATTTATATTTAACCGCCGCAGTGGTGTTTTTGTCTATTCTTTTCATCTGGTTCTTCTCAAAAACAATTTCAGTCGCTTTAAAAATTCTCTCCAACGCCGCGCGAAAAATCGAAGGCGGTATTTTTGAGCTTGACCTTGTCCCGAAAAGCCGCGACGAAATCGGATACCTTACGGCGAGTTTCCAGAGAATGAGCAAGGCGCTGAGCGTTTTCGGGCGTTTTACAAACCGTGAAATCGCGGTAAAAGCGATGCGCGGCGAGATCAAACCGGGCGGTATGCCGAAACACGCCACAGTATTTTTTTCCGACATCCGCGGTTTTACGGAAAAGTCTGAAATCTTTACAAACGAGTTCGGCAAGGGAGCTTCCGACAAAATAGTTTTCTGGCTTAACAATTATTTTACACAGATGATTGACTGCGTGGAAAAAACAAACGGCGTTGTTGATAAATTTATCGGAGACGCTGTTATGGCGCATTGGGGAACAGCCTACAGCGCCGGAAGCCCGGCAAAGGACGCGTTTAACGGAGTTAAGGCGGCTCTGATGATGAGAAAAGCTCTTGTCGCGCTTAATAAAAAACGAATCCCGAACGACCCCGGCGACCCTCCTATCTGTATCGGCTGCGGAATTAATTCAGGGATAGTTACAGCAGGTCAGCTTGGCTCTGATGTCCGTATGGAATATACGGTTATAGGCGATCCTGTAAACCTTGCGTCAAGAATCGAAGCTTTAAATAAACCTCTTGGAACGGATATTTTAATTTCTGAAAGCACATGGAACCTTGTTAAATATTTTTTTATTACGGAGGAAATGCCGTCCGTTACGGTGAAAGGAAAAGAAAAACCTGTCAGACTTTTCGCGGTTGTTAATCATGTGTCAGTAACATCCGGTCCTAAAACTCTGGCGGAGGTAAGGGAGCTGCTTGACATTAATCCGCCGGATATTTCCAAAGTAGATATAAACGCGGACGAAAAGAAATATAAAATCGGCAGCAAGAAGTGATTAATAAAAGAAGAGAAGCGGAAAATGAACGAAGAATTGTCATTTAAAAACGTTGAGCGCAGAAAGGGAGTAAATTCTAAAACAACCGGATTGGATGTTTTTGTTATTATTTTCTGCGTCTGCGGTTTTTTTGCCTGTCTTTACCTGTTTCAGAAAGATTTTTTTTCTACTTTCAATTCGCCGTTTCTGCCTCAGGCGGGAACGGTTACCGTTAAACGCAACATCGTTCAGCGCCGTCACAATAGCAGGGTAATTTGGGACAGGCTGAATATCCAATCGCCCGTTTACTCTGGAGATCTTGTGCGGATTGCGCGGCTTTCTGGCGCTGTTTTAAATATCGACGATAACACCATAGAGTTAGGTGAAAATACGCTTATTAGAATTCAAAAAGACGCGAGTCTGCTTCAGATACAATTTTTTTCCGGCGATATAAACATTGAATCCGGCGCGGATTCGCAGACTCTTCAAATTTCCATGGGCGAGCAGATTGTAAATGTTACGCCGGGAACGTCTGTGAAAGCGACTTCAGGGGACGACGGTCTTGTGCTTCGCGTAACTGAAGGATCGGCTCAGATTATAAAAGGAAGCGGAGAGGTAAAAGAAATCCCCGCCGGCACAATGGTAGTTCAGGATATTATCGGGGATGCGTACTATCCCGTTACGGCGGAATTGCCGCGCCGGCAGATTCCTGCGGCGATCATAGGCGAAGAAATCGCCGCTGTTGAATACGAAGAAACGGTTTTATCCGCTTTGGAGTTATTGACGTCTGCGCAGCAGATGCAGATTGCGATATTGTCTCCCGAGCAGCTATCTTCGCTGACGCAGCAGCAGTTAGAGAAATTGTCGTCGCTGCCGCTGGATGAACTGCTGCAATTCGCGGTTATTCCGAGCGAACAGTTGTCTCAGATTTCGGCGCGTCAAATGGAAGAAGAGCAGCAGTCGCGTATAGCGGAACAGGTGCGGCTTGCAGAGCAAACGCGTCTCGCGGAACAAACACGTCTTGCCGAACAAGTGCGTCTCGCGGAGCAGACACGTCTTGCAGAACAGGTGCGTCTCGCAGAGCAAACACGTCTTGCCGAACAAACACGTCTCGCGGAACAGACGCGTCTCGCGGAACAAACACGTCTCGCAGAGCAGACGCGTCTCGCGGAACAGACGCGTCTCGCTGAACAGACGCGTCTCGCGGAACAAACACGTCTCGCAGAACAGGTGCGTCTAGCCGAACAGACACGTCTCGCAGAACAGGTGCGTCTTGCAGAGCAGACACGTCTCGCTGAACAAACACGCATTGTAGAACAGGCGCGTATTGCGGAACAAGTGCAGCTTGCGGAGCAGTCGCTCAATGCTGCGGAGCAGACACAGCCTGCCGAAGTTGCGCGGCTTACTGAGCAGGTACGGCTTACAGAACAGGCGCGGCCTACCGATATTGCGCGGCTTGTAGATCAGGCGCGTTCAGCCGAACAAACGCCGCGCGAACAGCCTGAACAGCCTGCGCCGCAGCAGCCGGCGCAAGCGCAGCCGTTTCTCCTTACATTGCTTTCTCCAGAAGATAATACGGTTATAGAAGGGCTTGCGGCTGTCGGGCAGCCTGTCCGTTTTAACTGGGATACAGACGCGGATTTGGAATATTCAAGATTTGTAATGTCGCGTAACAGAAATCCTGTTTCGGGAAGACCGGAAGTTGACCTGCCCAATCCTGAAAGGACGGTTGTGATTTACGGTTTAGGCGAAGGGGTGTGGTATTGGACAGTCGAAGGAAGAACGCGCGACGGAACGCCTGTAAGGGCTCTGTCGCCGAGGCAGGTACGCGTGTCGCAGGTTCCGCTGCTGCCGGAGCCTGTGAGCATGTACCCCGCTCCCGAAATGAAATTCGGCGCGGAGGAATTAAGGCAGCAAAAAGATATTAATTTTAACTGGTCGCAGGTTGAAGGAGCAAACGCGTACATTGTTACCATCTACAGAGACGCCGTGCCCAGACGCCAGCAGATTTTTCAGAGTGAGCCAATCTCCGAATTGTCTTATACTTTTAATGACTTTACGATTTTGGGAGACAGCGGAAGATATTACTGGCAGGTAGAACCTGTGTTCTACAGCAGCGAAGGAATTATTATCCAGCGCGGAAACGCGAATCAAAATTCTTTCGATCTTGATATACCGCGTCCCGGACGCGTGCGCGCAAAAGAAACTGGAGTCCTGTATGGAAGGTAAAATTTCGCTCCCGGCGTTTCTTTTAATTTTTATTTTCTTATCGCCTGTCTCCATGTTATGCGCACAGGATGATTCATCGGAACAAAAGCCGGATTATCATATCGATTACAGCGAGGGAGAGGCTAAATTTTTTCAGCGTCTAATGTGGGATAAAGACGAATACGCGCTTTACTATGAAATAGAAATTCAAATTTATTCAACCATGTATTCAGACTGTCTCATCGAAACCGCCAAAGATAATTTTATTTTTGTCTCTCTTCCGCCGGGGCAGTACCGCTACAGCGTTACAACATTCGATTTACTCGGGAGAAGAACGGAAACATCCGACTGGATGGAGTTTAAAATTATCGCGGCTCACCAGCCGGGAATAACAAGGATAGTTCCCGATGCGTTTTACATGGATCAAATCGCGGACAGGATACTGCATATCGCGGGCGCTAATATCTTTGAAGACTCCGTAATATATTTAAGAGACGATGATAAATATCTTTATCCTGCGGATAGAATATATGTAAATAATTCCAGAATCAGGCTGATCTTTGACGATGAAACATTAATTCCCGGCAGCTACAGCATAGTCATCGAAAACCCCGGCGGGCTTATTTTTTCTTACGACGGCTTTTTTGTCGGTTATAGAAAACCGCTGGATTTTTTTATTAAAATTATTTTAAACCCGTCAATTCCGGTTTACGGAGAAATGAAAGAGGTGTTTGGATCAAATTTATTTCTGCCGTGCACAGGAATCAGCATAGAGACAATTTCATCTAAACGTACTTTTTTTAACTACGGTATTGAATTCGCGGCATCAACGTATTTTATATCCCCTCTGACAAGATTTCAAAAAGACCTTGAAGATTTCAATTACAATATTTCAAACAGTTCAAACGGCGTAGCGTTCGCCGACATTGATATGAATCTGTCGTTTCAAAAACGGTTTAATAATATGCGGAATACTGTTACATTGCGCTTTGGCACGGGAATTTCATTCTTTGCCGGTTACGGCGAACACGGCTACGGCGGCTCTGACGCTCATATTAATGCCGGTATAAGCACATTATTTCTATTGTATGATATCTTTCATCTGGAAGCCGGAGTCAGTTTTTCCTATTATATAGCCGCGCCCAGCTTCCTCCTTGTTAAGCCGGCAATCGCCATGGTCTGGAAAAAGTAGCGAAATTCAGGGTTTACCGGCGCACCTCTTGTATAAATCCTTCCTTTTATGCTAATCTGATCAGTAATATTATTTGAAGGATGTTACCCATGAATTCATTTGTTTTACCGTTGCTGATGGGTGCCCAGCAGGCTGCTGTTGAGGGGGCTCCGCCGCCGGGACCCGGAAGCCTGATAGGCAGTTTTATTCCATTTATAGCGATAATTCTCATTTTTTACCTTTTAATTATCAGGCCGCAGAGCAAAAAACGCAAAGAAACCGAATCAATGCTCAGCGCGCTTAAAAAAGGCGACAAAGTTGTTACAATCGGCGGTCTTTACGGCACAATTCAGAGCGTTAAAGAGTCAACTGTAATTATGAAAGTAGACGAAAACGTAAAACTTGAGTTTTTACGCAGCGCTATTTCCAGCATTGTACAGCAATCAAATTCAAAAGAAGATAAAAACGAGGAGAAGGAGCAGTCGGAAGAACAGACCTCCGAAAACGGTGAATAATTATGAGTAAACGCTACAGATTCGTTATTTTACTTTTGGTACTCGGCCTTTGTTTCATGTTTTTATGGCCCACAGTACGCTGGTATTTTTTCGTCCCCAGAGATCAGCAGGCGCAGGCGCTGGAGTCAAGAGAAAAAATAAAACTCGATTCCTCCCAGGCGGCAAGCGAGGATCTTCAGCGTCTTCTTGACGCTGCGCGTTCCAACGGCGATGTTCCGCAGGATTTGGAATTTATTACAGCCATCGCCAAAAAGAATTACAAAATTATAAAACAGGACGTTCCTGAGAAATTAACCGCAAGAATGACGCTTGAGGCTTTTTCTTCAAGAAGGGAAGCGCAGGACGCAATCGAGCAAAAATACGCCGATGATGTTTTTGCCCTTAAAAAATTGCAGCGTAACGCGGTGAAACTCGGTCTCGATCTTTCAGGCGGTCTCAGCATTGTATTGCAGGTCGGACGCACATTAACCAACGACAGTCCCGAAGACGCGATGAACCGCGCTCTGGAAGTTTTAAACAACCGTATCGATCAATTCGGTCTTACAGAACCTGTTATCAGACGGCAGGGAACGGATCAGATTTACGTTGAAATCCCCGGCACTGCCGACCCCGAAAGAATCAACGACATTATCATGGGAAAAGGAAGCCTTGTTTTCCAGCTTGAAGATTCGGACGCGACAACGGCTTTTTACAATTACTACAGAGCCAATCCTACCACAACATTTGACGCGAACGGCAATTTAATAAATCCTTCGATAATTCCACCGAGCACCGCGGTTCTCGGCTGTTACACGAAAGACAGATACGGTCTTGACGAGCAGGAAAGAAATTCCGACGGTCTTTTGCGCTTTATAGTCGTTAAACAGGATCCCGATAATATTCTTGACGGCAACTACATTGAAGGCGCGGTTGTTGAGCGCAATAATGTAGACGGCAAACCGGAAGTTATTTTTAATTTAAGCGCGGAAGGCGGCGATCTTTTCTACGCCCTTACCCGCAATAACATTGACAAACATCTTGCGATAGTTTTGGATAACAAGGTAAAATCCAGTCCGAGAATTTCCGCCGGTATCCGCGACAGGGGAACCATTACGGGTTTCAGTTCCGAAGAAGCCGAAAACCTCGCCCTTGTTTTAAGAACCGCCGCGTTCCCGGTAGAGCTTGAAGTCGCAAGCCAGCAGAGTATCGGCGCTTCCATGGGAGAGGATACGATTCGTCAGGGGCTTTACGCGCTTTTGGGCGGTATCGCCGCTGTTCTTTTTTTCATGCTTGTCTGGTACAGAACCGCGGGCGTTAACGCGGTTATCGCGCAGTTATTAAACTTTTACATAATGTTCAGCGTGTTATCAGCTCTTTCATTTACGCTTACGCTGCCCGCAATCGCCGGTTTCATTTTAACAATCGGTATGGCGACGGACGCTAACGTAATTATCTTTGAGCGCATGAAAGAAGAAATGCGCCTTGGAAAGTCGAGGAAAGCGGTTGTAGAAGCCGGTTTCGGAAAAGCTTTCTGGGCGATTATGGACTCCAACATTACAACATTTATCGCGGCTCTTTTCCTGTCCCAGTTGGGTTCCGGTCCAATCAGGGGATTCGCGGTAGCGCTTTCAATCGGCGTTTTCTCGTCGGTATTTACAGCCCTTTTCGTGTCACGCCTGATTTTCGACTTTGGAACCGACGTTATGCGCAGTAAAGGGCTTTCCGTAAGCTGGACGACCCGCATTCAGGAATCATCCAACACAGCAAGAGCAAGAGGAGCCAGTTTATGAAAAAGATAATCAGATTTTCAAAGTTTTTTGTTCCCACAGCGGTTATCTCGTGTATACTTGTCGCTTTCAGTATTTCGGGTTACATCATTAATAAAGGTTTCGCGCTTGGCGTAGATTTCCAGGCGGGTCTCATTCAGGAAGTGAGGGTAGCGCCTACCGCGTTTAATCTTCGCTGGAACGGAACTACAAACGCCGTTATTCAATTTGATCGCGGCGGTATTTATATTATTGTTTCCGGCTCAGGAATAGAAAACAGAACATATTCGTATTTGTTTTCTGAATACGGCACAATCGGCGCGATTAGAAACGCCATGTCGCAGGAATTAACGGATCTGGAAATAACGATGCCTGCAAACGAAAATATTAATTCGGGATGGCTGCTTTTCAGCTCGCTTGGAAACCCTCTGCTTAACAGCGCGGTTCCGTTTGTTGTGCACTATCTTGATCCGTCAAGCTCCCCGATTGATATTTCCGAAGTCAGAACGGCAATGGCTGGTTTCAGCCAGAGCGTGGCGGTGCAAAGCATAGGGAATCCAAGCGACCGCCATTTTATGATCCGCGTTGAAGACAAAGAAGATGATCGCGTTAGATCGGACGAAGTCGTTCAGATTCTGGAATCCTATTTCGGCAAAGGTTATATCGCGGTTCTTCGTTCCGATTATGTGGGATCAAGCCAGTCTCAGAAACTTATCGAACAGGTTTTCTACCTGATCCCGCTCGCGCTTTTAATCATTCTTATCTATTTGATTATCCGTTTCAGGCTGCAGTACGCTGTTGGAGCTGTTATCGCGATTTTATACGACATTCTGGTTATCATCGCGTTTATCGTCTGGACAAGGCTTGAGTTCAACACAACATCAATCGCGGCGATTCTTACGATACTAGGTTATACGACAAACAACACGATCATTTTCTTCGACCGCGTAAGGGAAAATTTGCGCATATATCCTGAAAATTCGTTTAAAGACATTATCGATATTTCGCTTACAGGCATTTTAGGACGTACCATCATTACAACAGCGACAACAATGCTTGCCGTTTTGTTCCTCTTCATTTTTACGACAGGCTCAATGAAAGATTTCGCTCTTATCCTGCTTGTAGGCATGACTTCGGGCGTTTACACAACTCTGTTTATTGTTTCCGGTTTTGTTAATTTCTGGAATGACAGGAGAACAATACAGGAGAAGAAAAAGCTGGTTTCAGCTTAATTACAGAGCGGAATTTTTACGCGGAGGCGCAAAGATCACGGAGAGTTTTTCTTCGTGATCTTTTTATTTTATGACAGTAAGAAGAGCGAGATTTTTAGGATTTTGCATGGGAGTGCGAAGAGCGGCGGAACTTGCCTGCAAAGAAGCTGATAACGCCAAAGCGGGCGGCTATCCTGTTTTTACCCTCGGCGCTTTGATTCACAATCCTAAAGTATTGGAAGATCTTGAAAGCCGGGGAGTGCGCGCCATTAACGGTTTGCCTCAGACGCCTGACTGCACCGTGATTATCCGCGCTCATGGGGTAACTCCCGCGCTGGAGACCGGACTTCGCTCGTCAGGCTGCCGTGTAATTGACGCGACATGCCCCAGGGTAAAAGCAAGCCAGTTAAAAACACAGGAACTTATCAACGCCGGTTACTGTCTGTTTTTGGCGGGAGAAGCAAAACACGCGGAAATTGAAGGCATTATGGGATACGCGAATTCTTGCGGCGAAGACGCGCCGTCATGCGCGGTTGTAAGCAATGAGCGGGAAGCGCGGGAAGCCGCCGCTTTACTTTTTAAAAGTGACAGCAGCGCGAAAACAGCGCTTCTGGGGCAGACTACAATTTGCGAAGAAGAGTTTGCTGCCATCGGCAATGAAATTAAAAAATATTTTCCAAATCTTCAAATAGAGGATACAATCTGCTCCGCCGTAAAAGAGCGCCAGATCGCGTTACGCGAACTTTTAAATGAAACCGAAGCCGTTATAATCGCAGGCGGCAAAGACTCCGCCAACACCCGCCGCCTGCTTTCGATAGCAAAAGAAAGCGGCAAACCCTGCGCGTTAATCGAAACAGCCGAAGAAATACCGAAAGATTTTTTTAATTATAAAACAATAGGCTTATGCGCCGGCGCATCCACTCCTGATTCTGTGATCGATGAGATTGAAGGCAAATTATATGGATGACGCAGCCGCCGGAAAAACAAATCCGATATCAGTTCTGACAGAACGCGAACAGGAAATTTTAAAAAAATTACTGGCAGGCGCAACGCCGAAAGAAATTGCCTATGAATTAAATATAGCGTACGGCACATTTTTAACCCATCAGGGAAATTTGTATAGAAAGCTTGACGTTCATACAATTAATGAACTTTTAACAAAATACAGTTCTGAAATAACGCCCGTAATTAACAAATATGCCGGCGCTGTTTTTAATCATTGGTATACAATCGCGGATGAGCTGGGTTCTTCAATAAGAGGGGGATTAAATTATGAAGATATACAAGGTTGTTATATTAATACTTATACTATCTGTGGAAATGTATCTGATAAAGATGAGGCTTATATAGGATTAGCCGCTTATCCCGATCCTTCAACGCTTGAAGCCATTAAAAAAGCAAAGGTTTTTTGTTTTACTGCCCTGGGTGACGGAAATATATACGAGGCAGCGATTGTTACGGCAAAAGGCGAAGCAGATGAAGATTATAGCTTTTATGGAAAGAATTTTATCACTGAAAAGGGCGAGATATCTACATTCAGTTTTAATATCGATGAGATATCTCAGCTGCATCTTTATGGAAATGACGCGCCGTTTGAAAAAGACAATATAGAAGCGTTTTTTATTCGTTGTTTTTCTGCCGGTGATTTTAAACTAAAGATTTGGGATGTAAAAATATATTTTTAAAATCGCATAACTCATAAGATCTTATGATGTTCAAATATTAATAATTATTATAACTTCATTTGGAAAGCAGAGCGTTAATCATGTCTTCGATTATCCGCTGCTCCGTTTTCGGCAAGAGGCGGTATTTTGCGATAATTTTGGAATTCTGCTTTTGCTGAGAGTCTTCGTTTTCGGCTGTGCCGCCGGGGACGGCGTATATTTCGCCTTTGCCGTTTTTCAGCCAGTCAGGGTTAATGGAGTATTCCCTGCAAACAATGGAAAAGAAGCGGGAACTGGGGTTGGTTTTGCTTCCGTTAAGAATTTGGGAAATGTACGACTGCCCAAAACCGGTTTTTTGGGAAAATTCAGTCTGATTCACGCCCAAATCGGAGAAAATATATTCTAACCTCTTCGGTAATGTGTTTTTCATTGTTTCTACATAATAAATTGAAAAACGCATTTAATCAATTATCAGGTTATTTATGTTATTGAAAAACATTACCAAGTAAAGTATTATATTACTAGGAAAAGAGGCAGTTATGAAAAAAGAGGGAGTAACGGCAAAATCGGATAAAAGTCCGGCGAATAAAAAGCCGCCGAAAAAATTGCCGATAGAAGAAAAGCTGAAACTTCTTGATGACGTCGATAAAGCGTATATTCGCGGATACATTGACAGAGCTCTTGCGGAACAGAAGCGGAAATCACGCGCAATGTTAGGTAAAAAGAAGGAAAATAAAGGAGACTAAAATGAAGAAAAACAAATTTTCGGAATTATTTGCTATTGCAGGGTTAGTAGCGCTCGTATTCATCGGCTGCCCTGATCCGTCGGACGATAATAACGCCGGCAACCAACAGCCGGCTTTCAAAGCAGTAACCGACATCACAGGTATACCCACATTGAAGCAAACAGCAGTCGATTTAACGCTTGCTGGAACAGTGGAGCCAGCAGACGCGACAAATAAAACAATAGTCTGGTCAATCGCCGATGATGACGATGACAGCGCGAGCCCTTCTTTAGACGGCAATGTGCTTACAACGGAAACAGAAGGAACGGTAAAATTACTCGCGACAATCGCAAACGGCTTAACGGCGAGTACGCCCTTTACAAAACCATTTACAATCACAGTAACGGATGATGAAGTAACAGGCTGCGGCTGCTGTGTGGATTGTGCTGATGATTGCGCGGGCGATTGCTGCATAAATTGCACTTGCGGCGTACATCTTACTATAATTGACATAGCTGTAATATCCGGCGTAATTGCTCCCGCGACTCAGGAAACGCCTGTAACAGCGGACATCACCGAAACCGAGCAATTCACAGGCACAGTATCATGGGTAGGCTCTCCTTCAATTTTCGCCTCTCGTACTGTTTATACCGCTACAATTACTTTGACCGCGAAGGAAGGTTTTACTTTTAACGGCATAGACGAAAACTTCTTTAATGTGTTTGGCGCGACAACTACCAGCAATGCCGCCAATTCAGGCGTAATAACCGCCGTTTTCCCCGCGACAGGCGGAACACAGGCAGAGGAACTTGTCGCGAAATGGTATACGACACAAGCGGAAGCAAACACAGGAACAGGCACAGGCCGCTATGAATTTAAAAATGACAAAAAATTATTAAGTAACGGCGCCGATATTGACCTGACCTATGAATTGGAAGGGGATACAATCACAATTGATTACCAGGGTTTAACCGAGACAGCGAAATTCTATGTATACGGAACAACGCTAACTATAACAAACGCAACAGGCACCAGGATAGCAGACGGCATTTACTTCAAACACAGCAACACAGGCACAGCCATAGGCGGCGGTGATGAAGATTTTACAGGCGGTTCTCTTGTAACTACATTTAACGTACACAACGCAGCGCAATGGGAAGCCGCAAGAGCCGCAATATCGACAGGCGGGCAAAACAGGAATTACATCGTCAATATAATAGGTAATGTAAAAGTATCTGGATCAAATTCTTATCTTACAGGTAATCCGCCCATGCCGAATTACTATTCGT
>Ga0209755_10000374_pt1 | contig 84115 bp, 66 predicted proteins | sample TergutCo191P1_FD_187301 | JGI IMG/M metagenome (GOLD analysis project Ga0209755, IMG submission 187301) | Cornitermes sp. P1 segment gut microbial communities from Petit-Saut dam, French Guiana - Co191P1 (SPAdes) (version 2) | ecosystem: Host-associated > Arthropoda: Insects > Digestive system...
TAGCTTATGTAGCTACTAATTTACCATATCATAAAAGCGACAAAAAAGCAAGGCTTTTCCTTGCGTTTTCTAAACTTTTTTCAATTATTTTCGATTTTTCTAGCTAACTAAGTGGCAAACTCGGGGGTAATCCTGCCGTCGTTTGAATCGACAAGGCTAGGCCCGCCGCTCTCAGGCCCGATGAGGCTAAATCCTTTAATCGTCTGGGAGTCGGGTTTGAATTTACTCTTCATAATCCCCTCCAATGAAACATTCTTCTATTGATAAACAGATTAACCTATAACGCATATACTGTCAAGGAAATTCGGCTGCTGCCCTCGAACATAAAACTGGTATTTCCACAAGCCCAGTAACAGGGTAGCAGCGGACGGTTTGTTGGGGTTTGGCCTCCGGCGGGGAACGGCCTCCGGCGGGTCCCTTTTCTGCTCGTGCAGAAAAGGGACCAAAAGACACGCCAAGGGGAAACTCAAATTTAAAAATTGCCTTGCGTTGCGCTTGTATATATGTTAGAATATCCCGGAAGTAGACAAAATTTGTGTGAAATACTATGTTTTACAGCATTTCACACCTTGGAAGAAGAAAGGATGATTGCCTATGACAATTTCATCGTGCTTGCCGGACACCTCCCTGAGCGGGATGCAGACGACGATTCAGAACCTCAGGGAACAACCTCAAGCTCCTGCAGCGCTTGGAGACGAGGGTGAAACGGCTCAAGCCACTTCGGGCGTCGGAGCTGCCACCGCTCAAATGGAGGCATCGGTTAGAGTGCATGATATGGCTCTGACCGTAATGGACGAGGCGGCAAACCAGCTGATTCAGTCCATGGCTGCGATAACTGGCGTAGGCCAGAACGTAAACGTGCTGGCATAGCAAAACTTTTGCGCAACACCTAAAAGCTCCCGCACAATAATTTGTGCAGGAGCTTTTGTATAATTGTAATGCGCTGCCATAGCCAGGGCCTACCCCAGCTGCACCAGATTATCGTTTAGCAGTCGCAGTGCATTGCCGCTGCAAATCTTCTCGACCTCTCGCTCTGGAAAAACCTTGGAAAGCTCGTCAATCAAAATCGGCATCCCAGCGCAATCTTTGAATTCAAGCTCACCGGAAAACCCATCAAAATCCGACCCAAATGCGACAGCGTCGATTCCTGCCTTATCAGCTATGTACCTTATATGGCGCACAACACTGTCGGTGTCTGCAGAAACTGAATCTTTTTTTATGAAAGCCGGGACAAAACTGACGCCGCAGACGCCGCCCTTTTCACCAAGGACCCTAAGCTGACGGTCGTTGAGGTTGCGACTCACATCGCAAAGCGCGCGGCTGCACGAATGACTGGCTGCAAAGGGCTTGCGGGAATATCTCGCCACATCGTTAAAGCCGCCTTCTGAAAGGTGAGAAACATCAATGACGATGCCAAGCTCGTTCATATACGAAACTGCCTCTATGCCAAAAGGCTTGAGTCCCAGCTTCATTGCGTCAGCATCGGCGCTTTGGGGGAAGCCAAAACAGTTCTCGTAGTTCCAGGTTAACGTAATAAGCCTTACGCCCAATTTATAAAGGTCTTTTAGCCTCTCTAGCTTACCACCTACGATAACCCCATCCTCGAGAGTCAATAATGCAGACATTTTTCCATCCTCTGCATTTTTTGCTATATCACCGGCACTGAGCACCGGAGCAACGATGTCCCTGTTTTCTTCCATCGCAGCATTATACACCTCAAGGCAGGCATGGAAGTAATACTCGGGTGCCGCTTGGACCCCATGCTTTTTGGCAACGTCATTTGTCGGTATGAAAATGGCCATGCACTGAAGCATTAGCCCGGCATCTTTCGAGCGGGACAAGTCGAATTGCTGATTATTGTCGCGAAGTAAAACCCCATCGAGGAAACAGTTCATCAAAGTATCGCAATGCAAATCAATATAACGCATAACAAACTCCTTGCAGCTTTAGTAATATATAGATTATATGGTGGCGGAAAGTATGAATAAAATTGTACTCCTTGCGATTAATGCAAAATACGTCCATTCATCGTTGTCCGTCTGGGTTATCGCCGCAGGCATTGCAAAGTATGCCAAAATGCCGCACGAGGTGGAAATAATTGAAGCGACAATACACCAGTCCAATTCAGAGATTGCCGGGCTGGTCGCCGCCCACGCCCCAGACGTGATAGGTATATCTGCATATATATGGAACGCAACAAAGCTCCCGGAAACACTTAAACTCTTACGCAACTTACTGCCTGAAGCAACAATCGTGCTTGGCGGTCCCGAAGCGTCACACAATAAGTATTATTGGCTTAAGCATGGCGCAGACCGCATACTGTCCGGCGAAGGCGAGCATGAGTTCCCCGCATTCCTTAACAAGGCTGACCTCCAAGAGAACCGCCCCCCTGTCTGCGTCAATCCCTATACGGAGGCTTATCTTGAAGCTCTTGATGGTCGGCTCGCCTACATCGAGACTTCGCGCGGGTGCCCATTTAAATGCACCTTTTGCTTGTCCGCAGGGAGCGCTGTGCACTACTTCCCAATTGATACCGTCAAAGAACAGCTGAGCAAGCTTGCTCAGTCAGGGGCGCGCACAGTAAAGCTTGTTGACAGGACATTTAACTGCAATGCGAGCCGGGCCTACGAGCTATTTGAGTACATAATCGGGCTGGATACGAAAAACTGCTTCCACTTTGAAGTAGCTGCCGACCTGTTCGACGCTCGCTCGCTGGCGCTTTTACAGACAGCGCCCCCCGGTCGAATACAGCTTGAGGCGGGTTTGCAGAGCTTCTTCGAGCCTGCACTAAGGGCATCCACAAGGCTTATGGATCTCGACAGGGCAGAACGCAATATCCTTGCGCTGCTCAGCTGTGGGAACATTCATATCCATGTAGACCTTATCGCCGGGCTGCCTTATGAAACCTTGGGCGATTTTAAAGACAGCTTCGACCGCACTTATTCATTGCGAGCCCATACATTGCAACTGGGCTTCCTAAAACTATTGCATGGAAGTGCGCTTCGAAAACAGGCTCCACAGCTGGGCATTGATTTTATGAGAGAAGCTCCTTATGAAATAACAAGCTCACCGTGGCTCACTCCGGACGATATCTTAACGCTCAAAGCAACTGAAAATGCGATTCAGCATACATGCAATAAATCGCGCTTTTTGACCACGCTAGAATATGTCCTGGCCACCTCCGGCCTTAGACCCTTCGCTTTGTTTAAAACAATCGGCTCCGCCGCCCCAAACCACGGAACAGACCTTACTGCATACGCAGAGCAGCTCTTAGAATGCTTCGCCAAGCTTCCCGGCATAGATGAGACCATTCTCATTGACCACATGGTGTATGACTGGCTCTGCATGGTAAAAGGCCAAAACATGCCCAAGCGTTTGAAGAATTTTGGCAATCAGCGCGACAGCACAGCCATTGAATTTGCCGAAAAGCGTCTCGGTCGGAAGATTCGTCGCGATGAGGCCGCAGTTTTGTCTACAGGCGCATATCTCTACGTTGACAGTGAAGACCGCAGCCGGGTGACAAGCCTGTACAAGGTGCACGTGGCAAACCTCTAATTTTCAATTAACTCCCTATACATTGCAGGAGCGTCGGCTTTTGTCGCATGCTCTGAGACGTTCTGCACCTCGACCTTGAGGTTTTTCTGGCCGAAGCGCATTTCGAGTATGTCTCCAACCTTAACCGAGTACGAAGCCTTTGCAGGCCTCCCATTGACGCTGATTCGCTCGCTGTCGCAAGCTTCATTTGCCACGGTTCGCCGCTTTATCAGACGCGACACCTTCAAAAACTTATCCAGACGCATTTGCTTACACTCCCCCTAGCAAAGGACGGCCTCTGCGCTTGCAAAAAGCACAAAAACCGCCTCAATCACTGAACTAACTACATGTTACTTCGCAACGGCATCCTTAAGAGCCTTGCCAGCCTTGAATTGCGGAGTTCTTGTCGCAGGGATGTTGATTGGTTCCTTCGTCTTAGGATTGCGGCCAATACGAGCGGCGCGATCCTTGACATCGAATATTCCAAACCCAACGAGCTGGACTTTGTCGCCACTGACCAGTGCTTCCGTAATTGCGTCAGTTGTTGCGGTCAAGGCTTTTTCACTATCCTTTTTTGATAATCCAGAATTTGCCGCAATTTCGTTTATGAGTTCTGTTTTGTTCATTGGTATCCGTCCTCCTGAAATTAACATTCATTGTTATATATTAAAGAAGCATTTTTAAATTAGCTGCTCCTCTAATTTCGCTTGCTGATAGAGCTCTTCCATTTCGTCTAGCCGCATATCCTTCAAGTTGCGGCCCTGCTTTAGCGCCATCTTTTCAATTTTCGAAAAGCGCACAGCGAACTTCTCACTGGAACGCTCGAGTGCACGCTCAGGGTCAACATTAAAAAAGCGCGCAACGTTGACTGCTGAAAAAAGCAAATCCCCTAGCTCTTCTTCAATGCCGCAGTCCGACTCGATAGCATTTTCCAGCTCCTGCACTTCTGATCGCAAAGCCCCAAAAGCTCCACTATAATCCGGCCAATCAAACCCTGCCTTGGAGGCTTTCTTTTGAATTTTTTCAGCCCTCCATAGCTCCGGCAGGCTACTTGCCACGGAGCGCATTTCATCGGACACGGAGTCGTACTGCTTTTCCTCACGCTTAACGTCTTCCCAAAAAGCCAGCGACTCACTTCCGCTCTCTGCCCTAGCGCTGCCAAACACATGTGGGTGGCGGCGCAGCAGCTTCCTACATGTAGAATCCGCAATGTCGTCTAAATCAAAACGCCCTGACGACTGCGCAATATCTGCATGGAAAACAACCTGCAACAAAACATCGCCCAATTCTTCGACTAAATGTTCCTCATTCCCATTGTCAATAGCCTCAACAGCTTCGTAAGCCTCTTCGAGCAAGTTGCGCCGGATGCTTTCGTGAGTTTGCTCAGCGTCCCATGGACAACCACCAGGCCCCCGCAGCAAACTTATAAGTTTTCTAAGGTCTGAAACATCATACTTGAGTTTGTTTTCAAAATCTACCATACTTCTTCTCTTTCTGCAAGACATTTTTTCAAAAAATTGCTGAAAATACATGTAAATTCAAAGTTTTTGCTAATATTTTGCGGCTTGCTCCTCGTTTATAATTAAGAATTCGAAGCTCTGAATCCGGAGCAAAATACGCAAATAAATAATTCGTGACTACTCAGGAAGTATACTAAAAACCGCATTTTAACGCTTCATTAAATCTTATGCGTGGGCTGTGTTCGAATCTTCAATATCCTAGCGAGCTTCTCTCCCCTTGGCACCAATTTCATATCGTCCATAGTGACCGTGCGCGAAACTACTATGAGAACCCCATATACAGACATGCTGGCGATTATAGAGACCACAAGAAAAATCACCACGGCAACCCTGCCGGTCCCGATTGTTGAGCTACCAACCCAAAAGAGAGCCTGATAAATCACAAATGCCGCCCCCCCCATGACCGCCGAGCACAGCATCGGCCTTATGAAGACCTTGCCGAACTTAGGCTTACCCTTGACTCTCGCATTGATAAATGCGATATTCAGGATTGAGATTACTATAAAGCAGGCCAAAGTGCCTATAGGCGAAGCGATCACTCCGAAGTTGGGGTTTCCCGACAGGAGGTAAGCGATGAGAATCCTGATGGCTGCCCCGGCAGGAAAAGTGATTAGTGCGACACGCTCAAACCCATTTGCTTGAAGAATCGCCGTTGTGATATATTGGAGACAGGCAAAAAAAGAAGCTGCGCCCAGAACAGTCAAAATCGTCGTAGCGAGCGGCAAATCGTATCCATACAGAGCCATCAATATGGGCCCGGCAAGAACCATAAGCCCTGCTGATGCCGGCATTGCTATAAGGTTGACCAGCTTTAGCGACGATTGCATTATCATGCGCGCTTCGCCCTTATCCCCCCTCGTTATTGCAGCGACGATTGCAGGGATTATGCTGACCGAGACAGGCACTGCAAGTGCGGGCGGCAGGTTGTATATAGCGAGCCCCAATGCGTAAATGCCAAACTGTGCACTGGCTTCGAGCTCGGTGTATCCGAGCGCCGACTGCAGTCGCCCAAGGACTATCCGATTGTCAATAACTACCATAATCGACATAAACGCAAAGCTGAGCGTGATAGGCACGCTCACTTTCATGACTCTCCCAAAAATACTCAAGGCTCCGTGGGTTGCCGGCAATGTGCCTTTGGTCGCATCACCCCCCCTGTCGAGCTTTCGCTTGTGCCATATCAGCATAGGGACGCTGAGCCCCAAGCCTATTGTAACCCCGGTTATCGCTCCGGCAGACACGATATGCGTTTCGTAGTTCATGCTCACAAGCCAAAGCGCAGCTGAAATGCCGAATATGGTCTTGCATAAAACCTCAATAATTTGTGACATAGCCGTTGGAATCATGTTCTCATGGCCTTGCGCATACCCCCTGTATACGGCCACTATGCAGGCAAAGAACACGGCAGGGGATAATATTCGGATGCCGGGCGCAGCAAGGGAGTTGTTCATCAGAATCGCAAAATCCTCGGCAAAAAAGAACATCGCTAGCATAGCCACAAGCCCAATAATTATAAAGGAGGGCAAAGAAACTGCAAAATACCGCTTAACCAGCCTTGTGTTGCCGCTTGCATTAGCTGAGGAAATCATGCGGGACAAGGCGGCGGGTATTCCGGCTGTCGAAATCGTCAGGATTAGGGTAAAAACATTGTAAGTGACCTGAAAAGTGCCTCTGCCGGCAGCGTCCATTATACTAAACAAAGGGATTTTGTAAATGACCCCAATGATTTTCACAAACACAGAAGTCGCAGCCAAAATCGCTGCGCCCCTTAGATAACTCTGGTTTCTGCCATCCTGCAACACTACACCCCATTTTCACGAATCGCCCCATTGTACACCCGCTGGCGGAGAAAATCAATCCCCGATGAATATTCGTCTTGACACTTGTTTACATAACTAATGTGGAAAAACATGTGGACAATGTGCAAAAAGCCTGAGAAATAGGTAAATTTGTCTCGATCGCCCACTTTACATTGCTCTTATCGCCGGAAGTAAATATTCACAAGGCGGTGAATAGAATGACAAAATGCAACAAAACTTTACAATTTTTTAACCTGGCCTTCATCGTTAATATACTATTTGAGTGTAGAATTACAGAAAAATAACATGTAGGAGGATGTTCAAAATGCACAATGATAATAACAGTGAATTTGACAGATACAGCCTGAAAGGGCCGGAGGATGAGCCGCAATCTCGGATGCCTGCGCCAGTCACCCCGTCGGCAGTGCCAAAGCGTGAGCGGCGCAGGGGAAATGTGCGGCTTGCTTTGCTTTTTGCGCTATGCCTGATTTTTGCATCCGCAGCCGGATTTGCCGGAGGATTTATCGCAAGCACCATAAATTTCGGCACTTCTATATATTCTGCATATGAGGCTCTGCCAATCAGGAGGCAGGCTCTTCCCAGCGGCAATAACTCTTCAATATACGAAACTCTGCAGGAAACGCCGGATGTCATATTAACTGAGGCCGAACCTGGCACCAGCTCCCTGCCAACAATTGAAAGAAGCCCGGCTGGGCGGCAAATGACTAAAGCGGAGGTTTCCGCAACAGTAAGGAATTCCGTTGTTGAAATACAAACCGAAAGGGTGACAGCCGGCCTATGGGGCTCGGAGCGGGTCACAGCAGGCTCCGGCAGCGGCGTCATAATTAGCGCCGATGGGCTAATAATAACCAATAGCCATGTAATTAGCGAGACTGCGAGCATCTCTGTAAGGCTCGCAGACGGAAGAGTTTTTGATGCAGAGCTCGTCGGGGAGGACCCCGGTTCGGATACTGCAGTGATTAAGATTGAGGCTACAGGGCTGTCACCGGTTGTTTTTGGAGATTCTGATGCACTTGTGGTCGGAGAGTCCGCCCTTGCTGTGGGCAACCCGCTGGGTCAGCTCGGCGGAACTGTCACAAGCGGGATAATTTCCGCTCTGGATCGCGACATAGTGATTAGGGGGGAGATAATGACTGTATTGCAGACCGATGCAGCCGTCAACCCGGGCAACTCCGGCGGCGGCTTGTTCAATTTGTTTGGTGAGCTGATTGGGATAGTAGTGGCCAGGTCAGGCGGCGGCAACCTTGGCGGCGCCAACATTGAAGGTTTGGGTTTCGCAATTCCGGCCAATACGGCTAAGCTGGTGACAAACGACCTGCTGACATATGGGTATGTCAGGGGCAGAGCTGATGCTGGCTTGGAACTTGTAGATATCCAAACTGCACAGCTGGCACGCCGCCATGGGGTCAGCCAGTTTGGTTTGTATATACTGGATTCGGAATATGAAGGCCTCTTGCGTGGGGACAGGATTGTTGCCATAAGCGGCAGAGGCATAACAGGCCAGTTGGGCTTCAACGCAGCGCTGCGAAACAGGAATATAGGCGATACAATCAGCATAACCGTGATGCGCGCAGGGCAGGAGGTGACGGTGTCTCTCACATTGACGGAATGGTCGCCCATTTAGGGTCTTTCCAGTTTTTCACATGACGCATTTTAACATACCGAGACAACCCGGCGGAGATTCCTCCGCCGGGTTGTTTTCGCTTTTTTCCTATCTAATTACCCTTACCGTTACGGTTATGCTCTGCCCATCTACCGTTGCGGTTATCGTCGTTGACCCCGCCCTTCTGGCCGTTACCAGACCATCGCCGGAGACTGTGGCTACATTTCGATTTCTGATTGTGTATGAAACAGTTTGGTTGGTCGCATTCGCTGGACCCACAGTCGGCACTAGCTGGTGCGTCTCCCCTACCCGCAGCTCTATGCTTGTCGTATTCATAGAAAACGTAGTTACGGGAACTCTGACATTTACGGTGATGGACGCTGACCTGCCTCCGCTGTCGCTTATTGCTGTTATTACTGCGCTGCCCGACGACACGGCAATTACCCTGCCATATGGATCGACCCTTGCGACTGCCGAATTGTTTGAGACCCATGTTATGCCCCTAAATGTCGCATTAGCGGGCCTGAGCGCCACTGCTAGCTCATGCACATCCCCAGCAGCCAGGTCAAGCGTCCGGCCCCGGTTTACTGTCACCCGTTGAACGGATCTCCTGTCATTTTCTACGGTGACCGTGCTCTCGCTGAATATTTCGCCGCTGGCGTCTTGGGCCCTTATTGTAACCGTTCCGGCGCTCACGCCTGTGACTACACCGTTTTGGGCTACGGTTGCTATGCTGGTGTCTGACGAGCTCCACCCAATTAGCCCTCTGTCGGCATCAAAAGCGGTGATGAACGGCTCCAGCCTCATCGTCCTGCCAATCCCGACGCTTGCCGTTGAGCGCAAGACAATTGAGGTAAGTACTGCCGGAGGCGCAGGGGGGGCTTCGGGCTCTGGTGTTGGTTCTGGTTCAGGCTCGGGCGAAGGGGTTGGCGTCTCTGCGGGAGGCGGCTCTTCGGTGGGCGGCTCGGGCGCTGGCGCACTGTCGCCTGCCGGAAGTATCTCAATCGGGACATTCACACTTCTTCTACCATCCTCTGACCTGACCCTCACATTGACCCTGCCTGACCTGCGCGGATTGGCGACACCTTCATCATCGATGGTCAGCATAGCTTGGTTTGCACTTTCGAAGGTGGCCGTGTCAAGGTCTATGCCAGCCGAAAGCGCAGCCTCGGCTATGGCTGCCATCATGGGGAACACTTCAGCGGACTGCTCCGTTATTCCTACCGTTAGGGTGGCGGCGCCTCCCGGTATGGTGGCAGAAAGCCCTCCTGCAATGGCGGATATGTTCACTTGTATAAAGATTGGCCCTTGGGCAGTCGCCACAACTATAGTTACCTGACCCACCTCAGCACTTGCCGCTATGCGATAAACCATGCTGCTCGGGCTTGCTGCACCCGCTGGAGGAAAAATCATTGATGTAGGTTGCGGCGCCATCCAGCTAAACGAGGCGGCGTTAAGAGCTGCTTGTGTTCCACCTAGCTCAATCACGCGATTAACAACCGCAGTATGCGTTGCCAAATTAACGGAACTGCCGACAACATTCTGTAGATAAACAGGAATAGGGAGATTTTGAGGATCTGGATTGACCGTCATGTGCCAAAGAGGCGGCGCCACTCCGCGAGCACCAGGGGCACCCAAGACAAATTCCCTTACAGGCGGAAGAGCAACCCCACCCAATATCTGGCTATCATTCATAAATCCACGGTTTGTTGTAAACCTTACTGTGGCAGAAAACGCCATTGCCGGAATTGGTGTTCCTGCATCTACCATCGCAGCAATATCCGGCATAGCCATGCCCCAACGTCTGCCGAACAAACCTCCGGCGGGATCCGGAGCGTCTCCTGACAGATCCCAGCCATTGTTAATCTGAGTAAATGCTGCCAATGAATTTGGCTGACCTGCCCATTGCCCCAAAGAAGTGACTGTGCCAATAAGGTTTCCAGCACTTTCAGGCGGAAACACCAAAGGCAAAGGAACTGTGAAAAACTCAAAGGTGCCAGGGAACGTATAGTTTACAATCCAATCCGCCTCTTCGCCCGGTGGTGGGGTCATTCCCCTTAGAGCGGTATAGGCGCTAACGTTAAATGTATCGCCAAATGGGCCTGTCTCTGGCACTATCGTTGGCGGTTGAGGTTGCGTCCATACATAAAATACGTTGAACCCCATCACGTCGGCGGTTTTAGCGACCACCGGGATGTTTATTGGGTTCCAGCTGACGCTGGTTGTCAGCTGCCTGCCATTTACATCGGCGACAAACTGCGTGCCCGCCATAATCTCATCCATATCAAAGGCACTCCAAGGCAAATCCAGCGCACCTGTTTCTATAGGCGCATTCCTAAGCCTAAATCCTGACAAGTAGACGTCTATATCCGGATTAAACTCGAAACTGGTGTTAGTCGCCACAAACATCGGAAAATCACTGGGTGCTGGCAAGGCGTTTGTCCTGCCGAACCACCTGCCGCGCATGTCCCCTCCCGGAATTGCAGCTTCCCAGCTTGCGGGCAAATCAATCAAGGGCGTGACCACCATACGGAAGAGCCCTCCGTCTGGGTCATCGTATGCATAAGCGCCTTGGCCGTCAGGTCGGTAGTTTGTATTCAGCGGTGATGCCTGTGACGCTGTAAAACCCGCAATCAACCTTCCAACAGCACCAGCGGTATGGTCATGCCAAATGGCATCTCCGGCGTGCTGATACCGAATACTTTCATCAAAGGCGCCCATGTCGCGGCGCGGATTTGTGAAGTACGGATCCCAACGCATCTGACGCTGAACACCGTCAATGGGATGCTCAAGTGCGTACATATCCAGCTCCTGCGCATCTTCCATATGCAAAATCCGCGCATTCCATCCGGTTGCACCAAACTCGGTATCTATGACGTTGGCTATATTGTTTGTCTGCAACTGGCGCCGAACACCAGCGTGATTGAAGTAGAACTCCATATTTTCCGGCCCGCGCGGGGCAGATATGACCGCCTTGCTATCAACGGGGGCTCCGCCCAACGTCAAGATTATGTTTGCCCTTCCAGCCCCGATTGCCCTAAGTCTCGGGGGTGAAAATCGGTCTGTAGTAACGACATTTGTCCATCTACCGGGGCTGCCTTCGGGTACCGCCGTATTTTCGAGTTCTGCAATACCTGCAGGCTGAACTGTCCATGCCAGGGTTTCCCCCGCCGCTGGGGGGAAAATATTCCCTTGACTATCAGGCAATGAAGACAGACCCAATTGCTGCGTGCCAAACTGCACGCCGTCTATCTCCATGATTGCCTGCGGCACATTTATGTCAAAAGCCCTATCCGTGCGCACTGTTACCAAAACTTGTCGCGTATCCAGCACTGCCGTCGGCCCCTCTCTTAGCTGGACAGTGACGGTGACCTGATTGTTCGGGTAAGGGGGAACAAAACCCAGTGCCTGCGCAGTTACAGTCCAGTTCTCACCCGAGCCCGTGACGTTAGCTACTGTATTTGGAAATGGCGGGGGAACCTCTACGTGAAACCACCTGTTGCCCGTAAGGTCCTCTGCGGGGATAATCTGCAGATTCGCACTCATGCCGGGCAGGAGCACCATTTCCGGGTATGGGTATACGAAAAAGTCGTTTTCATCTTGAGCCACAAACACATTTACAGTATCCGAAAGCCCACCTGATGCTGCCGTTACCACTGCCGGTGTATTACTTCGCACCATACCAGTCACGATACCGTTATTATGTACAAGAATCGGAGCCGCACCCACATTCGGGATAGAGGCCGACCAATTCAGCGTCGCTTCTGGAGGTGCGAAACTGAGGAACTCCGGCTGGCTGAGATTGATCGTACTTCCGACAAATACAACTACGGAGTCATTGACAAAGCTCAAGGACGTCGCAGGAACAGTGGGGGCTACGGTAAATGTCATCTGTGCTGTGCGCGGCTGCCCCGTGCCTGAGCCAGTGTGGAACGACAAAACCTCACTGCTTTGACCACCGGGGCCGGCGCCGGTGCCGGTGAATATGAATTGGTGGGGATTCGCACCGGGCGTCAATACGCCCGTGGCGCCCACCCAAGGACTGGGTGCAGAGCCAGCACCTGGCCAAAGGTCAACGCCCGCACCAGCCCACCTAAAGGTGAGACGCCCATCGCTCAGCAGCTCTCCGACCTGCACAGGTGTCAGGACTGCACCTCCAACCAAGGTTACACCCACGGTGATTGTCCTTGTCCCATTTACTGGAACTGGAATATTCGTAAGCGGGGAAGGAGGCGCAACTGAAAGCTGGATGCTCAGTATATCGAGTGCAGGAACTATTTGGAAGGTTGCCGCTGCATTAAGCGGAGCTCCTGTAGCCGGCCTTAGCGTAAAGGTCAGGGTGTCAGCCAAATTCTGATTGTGGGCAGCGGCTACTGTAGCTGTGAATCTGAACTCGTTAGTATCGCCGAGCCTTTCAATTCTTCCTACATTCCCCTGCTGCGCACCTATGGCAGTCGCAGACCACCTGAAGGTGATAACGCCTTGGTCAATCAGCCTCGCAACTTGCGCGGGTGTCAGATATGTGCCATCCCTAAGCAGGACATTCACTGTGAGGTCTCTTGTTTGCCCATATGCAACCCTAACCGGGGTGCCGGGCGGGGTGATAATTAGGCTGATGCTCTGCACGTCCATATCCTCTATGTCTGGCTCGCCCGGCTCTTGATGCTCCGGATCGCCCAAGAATCTGCGGATGGCATCTATCACCTCTTGTATGCGCCGATACTGCCTGAGGTTCCACAAGTACTGCGCCATTGCCAGCCTCTGCGCTGCAGTAAATCCCCTGAAGGGGTCAGCCCCAGTTTGAAGCTCAAGTATGGCCGCATTTTGCGCTGCTGTGATTAACGTAAGCAACGCCTCGGGGGTCTCGCTATCGTTTATTTGCGCCAGCAACGAGGTCTCTTGATTAAGTCGCTGCTGCACTTCCCTGTCAAAAGCCGCCCTTACGGCTGCGGGGGTCGCAAAACGGTTGCCGCGTGCAGCCAACACCGCCGCAGCCACCCTAAGCCTGCCTTCTGTGGACAATGATGCCCACTGGCTGTTTGGCGAGGTATCTATACCCAATTCCTCCGCAAACACTGGGTCATCAAGTATGCTCTTGACTTCATCACGGTTCACGGCGCGGTTTATGGCATCCAAAGCGCGGTACTCGCCACTCGGAATGCCTAGCGGGTTATCAGACGCCAGTATGCGCCTCGTTGCCTCTGCCCCGCGGTAGGGCTGAACGCCGGGCGAAATGCTGTGCATTATCCTATCATCGAAATCCCTCTGCAAAGCCTGCCTCTGCGCTGCATTTAACGCTGCCAGCTGCATTGTCGTGCTCGTAAACATGAGGTAGTCGGTTACTTGGCCGCCCCAGTTTATGTACATGCGCTCCCTGAGCACTCCGGTCTCCGTGCCCGGAGTGCGGAACACTGGCAAATAGATGAGCAAGCCCTGTCTTCCATCACGCGTCGTCAGCGGTTGTGCCGGCAAGGTTATAGGCGCTCCGTCAACATATGTGTACGTGATTGTCGCCGATGTACCAGCACCTGCCGGAGCAGGTATAAAGAAGCCTACCCAATAGCCCCACCGCTGGCCGCGTTGGGTCAGGGGCACACGGTTTCCTGCGGCTTGCGTCACATGAACCTCCGAGGCCGTGCCGCCCGCCACCATTCTAAGGCTGAGCGGAGACTGATCAAAAGGCGCGCGGTCTGCCGTGTCTCTGAGTAGCTGGACGTGCATTGCGCTGTTTGTGACCCTGTCGATACCGTTGGTGTTCTGTGGGTCGGTGCCTGTCATAAAAACTCCATTTATAGTCGCCGTGACATTGGCTACGAGGGTCAGGTTCTCTATTGTTATCGGCGTTTCTTCACTGCCTATAACGGCACCTGAGCTGGTGATTAGAGCATTTCGGATAACACCTTCACCAGTGATGACAATATTTGGCGCTGATATCGTGAGGTGCCCTATGGAAGTGCCCTCTGCCATATATAGCTCCGCACCATGCCCTGCGCCAAAGCGGACATTGGTGGCATGCCCGGAATTTAGCCTAACATCTACACCGGGGCCGTCGATATTCAAGTCGAGAAGGTCCACTCCGGTCAAGTTGACTACGGACCCTCTTCGCGCTTCCTCAAGGATAGTGACTTCTTCAACGCCGCTGCCTGAGAGGGTGAACCCAGATATTGCCTCAAGGAGCGGGACTCTTGAGTTATTCGTAATCGAGATATGAGTGTCTTGGGCAAAGCTGGCAACGAAAATGCCCCCCGTTACGGTCGTATTTGACAGTGTGACATTGTCGCCTGCGCGCACTACCAGCCGCCCGTTTATTGTCGTGTCTGCAATTACGACATTGCCGTTGCCTACACCATCTCCAATGACAACGTCGCCATCTATGATTGAGTTGCGGATGTCGGTATCCGGAGAGCGGGTTAGCAGCGTACCTTGGAGGTATACGTTGTTAAACCCAATCTCAGGCCTGTAGACATCTGCAAAAATCTGATATAGCATCCTGACTGCTTGTGCGCGCGTCATGAACGCATTCGGGCGGAAGGTGCCATCTTCAAAGCCTCTGAGCTGGTCTCTTGCGACAAGCGCCGCAACAGGAGACCTTGCGTACCCGGCTATAAATGAGGCATCGCTAAAGCGGGTAAGCGTCCACTCAGGTTCTACAGATAGCCCTAGAGACCTGGCGACAAGGGTTGCTGCATCTTGACGCAGCAGAGTGCCGGGAGGATCCATTGTTCCATCCGGCCTGCCTTGGGCTATGCCCATACTGTTCGCTGCCGCAACGATTTCGAGCAGATGCTCGGGCAAGTACACAACATCGGTAAACCCTGACACATCGGCTTGATGCGTTGCGCCCAAAGTCCTGACCACCAGTGAGAAAAATTCCAGCCTCGTTATGTGCTCTCCTGGCATGAAGCGGTTACCAGCAAATACTGCAGGGTCAATAAACCCGAGGCTGTTCCACCGGTTTATAGACCCGGCGGCCCAGTGCCCACTGACATCAGTAAACCCCGAGCCTGCTGCAAGGATTTCGGTATTCAATGACGATACGCGAACATCGTCATCAGGGCTCGATGCGCCCGCCACTGGAATCGCAACCTGCGGGGCAATACCCAGCAAAATGACGAAAATCAATAGCATTGACAAAACTTTCTTTAATACTTTCATAAGGGCCCTCCTAAAAAAAACGTGCGTAGACGGTCTTGTTAAATTAAGAATTCTAAATATTTGAATTCGGAATTTTTTGCCTACCATTATTGGTATCGCAACCTTTGAAGCTATACTTTAGCAGAAATAAGCGAATATTGCAAGACTAAGAGCGTTGACGTACACATTATATATATGATAATATTCAGTGGATAGGGCGTTAGGTGCTAGGAATTTGGATGCCGCTCAGCAAGGCGTAGCATGTTTCACTTTATTTTGGGGGTTGATTGTGTATGAAAAGAAGGATACTCGGCGCTGTTTTAACTTTCGCCATTGTTGTGCCGCTCGTCGCTTTGTTAGTCCCGGCCGCACAGGTACAAGCGACGCCGCTGAGCCCTGCGACTTTTGTCCCTGTGACAAACATTACGGACGTTCCTTCCCGCATGTTCGTTGGCAGGCAGCTACAGCTCCGTGGGACAGTCAATCCCACAAACGCTACCGGCGGGGATATACAATGGTCTTTTACACCGGGTACGGAAAATACAACTGGCGCTTTTTTTGACGATACGCATACAATCTTAATAGCCCAGAGCCCAGGCTTGGTTCGCATAAGGGCGACCATCCCAAATGGGAGAGCGAACATAACGCTCCTTGGCCCCAGCCTCGAGCCTTTCGTACAGGACTTTTCAATATGGGTGTCTCACTACGTCTCGCACTCCCTTGCGGTGCGCGCTGAACCGGGCGGGTTCGTCGCAGGCGGCGGACAATTCCCATCAGGCGAATCTGTGAGCATTTTTGCCATGCCCCATCGAGACTTTATTTTCGCCGGCTGGCATTCAGGAGACGGCGCAAGAATCGCCAATCCTGAACATCCCGCAACGACTGTCACTATGCCGGGAAATGACGCAACAGTGACCGCATTCTTCACCTTCGTGGGGGGCAGCGGCGGTAGTGCCAGTGCGCCACCCGCCCCGCAGGCGGCGACTGTTTCGAGGCATCCCTGGCTAACGTCAATTCCGCTGCATACTGCACAAGCTAGGGCTGCGGAGGCGTTTAGCGATATAGACGCAGCCAATTGGTTTTCGGGGTATGCGGGCGCTGCGCTGAATAGGGGCTGGATTAGCGCATCCCCTACCGCTCAAGTGCGCTTTAGGCCAAGTGATTCGGTAACGCTCGCCGAGCTTGCCGTCGCCTTGCACCGCATGGCAGGCAGCCCAACTGCACTTGGCCCAGATCGCGAAGTCCTTCAGGGACAAGCCGCAGCTATCGAGTGGCTGAGGGCGAGCGGGATTTTGACTACAGACATACAGATTGCCCCAAGCAATGCGATGCCGCGACAGGATGTTGCGCTGGTATTTGACAGGCTTGCAGTTTACATGCGTTGGAGTTACTCCTTTGTCAGAGCTACCCCGAATTTTGCAGATGACAGGGAAATCAGCCAGTCTGCACAAAGGGCTGTAACCAACCTGTTTAGGGCGCATATTATCGGCACGCGAGAAAATAACCACTTTGCCCCGCGCGCAGAAATGACCCGCGCAGAATTTGTGGCGGTACTTGTCAGATTTGCTGGGCATATGGACATGTGAGTGAACAGTGGTACGGTTTTTCGCTGCGAAATCGGACATCTCCGATACAATGATTAAATTGAGCGCACAGGATGCCTCACATATTCGCTCGCTGCGCCTACGCCCATCTGAGCTCTTCATAGTTTGCGATGGCGAAGGCCTAGACTATATTTGCAGGCTCGCTGCAACTAGGGCTCAGGAGACTGGGGATGTTTTTGCCGAAATTTTGGAGGCCGGGTCTTCGCTGGGAGAGCCTTCGGTCAGGTGCAGTGTCTTTATTGCTTTTGCTAAAGGCGACAGGCTTGATTATGCTGTACAGAAGTCGGTTGAACTGGGTGCGCATGATATTAAATTATTCCCTTCGGAGCGGTGTGTTTCCGTTCCGGGCGATATCTCAAAAAAAACGGATAGGCTCCAAAAAATTGCAATGGAAACAGCCAAGCAATGCGGCAGGGGCATTGTGCCGGAGATTACCGCATTGGACTCTTTTAAATCAGCCGTTGGCTTAGCGGTTTTGGCCGACTTGCCTTTGTTCTTTTATGAATGCGAAAAAAAACTTGGCTTAGGGGCCGCACTGGATCAGCGCACAGCTTATTCTACCGTTTCTATATTTACTGGACCCGAGGGTGGCTTTGAGCCGCATGAGGCAGAATTTGCCCAAGCAGAGGGGATGCTTGCCGTTTCGCTAGGCTCACGAATTTTGAGATGCGAAACCGCCCCGGTCGCAGTGCTTGCAGCCATAATGCTGCATTCAGGTAATTTGGCGTAGCCATTCTTTCGCAAACCTTTGTTGAATTACGCGTGAATATTTGCTATACTGATAGAAATTTTTTCATGAGGACACAAGATTGAAGACATTAATGATAGTCGATGATTCCAAATTTATGCGCAGAATGATGAGAGAGATAGCAGCCAGAAATGGGTTCACAGTGGTCGCAGAGGCAGAAAATGGCAGAGTTGCCATAAGTAAATATGATGAATTGAAGCCGGATATAGTCACAATGGACGTTACAATGAGTGAAATGAACGGCCTTGAAGCTTTGGCGGCAATTTTGGAAAAGCACCCGGATGCGAAGATTGTCATGGTCAGCTCCATGAGCCAAGAGATAATCGTCCGCGAGGCAATCGTCTTGGGCGCAAGGGGATTCATAGTCAAGCCCTACGAGGAAAAACAAGTCATTACTGCTTTTTTAAAGATTTTGAGTTAGGGGGTGCGTTAAGCTGGCGCAAAAACAGCAGGCGGTGCGCCTAAACAAAGTGCTGTCCAGGGTGGAAGTTTCCGCAGACCGCGGCCTAACACGCGAACAGGCAAGCCAGCGGTTGGAGAACGGCTACGGAAATATAAAGCCCGACTCGGCTGAGAAAACCGTCGGGCAGATTTTCAAAGACAATGTGTTTACATATTTAAATCTCGTACTGACGTTGCTGGCTGTTTGCGTGGCTCTCGTTGGGTCTTACAGGGATATGGCCTTTATATCGGTAGTCGTTATCAACACAGTGATTGGCATAATTCAGGAGTTGCGCTCAAAGAGGGCGCTTAGCAAATTGTCTTTCCTGTCGGCTCCTAACGCTCAAGTCATACGCGATGGCGAAACATTGACCATACCGACTGACGAGACGGTGCTGGATGATGTTGCGCTCTTTTCGGTGGGGCAGCAGATTTATGCCGATGCTATTGTAATCGGCGGGCAGTGCAACGTGAACGAGTCCCTTGTCACAGGTGAGTCTGACGAAATCGTAAAGTTGCCGGGGGACACTCTGCTTTCCGGGAGTTTTATAGTGTCTGGCGAGTGTGCCGCCCGGCTGGATAAGGTCGGGCGCGATTCTTTTGTTGCGCAGCTCTCCGCAGAGGCAAAGAAATCTAGCGGAAACCGCACTATTGGAATGGTGTCTGCCCTAAAACGCTTGGTTCAAGTCATAGGCATCGTCATTATCCCGGTGGGCGTTGCCATGTTTTTCCAGCAGTATAGGCAGCCCCTCATCTCTATTGTCGATGCTACTGTGGCGACTGTCGGCGCCCTCACAAGCATGATCCCAGACGGCCTGTATCTTTTGGTCTCTATGGCATTGACTGTAAGCGTCCTGCGCCTGGCTCGCAGGAAAACCCTGGTTCAAGAAAGAAACTGCATAGAGACGCTCGCGCGGGTGGATGTGCTCTGTGTAGATAAGACTGGCACAATCACTGAAACAAGGATGGAAGTAAAGGGCACGGCGCTTCTATGCGAGGATAGGTTCAACGCTGAAGATATTGACATGCTTATGGCAGACTATGCCGGGAATATGGCCGCAGATAATGAAACTATGATTGCGGTCAAGGACTATTTTAATACGCCCCCAAGAAGAAATGCGCGCATGAGTATGCCCTTTTCTTCCGCGACGAAATACAGCGGCTTGTCATTTCATGATGATGAATCGTACTTGCTAGGCGCCCCGGAGAGGATATTAGAGGAAAAGTACGAACGCTTCCAGGCAGAGATTGAAAAGCACTCGGCACAGGGCTACCGCGTCCTGCTGCTTGCGTTGTATGACGGCGATATTTCAGGCAAGCTTGACCACAATAGGGTGATGCCGCTTGCGCTGATTCTTTTGTCCAACCGCATCCGACCAGAGGCTCCGGGGACTTTTAAGTTTTTTGCCGGCCAGGGAGTCAAAATAATCGTCATATCAGGCGACAACCCCATTACGGTGTCGCAGATTTCGCGCGAGGCGGGAATTGAAGGGGCTGAGAAATTCATCGATGCCGCCGAGCTTAAGACAGACCGCCAAATTAAGCGCGCAGTTGGCGAATATGTAGTTTTTGGGCGCGTCACGCCGGATCAGAAGCGCAAGCTAGTCAGGGCGCTCAAGAACGCCGGGAACACTGTCGCAATGACAGGCGATGGCGTGAACGATGTTTTGGCGCTCAAGGACGCAAATTGCAGCATTGCGATGGCGTCAGGCAGCGAAGTGGCGAGCCAAGTGTCCGACATTGTGCTTCTTGATTCAGATTTTTCGTCTATGCCTGCGGTCGTCATGGAGGGGCGCCGCGTTATAAATAACATCGAGCGATCTGCCGCTTTGTTCCTGACGAGGAATATGTTCTCGTTCTTGTTCGCAACCATAATGACCATTGGCTTTGCGTTCCCATTCCCTCTAGCTCCCTCGCAATCCATGTTGTTTAACATGCTGTTGATAGGCATACCTTCTTTTGTCCTTGCCATGGAGCCCAACAAGAATATCGTAAAGGGCCGATTTATAGTGAATGTCCTGCGCAATGCACTCCCCGCCGGGCTAACGGACTTTTTTGCATTGGTTGGGGTTGCGCTAATTGGTCGGGCGATGGATATTCCCGCAGGCGAGGTTTCGACAATGTCACTCATCATAATAGCATTCGTTGGGTTCTTGATGATATATAAAATAAGCCGCCCGCTGAATGCATTGCGCACGGCCCTTATCATTGTCTTGCTGATAGGCTTTGTAGCCGGAGCAATTGGCCTGGGAATGATAGATGCGCTAAAGCCCCTAAGCGCAGGCAGCATTTGGATTTTGGCTTTAGTATGCCTAGCGGCTGTCCCCACGTTTGTAGGGCTATCGCTGATTTGCAGAGGACGGAAATAATGGGACAGGCTGCACGCCATAGAAATGCACTAAAAACAACCCCCGCACTTGTCCATTGCAAGTGCGGGGCTATTTGTGGTTCTCAAAAAACAATGAGTCAAACCACCTTTCTATTCAGATCTCCTCAGTTCCCCTTACACCTCGCCTCCGATGCAGCCAATGCACACCATAACTCCCACTAATGCAGGATACTGGCGGACTTTCTCCGCAGTTGTGCCAGTTGGTCAAACGACCCAGTCTGCCATGGACTAGCTGTCCTGAAGAACTGTATAGTATGATCCGTTTACGTCTAAAATATACAACATTCCGCAACTAATGTCAACACCATTTTATGCAATATGTCTGAAATGTCGAAAAAATTAGCATTTTGAACAAAGTGTGAACAACATTACTTGCAGACTTACCAAATCCGAGTCAGCATTAGGCATTGGGAAGCGTGCAGGCTTCTCAATGCCGGACCGATTGCTGGCACAAAACAGTAGCCTTTGAAAGGATTTGACTTAGTGCGGGGATTGGTAGTATGATGGTGCATATTACAAATTGAAAGGGCTGATAGATAATGGCATGGTTTCAGGTAAATTTTGGCTCGTCCCTGCTGAAAAGGCAAGTTAACATCAATGTGCTCATTCCGGCAGACGAGAGGATGGGGCCGCCCCGCCCGGAGAAACAGTATAAAACGCTCTACTTGCTGCACGGCTACACCGGCGATTACACGGACTGGCTGACAAACACATCGCTTATTGAAATATCGCAGATGAACGACATTGCGATAGTGATGCCCTCCGGCGAAAACTCGTTTTACGTTGATATAGAGCGTTCAAGCAGGATGTACAGCCAATTCATAGGGCGTGAACTCATTGATTTCACACGTCGAGTGTTCCCGCTTTCGCGCAAACGCGAGGACACAATAATCGGCGGCCTGTCCATGGGCGGTTATGGTGCGCTGTATAACGGAATGAAGCACAATGATGTGTTTGCACACGTTATCGCACTGTCGTCGGCGCTGATTGTGGATACTGCGCCAAGCTCGACATACGAACCAAATCCAATGGGTGTGCATAGGGGGTACTTTGAAGAGGTATTTGGAGACCTCGACAAATTGATGGAGAGCGACAAGAACCTAGAGGTGCTTGCAAAGCAGGTGCTGGAAAAAGGCACAGACCTTCCCGACCTATACATAGCTTGCGGCTATAATGACATGCTGGTATACGGCAATCGCAAGCTGAGCAGCTATTTAAATGAGATAGGATTTAAACATGTGTATGAAGAAAGCGCAGGAACGCATGAATGGACGTTTTGGAACAACTTCCTCAAACGTGGACTTGGGCGCTTAGAGCTTGTGCCAAAAATGGAGCCCATGACCCCGCCATTCTGGGTGGATGCAAAAGAAGACTCGCCAAATCCAGTGAGGGTCACATGAAAAATACCGAAATATATAACTCAATGCAAATCCGCCTAGACGACAAACTCCCCGACTATCCGGCATTTCTCCCCGGCGTCCGCCGCGCCCCCAGCCGCGGTTTTCGGCTGACGAAAGCACAAACGAAAACTGCGCTTAAAAATGCGCTGAGATACTTGCCTGAGAACTTTCACAGCGCAGTTGCGGACGAGTTTATGAAAGAGCTGGTCACTTATGGTCGCATCTACGGATACCGCTTCCGCCCGGAGGGCCGCATATACGGCAGGCCCATTGACGAATACGCCGGCGCTTGCACCGAGGGCAAGGCCTTCCAAGTCATGATTGACAACAACCTTGACTTTGAAACTGCGCTCTACCCATACGAGCTGGTCACTTACGGCGAAACAGGCAGCGTTTTTCAAAACTGGATGCAATACCAGCTTGTGAAAAAATACCTTGAATCCATGACGCAGGAGCAGACGCTCGTCATCGAGTCCGGGCACCCCCTGGGGCTATTCCCATCGCACCCCGAAGCGCCGCGCGTCATCATTACAAACGCCCTGATGGTCGGCATGTTTGACAATCCGGACGACTGGGAAATCGCCGAGGAGATGGGCGTTGCAAATTATGGGCAGATGACGGCGGGCGGCTGGATGTACATAGGCCCGCAGGGTATCGTGCATGGGACATACAACACAATAATGAACGCCGGAAGGCAGCAGCTGGGCATCCCGCAAGACGGAGACCTTGCAGGAGTGCTCTTTGTGACCAGCGGCTTGGGCGGAATGAGTGGTGCGCAGCCTAAGGCGATTGAGATTTCCGGCGGCGTGGGGATAATCGCCGAGGTAGACCGCTCTCGCATAGAGACCCGCCTTGACCAAGGCTGGGTGGGCATGATTTCCGGCGATTTGGCTGAGGTGTTCGCCGTTGCAAAAAAATACCTCGAAGATAAAAAAACAATCTCCATCGCATATCATGGCAACATCGTGGACTTGCTCGAATATGCAGTAAAGCATGACATACACATCCCCTTGCTGAGCGACCAGACTTCATGCCACAATCCTTATAGCGGCGGCTACTGCCCTGCCGGGATGACCTTTGAAAAGCGCACTGAGATGCTGGCGTCCAACCCCGGCGCTTTCCGTTCTGAAGTGGACAAAACCTTGCGCCGCCACTTTGAGCTCGTTAAAGCCTTGACAGGGCGGGGCAGCTACTTCTTTGATTATGGCAACAGCTTTTTAAAGGCCGTCTATGACGCCGGCGTCAAAGAAGTCTCACGCAATGGTGTGGACGAAAAAGATGGATTTATATTCCCCTCCTATGTCGAAGACATCATGGGTCCAGAACTTTTTGACTATGGCTACGGCCCGTTCCGCTGGGTTTGCTTGAGCGGAGACCCTGAAGACCTCAGGAAAACAGACAGGGCGGCAATGGAGTGCATAGACCCCAATAGGCGCGGGCAGGATAGGGACAATTGGATTTGGATTCGGGATGCTGAAAAAAACAAGCTGGTCGTAGGCACGCAAGCCCGCATTCTCTACCAGGATGCTGAAGGCCGCACTCGCATAGCGCTGAAATTTAACGAAATGGTAAAAGCCGGTGAGCTCAAAGGGCCAATCATGCTCGGCAGGGATCATCACGACGTTTCGGGCACGGATTCCCCATTCAGAGAGACTGCGAACATCCGCGACGGCTCAAATGTCATGGCAGATATGGCGACACAGTGCTTTGCAGGCAACTGCGCACGCGGGATGAGCCTTGTTGCGCTGCATAACGGCGGTGGAGTGGGCATAGGAAAGTCGATAAACGGCGGCTTCGGCATGGTGCTTGACGGAAGCGACCGGGCCGAAGGGATTATTGCAAGCGCCATGATGTGGGACGTGATGGGCGGCGTCGCCCGCCGCAGCTGGGCAAGAAACGAGAATTCAATTGCCACGAGCGTGGAGTATAATGCAAATTATGCTGGAAAGGGGCACATCACGCTGCCCTTGATTGCAAGTGATGAGCTGGTTGACAGGACGGTTGAGGCTGCATATATGCCATCGGCAAAAAGTGACTAGGGGGGTGTGCTCTGTGGATTTGCTGCTTAAAAATATTGGCTTGCTTGCGACCCCTGTAGGGAGTGCCGCAAGGAAGGGCGCCGGTCAACGTGATATTTTGCTGATTCAAGATGCTATGGTTGGCGTCAAGGATGGCGAAATCGCATATGCCGGCCCTACGGATGAATCGCTAAAATCTGCCGATGTGTTTGACTGCGGCGGAAGGCTTGTTACTCCCGGGCTTGTTGATGCTCATACGCATCTTGTCTTTGGTGGGTGGCGTCAGAAGGAATTGGCGCTCAAGCTTGATGGGGTGCCCTATTTGGACATACTAAAGGCTGGCGGGGGCATCTTGAGCACAGTCGAACACACTCGTGCGGCCAGTGAAGCGGAGCTTGTGGCGAAGGGCAAGGCGTTACTTTCTGAAATGCTGAGCCTTGGTGTCACTACCTGTGAAGCCAAAAGCGGATATGGGCTAAACACGCAGTGCGAGCTAAAACAGCTTAGGATTATCCGCTCACTGGATAAAGCGCAGCCTGTGGACATAGTGCCTACCTTTATGGGGGCGCACGCTTTTCCCAAGGAATATGCCGGGAATCGCAATGGGTATGTTGAGCACTTGCTGACTGAAATGCTTCCGGCAGTCGTCGGCGAGGGTTTGGCTGAATTTTGCGATGTCTTTTGCGAAACTGCGGTTTTTACGCTGGACGAAAGCCGCCGGATTCTGCTTGAGGCCGCAAAGCTTGGGCTTTCCCCAAAGGTTCATGCTGACGAAATAGACCCCATCGGAGGGGCGGAGATGGCGGCTGATGTAAATGCAGTTTCCGCAGAGCATCTTATCCAAACATCGGACGGCGGAATAAGGGCTTTGGCTGATAAAGATGTGGTAGCAGTTTTGTTGCCAGCCACGTCATTTTACCTGGACAAGCCTTTCGCAAGAGCGAGGGATATGGTGGACGCAGGGGTCGCTGTGGCGGTGGCCACGGACTTCAATCCCGGCTCAAGCCCCAGTTTAAACATGCAGCTTGCGATGAATCTCGCCTGTATGAAATACAAACTGACCCCGGCTGAGACGCTGACAGCAGTGACTCTCAATGGGGCTGCGGCAATACGCCGCGCAGGCTCATGCGGCAGTTTAGAAGTTGGTAAACAAGCAGATTTAGTAGTATGGGATGCCGAAGATTTGGAATATATCTTCTATCGCTACGGCAGCAATTTAGTGCATACAGTTGTGAAAAAAGGAGACAAAATATGCTTGTCATAGGAAATGCCCCGCTAACGATTAACGATGTAGTAAAAGTCGCTCGCCAGCGTGAGCGGGTGAAGCTATCGCCCATGGCTGTAGAACTGATGAACAAGAGTCGCATTTGGGTGGACAAAATACTGGAATCTGAGGAGCCTGTGTACGGCATAAACACCGGATTTGGAGAACTAAGCAAGATATTCATACCCCACGACCAACGGGAGCGCCTGCAGCGCAACCTCATATTGAGCCACTGCACCGGAGTGGGAGAGCGCCTGCCGGAAGATGTCTGCCGGGCGGTTATGCTGCTGAGCATCAATTCGCTTTCCAAAGGATATTCCGGAATTAGGGCGGAAACAGTCGAGGGGATAGTACGGCTTTTAAATAACGACATATACCCCATGGTCCCATGCAAGGGTTCTGTGGGTTCTAGCGGGGATTTGGCCCCGCTTGCGCATGTGGCGGCGGTGCTGCTGGGCGAGGGCACGGTCGTATGCGACGGCAAAGAAGTCCCCAGCGCACCTATTCTGGAGGGTGTGGGGTTAAATCCGCTTGCGCTTGGCGGCAAGGAGGGGCTTGCCCTAATAAATGGCACACAAGTCATGACGGCGATAGCTGCGCTGGCTTGCCACGATGCGCTTTGCCTAATGAAAACCGCAGATATTGCTGCGGCAATGTCGCTGGAGGCGCTTCAAGGCACCCGGACGGCATTTGACCCGCGCATCGCCATGATTCGCCCGCACAAGGGGCAAGAAGCAACCGCAAGGAACATTCTTGCGCTGACGCAGGGCAGCAGAATTGCGGAGCATCATGCAAACTGCGACAAGGTTCAAGACGCATATTCCCTGCGGTGCGTTTCCCAAGTTCACGGCGCTTCCAAGGATGCTTTAAACCGTGTCTTGGAAACTGTCAATATTGAGCTAAACTCCGTTACAGACAACCCGCTTGTGATGGCTGACACTGGAGAGGTCATATCCGGCGGCAACTTTCACGGACAGCCCATTGCGCTTGTGATGGATTATTTTAAAATAGCGATTTCAGAAATCGGCAACATATCGGAGCGGCGCATCAGCCGGCTTGTTGACCGCAAGCTCAGTGACTTGCCTGCTTTTTTGACGGCATACCCTGGCGTGAATTCGGGTTTTATGATTTTGCAATACACTGCGGCATCGCTGGTCAGCGAGGACAAGGTGCTGGCGCACCCGGCTTCCGTAGATTCCATCCCAACCTCCGCAAATCAGGAGGATCACGTGAGCATGGGCACGATAGCGGCAAGGCAGGCGTGCGAAATCCTCGACAATGTCCAATATGTCGTGGCAATAGAAATCCTTGCGGCAGCGCAAGGAATAGACTTCCTAAAGCCCGCTACGCCGGGCAGGGGCACGGAAGCGGTGCATGCGGCAGTGCGCTCGCTAGTGCCGCACCTGGAAGAGGACAGGGTGTTGCATCCGGATATAATAGTAATCAGGGACGCCATACGCAACGAAACAATATTAGGCGCCGCCGAGGCGGCGGTGGGGCGGAGCCTCACGTTATTGTAATTGTAGTCTTCATTTAAACTCTCCAAGATTTGCTGTTATTCCAAGCCCGGGCCTCAACGTCATCAGGTCTTTGATTTGCCCTTTTGTCAAAGTCCGGTCGAAACCCAGAAGCCTTGAATGCATCGTTATCGTTGCGGTGTACTCTATGCTTTCCATCCTAAATAGCGCCTGCATGACGCTGTCTCCCCATGATACAGACCCATGATGTTCGAGCAGCGCACCATGATATTCTAAGCAAAACGCCGCTGCGCTATTGGCCAGTTCGTCAGAGCCGGGCATAGCATACTTTGCTATGGGCACTACGCCTAGTGAAACGGCTGTCTCTTGCAAAAAAGCCTTATCAAGCGCCACCCCAGCAGCCGCGAACGTCGTTGAAATGGGCGGGTGCGCATGGCAGACTGCAAGTATATCCGGCGATTGCCTGTAAATAGCCAAGTGCATCTTTATTTCCGAAGACGGCCTAAGCGTGCCTTCAATGACATTGCCTTGGGTGTCCAACTTTATGAGCATGTCTTCGGTCATGAACCCCTTTGACACGCCGCTTGGAGTTGCAATTATAACATCGCTTGAAAGCCGCGCGCTGAGGTTGCCATCATTTGCGCATACAAAACCGCGCATATACAAACGCCTGCCTGCCTCAACAATATCGCGACGGACAGTTTTTTCATTTAGGTAAATCAATGGTTATTTATCCTCTCTTGCCCAATCTGCTTAGTGATTGCTCGTATGGCGCTTTGCAGACTCCATGCTCGGTGATAATTGCCGTTATAAGGCTGCTTTCTGTCACGTCGAACGATGGATTGTAACACTTTACTCCGCTGGGAGCCACAGGTTTTTCAAAAAACATCTCTTTAATCTCCTGCGGCTCGCGAAGCTCGATTTCTATTTCGACCCCGGTCCCGCAAGCAGAATCAATGGTTGACGAAGGGCAGCACACATAAAAAGGGATGCCATAATGCTTTGCCAGCACAGCAAGGCCGCTTGTGCCAACCTTGTTTGCTGTGTCGCCATTCATTGCGACCCTATCACATCCCACGAAAACGGCGTTAATTTTCCCTTCCTTCATTACGATGCTTGCCATGTTGTCGCATATAAGCGTGACATCTACTCCGGCTTTGTAGAGCTCGTATGTGGTTAGACGCGCCCCTTGCAGGAGAGGCCTTGTCTCGCAGCTGTACACCTTCAGCGCCATCCCATGTTCATGCGCCAGTAAAATTGGGCCAAGCGCCGTCCCATATTGCGATGTCGCCAGCGGCCCTGCGTTGCAGTGTGTCATTATGCCAAATCCCTCGCCGATAAGCGCCAGTCCATGCTCTGAAATGGCCTTGCACATTTCGATATCCTCTCGCTGGATTCGCCCAGCTTCCTCACGCATTGCATCAATGATTTTGGGTGTTGGCGATTCGGCAAGGCTGAGGACAAGCCGCTCCATTCGCCGTAGCTGCTTTGATAAGTTCACTGCCGTGGGCCGCGCAGAGTCGAGCAGCTCGCTATGCTTGACGATTTGGGAATTAAAGCCCTCAAAACTTTCTGCGCTGTACCGTCGGGCTATAATATATAGCGCATAGGCGGCAAAAATCCCAATGGCTGGAGCGCCCCTAACCCTGAGCGAAACAATCGCTTCGCGGAGCTCACCGGGTTCACGCAATTCAAGAAATGTTGTCTCGCCCGGCAGCAATGTCTGGTCTAAAATGACGACCGCCGTCCCATCACTGCTCAAGCACACATTAGTCAAAGTTTCTGCTTTTACTTTAAAGCACCCCCTACACTGTCCATGTGCTATGCACAATCACTGTCAGCCACAACCTTTCGTCTCGCTCCTCAAAGCCAAGGCGGAGGCTGCTCCAATCCAAGTCATCCTGAGTCCCCCTATCCGCATCGGGAATATGGAAATCAACGAACCTGATGCCGGGAAATTCATCGGAAATATTTTCAAGGGCATTCCCGCTCCTGATAATACGGTCAATGCCGAGGATAGATGCGTTGAAATAATCGCTGGAAAATACGAACTGCGCAAAATACTCGGCCGGAGTCAATCTGATAGGTTCTCCGGTATCGTTGTGGGTCCCCCAAACATAAATGTTGCCATCGGTGGAGAAAAGCGCTATCTGTTCAGCACTGAAGCGCATGTTGGTTGACAAGTTGATTGTCGCACTTGGCGAAAACACAACGCCAAAATCAGGATGGGCGACCTCGGAAAGCGATTCAAAGTCGCTATCTTTAATGTGCCCAAGAACCTCGAAGGCCAACGCAGTCAAATGAGCATTGTTGATGCCGTCAGAGCCCGGCGCATTGCCGCGCCGCTCGCCGAAAATGGAAAATCCAGTAGCCGCAAAAATAGCACTTGCAGCTGCGACACCTGAAATCATGCCTATTATAATGAAAATAGCTCCGGGAATTGGCTTTCTCAAGCAATCCACCTACTTTACTGCGACTGGTTTTGTCAAATTTTCTGCATTTTAATAGAAATGCTATACAAAAGCAACAACAATAAATTACCAAAGGTAACAATTCAGTGCCTGCTATCGGTCCGGCATTGAGAAGCCTGCACGCTCCTCTACGCTCGGTCAGTTCCGTAGCAGTAGCCGGAATTCCCTCTCTACGATGAGCACACAGGCTTCTCAATGCCTAATACTAGGTTTTCTTGGCTGGCACTGAATTGTTACACTACCAAAGATTAACAAAATGAAAACATAACAGGAAAGTCTTGACAAGCGCAAACGTCGGTGTTAAATTATATTAGCACTCTCGGTCGTCGAGTGCTAAACTCCGAACTCTCGGAGGCAAGAGTCAATGAATCTTAGCGAACGCAAGAAAACTATATTGCGGGCTGTTGTGGAGCAATATGTCCAGACAGCCGAGCCAGTGGGCTCAAAGACCGTTGCTGCGGAATTGGGCTCATCAATTTCGTCTGCAACGATACGCAACGAAATGGCGGAACTTGAATCCTTGGGGCTTTTGGAGCAACCGCACACATCGGCGGGCAGGGTCCCCTCTTCACTGGGATACCGTATTTACGTAAACGAGCTAATGCGGCGCCAAAAAATTTCAAATGACGATGCGCAGCTTGTGAACAGTGCGCTGAAAAGCCGCACTCCGGGGCAAGCCGCGGAGCTGATTGACGAAGCAGGAAGCTTGGCATCCAGGCTCACCACTTATCCAGCATATGCAACGTCGGCGGCTATGGGAGTTGCGACAATCGTACGGTTTGACTTCATCCATATAGACTCGCACACATTCATAATCGTCACTCTGCTCAATAACGATACAGTTAAAAATAAACTTATACATCTAACTACCCCCATAGCGCCTCAGATGCTGACGAAACTGGGCGCAGTGTTTAATGCGAGCTTTACAGGCATATCGGAAGAGCGTATAACGCCCGCTTTGATCACCTCGACAGAACGTGCGGTTGGCGACACAACCGGGATAGTGGCGGTCATAGCGGGTTTCACAATCGAGCTGTTGTGTGAAGCAAAGTCGGTAGACACGCGCGTGACAGGCGCAATGAATTTGCTCAGCCATCCGGAATATCGGGACATTGACAAGGCGCAACGGCTCATCAGCTACCTGTCGGACGATAGCGAGCTAGCAAAATTGCCTTCGCCAGACGCTTCCGGTGATATAAAAATCACGATTGGCCCAGAGAACCTGGCCGATGAGCTGCGCGATTCCAGCGTGATTGCTGTCAGATACGATGTCGGCGGCGATATGCAGGGTCTGATTGGCGTAGTAGGCCCAACCAGGATGGAGTACTCAAAGGTCGCTGCGCGGCTCTCATATATTGCGCAGGGGCTGAGCGTGCTCCTCGCAGGCGGCGACAAATTGCAACTAAACCCAGAGAGAAAAAACAGCAAGTTAGGAGATGGTGATATTGGCCAAGGCTAAGGAAAATTCGGAATTCGAAACTAAAGATTCGAAGTTGGAGCGCAACGGAACTATGCCCGATGCTGGCTGCGACGCTGCTGATGCGCCGCTTGACGAAGAGGTGCAAAGCGGTGATGTCGTCCAAGCTGACGATATAAATGATGGGCAGACGGTGCAGCGCGATCGGTATATGCGGCTTGCGGCGGAGTATGACAACTTTCGCAAAAGAAGCGTCAAAGAGCGCGAAGCGACATACCGCGACGCCAGGACAGATGCGATTATCCGGTTTTTGCCGGTTTATGATAATCTTGAACGAGCACTGAAAATGGAATGTTCGGACGAGGCTTTTTACAAAGGTATCGAAATGACCATGTCTGGCCTGACGGAAATTCTGGACAATATGGAAGTGACTATCATACCTGCTGTGGGAGAGCCTTTTGACCCCAACCGCCACAACGCTGTAATGACTATCGAAAACCCTGAATTGGGCGAGAAGATTGTCGCTGAAGAGTATCAAAAAGGATTCATGCTTGGCGACAAGGTGATTCGCTTTTCTACAGTAGTTGTTGCTAATTAGGGAGCAGGGAATAACGAGCGATGCATCTATCGGCTCACCCCTCTCCCCTGACGATTGATTACATAATGACATTAGGAGGAATATAAAATCATGGGTAAGATTATTGGAATTGACTTAGGGACAACGAATTCATGCGTAGCCGTTATTGAAGGCGGAGAGCCCGTAATCATAGCAAACGCAGAGGGCAATCGCACAACTCCGTCAGTCGTAGCCTTTTCAGCAGAAGGGGAACGCATGACCGGGCATGTTGCAAAACGTCAGGCAATCACGAATCCTGACCGCACCATTTCCTCAATCAAGCGCGAAATGGGCAGTGCGTACAAAGTTGCCGTTGATGATAAACAGTATACACCGCAAGAAATTTCTGCTATGATTCTCCAGAAACTAAAAGCAGATGCGGAGGCTTATATCGGCGCAAAGGTTAGCGAAGCGGTAATTACAGTCCCTGCATATTTCACGGATGCTCAGCGCCAAGCGACAAAGGATGCGGGAAGGATTGCGGGGCTGGATGTCAAGCGTATTATAAACGAGCCGACGGCGGCGGCGCTCGCTTACGGCCTCGACAAGGAACAGGATCAAAAAATCATGGTCTACGACCTTGGCGGCGGCACATTCGACGTTTCTATACTCGAGATTGGCGATGGCGTTATCGAAGTGCTTGCAACGGCGGGCAATAACCGGCTTGGCGGCGACGATTTTGACGAATGCATCGTGGGCTACCTGCTCAGCGAATTCAAAAAAGACAACGGCGTAGACCTCTCCTCAGACAAAATAGCGATGCAGCGACTGCGCGAGGCGGCAGAAAAAGCCAAAACAGACCTATCCGGCGTGACTTCAGCGCAAATCAACCTGCCCTATATAACAGCTGATGCAACTGGCCCCAAGCACTTGGATTGCACGCTGACTAGAGCGAAATTTAACGAGCTTACGGCAGACCTCGTCGAAAAAACGCTCGGCCCTGTCAATCAGGCGCTCAGCGATTCCGGACTCACTGCTAACCAGCTATCAAAAGTACTGCTCGTCGGCGGCTCCACGCGCATCCCCGCCGTCCAAGACGCAGTCAAGAGAATAACAAGCAAGGACCCATTTAAAGGCATCAATCCCGACGAATGCGTAGCAGCCGGCGCAGCCATCCAAGGCGGCGTGCTCGGCGGTGATGTAGAGGGTATTTTGCTTCTGGACGTAACCCCGCTTTCCTTAGGCATCGAGACAATGGGCGGCGTGTTTACGAAGCTTATTGAACGCAACACCACCATTCCAACCAAGAAGGGCCAAGTTTTCTCAACAGCCGCCGACAACCAAACCTCTGTTGAGGTTAATGTACTTCAAGGCGAGCGCGAAATGGCGCAATACAACAAGTCCCTTGGCAGGTTCCACCTTGACGGAATCGCACCTGCTCGAAGAGGCATACCACAAATCGAAGTCACATTCGATATCGACGCAAATGGCATAGTAAACGCATCGGCAAAAGATCTTGGAACAGGCCGGGAGCAAAACATCACTATCACAGCCTCCGCCAATCTTTCAAAAGACGACATCGAAAGAGCCGTCAAAGAAGCAGAGCAATATGCGGCAGAAGATGCTGCGCGCAAAGACGAAGCTGACACCCGCAACCAAGCCGACCAACTGATTTACCAGAGCGAAAAGACTTTGGAGGAAATGGGCGACAAGCTGGATGCCAACGATAAAGAGAAAATTGGGGCGGCTATCGCCAGTGTCAAGACTGCTATGTCCGGCACTGACATACAGGCAATCAAAGATGCTCTCGGCGATTTGGAAAAATCGTTTCATGCCGCAAGCGAAAAACTATACACCCAAACCGGCCCGCAGGAGGGCGCACCTCATGACGGCCACGGCGAGCCTGGCGGCCCCGAGGGCGCACCCGAGCAGGTTTACGATGCAGACTACGAAGTAGTGGAAGAAGAGCCAAAAGACAGCGAATAGGCAAATCATTAATTAAGAAATAAGAATTAGGAATTCCGAATTCCGCTTTGGACAAAGGATTAGTATGGCTGAAAAGAAAGATTATTATGAGGCTCTGGGGCTTAGTAAAGGCGCTTCTGACGACGAGATAAAAAAGGCTTTTCGCCAACTGGCGAAAAAGTTTCACCCTGATGTCAATCCGGGCAATAAAAGGGCGGAGGAACGTTTCAAGGAAATCAATGAAGCATATGAAATCCTCTCTGATTCCGATAAAAAAACAGCGTATGACAGGTTCGGCCACGCTGGAGTCGACCCGAACTACGGTGCAGGCGGCGGTGATGGATTCGGCGGATTTGGCGGATTTGGCGGCGGCGGCATGGAGTTCGATTTGGGCGACATACTCGGCTCCATATTCGGCGGTGGCGAAAGATCTAACCGCAACCGCAACGCTCCGAGGAAAGGCGACCGTGTCAGGACAGAGGCGACAATAACCTTCGAGGAAGCGGCTTTCGGATGCGAAAAGGAAGTCAATGTTATGCGGGTAGAGGCGTGCGACAGTTGCCACGGCTCAGGCTGCAAAGAAGGTACAACTGCTGAAAAATGCGTTAATTGCAACGGCAGCGGTGCAGTAACATCACAGCAGCGCACTCCCTTTGGCGTAATGCAAAGCACCTCCGACTGCCCAAAGTGCGCAGGGCGTGGAAAGATTGTCCACCAGCCCTGCGAAAAGTGCCGCGGGCTTGGTTTGGTGCGCCGCAGCAGGGGCATCAAAGTCTCAATCCCTGCGGGAATTGACAATGGCCAGACAATTTCGATGCGGGCTCAAGGCAGCGCCGGCTCCAATGGCGGCGAGGCAGGAGATCTGTTCGTGACGATAGCTGTTATGCGCCACGAATTATTCGAGCGCGAGGGCAATTCAGTTCTATTGTCCATGCCTGTGAGCTTTGTTCAGGCTGCACTAGGTACAGAACTTGAGGTTGATACGCTCGATGGCAAGGTAAAGTATTCAATACCCGAAGGCACTCAGACGGGCACGACCTTTCGCTTGCGCGGCAAAGGCATACCAAACCTGCGCGGCTCCGGCAGGGGCGACCAATTCGTAACAGTAAAGATAGTAACTCCAACTGGGCTCAACAGCGAGCAAAAGGAGCTGCTGCGGGAATTCGCTGAGGCTGGGGGCGAAGCCACGGACTCAAAAAAGAAGCGCAAGAGGAAATAATGTGAAAACAAGAGGCCGCTTAATAGCTGCTGCGTTGCTGCTCGTTATTGTGGTTGGCAGATGCAGTGTTTTAGAATGGGTCGATACTGTCGAGCTTAATGGCCAGGTTTTCGAAAATGGCGATGGGCGTCCAGACTATCTGCCTGATTCGCCGCGGGGGGATAACTTGGGCAGCGGTTCTGACTTTGCCTATTATGAGGCTGTCGCTGTTTCAAGAGGCGAATTTCGAGCGGTCTGGGTCACTACGGTCTTCAACCTGGACTTCCCCTCGAGACAGGGCATCTCTGCCGATGCGATGAAGTCTGAAATAGATGCAATTATAGCCCGGACTGTAGAGTTGGGGCTAAATGCTATTATATTCCAAGTCCGCCCAACGGGCGACGCATTCTATGAATCCGATATTTTCCCTTGGAGTTCCTGGCTTTCCGGCACTCAAGGCCAAGGCATACCCGGTTTTGACCCTTTGCAGTATTGGATTGAGGCGAGCCACGCCAATGGCCTTGAGCTTCATGCCTGGATTAACCCATACCGGATTATCCACACCACGACAAACAGCTCCGACCCAAACACCTTAGCCCCTACCAACCCTGTCCGGCTGCGACCCGAGCTTGCCGTCGGCTGGACTGACCCCTCATCCGGACGACGCGGCCTCTTCCTTGACCCCGGCTTGCCTGACGCAAGGCAGCTCATCATTGACGGAATTGAGAACCTGATTAGGCGATATGATGTCGACGGCATACATTTTGACGACTATTTCTATCCAGGCTCTGACTTTGACGATGCGGCGACCTTTGCCAGATATGGTGGCGAAATGAGCCTCGGCGACTGGCGCAGGGAAAATGTCAATACGCTAATCAGAGACATCCAGTCCATTGTCCGCGAGCTTAACGAAGAGCTGGGCAGAAATGTGCGCTGGGGCATATCCCCTACTGCGATTTGGAAAAATGCCTCAACCGACCCGCTCGGCGTGCCCACGACCCGGGGGCAAGAGTCATACCACGCGCTCTATGCGGACACGCGCCGCTGGGTCTTAGAGGGGTGGGTCGATTATATCAATCCCCAGATTTATTGGTACATAGGCTTTGCGATAGCGGACTTTGAGGCCGTATTAAACTGGTGGATTGACCTTTGCGGGGATTCTGATGTGGATTTGTACATTGGGCTTGCCCCATTTCGCGAATATCTGGACCATCAGCCGCCGCGGTGGCGCGGCGAAACTGTGCGCCAGTTGGAGATGATGGCACAGTCTGACGTCGTCAGGGGGAGCGTTTTTTTTCGGCATGAATTTCTTCTGGGTTCCGTCGGCGATGCTATCCGCGACTTTTATATCGCAAGGGATGCGCATCCGCCAGAGCGCCAGCCGGTCATGATTTTAGATACATTGGCCGTTGGCACGCCGGAACATAATATGACGATAACGGCGGAGCCTGCCGCTTCAACCGGAGTGAATATCACGGGGACCAGCGACCCAGCGGAGCGATTGTACTTAAATGGGGCAGAGGTTACAAACCGCACTATAGAGGGGTTCTTCTTTGTGTTTGCCCCCATTGAACCGGGCGTAAACATGCTTACGTTCACGCAGGAGGGGCAATCGGATGTGACAAGGACTGTTACCAGAAATCCCCCCGCACCGGCTCCTCCGCCCGGGCCTGCGCCGACAATAACCCAGGTGACGACTCCTACGTATGTAACAGTCACTTCCGATGCTGCATGGGTTTTCCCTAGAAACACCACGTCAGGTGGATCAGATTGGATGATGCCGCGCGGCTCACGAGATCGCGTCACGGCTGAAGCTACGAACGGTTTTCTCCGGCTATCAAGCGGAAAATGGATACAGCGGGGCTCGGTGTCTATTCGCACCGAAAGCGCATTTATAGAGGATGTGCTGGAAGGCGGTGTGTACCATGTGGGGATGAATTACGACATGATCGTCTGGCAGTCGGAGGTGTTTCCGGCAGCGCACGCAGGTTTTGACGGCCGGGTTCTGACCGTCAGGTTCGGCATGCACACAGAGCCCCCTCCCCTTGCGCTCCCTGATGATTTGTCTGAGACGATTTTTGCAAGCGTCAGCAGCGGCATGGACGGCGATACGCCATATCATGCATTTACCATAAGGGACGATGTGAGGTTTGAGGGCCAATATATTGATTTTACAGACGGCGAGTTCCGCTTGCACTTAAAAAAGCGCAAGTCCTTGGCGCAGGGCGACCAGCCGCTTGAAGGCATCGTTTTCGTGCTTGACGCCGGGCATGGCGGCGACGACTATGGAGCACTGGGACCGCTGGGGCGGGCCATGCCGGAGAAGGACATAGTTTTGGCAAACACGTTTAAGTTGTACGAGCGCTTGGTAAATCTCGGTGCAACGGTCTATTTGACCCGCAACGCCGATGCTACGGTACCGCTTCAGCAGCGGGTTGATTTAAGCCGCCAAGTGAGGCCCGACCTCTTTATCTCCCTGCATGTAAACAGCGTTTTGGAGACGCTGAACGCTACAAACATACGCGGGTTCACCGTTTGGTACCGCAACCCCGGCAGCGCTAATTTTTCACAGACAGTTTTGAATGTCATGTACTATATCAACCCCGGCACGAATCGGCATCGCAATATTAACCAGGCTAATTTCTTTGTCTGCCGTCCGCAATGGGCTCCATCGGTAATTCTGGAGTCCAGCTTCATAGTCAATATTGACGACTTCGTATGGCTGATAGACCCCGTCCAGCAAAAGGCAATGGCAGATGCGACGGTAGAGGCCATTTTGGAGTATTTCAGTTGAAAGCCGCCGAACGTCCCCTGACTTCACTTTGCCGGACATAGCGCTTCGATTGCGACCTCCCGAAAAAGGTGGCAGGCGGTGGTGCTTTGCTCGTGCCTCCACGCAAAAATGTTGTCAATTTTTGCGTCATCGCCGGGGATGGGGAAAGTTACTACATCGGGCAGCAAGTAGAATCTATATGAAGCCTTGGGCAAAATAGCAATGCCTATCCCGGCGTTGACAGACATTATTGCCGCCTCTGCCCGGTTGTAGTAGTTGATTATGTTGGGCGTGATGCCCCTATTTTTACAAATTTGCGCAATCCTCCCGGTTAGCCAAGCATCAGTCCGGGAGATGGAAACCAGAGGGTAGCTTTCTAAAGTTGACCAGTCATTTATGTCAATTGTGTCGGCAATTGCAGCGTTCACAAATAACTCTACTTGCCCGTGTCCTATATGCGTGTTAGCGTAACTGCTTGCACCAGAAAGCATTTCGGCATTCGAAAAATAGAAATCATATAAATTCCTACGAACTGAATTTACAAGCTCTGTCCCTTCCAATAGGTCTATATCAACCTGAATGGAAGGGTATTTTTTGTGTAAGGCCACCAAGCAGTCGCTCAGGCTATAAATCAGCGACGAAAGCGCTGCGATGCGAACATGCCCGGTCCTGCCCTGCGCCATATTTTGCAAGCGCATTTCAGCACTGCTGAGCGTTTCAAGCGCCCTGATTGCATAAGGCATGAATTCGAGCCCTTCCGCAGTTAATGTAATCCTCCTGCTCGTTCTGTTAAATAGCTTTACGCCAAGCGATGTTTCGAGGATTTTTATGCTATGCGTAACTGCCGGCTGAGATATAAAGAATTGCTCTGCAGTGCGAGAGAAATTCAAAGTATTCGCAGCAGAGACAAAAAGCCGAAGCTGCATTGTATCCATATTTGCCCCCTCCTTAACCAGGCCATGCTGACCCGGCTATGTCCATGCTATCACAATAATCGGATAATATCAATTATTCAATTAATATTATTTATTAATCAAACAAGCTCCCACCGTTTACTTTTGGAGCGCAGCTAACTATAATTGATGAAAAACTAGGGGGTGGCTGCTTTGAACATAAAAAACAAACCCGACATGGTCTTCATTGCAGGAGGTCTTGCCATTAATGACGGTGGCAAGCTAAAGCCTGCGCTTGATGCCGAAGTAAGGCTTTTCAAGGACAAGAAGTTAATATCCATGGCGGCGACCGATTATTCGGGCAAGTTCAAGTTCAGAAACATGCAAAAAAATAGCGGCAAATATGAGCTTGAATACGTTGTGGAAGGATATGAGCCACACAAATTTGAAGTTATCTTAGACAATGAAAACCTTAATCTGGGCACCGTCGGTTTCAAATGATATCGATTTTTCGTCAATATTGCACAAAAAAAATTTTTAAATATCTTTAAAGTTTCGACCCAAAGCTGCGATAATAGTAAGTATGCACGGATGCACATATCAATTCGGTGGCTTGCGAGTAAAGGATTCTCGTTTTCATCGTATAAATAAAAAGGGGTGCATTCTTTTGCGTATACTTAACGAAAATTTAGCAGCAGCAAACCATAGGCTCAGTAGTGCTAATAACTCAACCAATAACGATATAAACGTTGATGCAGGAAATGTCGAAGAGCTTCGTTTAGAAAATAATTACAACAGCATGGCAGACTTCGTGTTTTCCGGTGAACTCAGGTCCAATCGCCAAGGCCTCAGCGATGTCAGCAGGTATATTCAAGAAGGCATTTCGTATATTCAGTCAACTCAGAACACTCTGCAAGCAACCCAGAACGCCCTGCAGTCGATGCGCGAAACGGCTGTCCAGTCGTCACTTGGCACGCTCACAGAAGCCGAGCGGGAGATTTTGGAGCTTGACTATACTCAGAAGAAATTTGAAGTTGACAATCTAGGCAGGCTTAGTTTTTATGGCGTGGATTTCAGCAATCCCGAGCCTGTTGATTTCTCCATCCAGCAAGAAAGTGCTGAATTTGCAGCGGAGTTTCCTGTCGCAGTCATTGCCAGCGAGGACTTAGGCAGCGTCGCAACAGATGCTGCTGCTCGCGGCGCAATAGTTGCGATTGACAGCGCACTGGCAGAGGTTTCCGCTTCGCAGTCGCAGTTAAGCGATGCTCAAGATCGCCTTATGGGCATGGCAACTGCAGGTTCAGACCGCAGTTCGGAAAGCAGTCAAGCACAGGCAGAGGTGCGCAGGCTAAGAAACGAGGACGCCGTAAACTCCGCAAACGCTATCGCTCGAGCAATGCTGTCTGCACCATCGTCTTCGGTGTCTGCACAGGCGCATACCACACCGCAGATAGCTATGACACTCCTTTCGTAGAGCCATCTGATTGACATCTGACGTAAGAAAACCGAATTCCAAACTTGACGAACGTCATCGGAATGGAATTCGGTTTTTTATTTTAGAGTATTGCCAATTATTTTTTTAGTGTTATAATGGTTAAACTTGTTTATTGAATAGGAGCTTACTACTTTGGATTTGCGCAATATCGCTATTATTGCCCATGTCGACCATGGGAAAACCACGCTTGTTGATGAGATGCTGGCTCAGGCAGGGGCGTTTCGGGAGAACCAAAACGTAGCCGAGCGCATTATGGATTCCGGTGATCTTGAGCGCGAGCGCGGCATTACTATTTTGGCTAAGAATACGGCTATTCGCTATAAGGATACAAAGATAAATATTGTCGACACTCCTGGGCACGCCGATTTTTCCGGTGAGGTCGAGCGGATTTTGAAGATGGTTTCCGGCGTGCTGCTACTGGTCGATGCAGTTGAAGGGCCAATGCCACAGACCCGCTTTGTGCTCAGCCGGGCACTGGAGCTTGGACACAAGGTCATAGTGGTCATAAACAAAATTGACAAGCCCGAGGCTCGAATCTATGAAGTAATTGACGAGGTGCTTGAGCTTCTTATGGATTTGGATGCAACCGATGAGCAGCTTGACTCACCCACTATTTTCTGCTCCGGCCGTGCCGGCACCGCTGCGCTTGCACCTGAAGATGCGGGTAGCGACTTAATCCCGCTATTCGACATGATACTAAACCACATCCCCATACCCGACGTCACACTGGATGGCCCGGCTCAGCTATTAGTCAGCTCGATTGATTATAATGAGTATGTCGGGCGCATAGGCATAGGGCGAGTCGAGCGCGGCACGGTTCGCACAGGGCAGGATGTCATAGTTTGCAACCAGACAGATGACAGCGAGCCTTATAAGGCAAAAATTGTAAACCTCTATGAGATTGAAGACCTCCGCCGCGTTCCGGCGGAAAGTGCGGACGCAGGTGCGATTGTTTGCTTTTCCGGAATTGAAAATATCACTATAGGCGACACTGTCTGCGACCCGATTTGCGTTGAGGCCTTGCCTTTTGCCCATATTTCAGACCCAACGGTAGAGATGACTTTTTCCGTAAATGACTCCCCTTTCGCCGGACGCGAGGGAAAATTTGTCACGAGTCGAAATATTCGCGACCGTTTGTATACGGAGCTTTTACGCGATGTATCGCTCTGCGTTGCGGACACCGATTCAACGGAGAGTTGGAATGTTTCCGGGCGCGGGGAAATGCACCTGTCGATTTTGATGGAGACTATGCGGCGCGAGGGCTATGAGTTCCAGGTTTCTACGCCGCGGGTGCTCTACAGGGAGATAGATGGTGTGCGCCACGAGCCTCTTGAGTGCTTGATTTGCGATGTGCCCGAGACCGCTGTGGGGGCGGTGATGTCTAAGATGGGGCTGCGCAAAGGCGAACTCAGGCATATGTCCCCCATTGGCAATCGCATGCGTTTGGAGTTTGTCGTGCCTTCAAGGGGCTTGTTTGGTTATCGCAGCGAGTTCTTGACCGACACCCGCGGCGAGGGCATCATGTCCTCCGTGCTTGAGGGCTATGCGCCATATAAGGGTGATGTCGTGCGGCGCGCCAATGGGTCGATGGTCGCCTTTGAGTCTGGAGAGGCTGTGACTTATGGTCTTAGCAGCGCACAGGAACGCGGGATCTTGTTCATAGGCTCCGGAGTGCAGGTCTATGCTGGGCAGGTTGTAGGGCAGAATGCAAAGAGCGAGGATATGACGGTGAATGTTTGCAAGCGCAAGCAGCTGACAAATTTCCGCGCTGCGGGCAGCGACGATGCGTTGAGGCTGACTCCCCCAGTTATTATGAGCATGGAGCAAGCCCTTGAGTTTCTTGCAGATGACGAACTTTTGGAGATTACGCCGAAAAGCCTGCGCTTGCGCAAACGTGAACTAAACCACGAGATGCGGATGAAAAAGAGGAAGCAGCTGTAGTATTTGCTTGCGTATAGGGCTTTAATCGAGTATACTGCTTATTAATGATTATTTTAGAAGTACGAGGGCGTATTATGCACGAGGACTTGATAAAATGGTTTTTCAACGAAAATGGGTTAGATAGCGACGGCACTCCTCCGGCTGCGGCGATTGAGCATTTTCAAATAAAGCTTTTTTTGAATGACTCCCCCCTGCCGGACGTCTTGGATGATACTATTCGAAAAAAACTTCCAGGACGCAGCAGGGCTGTTATGGAAGAGAGCGCTGATATCGAGGCTGCAACGTCAGGTGCTCAAATCATTAAATTTATGCGCAGGGGCACGGACATGCTAAACCAGCAGAGTCTTCTGCACAGAGCATTGGAATTTGAGGACGAAATCGTTCCGGAGATACTGCGGATGCTTAAAACAAGTTTGAACGACCTCTTCGTCGAGATGTCGGCGAGGGTTTTTGCCATTTGCACCCAGGACATTTCGGAGGATTTGATAGGCATTTATGACGATGTCCGCAGCGCTAATGCCAAGTCCATGATTTTGCTTGCGTTGGGCTTTAAGGCTCCAGAGGGGGCCATCCCTTGGATTGTCAAAAAATACAGCGAGCTAAAGAGCGCTTACCCAAATAAGCCTTACTGTTATGGCGCATATTATGCGCTTTTTGAAATGGAATCGCGATTTTACAGCAAGAGCAGTAAATTCAGTGTACCGCATAGTGGTACATAGGAAGATACTTCATCAAATAAATTGGAGGATACTATTGTGAAAATTTTTGCCGCACTTCATGGCCAAACCGACATAGATGCCGAGGGACGCCTTCAAAGCGTAAGCGACAACCCTTTAAACGACATAGGCAGGGCGCAAGCTCTGGAGATTGCAAAGGCTGTTGCATCCAGCGGCATCGAAGTGATAATGTCATCTCCCGAGTCCCGGTCAACGGAAACAGCGGAGATTATAGCTGAGCATTTAGGCATTGATGATAGCAAAGTTGCAAAAGGCGTTAAGCTCAACGAGAGGGATTACGGCGACCTCGAAGGCAAATTGATTTCTGAGGTTGATATATTTGCGCTCAGCTGCTGGGAAATAAATGCTTCGCCGCCAAATGGCGAAGAAATCAGGGATACTGCCGTGAGGGTCATGACATATATGACCGACGTGGTTGAAATTTTTAAGGGTATGACCATTTTGCTCATAGTGCCTGGCAACGTCTTGAGAACGCTGTTTTGGTATTTCGAGGGGCTTCCCGACTATAATAAAGATCCTTTTTTCAAATATGACTTCGCAACGCTCTATGAGTTTGACACTGACAAAATGCCGCAGGAAACTATGGATTTCGATGCACTCATAAGCAAGCTAGATCCCGAAGGCAAAGCCGGCAAAATCCATAGGGACGCAGTTTTATCTCAATCGGAGATTGATAGTTTGATTAACGAGATGGGCATAACGTTGGATTAGCTGCGTACGCTTTGGAGGGCTTTATATGAAAAGGCTTATCATCAGATTAAGCGCACTGTTTGTTGTGGTTATTGCGGCGATAAGTGCGGTCGGAGCCTTTGCTTTTGACAATCGGGAGCCGGAATATACGGATACGCTATATATCGACTTTTTCATTGAGGACGACAAGGTGCCTTTGGCATTTTTTGCGCAATTGCCTTTTGAGGATGTGCAAGCATATGATTGGTTTTACAGGTCTGTCACATGGGCCTATAAGAATGAAATTATGAATGGCGTCAGCAGCACCAAGTTTGCCCCCAAATCCGATATGACGCGAGCTATGCTTGTAACCATACTTTGGCGCTATGCGGGAACGCCGGAGGCTGGCAGGTCAATGTTTTCCGATGTCACAACTGGTAAATGGTATAGTACCGCAGTTGCTTGGGCTGCTGAAAATGGGATTGTCCAAGGCTTTGATGCAGCTACTTTTGGTGCTCACTCTTTCGTGAACCGTGAGCAAATGTACACAATCCTTTACCGCTATATGAATTTTGCAGAGTTGACCATTGTGCTGGAGGACGAGATTCGCATACAACAGTTTGCGGATGAATACAAGGTTAGCGATTGGGCCCTTGATGCCATGTACTTCATGTATGACGCAGGAGTCATGTTTATGCTCAGCACTTTGGACATTTATGCCAGACCGAGGGAAAACGCAATTAGGGGGGAAATCGCCGCAGCTATGTATTTCTTTGATAGGTATGCCGTCCCGTTGTCAATTGCCTACGAGTAAGTAGGGGCTAGGAGGGAGGCACTTATGCGCATTTATCTGATGGTCGATTTTGGAAGCACTTATACTAAAGTGACGGCGGTTGATTTGGATGGAGAGAGACTTCTTGGCAGGAGCCAGTCTCCGACGACTATAGAGACGGACATCACGATTGGTTTAAATAGCGCATTGGACGAGCTGTACGCAAATTACAATCTTGTGCCTGGCGAAATCCACGGGAAGTACGCTTGCAGCAGCGCCGCAGGCGGGCTCAAGATGGCTGCGATAGGTCTTGTTCCCGATTTGACACTCAAGGCTGCACAGATGGCAGCGCTGGGTGCCGGCGCGAAGGTGGTTTGCTCGTATGGATATGAAATTGACGGTGACATCGCCTCAGAGATAGAGAAAAAGCAATGCGACATAGTGCTTCTGTGCGGCGGTACGGACGGAGGCAACAAAAATGTGATTTTGTACAATGCTGAGGTGCTCGCCAATTCAAACATCGCTTGCCCAATACTTTTATGCGGCAACCGTTCGGTTGCGCAGCGGGCATGCCTGCTTTTGGAGGCCGGAGGCAAGAAAGTATATAAATCAGCAAATGTGCTTCCGGCGATTGACCGTGTGGACGTCGGCCCGGCTCAGGAGCTTATAAGAAAAATCTTTATACGCCACATCATTCAGGCGAAGGGCCTAGACAATGCACAAACTCTTTTCAAAAAAGATATCATCCCAACTCCGATGGCTTCACTGAATGCCGCTTCCCTTTTGGCAGACGGAACTAGCCGCGAGCAAGGAATAGGCAGTCTCATGGTTGTTGAAGTTGGCGGAGCGACAACAAATATCCACTCAATTGAAGACAATTCCCCTGCCACGGCCCTCACAATAATAAGGGGACTTCCCGAGCCTAGAGTATCTAGAACTGTAGAGGGGGATATGGGCATCCGTTTTAACGCTCGCACAATTTTCGATTTTGAAGGCAAGGAACAGCTCACTGCTTCCGTATTCAAGCTAGACGAAACACTCCCCTCCGAACAGGTAGACCTAGATGCCTACACGGAGCTGCTTGGCGAAAATGCCTCTCATGTCCCAAAGAGCGATGCAGAGGCTTTGATGGACATAGCACTTGCAAAAGCCTCCGTGCACACCGCTGCTGTGCGGCATGCCGGGCATATAAAGTCCGAATATACCGCATCCGGCGAAGTCACCCTTCAATATGGGAAAAATCTTCTCAATGTCAAAAATGTGGTTGGCACCGGAGGCATTTTTAAATATGGCAAAAATCCTGGAGCAGTGCTCGAGTCAGCACTCTTCAGCAAGCGGGAGCCTTGGAGCTTGATGCCAAAGTCCCCCACGGCTTATGTTGACAGCGACTACCTTCTCTACGCAGTGGGGCTTTTGTCTCAGGAGTTCCCTGACGAAGCCCTTAGGATTGCAAAAAAATATCTAAAAAGAGTAGAGGTTGCCGGATGAGAAACACAATAAAAACAATAAATAAATTCGCAAACTTAATTTCTGCTTTTTTACTTGCTGGTTTAACGCTTCTGATTGTGGCTAATATTTTTCTAAGGAATGTGTTTTTCATATTCGTACCAGGGGTTTTTGAGCTAACGCAAATTTTCCTATCTATCATCGCCTTTTTTGCTGTTGCATATGCGCACGACAATAAGGCGCACTGCGTCGTCGAAGCGCTTTACAAAGTGCTTCCGAGAGCCGGAAAGTGGTTTTTTTCGCTTGTCAGCTCGCTCTTTTTCCTCGCCACAGCCTGTGTTGTGGGAGGATCTGTTTTCCACCTAGCTATTACGCAAATCAGCAACACGGACCATACCATGGCCCTTAGGATTCCGCTCTGGCCATTTTCCATGCTCGGGGCGCTGGGGATACTGCTGTTTTGTTTGTCGCTCATCGGAGACTTGGTTTATATTATCAAGGACAGGGAGGTGCTGACAAATGACCCCAGTTGAAATCGGGATACTCGGCATAATCGTTCTTGTCATTTTGTTGCTGCTGCGCGTTCCGGCTGGAATTTCCCTAATCATTGTAGCCGCCCTGGGAAACAGCCTGCTAACTGCCCCCGTCCTTGCACTAGAGCAGCTAGGGGCTGACGTAGTCCGCATAACTCAGACGCAAGCACTTGGCGCTATACCATTTTTTACCCTTATGGGGATCTTTTTGACAAAGGCGGGCGCGGGTTCTGCACTTTTTGAGCTTCTAAACAGCCTCTTGTGTCGGCGGAAAGGCGGCATGGCGATATCCGCTTTGGGTGCGTCATCGATTTTCTCAGCGGTTTGCGGCAGGGGAATTTCTGGTCCGACGCAAGAATTAGACGCAGGCAAGGATCGCTATGATGAAGGCTTTGCAGTCGCTGCAAGCACGGCAGGAGCCGCTATGGGGATGGTCGCCTCACCCGTCGTAGTACTTGTAATTTATGGCTTTTTGACAGGCGAATCGATTTCCCAAGTGATTCTGGCTGGCATCGTCCCCCTGATTTTGGCAGCTGCTCTTCTAGCGCTTTCCGTTCCGGTAATACTAGCGCTCAAGCCCAAGTTTGCTCCTGTGCCCAACAAGGGAAAGCCACCTTTCCCCAAGCAGGCGCTTAAGGTCGCATGGGTCGTGCCTGTTATTTTCCTAGTTGTTTTTGGCGGAATATTTATGGACTGGGTGACTGTGACTGAGGCTGGCGCACTCGGCGCTTTTGTCACTTTCGTGTTTGCATGTGCCGTAAAACGAATGTCCAAGAAGTTTTTTGTGGAGGCTGTTACTGAGTCAGTCAAGACGCTAGGCAATATTTTTGTTATGATTATAGGCGGCAGCCTTTTCTGGTCATTCCTCAGCAGGAGTTTGATTACCCTGACGCTGACTAATTTCACACAGACGCTTGATGCTGCGCCTATCCTTGTTGTCTTATTTTTCCTCATTGTCTACGTAATGCTGGGACTGATTATGAATAAACTTGCAACGCTTGTCATCATGACCCCGATTGCATACCCTGTAATTATCAGTTTGGGGTTCAGCGGTGTCTGGTTCGGCGCTATGACTGCGCTTATGCTTATGTCCGCCTACCTCGTGCGTCCAATCAGCAATTCCGATTGGCTCAGCTTCAATCATTCTATGCCCAACGTCCGCACTTCCAAGATTTTTACAGCGCAGCTGCCTTTTTTGGTTACTATGCTTATTGTGTGCGTACTTATGGCAATAGTTCCATTCCTTGCTACACTGCTGCCAAGAATGATGCTTGGCTGGTAGCAATAGAAACAAATCGCAAAGGAAATTTTTTAAGTTTTTATATGCACCAAGTATTGTCAAACAATTTTATTTGGGTTATAATGGCCGTTGACCATCGCTTAATTTATTCACTAATCAGGGGTTTGTCAACTAATGGGCAAGCATACAATTTTCGTAACGCTAACACTAACTTTTGTTTGGATAATTCTAATGGAGGGGTTCTCTTGGCAGAACGCCGCTATTGGTATGTTCATGAGCATGCTGAGCATGCATTTCGTCGGCAAGTTTTTTAATTTTGACGAAATAAGAAACGTGAGCTTTTTCAGGCTTGCGCTGTATCCATTTTGGCTAATTGCCCGCATTTATGCCGATGCTTTATTTTTGACAAAACTAATTCTGACCGACGCCAAGTGGGGGAAGACTACAACCAAGCTGAATCTCGACAATGAGTCCCTCAGGATTATTCTTGCCTTCTCCATTACGCTTACGCCCGGTTCGGTGTACCTGGAGCTTAAAGATAATGATATTGTGCTTTTAAGCATTGACGGCACGGACAAACTAGGCTATCCTGCTTCGAACAATGGATTGAGCAACATTTCAGCTATGCTTAGAAAAGCGCAAAAGTAAGGGGTGTCTTCCATGTATGTAATATTTGCGATTATGCTTGGACTGCTGGTTCCCTACTGCATCAGAGTCGCAGTTGGGCCCAGCGTTTGGGACAGGCTCTTGGGAGTAAATCTGATTTCTTCAAAAATAATAATAATAATCATACTTTATTCTTCTTTGAATGACTTGCCCTTTTTGTTGGACTTTGCTATCTTTTACGCCCTGTCGGGGTTCATAGGCACCATTTTTATTGCGTTGTTTTTCTCTGATCGGGATACAAAAAAAGGGTTGGGAGATAGGAAGTAATGAGTATTCTTGCTTATATAGTCATGGGGATTGGGGTGGCCTTCATGCTCCTAGGCGTTATTGGCATTTTCAAGCCCGGAAAGGACTTCTATTACCGTATCCTCGTAGCATGCAAAATTGACACCGTTGGCCTGCTCACACTAGGCATCGGGCTCGCAATTTATCATGGCATTAGCTTTTTTACGGGAAAGATGTTCCTGATTGTGATTATGATTTTAGTCCTTAATCCATTTGTCGCCCATATCGTGGCACGTTCTGCTTCCCGAAGCGGATACGACTCAATTGGCGATAGCACAGATGTTGATGAGAGCGCTGGAGAGAAGTAACGAGGTGGAGATATGGGAGGATTTTTAGCGGAACTTTTGTTATTGGTTTTTTTGGTTTTATGTGCGTTATATATCGTTTTTTCCAGAAAAATATACAGAGTCATAATATTTTTTGCTGTCTTTTCACTGATTACCTCTGTAATTTACCTTTTCCTAGGTGCACCTGACGTGGCAATGGCTGAGGCGGGCATTTCTGCGTTTACCACGATTTTCTTCATAGTGTGCCTCGAGAAATACTACAGCCGGGGCAAGGACGGCCGGAACGAAGCCACTGCTCCAGTGCCAAAGGTGCCTTTAAGGGTGCTCCTGCCGGCAATTTTGTTTGTCTCTGGACTTTTTGCCCTGTTTATCCTCTATGCGCCAACCGGATATCCTTATACCGGCTTGCGTGACCAATACCTAAGGATGTTCATGCGGGATGTCGGGGGAGAAAACGCCGTTACTGCAATATATTTAGGCTATAGAGTTTATGACACGCTTTTTGAAGCGCTATTGCTAGTAACTGCAGTCGTTGCCGTGCTTCACCTCTCTTGGTACAGCGAGGCGGCGGTTCCGGATGGGCGGCACAGCGAGCTAGAAGATTCCCGCATGGCCAAGTTTACCATGCGCATCGTTTGCCCCATGATTTTGCTTTTTGGCATGTACCTTGTCTTGAATGGGCATATCTCCGCCGGGGGTGGTTTCCTTGGGGGGCTCGCTTTTGCGCTTATTTTGATATGCCGCTTTTTTGTGGTGGGCATCTTCGACTTGCCTATCAAGAAGGCCTTGAAGCTGGAAGAAATTGTTTTTGTGTTTATTGTGATACTTCCAATATTTGCTATCTTCACAGGGGTCGTATACCATTTCTGGGGCAACTCCGTGCTATTTCAAACCATTTATCTGATAGCAATGAATGCGCTTGTTGGTCTTAAGGTTGCTTTCGGCTTTTTCGTCCTATTCTACCGCTATGTGGCAGTAGAGCGCTTACCGGAAGAAGACGACACTGAAGATGTAAAGGAGGCTGGCTAGGCTATGGATTTTCATGTTTTTGACATTTTCCCGATTTTGCTCTTTTTTGTTAGCATATTTGGCATCATAATCAGCACCAATGTTGTTAAGACAATTGTTCTGATTGTCCTAATGCAGTCGGCAGTGATTCTGTTCTGGTTGGGAGTTGGGTCAAGGTTTGGGGTTCATCCTCCGATTTTTGAATATTTCGCTTATGTTGCAGACCCGGATGCCATTGCCGACCCGCTTCCACAAGCGCTTATGCTGACGGCAATTATCATAGGCATCGCCGTAACTGCCATAAGCATTACCATGCTAAACTCCTTGTTCCGCAAATACCGGACAGTGCAATGGCTTGCTATGCACGATGCGGCGCTCGTTGACGAGCAGAAAAACATCAAATAAAAGACACGAGAGGTTGCTATGTTATCGTTATCTCAGCTGCTTTCTTCACTGTTGCCCTTTCTTGTGATTGTGCCGGTGCTCATCGCCGTTTTTCTATACGTATTCGCATCTATGCGATATACAAGGGCTATTGCCGTTATTGTGCAAGCGATTTTCCTGATTCCCACTTTTCTGCTTCTTTTTGTCGTGCGTGAAGCTGAGATTGTGGTGAGCGTCGGGAACTACCCTGGTTTTCTGGGTATCATTTTGCGTGCGGACAGCCTTGCTGCAACATTTGTTTTTCTGACAGTTATTATTTTTCTTGCAGTGAGCATCCTCACAATTCGAATGCCGCCCGACCCTACGACACGATTGTTCCTGTTTCTTCTTTTCTTGTTGGAGGCAGTTATTATCGGCCTCTTCCTGACGCGCGACTTCTTTAACGTTTTTGTGCTGGTGGAAGTTAGCACTGTGGTCGTCACCATTATGCTCATGTATGACAGAGCGCGCCGCAACTTGTATTCCGGAATGACCTTCATATTGGTCAATATCGTTATAATGCAGTTTTACCTCTTTGGGTTGGGGTATATCTATATGCTGACCGGTGTCTTGGATATGGCGGCAGCCGCCGTTGCAATTGCCGCACTAGACGAGACTGCCGTTGCACTGCCGTATGCCCTCATTATGACGAGTATAGCTTCCAAATGCTCGCTTTTGCCAATGCTTACGTGGCTACCCAAGGTTAATTCCCTATCAGGCGCCCGCTCCACTGTTTCCGCTATAATGTCCGGCCTGCACATCAAAAGCGGCATTTATCTCTTCATACGCTTTCAAGACATCTTCGGTGGCATGGCTACTGACCTTTTCCTGATTTTGGGCATCTTCACAGCAGTTTCAGGGATTCTATTGGCTCTTGCACAAACGGACATGCGGCTTATCCTCGCTTACAGCACCATTGCCCAGGTAGGGCTTATCGTTGCAGGGCTCAGCCTTGGCACAGGCTACTCTCGTATAGGTTCGCAGTTTCACATTGTTAACCACGCATTATTTAAGGTTGCCCTGTTTTTGTGCTCCGGAAGGATTTTCTTCGCTTACCAGACATACGATGTGCGCAAAATACGGGGCTTGCTACGGACGTATCCGGCAATGGCGTGGGCAACCATTCTTGCCATCTTGGGCATCATCGGCGCGCCCTTGTTTAACGGTAGCATGTCCAAATATTTGATGCTGGCAGGTACGTCGGGGGTTTTGGAGTGGATATTCATTCTAATTAACCTAGGTACTATCCTAGTCTTTGTAAGATTCTCTGCCATGCTCTTTGGCTCGCCCATAAAGGCTTTGCCAAAAACTGCGACGGATTATTATGGCCTCAGCGTGATTTTTGTGCTGGGGATAGCCTGCTTGGCTCTGGGGGTGCTTGGCGTGCCTGCAGTTGGCCTGTTGTTTAACGAGAGTGTCAGCTTCGACATATGGGGATACTTAGAAAAAACAGCCATTTTCGCTGTTAGCCTGGCTCTTGGGATAATCCTATACAAAACCGTGCTGTCGAAGAGGGACATCCTGAGCTCCTTAAATGGCCTTCGCCTGAGCTTCCAAAAGCTAATTGTGTCCGTCTGTATCGTCTTTGCCGCCATCCTGATTTATGTCGGGACTGTATATGGGTAACAAAGGAAATTTTTTCTGTGTGTGAAAAAGTGGGCGGCCGGTGCCGCCCACTTTCATATGCTACAAAATCGACCATATCAGCTCTTATGCTTATTATGGCGCATCATCAAGCCTGAACTTGGCCTTAGATGCCTTGAGAGCTTTCCAGACGTACAGCCCCAGGGAGACTCCGATGACGCCGTAGACCATGAATGTGCGCATGTACTCACCCGCATTGCCGTCGTCGAACAGGAACATGCCGACAGCGGGGGACACGATGAACATGGCGTGGAACAAAACCAACCCCAGCATGGCGTTTTTCACGCTCGCTTTTGCGGCAGTTGCGCCACCGACAAGTATCGCCGCCACGGAGAAGAATCCTATATTCCTATACACCGTGTAAGTGCTGACATGTCCCATATCCTGAAGGAATATTATCATGCCCCATGCCGCAAGCACCGTGGATATGATGGTCGCAATGATTCTTGTGCGGTCTACATTGATGCCCGACACATTTGCAATTTGCTGGCTCTGTCCGACGCTGCGGCAGTCCTGGCCTAGCTTTGTCTTGGAAAAGTAGACTATGAACAGTCCAATTGCCGCAATCACCATGCCCGTAACTACGGGGAAACGGTCGATCCTGCTGATTTCAACTGCGAAGTTTGAAATGCCGGGCAGATGGTCAAGCCTGTTAATATCGGGCGTATTGGCAAGGACATTGTACCAGTAGTAAATCACGCCTGAACTGTAAATGGCAAATAACAAAACTGCGCCGCAAATAGCGCTTTTCACGCAAAACTGCCATAACGGCTCCCTCATGCCGGAGGCGGGATTTTTTTTCATGTAAACGCGACGGATAACTAGGAATGCGAATGCCGCAATAGCGACTGCCAGAAGCGCATAGACGAACTCAATACGCCAGAGGTTGTTCAAAGCCCGCGCCATCCCTGGCAGTTCATCGCCGAATCCCCTTCCGGTCATTTCCCCGGCAGGCAGGCCCATCTCAAACGAGCTCCGTATACCCATCGGCCGCACTCCCTCGGCTACGGGATTTATCATCCTGTGCCCCCATCTCACCGGTATGATGCCGCCGACCACAAACAGGAGGAACAGCTGGTACACGCCGTCGGCGAAAAAGGCCACAATAAGGCTGGCGACCATTTCCTGGCCCCTTGTTTTGTTATAGAGCTTTCCTGTGAGGAAACCGAAGAGAATTGCTATGGGCGTCGCAATAGCGAAGCAGAGCAGAAGCCCTCCGATGCCGGGAAACAATGTATAGTGGTAGCGGACGAAGACTATCGCCAGCATTCCGGCAAGCGCACCGACTACTATACCGAAGTTAAGCCCAAGCCCTGCCATTACAGGGACTATGAGCGCAAGCACCAAGACTCCATTCCGGAAAAACCTGGTAACTATATCGTTTGTGAAGGAGCTGGGAGTGAAGGTATCAGAAACGATGAACCCAAAAACCACAAAACCCAGAAAAACAATCATTACAATTTTATCGAGCAGAAAAGCACGGAGCTTCCCGCCGACGCTAATGCTATCGTTGTTTATCATCTTCTAATTTCCTCCCTTGCTCATCCGTGACAGTGCGTAAAGAATAATCCCATTTTGTATAATCATCCTGAGCGCATTGACAAATCCTGCCCCCTCAAGCACCCTGGTGAAAACAGGAAGGGCTGTCGCCATAAGTCCCTGGAACAGAAATGTCCCCACAATTACATTTGCAACTTTGGCCCTCTGCCCGGATGCCCCGCCGACTAGTATGCAGGCGATGGCGGGAAATGCCATGAACATAGGAAAGTCGTAAAGCTGGACAAAGCCGAATCCCTGTGCGTAGACTATGACCCCAAGCGCAGCTATTGCAGTTGACATCATATTTGCGATGACCCTGCTTCTGTCTACATTTATGCCTGATGCTTTGGCAAACATGGGATTTCGCCCGACGGCGGACATGGCGATTCCCGTTTTTGTGCGGAAAAATAGCCACATAAGAAAACAGCCCGCAAAAACTACAAGCAGTTCCCCGGTGCGGATTTCAAGGCCAAAAATCTCAATTTCCAAAAATCTCGCCAATATAAAATTTGCGTCAAATTGATCCAGCGGAATTTGATGGCGCAGGCCGCCTCCAAGGAAGAATATCATATGGGGATGCCCGATTGGTATCGCAAGCCAAAGAAGTCCGAATACGGCAGTAATTGCAAACCCCGTGTAGGGTGCTATTGCCATTTCAGAGCCTTTGACAGCATTCATCAGCCTCCCATAAAGGTATCCGGCCAAACTGCCAAATACAATAGCCAGCAGTGCCGCAAGCAGTATAAACGCCATTCCCTTTATATCGAGCGACAATACAAGCACCATCGCCAAGAGCCCGCTGACAATCCCTATCGGCAACGCAAAGTTAGGTCCCGTGCCGGCTTGAATAGAGGGCACGTTTGCAAGCGCCAAAACCGCCCACACCCCAAAGAGGTGCAGGCTCGCAGAAAGCAGGGTAGAGATGTTAAACCCATTGACAATTCCAAGAATCAAAACCGCCAGATACAACCCTCCGACCGCCCTAGTGGAAAATGGGATTTTTCTAAAGCTATTTAATAAACTAAAATTTTCTTTAGTGAGCTCTGTCATAATTAAGATGCCACCTCTCCCTCAAAGTCCTTAACGCCGGACATCAACAACCCGAACTGCGCCGGCGGGGCGTCGGGCGGCAGTATCCCTGCCACTTCTCCTTCGCAAACAATGGCTATCCTATCGCAGATGCTGCAAAGTTCCGCTAGTTCCGAAGACGTCATAACTACGGTCATGCCTTGCTCCCTGCTGAGCTGCAGCAGGAGGTCTAGTATCAGCTTCTTTGCGCCGATGTCAATGCCCCTTGTCGGCTCTGAGACGAAAAGGACTGTTGGCTTCTGCGTCAGCGCCCTGGCGACACATACCTTCTGCTGGTTGCCGCCGCTTAGCCTGCCGGTATGCTGCTTTTCAGAAGTACAGCGGATGTCCAATTCTTTTATCATCTTACGCGCATGCTCGCGTATAGCATTTTTATCCGACAGCCTGAGGGAGGTGAGAAATTCGGAATGTATGCTCATTGCTGTGAACATAATGTTGTCGTCTATGGGTTCTTCTATCAAAAGGCCGATCCCTTTCCTGTCCTCGCTGACAAATGCCACTCCGGCGCTTAGCATTTTTCTTGTTTTGCCCAGTGCCATCTGTTTCCCATCGAGGAAAACATCCCCTCTGGATTCGTATATTCCCATGATGCCATTTGCGATGCCAAGCTTGCCTTGACCCGCAAGCCCGCCTATGCCAAATATCTCACCTTTGCGGACTTCAAGGTTAACCCCCTTTACCCGCTCATTTGGCATGGCTACATGCAAATCCTTGATGGAAAGCATGATTTCATCATCGAGCTTCCGAGCCTCGTCGGACGCCCTTTCTATGCTGACCTTCCTGCCAACCATGTACTCTGCAATTTCCAAGGCATTGGTGTCCTTTACATCCTTGGTTACAACCAACTCCCCATCGCGCAAAATTGTCACCCTGTCTGCAACGGCAGTTATTTCATTCAGACGGTGGCTTATAAACACGATGGATATCCCGCCTGCCGCTATAATTCGCATAGCGCTTAGCAAACTATCCGCCTCTGATTCGGTGAGAACCGCAGTGGGCTCGTCGAGCACCAGCAATTTCAGCCCCGTCTTGTCTATTTCGCGGGCAATTTCAACAAATTGCATATATCCAATCGGTAGGCCTGCGACAAAAGTGAACTCTTCAATGTTCATCTCAAGCCTGTCAAGCGCCGCCCGGGCATCCTTGTTCATCTGTTTAAAATCCAGTGTCTTCATCCGCTTGCCAAACAAGCGCGAAGATATGGAGTTTAGCATATTCTTTTTTTCTATTTCCCTATTTAGTTTTATGTTCTCGGCAATAGTAAACCCGGGAATCAGCATAAACTCCTGATGCACCATGCCGATACCCAGTGCCATTGCGTCAAAGGGGGATTTGATCTCGACTTTTTCGCCCTCAAGCTCAACTGCGCCTTCATATCCGCCTGTCGAATGTATGACGGGCATTCCAAAAAGAATATTCATGAGTGTGGATTTTCCTGCGCCATTTTCCCCGAGCAACGCATGTATTTCACCGGGCCTGATGTCAAAGCTTACGTCTTTGAGCACCTGATTGTCCGCATAGGATTTTGACACACTCTTGAATTCCAGTAAGTTCTGGCTCATATTCAACTCCATTTTGTAATACTTGTAATATATGTGTCAAGAGGCGAAAATGCCCCTTGGTACAATTGCCGCGAAATGGCAGTATCCACCCGTTTCGCGGCAATCGCCTGTTTTTGTTTTTGCGTATCAGCCTTTAGCGCAGAGCCGCAGCTGATTATTAGTACACGAGGTAAGGCATCAGGATAACGTACATGGTCGAGAATGTGTCCGGACCAATCTGCAGTTGTGTCAGGATTGGGTACAAACGCTCGCCCAGCACCTCTTCTGCATAGTCGCCAAACAGCCCGAGAAGGACTGCTTCATCGACATAGCCAAGCTCTTGCGAGACACGGCCATTGAGCCACTCAACGGCATAGTAGAAGCCAACGGTCGTATAGGCCATGCTACCCGGAAGCGCCCAGTTGGAAAGCCTGCCCGTCATGCCAACTTCTGCAATTGCCTGCCTTGTTGCTTCAACAATCTCACCGATGGTAAACTGCTGAACGGCTTCCTCTTGCGTAGCCGCCAAGCCGAGGGCTTGCGGGAAGGCATGGAAAGGCGAGGGGCAACAGGGCTGGACATACATTGCGCCATAAGCAAGGACTTGCTGCAGGAGCGGGATTTGCTGGCCACAGTTTGTCGAAAAGAACACCGTGTTGACGCCCAGCTCTTCAACCTGCCTGCCAACGTCTTGTGAGATGAACAGCTGGCTTGCAGCCATACCGCCCTCTTCCATCGGGTCGGGGGAAGGAAGGTCATAGAAGCGGATGCCGGCCTCCGCCGCCGCTGCCGCCATGTTGTCGCGGCGCGTAGCGAGCTGAGCAACCGCCATATGCCTCGGGAACGAGTAGTGCGCAATTGCTTCCGCACCCATTGCAACTGCCTGCTGGACAAACAGTGCGCCGATGTCAGGGTTGTTGACATCCAGCGACAAATCGACTCTGGCGTAGACATCGCGGGGGTCTTCCGCCGCCGATGCAACCACTATGAAGATGTCGTCGCCGCGGATTTCACGCACTGCGTCAATCGCCGCATTGGTGTTGACAACCGCTTGGTTTATAACGATTGCGCCAACGTCGAGATTAGACGCAATCTCCGTGAGTATGGTAACCATCATTTCGGGTTCCGTTGCGAAATACACTGGCCAAACCCTGTGGATAATCCTGTCCGGACCATACCTGTTCAGCAGGGCTTCCGCACTGCGGAATTCCTCTTCGTTTTGGTCAACCGTGTTTGTTACGATTGCAATTATGCCGGGGAAGGGTTCGTCGACAACCGGTTCGGCAGGCTCTGCTGCATCATCGGGCTCGTCCGCTGGGTCGTCTGCTGTGTCTGCCGGCTCGGTTGCAGGGGGCTCGGTTGCAGGGGGTTGGCCGCCTGCTGCCGGGGGGTCAGCCGCCGGGGTATCATTGCCGCATGCCGCTACCAAAGGCAGCATCAGGCAGAGGGCAAGGATGCACAAAACAATCTTTTTCTTCATTTTTTCTCTCCACTCCATTTCTCTATAATCTTAGCGCATTAAAGCGCTGGTGCAATTGCACTTATCGCATTTTACATAGTTCTCACAATTAAATCAAGATATAATTTGGCCGTCTGTGTATTATTATGAGAATTTACAAAATTTGTTTATTTTTGCAATATGCGATAGTGTATTTTTATGAATATGCGCACAGTCAAAGCGCCCCTCCCTTTTCAATCGGGAGAGGCGCTTCTTGGTTAAACTTCACCTAGGTAGCTGATGCCGATCGGTTTGCAGATGTGCGACTAGCACCGCACTTTGCGCCGCATTACTTACTGTAATTTATGCGGGACTGTTTGTACATCTCCTCACGAAAAGCCGGGGTCAGTTTACTTGCGCTGTAGAAATTGAAAAACGACGGCTTTTTGGGGTTGCAGAATTTGTCTGCATATTCCCTTGCGGCTGCGCGCTGCTGCTCTTCCGTGGCGTCTTCGGCAATAGGTGCGGGATCGACTCCGATTAGCAGTTTGTCGCCGTAAAGCTCGTAAATCTTGTGGGTGTCATTCATTAGTTGCGGCCCCCATGCGTCCCATCCTGCCGCTATGATATTAGGAACTTGCTTGAGAAGCTGTCCGCAACTGTGCAAAATGCACATTTTCCCTTTGGAATGCAGAAAATCCGTGACGCGCTTCATATACGGGACAATCATTTCCTCGCAGAGCGCAGGAGAGAAGAACGTCTCCTTCTGCGAGCCCCAGTCGTCATGTATGAAGAATGCGTGGACATCGGGAAAATGCGTGACATACTTTTCGAAAATCCTGACGTACAAGTCTGAAAGCTTGTCAAACAGCGCTTTTACAGCATCCTGCTGGTCTTCATCGTACAATGCCATAATTGCGCCTTCGAAATCCATAAACGAGATGAGGCGCTCGTACCAGCCAGTCTGGAACCATGCCACATTGTAGTTTTCGGGCTTGAGATAAGTGCCGTTGTTGAGCTTTGCGCTGCCTTCCCAATCCCATGAATCAATATCTGGCCAGACAACCTTGTCATACCACTCATTGGCATCCTCGATAAACGGCTTGCCCGGACGCACCATCGAGCCCGTTGCAACGGGGATGTACTCCCAATCTATGCCGAACATGTCAAGGCCGCCGCCTTGCGTCACAGCGTCAAACGGCTCGCCGGCTTCAAAAATGAGCGCACGAGCGACATTATCCGGAATAATCCTGGGCGTGAATAGCTTGTTGTCCATGCTGTCCAATACCTGCCACACGGGCTTGCGGTCATAAAGAGCCTTGACACCGTCGTACATGCTCACTGGATAGTTAAACGTCTTGACGCCGGGCATAAATTGTGACTCCGGCCCATCGAGTTCTTTCGGGTCGAACTTTGGAATTGCCATAAATGTAAATACCTCCCATAATCAAATATCATGCTAAAAGCAATCTTAAAGTAATCTTATGGTAACATGACCTGAGTGTTTTTGCAACTACCACCCATCTCTCTGTTAAAATTAATTTCAAAAACCCTTGATTTTTTCCCGACTCAATGGCATAATATAAACCTAGCGGTGAGGAGATTAGTTTTAGAGAAAATGCGGCAAGTCTGAGTGTTTCGGATGTGCCCATCTCTAGGGTGACATCTCATGAAGCGCTATTTTTTTCGCAACCAAGCAAACCAAGCTAAGCTAATGATTAGGGCTTTTTAGGCTTTTGTCAACGGCTTGGCTTTTCTGTTTTTTTTGATGTACACACTCAACAAGACGACATTTACGGAGGTTACAGAAATGAAAACGCAAAGAAAGTATGGAAAACTCCTAGGAGTTCTGTTTGCAGCGGCATTGTTGATTTTGTGCTCGTTTTCTAAAATTTCGGCACAAGAGACAATCAGTGAGGGTGAAATCATGTTCACGTTAACACCAAATACCACAGCAACGGCATATGCCTTCACAGATGTAGCTGTTGGCGCAACCGCTGTAGGCTATTCCGCTGTTAACATGAGCTTCCCTTCCGAGATTCAGATGAACTATAATGGTGCGGTGCTGTCGTCATCGAACATTCCGGCGAATTGGACGGTTACAACATCCGGCACAGAAGGCACGACAAACGTGAGCATCATGATTGCCGAACCCGCCGTATATGGCCTGAGTGCGAGCATAGAAAACTTCTTTAGTTCCAGCACTCTCTCACTGAAGACCATTGGGGTTTATCCTCTGGCCGGCTCCGTAGTGACGATTATGATTTCTGAGCAGAGCATCGTGCAGTTCACAGATGCAAGCGGAGCAGTGCACATCTATGAGTTCGTTGAATTTGCAAAGCAAAACGATAAAAGTGCGCTGACATGGCTGCAAGCATACAATGCGGCGCGCGCACGAAGCTTCTTCGGGCAGCGGGGATACCTTGCTACGCTGACGACCATAGAGGAACAAATGTTTGTGTATAACACCATTGCCCAAAAACCGGGCTGGCTGGGCGGCACCACACTGAGGCATAACTCCCCCGGAAACCCAATGATAGACGGCCAAGCAGATATATCCACAAACATAGGCGACTATACCTACAGCAGAAACGTCGCTAATGTATGGTATTGGGCGGATGGGCCTGAGGCCGGAATGGTCTTTTACAATAGACCGACGCAAGATGATGCAAACGGCCCGGTGCCCGGGGTCTTTAATTTCTTTTCCAACAGGTGGACATACAACACATACCCGCAGTATCAAAATAAAATACAAAATGGCAAAGAGCCGAACGGCGACGGCGGCGAGTACTGCCTGCAATTTGCATGGTCTAACAAAGCATCTTGGAACGACTTGTCAAACAATAACATATCGGCAGTCCAAGGCTACTACGTGGAATACGACTTCCCCCATGGAATTTCATCATCTTCCGGCATCGCCACTGCTGAAATTCCGGTTCCATTCACCGTTTTATTCAATGTTGGCAACACGTTTTACTTCGAAACCATTGCCAACCAAACGGTATGGGGAGGCGGCACCGCTGCACAGCCATCCACATTTGAAGTAGGTTTTTTGTACAGAAACTACGGCAATATGCTGTTTCTTGGATGGTTTGAAAATCTGTCGGACGCTATACCGTTTGATTTTTCTACCCCCCTCACGGCCCTCAACACGCACAGCAACATAAAGGTATTGTCTGGCAAATGGGAACAGTGCTACACCGTGACCTTTGCAGGCACGAACGGGCACGACGTCCCTGCGCAATCAGTGGTTGCGGGGGGCACAGCTATCGAACCGGACACTTCGTCGTGGTCTACTGCGGTATTCTCGTTTTATGGCTGGAGCCTGAGCAGCACAGATGACTATTCAAGCTTTACAGAATTTAGTTTTGATTTTCCCATAAACGCCGACATCGTCATATACGGCGTGTGGGATCCGATTATTTACTCGCTAATCTTCAACCCGAACGGCGGCAGCTGGGATGGTGATGTTACGCCTCGCTTGCATGAATACTGCCCCGGAGCAGATAATCCTCCGTGGGATGATTACGACCCTTCACACATTCCGGAGGCGCCCTCGCGGCTCGGCTATGGATTTGACGGCTGGATGGATGGGGGTGGCATGCCTCCCGCCGCAACGACCAACGCTATTACTGCAAACAGCACATATTATGCGCAATGGCAAAAGGACACCGAAAGTGAGGGAGAGCCTCCAATCCCGCCCCCTGCTCCGACGCTGCCTGAACCACCCTCACCTAAACCGCCCCCGACTGCCCCTCTCCCGCCTGAGCTTCCTCCGGTTGAACCTGTTCCGCCAGAGCCTCCTCCGGTTGAATTCACTCCGCCGGAACTTCCTCCGTCAGAAGTCGTTCCGGCAGCTCCCCCTTGGTCCGACCCTATCCTATCAGATCCCATTCCGGACGAGCCCACTCCAGCAGAGCCTTCTCCGGCCGAACCCGCCCCAGCAGAGCCACCTACAACAGTTCCCTCGGCTGACGCTCCACTTGCAGCCCCCCATGAAAGCGGCCCTGCTGCGCCGCCTGAATCCGCCAATGACGAGGGTGGCTCTGAGAACTCGGAACCCAATCCGCATCCGGATTCACCAAAAACCGGCACCCGCGAGCTTCCGGCTATCCTGCTCTTAATTGTCGGACTTTGCTGCACCTGCGCAGGATTGCACTTCTATCGGCAGAAAAGTGTTTAGCCTAGCGGAAGTCTATATAAGCACATGAAACGGCCTGATGCACCGCAGCCTGCGCAGCCCCTCACAGGCTATGTTCTGTCCTTTCGATTATTTCGTCCTGCAGCGCTCGACTCAGATTGCCGAAATAGTCGCTATAGCCAGCTACCCGCACTATAAGGTTGCGGTGCTCAGTCGGATTCTTCTGTGCTTCTAAGAGCGTCTTTCTATCCAGTACGTTAAACTGAATATGATGCCCGTCCATGTCAAAATACGCATTTATCAGGCTGGCCATATTGTCCAGCCCCGCCTCCCCTGCCAGCACATCTGTTGCGAATTTCTGGTTTAGGAGCGTGCCTCCTGTGCTCAGATGATCCATTTTTGCCGCAGAATTGAGTGCCGCAGTCGGCCCATTCATGTCTGCACCCTGTGTTGGCGAAATTCCTTCGGACACAGGCTTTTTTGCGAGCCTGCCATTTGGCGTAGCACCTGTCACCTCGCCGAAGTAGATATGGCACGTCGTGGGCAGCATATTGACTCGGAATTCCCCACCCCTCGTATTCGGCCTTCCCGTCACGGTTTTCCTGTAGGCTTCAAACACCGCCTGCATTATTTCATCGGCATAATCATCGTCATTGCCATACTTGGGCGCCTTGTTTTTCACCACTCCCAGCACTTCGTCATATCCTTCAAAATTGGCTGCAAGAGCCTCTTTTAGCTGCTCCGGCGGAAGCAGCCTATTGTCGAACACTGCGTATTTTATTGCCGAGAGCGAATCTGTGACCGTCCCTATGCCTACACCCTGCAAGTAGCTGGTGTTGTACCTTGCCCCACCCGCATTATAGTCCTTACCTCTTGCTATGCAGTCGTTTGTGACGATTGACAGGAAAGGCACGGGCAGGTATCTCGCATAAAACTGTTCAATAGCATTGGAGCCAGCGACCTTTATGTCCGCAAAATACTCGATTTGCTTTGTGAACGCTTCAAAAAGCTGCTCATATGACTCAAAATCCTCAAGCTGCCCCATCTTTGGGCCGAGTTGTCGGTTTTGACGTGGGTCAAATCCGTTATTTAACGTGATTTCAAGGATTTTTGGCAGATTGAAGTAGCCTGTTAGAATGTACGCCTCATTGCCGAAGGCTCCTGTCTCCACACAGCCGCTTGCGCCGCCCTGCCTTGCGTCGGCAATGCTTTTGCCTGCGTTTAGCAGCTCTTGCACTATGGCGTCTGTGTTATAAAACGCCGGTTGTCCCCAGCCCTTGCGGGATATCTCGCATGAGCGCCTCAGAAACGACCTTGGCGACTTTCTGCTGATTTGCACATTGGAGCTGGGCTGCAAAAGCCGCATCTCGTCCATGCAATCCAAGATTAGGTAGCTGACATCGTTGACGCCGTCGCTGCCGTCCTCCGCAATTCCGCCTGTGTTTATGTTGGCAAAGTCTGTGTACGTGCCGCTCTCTTTGAGTGTCACGCCAACCTTGGGCGGGGCCGGTTGGTTATTGAATTTCACCCAGAGGCATTGGAGGAGCTCCAGCGCACTCTCTCTGTCGAGGATTCCGTCTGCGCAGTCTTTTTTGTAAAATGGGAACAGGTGCTGGTCAAGCCTCCCCGGGCTATATGCGTCCCATGGGTTTAATTCATTCGTGACCCCAATATGAACAAACCAGTACATTTGAATCGCCTGCCAATACGTTTGAGGCTTTCCGGCGGGCACGGTATCGCAGTTTTCAGCGATTTGCAGCAACTCTTCGCAGCGCTTCTCATCGCTTTCCGCTTCGGCGAGTTCCCTCGCATACGCCGCATAGCGCCTGCCAAGCGTGATGATTGCGTCGCAGCATATGCTCATAGCTGTCAACTGTTCGCATTTTTGCACCGCTTCGGGGTCGCAGAGGTAATCCAGCTCCGCAAGAGCCGCCTCTATGTCGAGTTTGTGTTCCAGGAAGCCCTTACTATAGATGCTGCGCGAGCCGACCGTGTGCCCCGGCCCCCGCTGCTCCATGAATTCGGTGAATATTCCGGCTGCATAGCACTGCTTCCACTCCGGAGTCATCGCCGCAAGCAGGCGCTCCCTCAAAGCGCGCTCTTTCCAATAGGGTATTATGCTTTGCTCCTGTATTTTGATGTCTTCCGGTTTTACGCGAAAATAGATCAGTTCGCGCTCGTTCATTATGCGCATGTCCTCAATGGTGTGGCAGCAAATTTCAGGGAAGCTCGGCGCAGATTGCGGCCCGGTGCCTTTTTCCCCAACTATAAGCTCGCCCTGCCCTATCCACAGAGTTTTATTTTCCATTATCTTCTTAAATGCAAGTGCGCGAAGCTCAGGGACAGACACTCTCCCCTCATTTTCCTCATATGCTTTCGTCACAAGCTGAGCGCGCTCAATGCAAAGCTTGGGTTCAGTATTCACGCTTTCCTCCCGCAATCTGCGAACCCGCCCATTCATACCTCGTTTTTCCACACCACTGACCTCCGCAATTGAAATGTTTTGCATACAATATACATCGATTATGGACGAAAATCAAGCGGAGAGGAGAGGCAAAATTGACGAAAGATTGTCACCTTGATCTTTTTTGTTGTCACCCTTTGGAGCGCAAGGGCGGAACGCTGATTGTCACCCTTATTTTTTGCATCGTCACCCTTTGTTTGCGAAAAATGGTATACTCGTATACTTTTTTAGAAAAATTGCACTAAAACCACCAACTATGAGAAAAAATCCTTGCAAAAGGCAAAACTGCGTGGTATCATCCCCTTTAATACTTTTAAGTGAGTGTGCGCAAAAACTATCAAAATCTGAAAAAGGAGAACAAGAAATGAGTAAGGAGCAACAAACACCATTTTCTGTATGGACTGACATGAACAAGCAAATGTTGGAAGCCTGGAGCGCTTGGGCTTCGAAAGCAATGCCTGTACTGCCCGGAACAGGCGAAACAACGGAGGCCAACCCATTCCAAGCGTATTACGATTTCTTCAATAAGAGCTTTTCCCAAAATCCGTTGCTCTCAAGCATGCCGGCAACTGGTAGGGATTTCACGGAGCAAATGTACAAATCATGGTTTGACGGAATGAAGAACATGTCGACGTTTATCCCAAATCAGGCAGCCCGAGATGGCTTCGACCGTTTTATGAATTCCTTCAACGTTTTTACGGGGCTTCAATCGTACTGGGATAACTACCTTAAAAACATTCCCACCGACATGAAGGATTGGGAGACATTTTATAAGAATGCCCTGCAACAATATCAAGATGTCTCAAAGGGGCTTGCAATGTCGTTCGCCCCTGAACAAATGAAAGGCCTGCTCGCCCTGCCGCAGGAGGCCATGGGTTCCATCCAGCAAACATTGCTGCAGCTGTTTAAGCCTTGGGTGGAAGATTCGGCCGCCCTGCAAACATATCTACAAAAAGCGCTTCAAGGCGATAAAGATGCATACAAAGAGTTTCTCGACGAGTGGTCAAAGCTCTTCAAAGACTCCGTCGGCAAGATGCTCAACATGCCGGCAGTCGGAGCTAACCGCGCCTCAATCGAGAAGATGATGAAGCTGCTTGACGACTATGTAAAGTTTTCTGTGCGCTACGGTGAGTTAAGCTCGATTTTTTCAACCATGCTGTCCGGTGCCATGGAGAAAATCTTAGGTTACCTCGCTGAGCTTCACGCCGATGGCAAACAGCCTCAGACTTTCATGGAGTTTTATAGCATATGGTCAAGCTTCAATGAAAAGGCGGCGGCAGAGGTCTATTCGACTGAGGAGTTTGCCAGAATCATGAACGAAACCGTCAGCGCAGGTTCAAAGCTGCAAATCATGTATGACGATTTCATGCAAGACTTGCTGGCTTTCCTTCCCATACCGAACAGGCGCGAACTTGACGATGTTGAGATGGAGGTCTACAAGCTTAGAAAAACCGTGAAAACACTGGAAAAAGACCTTAAGGATGTAAAAACACTTCTCAGCAAAATGCCTGGCGCTCCTGCTGTATCCGATAAATAATGAATTGAGGTAAATAATTTTGAACAAGTTTAATTATGACCCACAAAAGAGCATCCAAGAAGCGGTGAAAACAACCACTAAGCTCATGAATGGTTTGCAAAACATGATGGACATCGAGGATCTCGAAATTGCCACCACGCCAAAAGAGCTTGTATATACCGAAGACAAAGTATGCTTGTACCGTTGCAAGCCCACCGTTTCAAAGCCTCATCCCATTCCTGTGCTTGTCGTGTACGCACTTGTCAATAGGCAGTACATGCTTGACATTCAGGAGAATAAGAGTACCGTGAGAAGGTGGCTTGATGCGGGTCTTGACGTGTACATGCTCGACTGGGGGTATCCCGGGCACGTGGACAAGTATCTGACCATGGAGGACTACATAGATGGATATCTCAACAACGCTGTTGATTTTATTCTCGAGAAACACAACCTCAAAGCACTAAACATCATCGGCATATGCCAAGGTGCGACAATGAGCGTCATATATTCAGCACTTTATGCTGAAAAAGTCAAGAACCTGGTAACGCTGGTCATGCCGTTTGATTTCCACACGAAGGACAGCCTGCTCAACCGTTGGGCGCTCAACATGGATATCGACTCAATGATTGGTGCATCGCGCGGGCTCTTGTCAGGCGACATGATGAATTTTGGCTACAACATGCTCAAGCCTTTTGAGTTGTCATTCGACAAATACATCTACTTCATTGACAAGCTCGACGACAAGGATGCGATAATGGATTTCTTGCGCATGGAAACATGGATTTACGACAGCCCCAGCCAAGCAGGCCCGATGCTGTCAAAGTTCGTCAAGGATTTGTATCGTGACAACAAACTCGCAAAAAACGAGCTTGAGCTTGGCGGCCGCAAGGTAGACCTGAAGAACATCAAAATGCCCGTACTTTGCATGCTGGCGCAGAAGGACCACTTGGTGCCCCCGGCATCCACAAGACCCTTCATCGATGCTATCCCAAGCACAGACAAGGAGCTTTTGGAATATCCGGTCGGCCATATAGGGATTTTCGTCAGCACTAAGGCGCTAAAAGACGTTGGCCCCAAAATCGGCAAATGGATCAAGGAGCGCAAGTAATTTATTAAACAGCACAAAACTTAAAAGAATAAATAGACTGCCGCCAGAAAAAGGCGGCAGTCGTTTTTGCAATTTTTATAGGGCAGTTCATTGGAGGCAGCCGAAACCATTGCCACCTCGTCATTTCAACTCTTACTTAGGCGCCATGACGGTCGCTTCTCCTTCGAGCACCACCGTGCCTTCTTGGTTTGTGCATGTTGTTTTAAGCTTGACGCGGTTTTTATCCACAATTAGCTCGGAAACTTCGGCAGTGGCGGTGATTGTGTCGCCAAACTTAACGGGCGCCGTGAATTTAAGCGTCTGTCCCATGTATATAGTGCCAGGGCCGGGAAGATGCACACCCAGAACGGCGGAAACTAGCCCTGCGGACAGCATCCCATGCGCTATCCTTTCTTTGAACAGCGTGTCCTTGGCGTATTCATGATTGATATGCGCCGGATTTATGTCCCCTGTGACCCCTGCGTATAGGTATACATCAGATTCAGTGACTGTCTTCGAAAAACTTGCGCTCTGTCCTACTTTTAGTTCGTTGATTGTGAAACCTTTCATAACTTACCTCCTACATTTTCCTCAAAATCCGAGGAATTCACTATAGTTACTATACAGGGATATTTCAGAAATTGCAATAGCCTTATGCGTATGATACAATGAAGCGCATTATCCGCTGCTACCGGTCAATTTACTGTGGGCTCCTTGTACATTTGATATAAATACTGCAACCTGGGAGGAAATCTATTTATGAACAATAATTTTATTTTAAAAGAAGAGCGCGATTTGCCTGAGATGAGGGGCGTTGGGCGCATGTACGCACATTCGTCCGGTGCGCAAGTTCTCCATGTGCAAAACGATGACGAAAATAAAGTCTTTAACGTGCAATTCCGCACGCCGCCCTATGATGACTCAGGGGTGCCACATATTTTGGAGCATTGCGTTCTAAACGGCTCGGAGAGTTACCCGGTTAAAGACCCATTTTTCACAATGGCGAAAGGTTCGCTTCAGACGTTTATCAATGCTATGACCTACCCTGATATCACAATGTATCCTGTGGCGAGCTACAACGACAAGGACTTCCTCAACCTAATGGGCGTGTATCTCGACGCTGTGTATAAACCCCTAATCCATGTGCGGGAGTTGACTTTTTTGCAAGAGGGCTGGCATTATGTGCTAGAAAGCCCCGAAGACGAGCTGACGATTAACGGAGTTGTGTATAGCGAGATGAAGGGCGCATACTCCGAGCCTGACAGCATTCTCATGGCTCAGCTAAACAAGCAGCTTTATCCCCAAAGCCAATACCGCTTCGAATCTGGCGGCGCCCCTGATGCAATTCCATCCCTCACTTACGAGGCTTTTAAAGAGTTTCACAAGACCCTCTACAGTCCTGCCAACAGCTTTATCTACCTCTATGGAGACATGGAGGCAGACAAATGCCTCAAGCTGCTCGACATATATCTCTGCTTGGGCGAAGACAGGAGGAAGGAAATCCGCAAACTGGTGGATGTGCCCCCACAAGCACCGCTGGAATCCCCTGCCATCAGGACATATGAGTATTCCATCAGCGACAAAGACGACCCGGCAGGCAAGAACCACCTCGGCGCAGCATACGGCAACACCGAGTTTCCAGACCCGGTCACCTTCTACGGTTATGCTGCACTGGACTATATTTTGATGGAAACCCCCGCATCGCCCCTGCGCAACGCCCTTCTTGAGAAAAAGCTGGGCGAGTCCGTCAGAAACTGGTACGAACTCCCGCTCACCACGCCCTGCTATGTAATTACGGCAAAAAATAGCGCCTTCGATGTTAATGAGCTCAAAACCTGCGTTGAGGAGACTATCCGCAGCATCGTCGCCGATGGCATAGATAAGAAATTTGTCGAAGCTTGCCTCAATGTGCTTGAGTTTAAATACAGGGAGAAGGATAGTTGGGAGCCTAAGGGGCTTACAGCGATTCTTGAAGGCGGCTGCGGCTGGGCATATGGCTTTAACCCCATGGATTATTTCGCACCTGTCGCTGCGCTTCGCATCATACGCGAGAAAATAGCCTCGGGAGAGCGCTATTTTGAAAATTTGGCCGAAAAACTTTTTATCGGCAATAATTTCGCAAGCTTCGTGACGCTCAAAGCCAAATCCGGCTTGCAGGCAAAAAACGAAGAAACGCTCAAAAAGGAGCTTGCCGCACATAAAGAAACGCTCTCTGAAGCCCAAATCAAGGAAATTATCTGCAAAAAGGTGGCGCTGGACGACTGGCAAAACACGCCCGACACCCCGGAACAGCTGGCGACGATACCGATTCTTGCCCTTTCGGACATCAGCAAGGAGGCAAAGCCCATTCCGCTGAGCGAGCGGACATTAGGCAGCGCAAAGATTTTGTATGCAGATATTCCGACCGACGGCATCGCATACAACAAATTCATGTTTGACATCAGGAGCCTTGGCAAGGAAGAAGTTCCCGCAGTTGGCGCACTGCTTATATTGCTTTCCAAGCTTGATACGAAGAAGCGGGCATACACCGATTTGGTCAGCGAAGTTAATATGCAGTTGGGCGGTTTTAGCTCTGGATTTAGTGTCCGGCCTAACAAAGACGGCGTCCAATATGTGCCGATGCTTGAGTTTGATGTTAAGGCCCTGGATAAAAATGCACCGGAAATCTACAGCCTGACCACCGAGATTCTGACCGGGACGCTTTTTGACGACAAAGAGCGCATGCGTATGCTACTCGCCGAGAGAAAGGCGCAGATTGAGTCTGACTTTATTGACGATGGCTGGTCGTATGCGGAATTGCGCAGCATTGCGTATCTTGGCGACAAACGGGCTTATTGCGATTTGATTGAGGGCTATGGATTTTATGAGTATTTGAAGGCTGTTGTTGATGATTTTGACAACCTCTTTGATGCGTTGCGGCAGAGCCTGTATGACGTGAGCCGCAAGATATTCAGCAGGGGTGCCTTGAAAACTGCGCTCGCCTGCTCCGACGAAGTGTGCGCCGATGCATCGGGGCCGATGTCTTTGCTGCATGCGGCTTTGTCCGAGGGGCATCCGCATGTGAGCGCCGGCATCGTCCCAGCAGCAATAAATGAAGCGTTTATCGCCGAGAGCCAAGTCAGCTACAACGTGCAGGCGTTTAACTATCTGACTCATGGGGTGGCATATAGCGGGCTCATGCGCGTCCTTCGCGGGGTTATCCATGATGAGTACCTGCTTCAAGAGCTGCGGGTTAAAGGCGGCGCCTATGGCTTTTACGGCGACTTTTTTGTCGATGGAGTGGGCGTTTTGGAATCGTATCGCGACCCCAATCTGGAGCGCACTTATAACGCCTACAAAAACCTCCCCACCTTCATAGAGGGCTTCCATCCAAGCGACAGGGAGATGCTGCAGTTTGTTCTGGGCGCAATAAACAAGCTCGACCAGCCAAAATCGCCTATGCAAAAGCTGGAGGCCGCCCTTCACAACCATTTTGCGGGCATAACCCCAAATGACCTTCAGAAGGAGCGAGACGAGCTTCTATCGGCAACAGGCGCAAAGATACGCGAGTTTGCGCCACTGCTAAGCAAATGCGTGGCCAGCGGCCCCATATGCACCTTTGGCTCGGGCTCGGCCATCAATGAAAATAGCGAACTTTTTAATAGAATTGTTCAGCTGTGAGGCGAGCATAAACAAACCCTGGGGGCGGTTCTCTTGTCAGGTTCTGAGACAAGAGAGCGGCCCCCTCTTGTCAAAGCGCTGAAAACAGGCGGCGCAAAACATTTTGACAACGAAACAAAGCCTTTTTTACCCGGATGCAAAGGATTTTGATAGACATATTCAAGGCAAAAATTTATACTCCTTCACATATTCGCAAGAAGGGGGCAAAAAGGATGTGACAAATTATGAACACAAATATTAGCGAAAAACTAAAACAAGCACGGTCAGCGGCTAAGTTGAGCCAAGAAACCGTAGCGGAGAAAGTAGGTGTTAGCCGGCAGACCATATCTAACTGGGAAACTGGAAAGAGCTATCCCGATATTGCCAGCATAGTTATTTTGGGCGATGTCTACGAAATGACACTAGACTCCCTATTAAAGGACGATAAGGCGCTGATAAAGCACTATAAGGACAGCACTGATGTGGCAAAAAGTAATAGGCAAATGATTTTCAGCCTCATTTTAATCATGGCAATAGGCGTTGCAGGCTTAATCCTTCGCGCTTTTATTGCAGACGAATTTGTATTAAATCTTATTGTTGTTGCGGCAATCACTGCTGTGGTTGTTGTACACTGTATTGCTGAAGGAGGTATAAACATGTTTTTCCTAGGTTTAGGTATTTTTTTAATTTTTAACGCACTGACTATAGTGGCTTTGGGCGGGGTTTTGCTGGATTTCATAAGCATCCCGTCAATCATGATAGTTATTATTCCGCTGCTCGCCGTTTTGACAATCACAAGGAGCTATAGGGTGTTTTTCGCTGGTCTGCGGGTGGCGGTTTCGCCAAATCATGCCATCGCAGACCAGCTGCGCCAACAAGCTATTTCACTATTTCGCCTACTGTCCAAAACGGCTGTATTGGCGGCGATAATCAGCCTCGTCATATCGATGACGAACATGGTATTGGGCGTAGATTGGGAGATGCTCGTGTCCGACATGGAACTCTTCGCCCGAGTGCTTGCGCTAAACACTTCTGCCGCATTCAACCCACTGTACAGCGCCTTGATTCTGGTCGTCATTGTATTCGAGCCTGTGGTATATATACTTACAAAGAGGAACGCACAATAACTGCGGGTTTGCCGCAGTTTTCCATAAGAGACGGCTCCCTCGGCCATTTTTGAGCCCTGAGAGCCGTCTCTGCGGCAAAATCCGTCAATTTGACCAACTATAACCAGTTACTAAGGGGGCTCGCTATTTACATTGGTGCATTGACATTAGGGCATAAATGTATGTATACTAGGCAAGGCGTTTCGGCTGTGCAGATGCTGGTGATATCCCATCAGGTTCATCGGTAATGCGCTATTTTAGTGCGCTAGGAGGCAAAGTATGGGCAATAAAACCAAATATACCGGCGTTGAACTAATGGGCTCAGCACCGGTTGGAACTGCAATCATCCGTTTGGCTATGCCAATGATGGTTGCTATGCTTGCGCAGTCGATATTTAGCATAACAGACATGTTTTTTATCGGGCAGACGGGCGATCCGAACATGATTGCGGCAGTGTCCCTTGCGTTTCCCGTCTATATGATTGCACAAGCAATGGGCAATATTTTTGCCACAGGCGGCTCAAACTATATATCGAGAATGCTCGGGGCAAAAAGAGACGACAGCGCAAAGAACACCTCTGCTGTGTCATTTTATGGGGCCGTCGGCATCGGTATAATTTTGATGGTTGTCCTATGGATAATCAAAGAGCCCTTGCTCTGGCTGATTGGTGTAAGCGATGCGACTTTTTCCCACACCGACGACTATTTCTCGGCGCTTCTCGTCTCCATGCCCCTAGCTGCAGGCGGCGCCGTCATGAGCGGGCTGATGCGGAGCGAGGGCGAGACAAAAAAAGCTATGTCCCAACAGCTCATAGGCATTGGGACAAACTTTGTGCTCAACCCGATTTTTATTTTATGGGCCGGCTGGGGCACGGCAGGCGCAGGCTGGGCGACCGTGGTAGCGCAACTCGCTGCATTTATCTATGGCGTCCGCTATTTCCTTTCCAAAGACACGATTTTGTCGATAAGGCCGTCAGACTGCAAGCCTGACAAAGAGATGATGGGGCAGATGATGTCTATAGGCATCCCATCAGGGCTTAACAACCTCATCATGAGCTTCTCTTTCATTCTTGTCAACCGCATAGCTGCGACATATGGCGACCATGTGGTTGCGGGCAATGGCGTACAAATGCGAGTCGGCAGTTTGTTCTTCATGCTTGTCTTTGCGCTTGTCATGGGATATCAGCCCTTTGCCGGATTCAATTATGGGGCTAAGCAGTTCGATCGGCTGCGAAAGGGCTTTAAAATAACCGCATTATTCGCCACGGGGCTTTGCGTCCTCGGATTTATAGTATTGCGGCTGTTCGGCGAGCATTTCATGAGGTTCTTCATCAACGACCCGGATACAATTGAAGCGGGCGCAGCAATTTTGCGCGTCTTCATTTGGGGCGTTCCAGTGATGGGAATTCAGGTCACTCTGATGGTTTCCTTCCAAGCCTTTGGCAAGCCCATTCAGGCCATGGTGATCAATGTTGGCCGCCAGCTCCTGTTATATATCCCACTGCTTTATATATTCAATCACTTTTTCGGGTTCGATGGCTTCCTCTGGGCTCAGCCCACTGCCGACATACTGACCACCGGCATTGCCGTTGTGCTTGGCTTCTCCCTTCTCAAGCTCATGCGGGGAGAAGGCCGCTTGCCTTCGGAGATTGAACATTAATCCATTCATAATTTCAAGAGGAAACAACGAAATACGGCAGAAAACAAGGCATTTTGACGAATGTGATGGCTTTTAAAACACACGCCCTTTAGGACGTGAATTTCTGAATGAGCCAGATGCCTGCGTTGAACCAGAATGGCTCCATGCGTTTTTTCACTTCCCCGAGCATTTTTGCTATCGGAATGTGCTGGGGGCACTTTTCCTCACAAGCCTTGCAGCCTGTGCAGAACTTAGCCCTGGCACGCTTCGTTGGGTTGTGCGCTGCCGTACTTGTCACATACTGTGTCATCCCGGGAATCCAGCCCATGGCATATTTTGTGTTGTAAGAGGCGAAGCAGTCGGGGATGTTCACCCCCTGCGGGCATGGCATGCAATAGTTGCAGCTTGTGCATTGCACCTTGTATGATTCGCGAAGAGCTTCCATCACGGGTGCGAACACAGCAGATTCCTTTTCGGAAAGCATGCCCGGCTTGGAAGTCTCCGCAGTTTTTATGTTTTCCTCCAGCTGCTCCATGCTGTTCATGCCCGACAGGACTACCGAAACGCCAGGCTGATTCCATAACCACATAAATGCCCAGGCCGCAGCCGAGCGGCCTGGGTCTGCTTCTTTAAACAGCCGCTCTGCTTTCGGAGGAAGCCCCGTCGCCAGCTTCCCGCCAAGCAGCGGCTCCATAATCATGACAGGCAACCCCTTTTCATACGCTCTGCCAAGCCCGGCACGCCCCGCTTGATAGTTTTCGTCCATGTAATTGTATTGAATCATGCAGAAGTCCCAGTCATATGCGTCAACAAGCTCCATAAACCCATTCTGGGCGCCATGGAAGGAGAAGCCAATCTGGCGCACTTGCCCGCCGCCCTTCTTGTCCGCAATCCACCGTTCGATGCCTAATCTGCGCAGCCGCTCCCAAGTCTCCGTGTCTGAAATATTGTGAACCAAATAATAGTCTATGTATCCAGTCTTCAACCGACGCAGCTGCTCGTCAAAAATTTTGTCAAAATCCTCAAAGGTTTTGCATTTCTGGTGCGGCAGCTTTGTTGCGATATTCACCTTTTCGCGCATGCCGTTTTTTTCCAATATCGCACCCAAGGTCGCTTCGCTGTTGCCGTAAATATATGCGGTGTCAAAATAATTTACGCCCTTTTCGACAGCCTTGAGCACCAGCTTCTCCGCCTTATCCCGGTCAAGCGGAAAGCGCATGCACCCAAACCCCAGAACAGACAGCTCCTTGCCTGATTTTTGGTCAGTCGCAAATTGCATACCTAATTACCGGAATCTGCTGAGCACACCCACTTGCCCATGTCAAAGGCTTTTTTGCAATCCAGCGGGAACACCTCTTCGCGGCGCTTGCGCCTCTCTTCGACATTGAACCTGCCCATGTGGTATTTGTCATAGTCGTCAATTTGCCATGTTTCGCTGACTCCCAGAGTCATGCACTCACCGGAGAATATCCTGGTCATGAACGCCTTGTAGTCATTGAACAACCTGGTGTAGCCCACGGCCTCGTAGTGCTCTTCGGGGCAGTTTGTCGTGTAGATGAAACCTGTCTTCATTTTTCTTCCAAATAGATTTTCGTCCATTTTATCATATGAAATGTATTGGAAGGTGAGCCTCTCAATCAGCGAGCGCAGTTCCCCCGTAACCTCGCCAACATAAATAGGCGAACCTAGGATGAGCCCGTCGCACTGGGCTATGCCGTCAAGGACAGGCTTGAGGCCGTCGTTTATTACACAGCGCCCTACAACGCCCCCCCTGCGCTTGCAGCCAAGGCAGCCCCTACAGCCTTTGTAGTCGAGGTCGTAGAGGTTGACCATCTCCGTTTCTGCACCCGCTTCCGCTGCGCCTTCCAGCGCTTTTTCCAAAAGAATGTGCGTGTTCCAACCCTTGCGCGGGCTCCCATTCACTGCGATTACTTTCACCTATAGAGTCCCCCTTCTTATTATTGCTCCGCTATCAGTGCGTAAGCCTCATCAAAATCCCTTGCACGGAAAATATTCTCCCCCTCGCACTCTCGGTTATAGCTTGTATCAAAGCATATGACTTTCGCTATAGAGGCGACAGATATGATGTTTTCGGGTTCATCATCTATTAGCACCTTAACGTCCTTTTCCAAGCAAACCCTCCTCTTTATGTCAGGGTCGTCATGCACACAAAAAATCACCTCGCGATGCAAAATCCCATTTCTCGAGAGCCAGTTTTTTACGAGCGTGCGCATGATTTTCCCTAAAAAGCCTTTTGAATTTGCCGTAAACACGCGTTTTGAAATTATGATTACCTCATGTCCGTCGCTGTGGAGCTTTTCGGTAAAAACTTTCGCCCCTTCGCGCGCCGGTTCGACCGTGGCATATTTTAGCAGGTACCTCTTCCAATAGGCAAGCCATTCCTTGTCGGGGCACCCAAAAATATCCCGTATGTCATACGGCGCATCGTCCACAACCTCGCGGTCGTATTTACGTTTGAAGAATGGCGGTGCGTGCCTGAGGTTGAATTCATGTATATCCGTCAGCACGCCATCAATGTCAATTCCTATGTTCATCAACATTACCTTTCATGAGGTCTAATCTAATATGCTACGCCCCATACCACCATTGTATCTGAGGGCTTTTCGCAAATTGCGCAGACGTCTCCGACACGCTCCTGTTCAAAGGGAATGCACCGCGAAGTTACGCCCGCATCCTCCTTCATCTTCATCTCGCATTCCAGGCTGCCGCACCACATGGTGTTTACAAGCCCGCCTTGCCCTTCGATTATGGCTTTGACCTCACTGAGGGTCTTTGCGCTGCGTGTGTTGCTTGTGAGGTTGTCCTTTGCTCTTTGGTACAGGCTCTTTTGTATTACATCCAGCAGCTCGCTTGCTTTATCCTCCAGCTGGGACAGGTCGACCGGAACTTTTTCGCCGGAAAAACGCATAACTGCCATACATTGGCCTTTTTCAATATCCTTAGGGCCAATCTCGATGCGCAGCGGGACGCCTTTCATCTCATACTCGGCAAATTTCCAGCCGGGGCTCTGGTCGGATGTGTCGCTTTTTACCCTTATGCCCGCTTTTTTAAGGCGCATCACAAGCTCCTCCGCTTTATCCAGCACACCTTCTTTGTGAGCCGCTATGGGTATGACTATAATTTGAGTCGGGGCGATGCGCGGGGGCAGGTTCAGCCCATTATTATCGCCATGTGTCATTATAAGCCCACCGATAGTCCTTGTGGACAGACCCCATGATGTTTGGTGCGGGTAGCTGAGGTTGTTTGACCTGTCGGAAAACTGAATGTCAAACGCTCTGGCGAATCCATCGCCGAAATAATGCGAGGTTCCGCCTTGGAGCGCTTTTTTGTCGTGCATCATGCACTCTATCGTATAGGTTGCCACAGCTCCTGCAAACTTTTCTTTTTCGGTCTTCCTGCCTTTTATAACGGGCATGGCCAGATAATCCTCGCAGAGCTCCGCATAGACATTAAGCATTTGCTGGGTCTCAGCCTCGGCCTCCTGCGCAGTCTCGTGCAGGGTGTGCCCCTCCTGCCACATGAACTCCCTATGGCGCAGGAATGGCCGGGTCGTTTTTTCCCAGCGCAGCACGCTGCACCACTGGTTGTATAACATTGGTAAGTCGCGCCAAGATTCCAGGACATTGCTCCAATGGTCGCAAAAGAGCGTCTCGGATGTCGGCCGGATACATAGCCTTTCAGATAGCTCCTCAGAACCGCCGTGCGTCACCCATGCGACTTCGGGGGCAAAACCTTCTACATGGTCTTTTTCCTTCTGTAGCAAGCTTTCCGGTATGAGCAAAGGCATTGAGACGTTTTCATGCCCTAGTTCCTTGAAACGCGCATCTAAGACAGACTGGATATTTTCCCACAGTGCGTACGCATATGGCCGCACTATAAAGAAACCCTTAGTGCCCGAATAATCTATGAGCCCTGCCTTTTTCACTACGTCCGTAAACCACTGGGCGAAGTCCTCGTCCATATCAGTGATTTGCTCTACCCGCTTGTCCTTTGCCATGTCGAATACCCCTTTTATCTTTATTTTACACATATCATTATAATCTACCTGTCAAGGGTATTTTTGTAACAATTAATCACAAACAATTACTCTATCCTATAGACATTTTTTTGGCAAGCTGATATTATTTAATCAAATCATGTTGTTGTTTCGGGGGGTGTTTTCTTTATGATTGCTTTGGCCTGCGATCATGGTGGCTTTGAGCTTATGGGATTTGTCAAGTCTTATCTTGATGAAAATGGGCTCTTGTATAGGGATTTTGGAACGCATTCGGACGAGAGTTGCGATTATCCCGACTTTGCTGCGTTGGCTGGACGCTGCATTGCCGATGGGGAGTGCGACAGGGGCATACTAATTTGCGGCACCGGCATTGGGATGTCGATTGCCGCAAACAAGATTCCGGGCATTCGAGCGGCGCTTTGCTCCGACCCTTTTTCTGCCGAGATGACGCGCCGCCATAACGATGCCAATGTGATATGCCTTGGCGCGCGCGTGCTTGCCGCAGGTGCAGCGCTCAAGTTAATCAAGATTTTTCTAAGCACGGGGTTTGAGAGCGGGGGCAGGCACAGCCAGCGAGTACGAAAGCTGGACGAATTGGACGGACTCGCCGAACTTCACTGAGGGGCTTTATGGGAAAGAGATATGTTCCAAAAACTTATAACAACAGACGCTTGCTGAGAATTGTCTTAGGAACGGCCGTTTCCTTTTTGGTTGTGGTTGTGGTTTTGTTCCTATTGCTGTTCTTCCTGCTGGAGGGCTATTTTGAAGACGGAAGACTCATTGTCCCATGGCTCACGGACTACCCGGGGTGAGAAATATATCACCCAGTTACTTTAAAAATTTATTAAAGTCAATCAGCGTCTCGTTGCGCCCTTCTGCTCTGAAGTCCCTGCCGTATAGGATTGACGCCCATTTTATCAAAGTGTCCAACACCTCGGTTTCTATGCCTGCGGCCTTGCCTGCGCAGCTTGTCGGGACGCAGCCTGTTATTATATCTTCAAAAATGTACCTCGTGTCGATGTCTGTCGGCGCGAGCACGGTTTTATAGGCATCGGTATTCTGAATCTGCTCAAACAGCGAGCTGCCGCGCGAGCCATAGGCTTCTGCCAGCCATTGCCGCGCCGTTGGAACTGACACTCCATAGGCTTTGGCCACAGAAACCCTCTCTACGTCCATTTTTTCCAGCAGCCCTGCCACGAGCTGGGAGATACCCTGCATGTAGAACTTGAAGTCCTCCTTTGCTTCCACCCTGGTGATGTTCATCAGTATCGGCATGGGGTGAAAAATCATCCCGATATTTGAAAAGCCTGTGTATAAGACACTCTCTGCGAGGCTGAACATTGGAAATATTTCACGCAATATGGCGAGCAACTTCTCGGCATATGCGTTGTCATGCGCCGCCAGCCTTACGCTATCTTTTATCTTGTATATTTGCGGCTTGCGCAACTCAGGGCAGCGGCATGTGAATGCAAACGTGTCAGTTTCGCCGAGCAGCAGTTCCGCTTTGCAGCCGCATTCCAATAAAACCTTTGAAAATGCAAACGTACCGAAAGTACGCCCGGGGTTTAGCACAACGGCTTGCCCATCGACCAAGTACGGCGCCATCGCCCTTGCCACTATCGGATGATATTGTGCGGGGGTCGTCACCATAATTAGGTATGCGCCTTCTATGACCTTGCCCATGTCTGCACTTATGAGGTCGACCTCGACTTCCGCCTCTACTTCGCCACTTATGACAAACTTGGTGTCAGGGAACATGTCAACCCGCTCGGCTTCCCTGGCGTACAGGGCTGATTCGTATCCCAAATACTTGAAGTAGGCGACCATCGATTGCCCCCCGTTGCCTGAGCTGATTACTGCTATTTTTTTGTTCATCGGGTGCACTCCTTATACCACATTTCGCTTAGTTTTCCCAATTAGCGTTTCCAGCCTTGTGCGCTCATCCATGGTGCGTCCGGCTTTGGCGTCCCATGCTAGGCATTTTCCTTCTTTTACCCTTGTTTGCAGAGTGCCCCGGAACTCCCCTGTCTTTACGATATGCGGCGCATCCAAAATGCCCCGCTTTATGCAGTCCGAGAGGACCTTTGCGTCCCCGATTGGGTCGTCCGACATACCTGAGTATTCGTCCCTGATGAAGTCAAGCAGGTACTTTGCTTCGCTCAAAAGTTCGTCGCGCCGCTCCTTTACCCTGGGGTCGGAGAGCGCTTCTGTGTTGCCTGAGAGCGTCGAGCGAACTACGCCGCGGACTATCTTGCAGCTTTCGATGATGACCTCCGGCGTTGCGGCATGCAGTGCCTCGCTATATCCAACGACGTGGATTATGTGTGGGCGCACATTCATTTGCAGCGCAGTCGATGCCGCAAGCTGACCTTTTGCAACCGCCTCGTCGCCGCTGAGGAACGGAAGCCCCGCCCGAGTCTGCCTGTACACCCGAAAGTCCTTGTCGGCAAGCGATTCCGAGAGTTCGATTTGAGCCAGCACCTTTGCCAAGTCCATAGAAAAGCTAAGGGAGTTGGGGACATTAAACATGTATTGGGAAATATAGTCCCGGACTCCGAACTTTTTTGCATTATATGCACTGATGTACGACGCTGCGACGGAAATCGTGTCGTGCGCATCCCTCAGCCCCCAGTGGTGGGGCTCGTTGAGTTCGACGGGGATGCCAAGCTTGCCGTGGAATGCGATTAGCTCCTGCGCCTCCTCCATCGAGGTTTGAAGCGGCCTGTCCCCCCTGCCGTCCAGCTCGTTGTACCAGCACAGCGGCACGGCGCACCATGCGTTTGCTATAGTTTCGTTTAGGACTTCTGCTAAGGGAATTACGTCTGCCGTCCCGCTGTAGCAACGCATGAGAGGGAAGTTCCCACATTGAGACGCCTCCTTGAGCTTTAAAAACCCCTTGGCATCATAGACCGGGACTCCGCCTGCCCCATCCATTTCGGGCTTGCGCCCTTCGGGCTTGAAGAAGTATTGCTGTGTGTTTTGATCTATTCCGAGCGAGATGACATCCAGCACGCGCGATTCGGCGATTTCAGCAACGCCCTTGCGGGTTTCTTCATATGATGGAAGCCCGAAGTGGTGGCGCAGGAGCGGGTAGGGGTGCTTCTGCGCCAGCCTGCCTGTCAGGTCTGCCGCAAATAGCTCCGCCCCGCTTTTATCCGGCATTTGCCCCGTCCGGAGAAATGTGATGCTGTCGTCTATATCGTCAGTTCCGTCGAATATCACATTGAAAAATCCCAGCTCCCGAATTTTTTCGGCGACTGGGGCGGTTCCTCCGAATATCCATATGGGCTTATGTGTTAGCCGCGCGCTTTTCTCTATTAGTTCGCGCACAATCGTCACTCCGTTTTCCGGAGTTAACCTGTATCCCAGCGTCACCATCGCCGGTTTGTGTTTTTCGATGCTGTCAAGCACCATGTCCACATTCACCGCCGGCCCGAGGAATATCGCCTCATAGCCCTCATCCTCCGCAAGACTCAGGAAATGTGCCGCACCCGCAACATGCACGCAGTTGCCAATAGATGCGCCTATGATTACCCCTTTTGACATGATAGCCCTCTCCTTTCGAGTTATTGCAAGTATTATACAGCATTTTGACTGGTTTGTATATATGCACCTTTTACGCCAGCTAAAAACCGTCAAAAGGTGTTACAGTTCTTCACACGTCGCTTGCCAACCGCCCGAAATGGTCAATTTATTACGCTTTTTCCGCTAGAACGGGTCTTGTCGCCCTACATATGCGAAAAAAGCGCAGCAAACAGACCATTCCGGGCTACCCTGTAAAGTGTGACCAAAGGGTGGCAAGGCGTTGACAAATCAGTAGAGAAATGATACCGTAAAATGCAGAAATGCTTCTATAAATCACAGGAGTTGGCGAAATGGAGATAACCGTTGCGGAGCTTGGGCGTATGGCCCCTGCTGACTATGCCCTCATTGACCTCCGCACCGAATGGGAGTATCGGAACGGATGCCTCCCCGGTGCGGTTTCACAGCCGCAGGATGGCTCGAATGAGACTTTTCCTAAAAACAAGACGCTCGTCCTCTATTGCAGGAAAGGGCAAATAAGTGCGGAGGCCGCCCGGAAATTGCAGTCGCAGGGATTCGACGCCCGCCACTTGGTCGGCGGGTATGTGGCCTGGCTCATAGAGCGCATTCAGGATAATGAAAAGGCCTTGAAAACAGAAGAGAGCCTCCGCAAGAAATTCAAAAAAACCCTTTTCAGCCAATTTACCAGGGCAATCCGCACCTATGAGCTGGTGCAGGCTGGGGATCGGATTGCGGTGTGCATCTCCGGCGGCAAGGACTCAATGCTGATGGCGAAACTTTTTCAGGAGCTGCAACGGCACCGACAAGCTCCCTTCGACGTAGTTTTTTTAGTCATGGACCCGGGGTATGCGCCGGAGAACCGGGCTTTAATCGAAGGTAATGCACGGGTGATGGGGATTCCGATTACCATTTTTGAGACGGATATTTTCGATAGCGTTGCAAGTATCCCCAAAAACGCCTGCTACCTATGCGCCAGGATGCGGCGGGGGCACCTGTACAGCAAGGCCAAAGCCTTAGGGTGCAACAAAATAGCACTTGGTCACCATTATGACGATGTCATCGAGACAATCCTGATGGGGATGCTCTGGGGTGCGCAAGTCCAGACTATGATGCCCAAGCTAAAAAGCACCAACTTCGAGGGCATGGAGCTAATTCGCCCCATGTATTTTGTTAGGGAGGCTGACATCAAGCGTTTTCGCGATTATCATGACCTTCACTTCTTGCAGTGCGCCTGTCGGTTCACAGATGCTTGCAGCATAGATGGGAGCATGGCGTCAAAGCGGACGGAGATAAAGCAGCTGATACAGGAGCTTAAAAAAACGAATCCGGGCGTGGAGAGCCATATTTTCAGCAGCGTGGAAAATGTGCACCTGGGCGCTGTGATTGCATATAAAAAGAATGGTGAGAAGGTGCATTTCATGGATGGCTATTGATAAACCGGAAGAACCAGACTACGCCGGACAGGCGGCTCCGCCGCACAAGAATATTCAAATATATCCCATTATGACTGCGCCGGCTTTGTCGAAAATAATCCTTGCTGTTTCGATTGGGTCATTTTCTTGGTACGAATACTTATCACGCTGGCGGCTGTGTAGTTGCCAGCAAAAATCAATCATCAGATACTCGCTTGTTCCGGCTAAGTGATAAATCCGCTGACGGATTTTCGGATGCTCATGCCGAATAATGTGCTTGTAGTCTATTTCCGCAATCTCCGATAAGGCGTTTTCAACCGCGGCTATCGCTTGTTCTTCGTACTCGTCCTCGAAATCCACCCAAAAATCCAAATCGCTGTATTCGTCCACAATACCCGTTGCATCGGCACCTTCTAGCCAAAAGGCATGTATATATGAAAGCGGATATAATGTGTGGGCAAGTTTACAGCTTATTATCCGCCGCTGCGTATGTTTGAACTCACCACTTGCATCAATCTCATATGAGATGCCCTGCCATTGATTAAAATAATAACTCCAATGGTTAATGTTAAACCAAGTGCTTGACGAACTGTTCAACATGCCCACTCTAATCGCACCGTGGGGAAGCGGCGTGTATTCGGGGACGGGTATATTGCCCAAGAACGTGAGATATTCGGCGGGATAATCTTTTTTCTTGTACAGAGTTAAACCCATTTGCATTTGCAGTTCTTGTTCCCTGTACGGGTGGCTGAATGGCAATAATCGTACCCCTTGCAAATCCAAAAGTGTGGGAAACTCATCAAACAGCTTGTCAAAAACCCTGACAATCATATAAGTTACCGTTGTGCTGGAATCGCCATAATATTGATGCTCTACGCCAATTTTATGCAGAACCATGTATTTTCCCGGCGCACCGAACCTGCCGTCAAATTCCTTGTGAAACTGGTATGCGTATACATCACCGTCACTCCACAGGTTTGATTCAATTTTAACGGGATTGCGGACGCGCTTTTCTTTGGGTTGTTCTGTTTCGAGCTTGGCGCGGAGCTTGTCCAATGTTTTCCGCCAGCCTGCGCCGCCACTTTCGCTTTCCTCCCATAACGATAATCCGCCGCCTTTATCAATCCAATCTAATGCTTTTGACTTGACTTCGGGCAAAAGGCGGCCGGCTTTCCATTGCGTATCCGCAAGAGCAAACCAAAACAACGGCGCATCGTCAGGGTCATCAATATAATCAGCAAATTTGGCCAATATCTGCGCATAAGCATCTTCATTGCTAAGCTGCTCTTGCAGCAATTTCATGTAAGCATCCCTAACGTCACAAGTAGTATCATTGGCATAAAGACCCGAACCCCAAGCTCCCATTAGTCCAACTCCTTCATTCTTTCATCTTACACGCACTTACACACGTTTAATCATATACAAGCACGGATTTTCTTCGTCCCAGACAGTAGGAAAAATCTCAATAGGCTTAAATCCCTGTGCCAAATAAAATAGTCGCGTTTTTTCGTAGCTTTTACTTTCTCTTGATGCTGCCAATGTTTTAACGGTGAGGAACTCCGTTTTGTTTTCGCGGCATAGTTGCTCGCAATGAGTAACAAGTCGTTTGCCGATGCCTCTGCGATGATATTCATGTAAAATGCCCATCACGCAAATTTCCGAAGCGTAGCTTGTATGTGGTTTCAACGCCGCAAAACCAACAGCGTTTTCGCCGTCATATGCAGCAATGAAGGACAGCGCTTTTACTTGCTGAATGTAATCCACAATGCTTGCTTCTACACCAAACCAGTTCGGCAGTTTTCGCAATACGGACTCACATATACCGCATTTTTCTTCCGTGTTAAATATTTCGCGCACTTCGGTTGTGTAGATTTCACAATCCAGATGTGTTATGTTTTTCAGAAAAAAGATGCACCGTTCCGTTTCCTCGTAACCGATTTTTCGATGGAAATTGTAACTATCGGTATTATCAAGCAGACAATCACTTGCCATTTCACGGCAACCGTTACGTGCCGCCCATCGCTCAGTTACTTTTACAAGTTCGGCAGCAATCCCACTCCTTCGGTATTCAGGCAAAACATAAATCGCTTCAAGGTAGCCTTTCAAATCGTCATTCGTGCCATTTACGTATTCATGGCGAAGCGAACCGTGCGAAACACCAATGGGCATATCCCCATCCATAACAAGGAAAAATGCTTGGTTGGTGTCCGAAAATAACTGCTCGTTTTCCTCAAGCACTTCATCATGAGTCATTTCATATAGAATACAGAGCAAATCGGTTACGGCGGTTATATCATCCTGCGTTGCTTTTTGGTACGTAATTTGTTTTCCCATCATCCAAACACCTCGATGGCTGCGATTATCCGCAGCATTTCTTCCTCAATTTTGCTTCGCCCGTATTCGTCAATAAACCGTTCCCGATAATCATGCGTGTGTAAATTAAAGAACAAAGACCATGTAGCCCAAAACACATCAACAGGCTCGAAGCACTATGTAACATCGACCTTTGCGTCTAGCTCGCATTTTACCACAATCTTTAGAACGTACGCAACTGCAACCGCACCCCCACAGG
>Ga0209755_10000375_pt1 | contig 84096 bp, 70 predicted proteins | sample TergutCo191P1_FD_187301 | JGI IMG/M metagenome (GOLD analysis project Ga0209755, IMG submission 187301) | Cornitermes sp. P1 segment gut microbial communities from Petit-Saut dam, French Guiana - Co191P1 (SPAdes) (version 2) | ecosystem: Host-associated > Arthropoda: Insects > Digestive system...
TATATAGTCCTCAAACACAGGATTACTCTATAATCGGTAATACCCTTACTCTTACTTCAAAGAACGATGAAGGTGAAGTTAAGACAAATACTTATACACGAAAATAAAAATTAAGTGATTTCAGGACACCTCGAAAGAGTTTTTCCAGGTGTCCTGAAGCGGTAATTCTTCCTGTTGAACAGCCGCACGAAACGTTACGCGACTTTAAACCTTGATACTTCTCCCATCAGCACGTCGATTCCCTGGCGGTTTTTGCCGCTTATTTCGTTTACATGGTGCACTGCTATATTGATTTCGCTCGCTCCTGTCGCCATTTCGTTCATGCCGCACTCAATCTCCTGAGTCGCTTTCTCAAGATTTTCGCTTTCGCGGATTACTTCATTCGCGTTTTGAAGCATCTCTACTGATCTGTTGCTTACCTGCCGCGTTATATCGTTTACTTTGCCAACGCCTTCAAGAATCTGCTGGCTGCCGACTCCCTGCTCTTCCATCGCGTGAAGGATATTTTCTTCCTGCTCCGCTACAACTTTTACGCTGTCATCAATGGCTCCGAACTTTGTCATAACATTTTCTGTTGACTGGGAAATTTTTTCGATAGAGCCTTTAATCTTTTTTAAAACAACGCTGATGGTTTTTGACTGTTCGCTGGAACTTTCAGCGAGCTTTCGGATTTCTTCGGCGACGACTGCGAAACCTTTGCCTGCATCTCCGGCGTGAGCCGCTTCAATCGCGGCGTTCATTGACAATAGATTCGTCTGGCCTGCGATGTTTTCCATAACAGAGTTAATTTCCATCAGTCCTTCAGAATCGCGGGAGATTTCCTGTATATCGGAAGAAACTTCATTCAAGCCGTTGCGTCCAACCTCGGAAGCGTCCTTTAATATTTTTACGTTGTTGGCGTTGCTGACAACGGTATTTGTTACCGAGTTAGTGTTAGCGACCATTTGTTCAATTGCAGACGACGCCTGCGCGACATTCTTGCTTTGCTCCTGAACCAGTTTATCAAGCTTGCCTATGTTGCTTACAACCTGTTCCATTGTCGCGTGTGTCTGACTTACGCTTGCGCTCTGGTTTATTACGCGCCCCTTTATGCTTTGAATATTGGAAGTTATCTGATTAACTGCCGCGGCGGTTTCGTTCATGTTACCCGCAAGATCTGTTCCTACACTGGACAGTGTAACCGACTCGTCTTTAATTGATAAAACAAGATGCCTTATTTTTTCCAGAGTGTTATTAAAGTATTTGGCAAGGTCTCCGATCTCGTCGGTTGATTTCATCGATATAGACCGCGTTAAATCTCCCTCGCCTTCGGAAATGTCTCTAAGAGTATCAGCGACAGTAACCAGCGGCTTAGTAACATAATGCAGCACAAAATAGGTGATAACGGCCCCGATAATCACGGCAATTACCGCCAATATAATTGTAAATCTTGTTATGGCATAAACAGGTTTTAATATGTGCGATTCGGAAGCTCCTATCAATATCGACCATGTTTGATCCGATTTACCGATAGGGAATGAATGCATTGACATTATAATATTTGTGTCGAGCGTCGGATCATAAGCTTTACCTGTGAATTTTTCACCGTTTAATATAGCGTTAAACGCCGCTTGTTTCGCGTCTCCGTATTCAACATCAACGTCAATCATATTTTTGCCTATTCTTTCAGGAAGGAAATGCGCAAGAATGTCGCCGTTACCTGAATACATTACCATCAGGGCAATGTCATCGTTTTCATGCATGGTTTTTTCCAGCGTGGGCTGTATCACTGCCATATCCAGAAGACATCCAACAGCTCCGATTACTTCATCAGTGTCAGGGTGTATTATGGGAACCTGTATTAACATTCCGTAAGAATCCTTCCCGTTAATCCTCATTGGCACGGGGTCGTCGAACCTGTCCATTCTGGCTTTAGTGCTGTTAAAATGTTCCATAGTGTGGGTAATATCAGTGCTGGCGCGGGTTGTAATGCTGCCGGTTTCCTTGGTAACGGTCATGGCGTACTGTCCGCCGGGGCCGGAACCAACTCTGTCAACATAATATTCGTCCATACCGTCCAGAGCATTGGGTTTCCAGATTGAATAGGTAAGCCCCCATCTTTCGTTTTGAAGGAGCGCGCCCTTCAGCATGCTGTCAAACTGATCACGCCTTGTTTCCGCGGGCAGACTTTCAAAATCCTCCATAATCGCGCTCAAAGTATTCAGCGCGAGGATATGACCGTCTTCTCTGCCCTTCCAGTAATTGACTTCCCTTTCGATCACTTGTTCAAGATTATTCATGCTCAATTCAAGGCTGATATTTGATGCCTCCCTGATGAGCAATACCGCGATTCCCGTTACAATGACTGCCACAATGGCTATCACCATAAGGCTTAGTTTAATTTTAAGTTTCATATCATTCCTCCTCATATATTACCTAAATAAAATATAAGAATTCATAATAATCCCGACCAGTTAAAAAAATGGTCAAAAACGCGAAAATTCACGTTAATTATGATACTTTTCGGCATGAACCGGACAAACCGGACATATACTTTAAAACCTGACCGGAATATGCTATAGTTAACCAATGGCATGGTTTCAATGGCTTTATTCTATTTATGACCTTATCCGCCCTATTTTGGATGTGGCTCTTCTTGCCTTTATACTGTACAAAGGCTACGAGCTTTTGGAAAAAACGCAAGCTCTCCCGCTAGTAAAAGGCGCAGGCTTCCTTGCTCTTGTTTACGGCGTAGCCTATCTTTTTAACCTGTCCACTCTCAGGTGGGTGCTTACAATGATAGCGCCCGGCCTCTTCATAGCGATTGCCATCGTTTTCCAGCCCGAACTCAGAAAAATATTTATGCGCCTTGGGCAGGCAGACTTTTTCAGATCAAACGCCACTGTTCAAATCGGCAAACTCGACGCTGTTATAACCGCGGCAGAACTTCTGTCCGAACGAAGGCGCGGAATGCTGATCGTTTTTCCAAGAAGGATAAATTTAAAACATATTATCGAAACGGGAACGCGGATAAACGGCGAAATATCATCCAGCTTAATTGTTTCAATTTACGAATTTGACGGGCCTCTTCACGACGGCGCAATGATTATTCAAGGAGGAAAAATTGTCGCCGCGGGATGTTTCCTCCCTCTCTCCGAGAGACAGGATATCAGAAAGAATTTCGGAACGCGCCACAGGGCGAGTCTTGGCATGGCGGAACAGTCCGACGCCGTCACATTAATTGTTTCCGAGGAAACAGGAGCGATTTCGCTTTCTTATGACGCGAAACTTTATTACGATTTATCTTCAGATGAAGTTACGCGCAAATTGATGGAACTTTTGGACAAGGGCAGCAGAAAAGAAACCGAACCGAAAGACGCTTCTTCTCAGGAAGAAAGAGAGGTTCTTGTTGAATAGGGCAAAGCTTCTTGCGAAGATCACGGAAAAATGGCCTGTCAAAGTTCTTTCATTGGCGGCTGCCCTTATTATTTTTGTCTTTTTCAGAATGAACATGCTGGAAACGCGCTTCTTTACGGTTCCTTTAATTATTGTGCCCAACGATACGCTGCTTCCCGCAAGTTCTTTCGCAGGCTCCGTAAGGATATCTCTTCGCGGAGAAGCCGGCGGCATTCAGCCGATTCTTGAAGAAGATATAGAAGCTTTTATCGATCTTACAAAATACACAAGCGAAGGTTTCTACAGAGTGCCTGTGCAGTTAAGAAAGAAAGGAAGCGCGTTAGGTGTCGAGTCCCTTGAAATATCGGTTCTTCCTATTGAGTTTTCTCTTACGCTCGAGCGAAGAATAACAAGGAATGTCAATGTATACCCGGCAATCAGCGGAACGGCGGCCGGGGGTTATGAATTGTCTAATCAATCGCTTGTTCCGGGCAGCGTAGTCGCCGAAGGTCCCCGCAGCGCGCTTGACAGTCATCTTGAATTTTACACAGAAACAATTAACCTTGACGGGCGTTATGATGATTTTTCAATAATGGTAAATATAATAAATGAAAACCCTTTAATCACAATTCACGGAAACATGATGCTTGAGTTCAGAGGTTCAATCCGCCGCATTGTACGCGAAGAAACAAGAGCTGTAATCCCGGCCGAAATTCGTCCGCCGCCGGTTACGGAAGCCGAGCCCGAAGTGCTTCACTTTACAGACCACGATTATATCGGAGAAATTGATTAATGATTACAGGAATTGGCATCGATATTGTTGACGTTAACCGCATGAAACGCTGGCTTGGAAACGCGAAGCTTTTGGAAAGATATTTTCACGGCGAAGAGCTCGCGCTAGCTCAATCAAGAAAGAACAGCGCGGCGCAGACATTATCTGCAAGGTTTGCCGCCAAAGAAGCTTTTGGAAAAGCGCTCGGAACAGGGCTTGCCCTAATCTCTCTTAGGGACATTATGGTTCTTAACAAAGAAAACGGAAAACCTTATATTCTATTAAATGGAACGGCGCAGAAAGCGTATGAAGACTCGGGTGCAAACAGGGTGCATATTACCTTATCTCATGAAAAAGATAACGCAATCGCGATGATCGTACTGGAAAGGGCATAAAAATGGTCAGGAAAAAGAAAGTAGAAGAAGAGAAAGAAAAAAAAACCACCTTTCAATCAAAGAAGGAATACGAATGTCCGGCATGCGATGCTAAATTCCATAAAGAAGAACTTTTTTCAGGCGGCGGAAGATTAATCGCGGGAAGGCTCACGGAAGAACTTCATCGTCTTTATGAACCGTCGGCAAAATACGGAATTATTCTCCCGCTTGTATACGAATCTATTGTCTGCCCCGAGTGCTGGTTTGCATCCACAGAAGCGGACTTTCCGCTGCTTCCCAGAGAAAACAGAAACAAGGTTATGAAAGAAGCGGAACTGCGCATGAAAGAAACCCAGTTAATTTTCCCAAATGTTGAATTTCACGAACCCAGAACATTGATGGACGGAGCGGCTTCTTTATATCTTACGCTGCGCTGTTACGACAATTACAACAAATCTTCTTCTCCTACAATAAAACAGGCAATCGCGGCAATAAGATGCGCATGGCTGATTGACGAACTTAACAGCAGATATCCGGACCAGCATTATGACTGGCTTGCGCTCCTTTTCAGAAAAAAAGCCCAGTATCTGTACAATGAAGCGCTTTCGCGCGAACAGTCGGGAAGGGAAACCCTCTCCGGCCTCAAAGTTTTCGGCCCTGACACTGATAAAAATTATTCTTACGAGGGAATGCTGTACATGTGCGCGTACCTTCGTTACAAGTACGGCCCCGCGCATGATGACGCCGAAAGAACAACTTCGCTTGAAGAAGCAAGAAGGACAATCGCAAAACTTTTCGGCATGGGAAGATCTTCCAAAGACAAACCCGGCGCGTTCCTTGAACACGCAAGGAAACTCTACGACACAATCAATCAGGAACTTACAACAGAACCGTGAACAGAAACATCAAGCTTACTGTCGCCTACGACGGCACTGATTTTTGCGGCTGGCAAAGGCAGGAAAACGAACGCACAGTTCAGGGTGAGATTGAAGCGGCTCTCGAAAAAATGCACGGAAAGCCTGTTAATCTGACGGGTTCGGGGCGCACCGATTCAGGCGTACACGCGGCGGGGCAGGCGGCAAATTTTTACACAGACATCGGCAGCATTCCCGCGGGAAGTTTTGCACCCGCGCTAAACTCGCTTCTTTCGCATGATGTGCGTGTCACTGAGTCTGTTGAAGTCCACAGCGATTTTCACGCGCGCTTCAGCGCGAAGGCGCGTGTCTACCGGTATCAGTTTATATGCCGCTGTGAAAGAGCGGACTCTGCGGGAGAGAGCCAGGGCAAAATAAATCCCGTTCTGCCGTATGAGAGCCGGTATAATTTACTGCTTCGCCGGTATCCGCGCATCGATCTTCTTAACGCTTACGGAAGGCTTCTTTTCGGAGAAACAGACTGCTCAATATTCGCGGGCGCTGGAGACACGAGTAAATCTAAAAACCGTTATGTTTACAGGGCTTATTTTTATTTTGAAAAAGAAAAATTAATTTTTGAAATCTGCGCAAACGCCTTTTTAAGGAACATGGTACGTTCTGCAGCCGGCACCTTTCTGCACTACGAGGAAACAGAAACGCCGCCTGAAAAACTGCGCGAAATTATCGCCTCGGGCAGTCGCTCTCTTGCCGGCCCTACCCTGCCGCCGCAAGGGTTGTTTCTGTGGCGCGTTGAATATTAAAAATAGATTTTCAAACTATTGACATAAACCTAAAAAAGTCCCATTGTTGGCTATAGATCATTTGGACGGCATGGGAAAGTGCCGCGCCGTAAAGCCCGGCGCATTTTTCCTGAAGGGAGGCTGGAAGTAACCTTGTGATAGGAAGCAATGTAGTCATCGACGGGATAAGCAAGTCGTTCGGTGATTTTGAAGTGCTCAAGAATGTGAGCATGGAAATAAAGAAGGGGGAGTTTTTCTCCCTGTTAGGACCGTCAGGATGCGGGAAGACAACTTTACTGCGTATTATTGCCGGATTTGAATATCCTGATAAAGGGACGCTGACCCTCGACGGGGACAATGTGCTTTCGCTGCCTCCGAACAAAAGGCCGACGAACACGGTATTTCAAAATTACGCTCTTTTTCCCCATCTTTCAGTTTTTGAAAACGTAGCGTTTTCTCCAAGATTAAAAGGCGCGTCAAACGCGCAGGTAAAAGACAAGGTGGATCAATACCTGCACCTTGTAAGCCTCGAAGGCCACGCCGACAAAAAGCCGAACCAGCTTTCAGGCGGCATGAAGCAGCGCGTCGCAATTGCCCGCGCCCTTATAAACGAGCCGCGGGTGCTCCTCCTTGATGAGCCGCTTTCCGCATTGGATGCGAAACTCCGCCAGCACATGTTAATAGAGCTTGACCGTATCCACGACGAAATCGGCATCACATTTATTTATGTAACGCATGATCAGCAGGAAGCGCTGTCCGTATCAGACAGAATCGCAATCATGAATCAGGGAGAAGTTTTACAGATAGACACTCCTCATGAAATATACGAAAGCCCGGCGACGGATTTTGTCGCGCGGTTTATCGGCGAGACTAACCTCTTCGACGGCATAATCACAAGCGTAGAAAAAGTAAAACTTCAGGACTTTGAAGGCGTAATGGAATACATGGCGGAAGTTGAAATCCCTGAACTCGGCAAAATAAAAGTAACCGACGTAGATGAAATTCACGCAGGACAGAGCGTAAGCTTTACAGTAAGACCTGAAAAAATCGTTATCACAAAAGAAAAACCGGAAACAAAACGCGACGATATTAATCTTCTGCAGGGCATTGTAGACGAGCCCATATACTCGGGGTTCCAGACAAAGTTCTATGTAAAGACCGACAGATCTATAATTCGCGTAGTTAAACAGCACGCAAAATATTCTGACGAAGGTCCTGATATCCGCTGGAAAGATTCGGTATACATTTCATGGAGCGCCGTTGACGGCTACATTGTAGAGGTCAAGAAATGAAAACACTGATCAGAAACCATGGGCCGCTTTACTCGTCCCCCATGGCGGTTTGGTTCACTGTCTTTTTTCTCGCGCCTATCCTCATCATTGTTGCCTACAGTTTCTTAAAAAAAGGTTTATACGGCGGCGTTGTTTGGGAATTTTCAACTGAAGCGTATCGTTATCTTGCGAACTCAGTATTGTTAAAAATTACATTACGCACGCTTGTAACGTCTTTTATCGCGACTGTTATTACAATATTAATCGCGCTCCCGTGCGGTTACTGCATGGCAAGAAGTAAACATCAAACCCTTCTCCTTCTATTAATTATCATCCCTTTCTGGACCAACTTTTTGATCAGGGTTTTCGCGTGGATGAATATTCTTGGGAACAACGGCTTTCTAAATGAATTTTTAATGCGAATCGGATTAATAAAAGATTATATTCCGTTTCTTTATAATCAAAAAGCGGTTATTCTAGTTCTGGTTTACATGTATCTTCCGTACGCGATTCTGCCGTTATACTCGACAATCGACAAATTTGATTTTTCACTTCTGGAAGCGTCACGCGATCTTGGCGCTAATAAATTTGTATCGATGATAAAAGTGCTGCTTCCCAACATCCGCGGCGGAATATTTACCGCGGTGCTGTTTACATTTATTCCCATTTTCGGCGCATACGCCGTTCCGCTTCTTGTAGGCGACATGGATTCCTACATGCTCGGAAACGTAATCGCCGATCAGCTCTTAAAATCGCGTGACTGGCCGCGCGCATCGGCGATTTCAATGGTTCTGACAGTTGTAACCACAGCCGGCGTCCTTATTATGATGTATCTGCAGAAAAAAGATTCGGCAAAAACAAAAGAAGCGAAGTCGCGGAAAACTGACGTGGAGGGCGCATGAGTAAAAGCATAGCTTCAAATGTCGTCACCACTGTAAAACCGTCCAGAATCAGCACAGAGGCCGGAAGGCACGCGAAAAGAGCGCTGTGGAAACGTTTTTCATTATCGCAATATGTGTTTGTTTTTACTATCGGTTTCCTTTTTCTTCCTTTGCTGGTGCTTGTTATTTTTTCGTTTAACAGCACAGCCAGCATGAACTGGACGGGATTTTCCCTTCGCTGGTACAAAGGACTCATGGAATCAAGAGAATTATGGCGCGCGTTAAAAAACAGCTTAATAATCGCCGTTACTTCCGCCGCAACCGCGACAGTAATTGGAACAATAGGGGCAATCGGCGTAAGCTGGTACAAATTTAAAATGCGCGCCTATGTGCAGACTATTTCTTTTCTGCCCATGATTCTCCCGGAAATAATTATCGGCGTTTCGTTGACCATCTTCTTCGCCGGAGTCGGAATAAAACTTGGTCTTCTTACAATTTATATCGCTCACGTTACTTTTAATCTTCCGTTTGTTTTTTTAATGGTCATGGCGCGCCTTGACGAATTTGATTTCTCAATAATCGAAGCGGCTAAGGATCTTGGAGCAAGCGAGCGGGATACGCTGTTTAAAGTCACGCTTCCAATCTGTATGCCGGGAATTATTTCGGGGCTTCTTACAGCCATCACTTTATCCCTTGAAGACTTTGTTATTACATTCTTTGTAGCGGGGCCCGGCTCCACTACCCTGCCCATTTACATTTTTTCTTCCTTCAGAAGACCGGATATAAGAGCGCTTGTCGGTCCTCTTTCTGTAGTTATGATAGTGGGAACTGTTCTTCTCTGCATTTTCTTAAGGAAGTTCCTTAAATATATAGCGGCGAAATGAGTAAATAAGACGCCTGGCGTCTTAAAATATTTTTATGGAGGGATTTTTATGGAGGAAAAGTTAGAATCACTTTCAAAAATTGCTAAGCATACAATCTTATGCTTGATGTGTCTTGTTATAATGGCAATGACAGGATGCGACAACAGAGAGGAGCTGTACATTTTCAACTGGAGCGTTTACACGCCCAAATCTGTAATAGAGAAGTTTGAAAAAGAATACAACGTAAGAGTTGTTTACGATGAGTTCGATTCAAATGAAAGCATGTACACAAAACTCAAATCGGGCGGCTCGGGATACGATATTGTTTTCCCGTCAGCGGATTATGTATCTATAATGATGAAAGAAGGGATGCTTGCAAGAATTGATCTTAACAAAATTCCTAACAGACAGTATATAGATCCCAAAGTTTTGGAAATGGCGGATTACGATCCAAATATGGAATATTCTGTTCCGTATTACTTCGGAGCGGCAGGCGTAACCGTAAACACGGAAAAAGTTCCGGTTTTTGAAAGAAGCTGGTCAATCTTCGCAAGAAATGATTTCCCCGGCAAAAAGATGACAATGTTAGACGACATGCGCGAAGTAATGGGAGACGCTTTGAAATTCCTTGGCTATTCGGTTAACACGACAAATCAGGCGGAAATAACAGAAGCCAGAGACCTTATAAATAATCAATGGAAGCAAAATCTTTTAAAATTTGACGCCGATACTTTCGGAACCGGATTTGCGAGCGGCGATTTCTGGGTTGTGCAGGGGTATCCTGAAACTGTTTTTGCGGAAATCGCGGATAATAAAAAAATGATGGATACAGCCGTTTTCTTTATTCCGCAGGAAGGAGGCCCGGCCTATATTGACAGCATGGTAATATTAAAGGATTCCAATAACAGCGATCTTGCGCATAAATTCATTGACTTTATTCACCGTCCTGAAATATACGCGGAGTTCTGTGATTATTTCGGCTTCCCTGCGACTGTGAATACGCAGGCCGGTCAATATATAAAAGGTTTCAGAGACTCAGGGCGTTCATGGTATACAACAGACGATCTTTTCTTAAATGATAAAATTGAACTTAAAAAAGATATCGGCTCTGCGTTAGAGCTTTATAATAACGCATGGCTGAATTCAATCAGAGCGGGAGAATAGCCTGCAAGTTTGAAAAGCTGCAATATGGCGGCGCTTTTTTAAAAGCGCCGTCAGCTAAGGGGTAAATATTGAAAAAAAGAAACGTTATCTTCCTTTCTGTCTTGACCGTATTATTAACTGTTATTTTTTCCTGTGAATCAAGACCGAAACTGTACATTTACAATTGGGCAAGTTATATTCCGGATTCTGTCATTAAAAAATTCGAAGAAAAATATAAAGTCAGAGTAATTTACGATGTATTTGCAACTAACGAAGAAATGTACGCAAAACTTAAATCAGGAGGAACAGGCTACGATATTGTTTTCCCTTCAAAAGATCATGTCCCCATAATGATAAGAGAAGGCATGATAATTAAATTGGATCATTCAAAACTGGACAATATTATTTATATAGACGAAAGAGTTAAGCGTCTTATGGATTATGATCCAAAAATGGAATATTCGATTCCGTATTTCTACGGCGCTTCAGGCGTAATGGTAAACACGGAAAAAGTGCGCGGCTTTGAACGTTCGTGGTCAATTTTCGCGAAAAATGATTTCCCCGCCAAACGCATGACCATGCTTGACGACATGCGCGAAGTAATGGGCGCGGCTTTAAAATACCTGGGTTATTCAATTAATTCAACAAACCCGGCTGAAATAGAAGAAGCCACAAATTTAATAAACACCCAATGGAAGCCGAATCTGATAAAATTTGACGCCGATACCTTTGGGAGCGGTTTCGCGAATGGTGAATTTTGGGTTGTCCACTGCTACCCCGAAAATGTTTATGACGAGATTAAAGAAAATAAAAAACTTTTGAATAATATGGTTTTCTTCTTCCCAAGAGAAGGAGGACCTTCATATATTGATAACATGGTTATCCTGAAAGACTCTAAAAGTATAGATTTAGCGCATAAATTTATTAATTTCATTCACGAACCGGAAATTTACGCGGAATTTGCCGATACTTTTGGACTGCCGTCAACCGTGAATACTGAAGCCAGAAAGCTTAAAAAAGGCTTTTCTCTCTATAATGAATCGGAATTGTTCAATACCGATACTATCGAGCTGATAGAGGATGTGGGCGAATACCTGGATTTATATACAAAAGCCTGGTTTAATTCGATAATTACAGGGCAATAGGCCTTTACATTATTTCCCCTTTCTGGTACATTTTATAAACACCCGAAAGGGGCTTTTTTGAAGGAAGGATAATATGTCACGAACTTGTGATATTTGCGGAAAACACACTATAACCGGCAATAAAGTCAGCCACGCTAAAAATCGTACCCGCCGGACATGGAAACCCAATCTCGTAAATGTAAAGACCGAGGTCAGCGGGACAACTATGAAGCTTAAAGTCTGCGCAAGATGTCTTAAAAGCGACTATATCACCAAGAAAGTCTAACCCGCTTACCTGCCATGCCTGATCCCGGGTTGATTCAAGCGCTAGATTATATTCTCAATCACAGCAACGAAGCCAACATCGAAGCTCTCGCCGAGGCAGTCGTGCGCAGAAGACGTGATTTGTCAGTCTTCAGCGCGGTTGGGGATATGCCCGACCCTCACAGAATGGCGCAGGAAATAACCGATAAAATCAACACAGGCGTAGGCGGCGGCATCGAAACAATGAGAAAGTCCGTCCAGGACATGATAAAAAAAATATTAAAAGAACACGCGCCTGAATTAAACAACAAGCAAATAAACGAACTCTGCCAGGCATGGCTTCCCGACAGAGCCGGCACAGGAACAGGAAAAAGCGGCTCAGGACTTCCGCCCGACGTTCTTCTTTCCATGATCGAGCAGTTCGTCTCTTTTTCCCACGGCGAAATGAAAGCGTCAGTGGATAAAAGCCTCCGCGAAGAAATGGGCGCGTGGCCGGAACGCTACTGGAACGCCTTCCCTCCCGTAGTCCGCGGAATACTCACAGATTATTTAAAAAATAAAATTTCAGACAAAGAATATAAATCGCAGATTAAAGTCGCGCTCGGTCTTTAGTATTTAAACTCACTGTCTCCGATAAACTCGCGAAGGATGCTCGTTCCCGGCACATACTGAGGCGGGATGGGCGTAAAATTATCAAGGAATGATAAAAGCCTTATGGCCTCGGCGTATTCGTTCATCCGCGGTTTAATGGCGCGTAACAGAGGATCGGCGTAATATTTAAGGACTGAAAGCTCGTAATCGAGCGCGGAGTTAAACGCCGCGTCCGCTGTGTTCTGAAAGGGGAAGATGTGCTTTCGCTCGCCTGCATGCACTTTCGGCCATATTTTAATTGTGCCCGAAGCGTCCATCCCTCTGAATTGGGAATCGCGCACCATACGCCGAAGGAGCCTGTTATCGCTTGTGGGGATCCGGTTATGGTCGTCAAGATTTAACTGCGTAAGCGCGGAGAGATATAATTTAAATTTTGTTTTTCGATCTATCGAATGCGTGAGCGCGTCGTTAAGACCATGGATGCCTTCTACTATCAATATGGTGCGTTCATCCATTCTGATTTTTTTGCCGCCGCTTTCTTTGCGGCTTGCTGTTTTAAATTCATAAACCGGAAGGGTTACTTCTTCTCCGCGGTACAGCGCCTGAAGCTGTTCATTTAAATACGGCACATCAAGCGCTTCAAGACATTCCCAGTCAGGATCGCCGTTTTCATCTTTGGGAGTATCGTCGTTTCCCTTGTAATAATTGTCAAGGCTGATGGCGATAGGTTTAAGCCCTAACACCATCAATTCTATCTCCAGACGTTTTGCGCTTGTGGTTTTTCCGGAACTTGAAGGGCCCGCGATAAGCACCATTTTAATATCGCCGTGTCTTTCGTGAATAAGAGTGGCTATATCAGCCATCTTTCTTGCCTGATGCGCTTCGGCGATTCTTATATATTCATTAAATGTTCTGTTTGCAATCCTTTGATTCAGCTCTCCTACAACGCGCACGCCTACTATGCGTCCCCAATTTTTATAATCGCGGTAAACTTCAAAAAGTTTCGGCTCGTCTATAAAAGGACCAAGACTCTTTCCTTTGCCAAAGTTTGGAAAACGAAGCAGAAAACCGTCTTCATAAGGCATAAGCTCAAAACTGGACAAAAGCCCCGTACGTTCAAGGAGCGGCTGTATATACATATCCATGTAGCCTTCGCATTCATTCACTCTTATATACGAAGAACTTCTCTGTTCCAGAAGCAGCATCGTATCAATCTGATTATGCTGTTTGAATAAATGCATTGCTTCTTCATAAGCGATATATTTAAAAGTGATGGGAAGGTCATTTTTAATTATTTCCTTCATCTCGTTTTCAAGCTCTTTAATATCAGATATAGCGGGCTTGCTGCCTGAACTTAAAGTATAGTAATAGCTGTTTCCAAGCGAATGACCTACATAAAGGCCGTCGTCCGGAAAAATTTTTTGGGCCGCAATGGCAAGGATAAACGAAAGGGTTCTTCTGTAAATCGTAACCCCTTCGCGCGAATCAAGCAGAACGGGTTCCAGTTCCGCGTTTACAAGAAGAGATGTTCCAAGAGGGCGAATCTCATTATTTTCTTTGATAGCCGCAATTTTGTCAGAAGGAATGCCAAAATGCTCAATTAGAGCCGACGCTTTTGTGCCGTAGTCGCATATTTCAGTTTTTTGGGTGTTTTTAAAACTAATTTGTATATTGCTCATATACTGATTATAACATAAGAATCAAATATGTAAAATAAATTTTTAATTATTCCTGTTTCCAAGATGTTTTTGTATCAATTCAAGTTTAAGCGAGCGAAGATTACCTGTCATTGATACTTTATAAACATGCGGATTCAAAAGCCTCTTATATGTTGAATCAAAACTTTCAAGATCGGACACGGCATGAGATTTTATTTCCGTTAAAGAAGGCTGCTCATTTTTTAGAACGCCGTCTTCGATGCGCTTTTTTAAAAGCGGCTGAACGCTTCCGTCGATTGTGTGTACAAAATTTCTGTAGTCCGCCGCAGGGTGCCAGAAACAATAACGCTCCCCTTCTTTTAACACATCGCTTTTTTCTGAGTTATCATCGATGCCCAGCACGTCGGTAACCGCGCTTCCGTTTTTATCCCTGACACGCCAGACTTGCTTTACGCCCGGATTGGTTGTTTTCTCGGGATTGTCGGAAAATTTCATTACAGGAACGCATTTTGAATTTCTTACAAGAGAGGCGAGCTTGTACACACCGGGAAAAGCCGCTGCGCTTGCGCCTGTTACAAGGCGCGTTCCTACTCCCCAGCTGTCAACGGGCGCATGTTCTTTAACAAGCGTTTCAATTATATTTTCATCAAGGTCGTTGGAAACCGTAATAAACGCTTTTTGCAATCCGGCTTCATCAAGCTTTTTTCGCACTTCAACAGAAAGATACTGAATGTCGCCTGAATCAAGACGCACTCCAAAATTGATTCCCTTTGCCGCAAGTTTTTTTCCGGCTTTTATCGCGCTGTATACGCCGCTTTTTAACGTGTCGTATGTATCGATAAGAAAAATCGACCTTTCGGGATACAGCTCTGCGTACGCGTCAAAGGCTTCTTCTTCGCTGTCAAACGACATTACCCACGAATGAGCCATTGTTCCCATAACGGGAATGCCGAAAGTTTTGCCTGCCAAAGTGTTGCTCGTTCCGTTTGCGCCGCCTATAAAAGCCGCGCGGGAAGCGGACATCGCTCCGTCAGGTCCCTGCGCGCGGCGAAGCCCGAACTCCATCACGTTTCCCTTGCCGGAAGCAAGCCAGATGCGGCATGTCTTTGTCGCGACAAGCATCTGGAAATTGATAATATTTAAAATCATGCCTTCGATTATCTGACATTCGACTAAATTACCTTCTACCCTGATCACGGGCTCATGAGGAAAGACAACCGTTCCTTCATCCATTGCCCAAAGAGTTCCTTTAAAACTAAATGTTTTAAGATAATCCGTAAAGCCGTCTTCAAAAACGTTTAATGTTCTTAAATAGGCAATGTCTTCATCAGAAAAAGAAAGGCTTGATAACTTTGTAAGCAGGGTTCCAAGACCCGCGAATATTGAATAACCTCCGCCGAAGGGATTCTTCCTGAAAAACATTTCAAAAACAGCGCGTTCAGTGCGTTTGTTTTTCCAGAACCCCTGCGCCATTGTAAGCGAATAAAAATCCGTAAAAAGAGCCGAAGTACTCATGCGAAATTATAACATATTTATTAATTCTTTTGAAGATAAAAATTCTATCCCGTTTGATTTCATTTCTGCGACAGCTTTTTCAACAGAGCCTTCAGGGAAGCCTACGCCGCGGACTGCGTCGCTTGCAATGATTGTGTTAAAGCCAAGTTTTTTACAGTCCATGGCGCTGAAAAAGACGCAGTAATCTGTGGCTATGCCGCCCATGATAACTGTTTCGATGCCGAGCGATTTTAAATAGCCTTCAAGACCTGTTTGGGTTTTTTTATCATTTTCGAAAAACGCGGAATATGAATCGATGTCTTTGTGTATGCCTTTGCGTATTACAACAGAGACAGGTTTTAAATCGAGGTCTGCGTGGAAGCCCGCTCCAAGTGAGCCTTGAACGCAGTGATCAGGCCAAAGAACCTGCCCTTTGACAAGCGGCGTATCAATTACATCGCCAGAGTTTTTACCGCCGTGCGAAGATGCGAAGGAAATGTGCCCCTCCGCGTGCCAATCCTGGGTAGCGCCAACACGTCCGCCTTTTTCGGTAATAGCATGCGAGAGCGCATTTAACGGAGCGACAACGGCATCGCCCTCATTCACAGCCAAAGCCCCGCCCGGACAGAAATCATTCTGCACGTCAATAATTAATAAAAATGTTTTTGATAAATTTAATTCCATAATTTCACCCCAAAAGAGATTCACACAAAGACGCTAAGGCACAGAGGAATTTTTTACGCATCCTTTGTGCCTCTGTGCCTCCGTGTGAGGTCTTCTTTATTTATTCTGTGAAGACGCCTACTTTGCGGAATTTCTGGTAGCGTTTTTCAGGAAGCTTATTAAAGTCTTCTTTCATCAGTTTGGCGACTGTTTCTGTCAGGAAGGACTTGATGTTTGACGCTGTTATGCTGATGTCTTTTGCGGCGCCGCCGTCCGGTTCCATGATGATCTTGTCGCAGATGCCGAAGCGTTTTAAGTCTTCCGCTGTTATTTTCATAAGCTCAGCGGCTTCCCTTTCCCTTGAGCCGTCTTTCCATAAAATGGAAGCGAAGCCTTTGGGTGAAATTACCGAGTATAAAGCGTTCTCAAGCATCGCAAGTTCATCGCAGACGCCGAGAGCCAATGCGCCGCCCGAGCCGCCTTCGCCGAGAACGACGGAGATAACTGGTGTTTTTAACATCATGAACTCATGAAGGTTACGCGCAATAGCTTCGCCCTGTCCGCGCTCTTCCGCGCCTACTCCGCAGTACGCGCCCGGTGTGTCAATAAAAAGAATAACAGGGCGGCGGAATTTTTCCGCCTGCTTCGCGAGACGAAGAGCCTTTCTGTATCCCTCGGGGTGAGGCATTGAAAAGTTTATTTTCTGCAATGTTTCGATGTCCTGCGCTCTTACCTGAGAAACAACGGTGACAGGAATGTCACCTAACAAACAGATGCCGCCGAGCATCGCAGGATCATCGGCAAAGTAGCGGTCGCCGTGAAACGCGATAAAATCCTTAAAAAGGAGCGGAATGTAATCGTTAATGGTAGGACGTCCCAAATTTTTAAGAAGGTCCAGTTTTTGCTGCATGTTTAATGACATTACTTTCCTCCTTTGTAGCCGTGAAGCCTTATAATATCAGCGATAACTTTCGCCATATCTTTGCGGTGAGAAACCGCGTCGACAAATCCGTGTTCAAAAACAAATTCCGATGTCTGGAATCTTTCGGGAAGCACAGCGCCTATCGTATCCTGAATAACGCGCTTTCCGGCAAATCCGAGAGTGACTCCCGGCTCCGCGAGAATTATGTCACCTAACATCGCGAAAGAAGCCGTAACGCCGCCTGTTGTCGGGTCAGTAATAACAGAAATGTAAAGCTGCCCCGCGTCTGTGTGACGCGCAACCGCGCCCGAAGTTTTTGCCATCTGCATAAGAGAGATAATACCCTCCTGCATACGCGCTCCGCCTGACGCTGAAAAAACAATCACGGGCAGTTTATTCGCCGTAGCGTATTCTATCGCTCTTGTTATTTTTTCGCCGACTACGCTTCCCATACTTGCCATCATAAAACGGCTGTCCATGATGCCGATAACGCAGGGGTAACCCTTTATGGTGCATTTACCTGTTACAACAGCTTCGCCTGTTTCGCATTTTTTCTGCAATTCGGCAATTTTTTCTTCATACTCCGGAAACTCAATCGGGTTACCCGACTTCATCCCTGAATCGAACTCGTTAAAACTCCCCTCATCTGCGGTGATGCTCAGCCTTTGCTGCCAGCCCAGTCTGGTATGATTACCGCATTTTTCACAAACCCACATGGGGTCGGAGATGGAGGCTTGACACTGGGAACATATTAAATCAGCCATAGGGGATTATTGACAATTTTTAAGATTTTGTCAAGTAGGGTAAAAAGGCGTTATAGAGGCTGTTTTCCCTTAAAATTGATAGGCAATGGCAATTTTAAGCATTGGGCTTCCTGTAAGTCCTGCTAATTTTGGACTTTGAACATTCATCGGCGGATTTTTTACGACTTCAAGCGCGCCCATTTCATACGCTGTCGGCAGTCTGAAGGCAAATAAAAGTTCTCCGCGCAGAAACAGCGAACCTATAAGATGACAATCAAGACCTGCGCCAATATCTATCCACAAAGAATTCCACGCAGAAAGCGAATACGGGTTGCCGTTTTTGTCCTGATCTTCAATCAGCTGCCCTTTAGAGCGATCGTATACAAGACCGCCGTCGGGTTTTCGCCTTTGAATCAGGGCTATTTGATATTCAACGCCGATTAACGGAAACCATGTTAATCTCTCATTGATCCTGAAAGGATATTTCCCCAAAAGAGAAAAACCAATGCTTGTTTCACTGCCTGTGCCTGTGCTGTCGGTAAGAGAAGTGCCTGTGTGAATCATATTTTCCCGGTATGAACTGTTTCCGCCCTTATACATCACGGTCAATTCCGCGTAGGTTGCGTCAAAAAAAATAAACCCGGCGTAATCAAAGCGGTCCATATTCTGGGTAGATTTTACTTCTCCCCCCTTAAGGGAGTACCTTGAGAATGTATAGCCGGCGAGACCGCCTGCTCCCGCGCTAATCGAAAAATCGTCCGCGCAAACATTCGCCGGAAAGGAAGAAAAAAGAAGGGTACAGGCTATTAATACATTTATTTTCATCATAATTCTTTTGACTTTATATCCGGATCATTACAAATTATATCATCGTAAAGGGCTTGTGCTTTATCAACGAAATCCATTCCCGGGATATCATTGCGAAAATCCATAAGGAGGATAGCAGGACTGCCGTTCCAGTCAATATTTTTCTTTCCAATATTTAGAGTATAACCGCCTTTTATCCAGACTGAATCAACTCCATTCACAGACGTATCCTGCGGGCTAATCATAATCGAGAAAAAATCAGCGGTTCCCGACCAGGAACCTGTATTTAAATTTGGGTTTTTATCATTGATGGGATTAGGGTTTTGCAGATTTATCGTTATTGAATATGTTCCATTAGGTTGAGGTGTTACAATTTTAGCAAGTCCTTTAGCTACAGGTGGCTCGTCTTTTGACATTGAATCAGAAGCGAATATATATACCTTGTAAGTGGGGGTTGTTTTATTTTCTTCCCCAAATACCGGTATATTTGCAGGAATGTTATAAATAGTAACTTCGCTAATGGAATAATCCTGCGTAACCTCTTCAGGGCATCCTGACAGACTGACGACTAAAATCAGACTTATAAGCATGCTTGTGAACAGCAGCATGGAGGAATATGGATTAAAATATTTACTGTTTTGTTTCATATATCCAATTATATCCATAAAATCAAAAAAAAGTCCAGTAGAGGAACCGCGCCTTATTAAGATTGACACTTTTTTAAGTTTAAGGTATTGTACCGTATATACGCCGTCTTAGCTCAGCTGGCAGAGCACTTGACTTGTAATCATGAGGTCCTCGGTTCGATTCCGAGAGACGGCTGTTGAGTTATTTTGCCGAAGTTTCAAAATCTAACATCGATGAATATTTAAGCAAATACAGCCTTATTGCGTGCGGGTTAAGAAATTCTAGAATAAAAGCGAAGCAAACCGCCGTTTTGGAAATGCTCTTCTCTCAATTTGATAATGAAGTTCTTTTTATTCCGAACGGCCCATTGGGAGACATAAAGGGACTCTTTTCATTCTTTTGTCCTAAAAAAAATCTGGCTGCGTTCAAAGAAAAGTTATTCGGCACAGGATACTGCGATAAATTTTATATTCTGGATTTTGAAGATGATTCTTTTAAAAACCATACTGAATTAAAATCGATTAATCCGCTTGTCTGGAAAGGCAGGGATTTCTCGATTGATTATTTTTTTATTCAGGACAGTAAAATTTATGAAGAACATTCTCCTCATAACAGGGAATTTAAAATAGAAGATTCCAGCGGAAATGTAAAAACAGTTTTCGGCTACAGGGGAGACGGAAGCGAACTTGGCAGAAGATCTCTTCCCGTCGAAGACGCGCGGTGCATGGTAAATTTATCAATGCCATGTAAAAATAAAAGAGCTATCGATCCTTTTGCCGGAGCGGGCGGAATTGTTTACGAATATAAATACATTGCGGAAAATTACAGCATAACCAGCATCGATATTGATCCTGTATTAAAACCGGGACTTGAGTTCTACGGCTCTTCGCATTATGTAATGAACGCCAAAGACGCTTCGTTTCCGAAAGACAGCTTTGATTCCATTATTACAGAAGTTCCGTTTTCTCATAACGCACTTGACGGCATTATCATGGCTGTTAATAAAATAACAGAGTGTTTAACAAAAGACGGACTCCTTGTAATGATGTGTAAAATAAGTCAAGCGGAGAATATTTATAAAGCGCTTTTAAAACAAGGGCTTCTTCATTTGTTTAATAGGGAAATCGATCGAAAAGGAACCGGTGTTGAGATAAGCGTATGGTGCATGAGTAAAAAATTTTTAAGCGGTATGGAAGATTTCCTTACGGTATTGAAGAAAACCCGTTAAATTTGTAACTATTTATTGACAAAATACTTCTATAAGCTGTATACTGGAGCCGCGTTTGCTTTTTATGGAGGATATATGAAATTTAAATCACTTTTAATCTTTTTTACCGTTTTACTCTTCTTTGTTTTTCCGCTCTCTCTCTTCGCGCAGCAGCGTGATTTTTACGGAACATGGATTGCCAAATATTCAGAAGATAATGTATCAATGGTTATGAAATTTACTTTTGCAGCTTCCAGCTTTTCAATGGGCGTAGAAGTTTATCTTGACGGCAGCCTGCTTGAATCGGAGACCATAGACGGCACAATAACAAAGTGGACTGCAAAAACTAACGGCGACAACGACACAAAAACAGCTTATCCAAATGGCTTTGAAATTACAGCCACATACGAAGGAGCGGATGAATCGTTAACATTGTTCATTTCCAGAGACAAACGCCAGATGATTCTGTCAGAAATGGAGATGGGGACAGAGTTCGTCTTCGTTAAACAATAACTGTATTTTTGCGAGGGGAGGGACTTGAACCCTCATGCCTAAGGCACCAGATCCTAAGTCTGGCGTGTCTGCCAATTCCACCACTCTCGCGCTCTTCGCAAAATGTATCAATTTTTTATCTTGCCTGTCAATTGACCTATTTTACGCTTTTTGATAACATGTAATCCTTAAGGAGTAACGGACCGCTAGCTCAGCTGGTAGAGCAGCAGACTCTTAATCTGCGGGTCGCAAGTTCGATCCTTGCGCGGTTCAAAGGTTAATTAACAAATTTACAAAAAAAGAGGAAAATTGTGGCAATTACTAAAGAAATAAAGCGTCTTGAAAAATCTAATATTCAATTGAGCGTCACTGTCCCAAAGGAAGATGTGCGGACTCAATATAACGAAATGCTCAAAGATTATACCAAAAACATCCAATTACCGGGTTTTCGCAAGGGAAAAGTCCCCAGGGAAGTCCTGGAGCGCAAGTACGCCGACGCCTTGAAAGGGGACGCGATGGGCCGCATCATGGAATCGACACTGCAGGAAATCTTTAAAGAAGAGAACTTGTCAAGGAGCGAAAGGCCTCTTCCCTACTCGACCCCGGAACTTCAAGGCGAGCCAAAGCTCGATTTAGACCAGGATCTTCAATTTTCTGTAATTTATGACGTCCTTCCGGAGGTAAAAATCGGCCAATGGAAGGGTTTAAAAGCCGAATATCCGTACGCTGAGGTCGAAAAGAAAGACATCGATAAGGAACTTGAAGAAATCCGCGAAAGAAACGCGATTGTGATGGATCGGGACGACTCTGCCGCCGCAAAAAATGGCGATGTCGCTACCATCGATTACCAGATATTCGATGAAAACGGAGAAAAACCGTCTGAACCGTCCCTCGGTATGAACCGTAAGGATTTTGTCTTTACCATCGGCTCCGGAACAAATATTTATAAATTAGACGATGATGTCGCGGGGATGAAAAAAGGCGATATAAAAACAATCGAGAAAAAGTTTGATGATGATTTCCTTGAAGCCGATCTTGCCGGAAAAACAAGGAAAATTCAAATAACGCTGACCGCTCTGAAAGAGAAAAAGCTCCCTGACCTCGACGACGATTTGGCTCAGGATGTCGATGAAAAGTTTAAAACTCTCGATGACCTTAAAAATAGCATTAAGGAACGTCTTGAAAAAACCCTTGAAGCGCGCCTTAAAGAGAAAAAACTCAACGAACTTTTAAAGAAAATAATGGAAAATACGCCTGTAGTCCTCCCTGAATCGATGATTAAGGCGGAAGTTGAAGGCAGATGGCGCCGTCTCGCCAGATATTACAATATGAATCCGGAAACAATCGCGCAGATGATGAGCGGCGACGGAAAGGACAAGGAATGGCGCGAAGCGGCGGAAAAAGCCCTTCATTCGCGCGTTATTATCGAAACTTTGATGGATGAACAGAAAATCGAGGTGTCGGACGACGATTTAAACAGGGAATTTGAGTCAATTGCCGCAGCAAATGGCGCGCAGATCGATGAAGTTAAGAAACATTACAACGAAGAAGCGGTCTTCTACCTTAAAGAAGACATCAGAGAAAAGAAAATAACCGACATTTTACTTGCCGAAAACGATTTAAAACAGGGAAAAAAGGAGAATTATCTGGATTTCATGACAGATAATGGTTAAATTAGTATTATGGGTACAAAATTAAGCAGCTTGGTTCCGATCGTAGTTGAACAAACGGGGATGGGGGAGCGTTCCTACGATATTTATTCCCGCCTTTTAAAAGATCGTATCGTTTTTCTTGATGGAGAAATAAATGATATCACAGCGGATTTGGTTGTAGCTCAGCTTCTGTTTTTAGACGGACAGGACATTGAAAAAGATATTAATCTCTATGTGAACTCACCAGGCGGCTCAGTTACGGCAGGCCTTGCGATTTACGATACGATTCAGCATGTAAAGTCCGATGTGCAGACGATCTGTTTAGGGCAGGCCGCGAGCATGGCCGCGCTTGTGCTGACCGCCGGGACCGCAGGAAAAAGGCAGGTGCTTCCCTCTTCGCGTGTTTTAATCCATCAGCCGTGGGGTGGCGCTCAGGGTCAGGCGCGTGATATCGGAATTCAATCAAAGGAAATTGTAAGACTCAAGAAGATGATAATTGATTATTTTGCTAAGCACACAGGAAAGCCGGTAGACAAGATTTCATCCGATATGGAAAGAGATTTTTATATGTCCGCACAGGATGCGGTTGAGTACGGCATAGCTGACTCTATATTAACGAGGGAAAAAAATGGCGCGGCTGAGAAACGGACCTGAAGTATTTGAAAGAGTCTGCTCTTTCTGCGGAAAAAGCGCAGACATGGCGCGCCGTCTTATCGCCGGCCCCAACGATGTTTTTATCTGCGATGAATGTATAGAAGTCTGCCGCAAGATTTTATGCGAAGAAGAGCATGAGCTGACATCGCATTTTACAGGCGACATTCCCACTCCAAAAGAAATAAAAAGCTACCTTGATCTCTTTGTCATCGGACAGGACAACGCGAAAAAAGCGCTTTCTGTCGCGGTTTATAATCACTACAAGCGCATCGCGAATCCTTTAAAGGAAAAAGAAAGCGATGAAGTTGAAATTGAAAAATCGAATGTTTTGTTAATCGGCCCTACAGGAACGGGAAAAACGTTACTTGCAAAAATTCTCGCGAAAAAATTAAAAGTTCCTTTCGCTATAGTTGATGCCACAACACTCACCGAAGCAGGTTATGTCGGTGAAGACGTTGAGAACATTCTATTAAAACTGATTCAAAGTGCCGGCGGAAACATATCGGCTGCGGAAAGAGGAATTGTCTACATTGATGAAATTGACAAAATCGCGCGCAAGGGTGAAAATATTTCGATTACGCGTGATGTATCGGGCGAAGGCGTTCAGCAGGCTCTCTTAAAAATAATTGAAGGAACGATTGCATCTGTTCCTCCTCAAGGCGGCAGAAAACATCCCAATCAGGAAATGATACGCATTGACACGACAAATATTCTCTTTATTTGCGGCGGAGCGTTCGTCGGTCTTGATAAATTAATTTCGCGCCGTGTTGTAAAACATCCCATGGGTTTCGGCGCTGAAACAGGCTCGGGCGAAAAAAAATTAAACGAGCTTTACGACGCAATGCACCCGGACGATCTAATCCAGTTCGGCATGATCCCCGAGTTCATCGGGCGTCTTCCGATTACTGTCGGTCTTGAAGAATTGAAACGCGAAGATTTAAAACGCATTATTACAGAGCCGCGTAACGCGATTGTGCGCCAGTATCAGGCGTCTCTTGCGTACGATGACGTTAAACTTGAATTCACGGAAAAAGCGGTAGACGCAATCGCGGAGAAAGCAATCAAGCAAAAGACAGGCGCGCGCGGGTTACGTGCAATTGTAGAAAGACTTATGACAGATATTATGTTTGATATTCCATCGATTGCAGGTGAAAAGCAGGTTATCATCACTCATGACACCGTAGAAAAATCCGAGCCGCCCGAGATCATTTATCTGGAGCAAAAGCAGAAGAGCGCATAAAAGGCCATGGGTAACAACGGCAAGGAAAAAAAAGGTTTTTTAAGCGGTCTATTCCCGCGTCCGCAAAAGAAAAGTCCTCTTTTTTATGATTATTCGGGAGCGGAAGAACTTATCACGGAAGATTTTCCACTGCTTCCGCTTCGCGATCTTGTTCTTTTTCCGCAGACGGTTGTTCCCATTTTTATCACTTATAAACCCGGCATTATGTCTCTTGAAGAAGCGCTGAAACACGACAACCGCCTCTTCGCCGCGTGCCTTAAAAAAAACGAGCTTCGCCTTTCATCGGATGAGCCGTATTTAATCGGCACTGTTGTAAGAATCATATCCCATTTAAAACTGCCGGACAGCACTTTCCGCGTTGTGTTCCAATGCGAATACAGAGGAACAATAATTTCATCTCACGTACAAAACAATCATTCTATTGTTAGAGTTGAACCGTTAAAAACAATAGGATTGGGCGAACCTTTAAGCGCGGAAGATTTGGGTCTTATGCGCAGCGTTCAAAGATCGTTTTCACAGTACGCCGAGTATTCGGGAAAAATAAGCCCTGACACTCTAAGCGCGGTAGAAAAATCTGAAGACCCCGAACGCCTTGCGAATCTTGTGTGCAACGCCGCGAATATAAAATCCGAAAAAAAGATTGAACTTTTATCATACGCCGACACAAAGGAAAGATACCTCGCAATCCTTGAAATCCTTGAAAAAGAAAATGAAATTTACGGCATTCAGAAAAATATTTCGGGAAAAGTAAGAAGAAAGATGGATAAACGCCATCGCGAGTACATTTTAAACGAACAGTTACGCGAAATAAATAAAGAGCTTGGCAAAGACAAAATAGAAGACGAGTTCGCTATTCTTGAAAAACGCATCGCCGAAAAAAATCCGCCGGATGAAGTAACAGAGCGCACCGACAAAGAAATAAAGAGATTAAAAAAGCTTCAGCCCCTTTCCCCTGAAGCGGGAGTTCTAAGAGGTTATCTTGAATGGATTGCAGACCTCCCCTGGAGCGATTTTACCGTAGATTCAGGCGATCTCGCCGAAGCCGAAAAAATACTTGACGCGGATCACTACGGCATGAAAAAAGCAAAAGACCGTATCATAGAGTTTATCGCAGTCCGTGAACTGCTCAGCAACGAAGGCAAAGAGCAGGTAGTTAGGAGTGACGAATTTAGAGTTAGGAGTGACGAGTTAGGAGTGACGAGTAAAGAATTTGGAATGACGAGTGATAAGTCTGGAGTTAGAGGTAGGGAATTTGGAGTGACGAGTGATAAGTCTGGAGTTAGAAGTGGAGAATTGGGAGCGGCGGGTGAAAATCAAGCAGGTCAAAAAGACATTATTGACAATGGCATCAATTCCCCACTCCTCACTAATAATCCTTCACTCCTCACTCCTCACTCCTCACTTCTAACTAATAATCCCCTCCTCACTAAAAACTCTCCTCCTTCAATAAAAGGGCCTATTCTCTGCTTTGTCGGGCCGCCCGGGACAGGAAAAACAAGCCTTGGGAAATCTGTCGCGAGAGCGTTGGGACGAAACTTTGTGCGTGTTTCTCTCGGCGGCGTCCGCGATGAAGCGGAAATTCGCGGTCATAGAAAAACTTATGTGGGCGCTCTTCCCGGCAAAATTATTCAATCCATGCGAAAAGCGGGAACCGTCAATCCCGTTTTTCTGTTAGACGAAATTGACAAGCTCTCCCACGATTTTCGCGGAGACCCGGCTTCCGCTCTTCTTGAAGTTTTAGACCCGGAGCAGAACTCAACATTTGTGGATCATTACCTTGAAGTGCAATACGATCTTTCAAAAGTTATGTTTTTAACAACAGCGAACTCTCTTCATTCGATTCCCTATCCTCTCCTCGACCGCATGGAAATAATCGAAGTTCCCGGTTACGGTGAAAATGAAAAACTCAGCATTGCAAAACAGTTTCTGGTTCCAAAAGAGTTACGTGACAACGGGCTCTCTACGGCAAAAATAACATTCAGGGAAGACACGTTAAAAGACATTATCCGCTACTGGACAATGGAATCGGGCGTAAGAAATCTTGAACGCGAAACAGCCCGCTGCATAAGACGCATTGCAAGAGACGCGGTAAACAAAGGTTACGGAAAAGATAAACTAATTTCAGATTTTATAAAAACCATAACTCCCGCAAACCTTGAAAAACTTCTTGGAAAGAAAAAATACAAACGCGACGTTGTTTACAGGGAAGCGCGTGTCGGCGTAACATACGGCCTCGCGTGGACGGAATACGGCGGAACCATCCTGCCGGTTGAAACAATACGCTACAACGGAAGCGGAGAGCTTTTAATCACCGGAAACCTTGGAGACGTAATGAAAGAAAGCGCGCGCATTGCTCTCTCTTACCTTCGCAGCACAGCGGAAAACTACAATTTTGATATAAAAGATTTGGCAAAATCGGATTTTCATATCCATGTCCCCGAAGGCGCAATCCCCAAGGACGGCCCCTCCGCAGGTGTTACTTTGGCTTCTTCTTTACTTTCCACACTTTGCAAAATTCCTCCGCGCCCCAGCATTGCCATGACAGGAGAATTGACTCTCACGGGAAGAATTCTTCCCATCGGCGGCTTAAAAGAAAAACTGTTAGCCGCAATCAGAAACGGTATGGAAAAAGTGCTTCTCCCCAAAGACAACAAAGACGACTGGAACGAGCTTGACAAAGACATCCGCTCTGCAATTATTGTAGAGTTCGCGGAAACCGCTTCGGATGTGTTTAAGCTTTTGTTCCCGCAGGAGATATTAAGAAAGAGTCCACAGAAGAGTTCTCGCCAAGGCGCTAAGTGACGCAAAGATCACAAAGTTTTTATTAGATATCTTTTCATAAACTCAAGAAATATCAGGCACGCAATGTTGCCGTATATCTTTAAATAAATCTGTTGGATTGATACATCTCATTAAGTATTCTTCTAATTCCATTTCCATAATAAACAGAATTATTTGGCGCCCACGTAGTAAACAAATCATCAAGCGTACGAACTGTTCCCTGAATACCGCTGTTTACCAATAAATAATAGCGTTGATTTACAATTTCACGCAAAGGGCGCTCATAACTTGCATAACCTTTTAAATGTTGTATATGAGCCCACACCCCTTCCAGCATATTTCCATGCTTATTTCCATACCTGACTGAAATACCGTTTTCGGCGTTAAGACCTGCATAATTATAAGTACCCAATAGCTGACGGTTACTCAGATACCCTGTAGCAAAACACATCTGAGCAATTGCAATATCATGGTTTACCCCTTCACGCATGGCTTCATTTATATACTCATTAACCAAAGCAAAAATTTGCTGACGTGTTAATATAGGATTGGAATTTTTTGACATAATATATGTTATTATAGTGTCTCTGCTGAGAGTGCCTCTTCCCATAATTAAAACAGGTATTTGATTCATACGAGGCGAATCTTCACGTATCTGCGATTGGCTTCTTTGATCCATCTGCGGCTGACTTCTTTGACCTGTCGCATTATTCTGCGGATTAGCTGCACCCACTTCTGTATAGTAAATATATAAATGCGGCCGCTGCCCTTCGATACTGTAATTAGTGCCTTCCTGAGGACTGTCTAAGTAAATTAAATCAAATCTGCCGGTTTGTAAGTTTCTTTTAAATACAAATTTTATATCACCATATTTAATTGTAAAATTTTCTTCGTTACGCTTTTCAAAATTAAACGATTCACAATTACCTTTACTTGATCTTGAGATTATTCTATTTAAAACGATTTCGCCATGATTATATACAAGTCCGCCATTAGGAGTACTAGCTGTCGCACCCGGCCTTTCTATCAAGGTAATATCTGCAGAAAGATAATATTCAATATTTTTAAATTCATCTTCTTTTTTAATTTCAAGTATACGGCTAACAATATTCCATGTGAGTGGAACCAAATCTCTATTCTCTCCATGTAATTCTTCTCTAATAATACCACGTATATCTTCGAGTAACTGTCTATTATCTTGCTGAGAAAAACCATCAATTAAAATAAACCCTATTAAAATAATTAAGAATATACTTCTTTTTGACATAAATTCCTCCTAATTCTAAGATAATTATATCGACTGCAAGATAATACAACCGAAAGATATTCTATAACACTATTTGCTGTTTGTCAAGTAATCGGTAATTGCTAGTATATGTTTAAAGATGCCGTAAAAGGCGTGAGCTGTTTATATGTAATAATAGATAACTGCGTTTTTTACGTATTCTAATAATGGTTTATTATTTTTATGGTCGCTTCGTGTATTTTGTTAATGATCTCTTTTCTTTGTAATGGTGTGAGTAATCTTGTATGAATTGTAATATTGTTTTGAAATAAATAAAAAGACTCAATATTAAAGGCTGAAGCTATTTTTTCAATCATGTCGGGAGATGGGAATTTTTTCCCTACTTCAATTTCAGCAATATAGGCTTGAGAAGAATCACACATTTCAGCCAGTTTTGCCTGTGAAATTTTATGGGATTTTCTGAAATCCTTCAAATTTATAATAAAAAGTTCCTGAAAAGTCATCAATTTACCTGCTTTTATTAGATTTTTTCTTGATTTATATGCTAATGGAGTATAAAACTTATTGACAACTTGCATTTAGCCAGTAGATAATGTAATAACTATCGTAAAGCAAGTTAAATATGATAGTTAATATTCTATACCTAAAGGAGAAAGCAATGAAAAACAAGAAAATGTTGTTGGGAACACTGGTAATGGTTCTGGCGTTAGTATGTGTGGTGTTAGGAGGATGCTCTACTCCTCCGCCTGTAAGACCGGCAGTTAGTCAAACGGTTATTACGATTCAACGTCATTTTACTCAGACAGATTCCAGGAAACAAATGGAAATTTTCGTTGACGGCGTTAAAAATAGCACTACTGTGGCAAATGGCCAAAACGCTTCATTCATAGTCAATGATGGAGTACATACGATTCAAGTTAAAGTAGGCAGAAATGAAAGTGAAATACTAAATTTTACTGCTGCACAAAGAACTGTATCATTTGTGGCATCAGTTGAAGGCGGAGCTTTTAAAAGAACAACGGTAGTTTTATCAAGAAGCGAAGTTATAGATGATACTGGTCAAATGACAGACAGAAATATACAAGAGCAATTTGTTCCATAGGAATAAATATTTGTCATATTCTGGATAATTTAATCATCAGTAAATTATACGACCTTGTTATTATACAAGGTTGTATAATGAACACGAAAGATATTAGTCACTGAATTCCTCTAGCGTATCATTGCACCTATAATATTATATTGACAATAAAATATTAATAATATATACTATATCATGTTGCCGGATATTGTTTGCAGACCATCTGCTTTTAAACATAATGTTACAGAAGCAGATATTAAATGGGCTTTCACTACAGCTGTGTACGATCTTCCTGATGAAGATGATGAAGAAAAGCATCTTCTCATAGGTTTTAATACAAAGGGAAACCCGCTTGAAATAATGTATAATGAATTAGATGATGGCAAAGTACATGTGTTCCACGCAATGCCTTGCCGGGACATTTTTATTCCATTGTTATATATATAGTTAGGAGATATTTATGAAGACAATGACAGATGAAGATGCCGATGCTTTAGATGAATATTATACAAAAAATCCGCCTAGGATTGATCCAAGAAAGAATGGCGGTTTTGCTAATAAATCTTTTAAATTAATAGCTATTGATAATATTTCTGCTGATTACCTGATGACAAAGGCCATATCTGATCACAAAACACCTGATCAAATAATTAATGAAATGGTTCGCGAACGAATTGCTGCCGCACTGTAACTCTGTTTGAACACACAAAGAAAGAAGTAAAATTCTAATGTTAAAAAAATTAACCATATTTCTTTTTATTTCCATTTTTCTGCTCTCCTGTTCAAAAAGAACTGATACTGATGTTAGTTATTTTTTATACGAAACTGAAAATAATAAAATAATTATTACAGGTTTTACAGGAAGCGATACAGATATAATAATACCTAAAAAAATTGATAATCTTCCGGTAGCTGTTATTGGAAACAGAGCTTTTGAAAGAAAAAATCTTACAAGCGTTGTTATTCCGAATTCTGTTACCCATATTGAGACATGGGCGTTTTCCTGCAATCAATTAAAAAATATAACTATCCCTAAATCTGTTACTCATATCGGCAGCGACGCGTTTGCTGTAAACGAATTTACAAAAATTATTATTCCTGCCTCTGTCATCCATATTGGAGATTTCGCTTTTAGGCTTAACAGCATACAAGATGTAACTATTCCCAATTCCGTCGCTTATATAGGACGCCAGGCGTTTTCTGAAAATCAGCTAAAAAGCGTAATTATACCAAATTCTGTTACTTACATAGGACCTTACGCGTTTTCAAACAATCAATTGACAAGAATTACAATTTCTGCCTCAGTAACTCAAATCACGGAAGGATCCTTTATGGATAATAAGTTAACAAGCGTAACTATTCCTGGTTCTGTTACCCATATTGAAAACTGGGCTTTTGCGAATAATCTTTTAACGAGCGTTACTATCCCGCGCTCTGTTGATTTTATCGGAAACAGCGCATTCGGCGGAAACAAACTTGCAAGTATAACATTGCCAAATAATATAATTATCAGTCCTTTTTCATTTAATGCGCTGGTATATGAAAAATACAATCAGGAAGATAAAAAAGCGGGAACATATAATATAACATTTTCAAAATTTAAAGACTTTGAAATAGCGATTTTAGACAATTCGCTAATTGAAATTTATAAATACACAGGAAGCAATAAAGATATAATAATACCTGAAAGAATTAGCAATCTTCCTGTCATCGCCGCCGGATTCAGCTCATTCGCTGAATTGCGGATAACAAGTTTAATACTGCCAAACACATTAATTTACATAGGAAGCAATGCTTTCGGAGAAAATTTTCTGGAAAACGTAATTATTCCTGATTCTGTTACCCACATAGGAGACGGCGCGTTTTATTTCAGCCGGCTTGAAGATGTGATAATTCCCAACTCTGTTATTTATATCGACGAATACGCGTTTGACTGTAACGTAATTAAAAGCCCTTGACCGGAAAATATTTTTAAACAGGTTCAACATCTTGAAACATTCCCATATTTCTGCCATAATACCCTCATGAAATACGATGTAATTTTGGCGGGGGTCGGCGGACAGGGTGTTTTGTCTGTCGCTTCCATTATAGCGCATGCTGCCATGAAAGAAGGGCTCGAAGTGCGTCAAAGCGAAGTGCATGGCATGGCGCAAAGGGGAGGCGCGGTTTTGTCTCATCTGCGAATTTCGGACAAAAAAATCGCGGGCGACCTTGTTCCGAAGGGCGGCGCGGATTTAATTATCGCCATGGAGCCGCTTGAAAGTCTCAGGTACATATCCTATTTAAAACCGGGTGGCATTCTTGTCTCTTCAACAGAACCTTTTAATAACATTTCAAATTACCCTGATATTAGCGGGATTCATGCTGCTATAAAAAAGCTTCCGAAACACAGATTGATACAGACTGCCACCCTCGCGAAAGAAGCGGGACTTTCGAAAACTGCAAATACGGTGATGGTCGGAGCTGCTTCATGTTTCCTGCCCGTTAAGGGCGCAACCATCGAAAAAATAATTTCAGAATCTTTCGCGAAAAAAGACGCCGCTGTAGTACAGGCTAACACAAAAGCTTTTAAACTGGGGCAGGAAGCGGGAAAGGCATGAACTTTCAATACTGGAATCCTGAAATAGAAAAAATGCCGCGAAGCGAGCTTGAGACGCTTCAGCTTCAAAAGCTTAAGGCAGAGATTGACATTTCTCTTCGCGCTCCTTTTTACAAAGAGAGGCTTTCTAAATCCGGCATCAAAAGTTCTGATGATATAAAAACGCTTAACGATTTAAAGAGGATTCCTTTTACAACGAAGAACGATTTAAGGGATGGCTTTCCTTACGGCTTTCTTTCAATTCCGAGGGAAGAGGTTGTGCGCCTTCATTCATCTAGCGGCACAACGGGCATTCCAACTGTAATTTATTTTACCCGCGACGACATAAAAAGATGGGCAGGTTACATGGCCCGCTGCATTTACGGAACAGGCTGCACAAATAAAGACGTTTTTCAAAACATGATAACTTACGGCCTTTTTACCGGCGGACTTGGCCTTCATCAGGGCGGCGAAGAAGTGGGCATGCTTGTAATCCCCGCGGGAGCCGGAAACACAGCGCGTCAGTTTAAAATGATGCAGGATTACGGCACAACTGTGTTACACGCAACGCCAAGTTTTCTTCTTCACCTTGAAACAAAAATGAAAGAAGCGGGCGTTAAACGCGAAAGTCTTTTTATAAAACGCGCGTTCGCGGGAGCGGAGCCGTATTCGGAAGACACAAGGAAGAGAATAGAAAAACTTTTAGATATCGACGTTTACAATTCTTACGGGTTATCTGAAATGAACGGCCCGGGCGTCGCTTTTGAATGTCAGTGTAAAGAGGGACTTCATATCTGGGAGGACGGATACATCGCAGAGATTGTAAACCCTGACACTCTCGAACCTGTCAAAGAAGGCGAAACAGGAGAGCTCATTTTAACAATACTCTGCCGTGAAGCGACTCCAATACTTCGCTACCGCACAAGAGACCTCACCTCTTTTTATACGGAACCGTGCGCCTGCGGAAGAACTCACCGAAGGCTTAGGCGAATTACAGGCAGAAGCGACGACATGCTCATTATAAACGGTGTAAATGTTTTCCCAAGCCAGATCGAAGAAGTGATCATGAGCATGAAAGAAGTGGGTAACAATTACCTTATCGTTGTAGAAAAAGACGGCGCTCTTGACAGATTCACAGTGAAGACCGAAGTAAGCGCAGATATTTTCATGGACGACACTCGTCCGTTAAACGCTCTCAAAGAAAAAATAAAAGAAACGCTGCAGGCTTCTATCTCCATAAGCCCAAGAGTTGAACTTCACGAAAGCGGCTCACTTCCAATCTCCGAAGGCAAAGCAGTGCGCGTAATGGACAACCGTCCTAAGGACGTTTAAACAATCTTTCCAATAACGCTCTTTAGAAGTTCTGTTACTTTTTGCGCGTTCTGTGCGAATACTTTGGAAATCGCTTCCCAGCTTACGGGTTCTTCATCGGTTTTCCAGCAGTCGTAATCTGTGCTCATCGCGATTGCCGCGTAGGGGATTCCGGCTTCGTTCGCCAAGGCAGTTTCTGTGGAGACTGACATATTGATAATGTCCGCGCCCCAGCTTCTAAACATGTGAGACTCGGCTCTTGTTGAAAAACGCGGGCCTTCAATCGTAACTACTGTTCCTTTAGGATGGAAAGAATAATTTTTGTTTTTACACTCAGCTATTAACAGGTCTCTTAATTTTTGATCATAAGGCTCTGCCATCGGCTGATGAACGGGTTTGTGCGGCTCAAACGATTCATGAAAACTCATTTTCCGCTGTTTTGTAAAGTCAATGAACTGATCGATGATCACTAAATCACCTCTTCTTATTTCTTCACGAAGAGAGCCGACCGCTGTTGTCGCGAGTATGTGAGTGCATCCCGCTTTTTTTAACGCGCCTATATTCGCGCGGAAGTTAACCTGTGTCGGAGGAATTGTATGCTCTCTTCCGTGACGCGCTAACAGCACGACATTGACGCCTCCGATTACGCCGTGTTTTAAAGGCGAGGATGGCTCTCCGTAAGGAGTTTTTATTTTTTGATCGCGCGGGCTTGATAAAATATCAGGGTTGTCTAAACCGCTTCCGCCTATTATTCCAATGATTGCCATGTTATCCTCCGTATTTAATATAGAGTTCCATTATTAATTCCAAAGCTCTTTCAGTATTCTCTCCATAAGCAATTATTCCTTCATCATGACCGGCAAGAACTATCTGACCTTCATCCTTGCCGATATTCTCCGCGCACTTCTCTATTGCCAGCGCTATTTCGGACGTTCCGAAAGCCGCTTCCTTAGGCGTTGCGGGATAGTTATCGCGGATCATGGAGTCGTATATTTTCTTTGAATGAATGTGAATTACGCAGTTAACGCCGTGACGCGCTCTGTAAATCGCGCCGTGAGTCATTGACTCGGATGACGCCTGAGCAGGTCCTGTGCATACTACGCTGTTACGCGACATATTAAATGATCTTACCAGACTGTAATCTTCACAAGTCAGCGCTGGTTTTGATCCTGTGGAGGTTCCGGTTATTAAAAACTCTTCGTCTTTGTAACGAATGCTCAAATTGCCGTACCCTATGCCGTTTGAATATACGCCGACAAGACCGAGCATAAAGCATTTTTGTCTTGCCGCGTTTAATTCTTCCCATCCTAACGCCTCTATAACATCAGATTTTTCGTATAGAGATACGTACTTAATATAGCCTTCATTATTTGTCATAAATGCTCCGGATATAAAGAGATTATATTATTTTCATCTGCTTTGCAAATACCGCGCTCGCTTATTAAACCTGTAATTAATTTTGACGGAGTAACATCAAACCCCCAATTCCTCGCTGGCGTCGCGTCGGGACAGATCTGAACAGTTTCAATTTTTCCTTCCCGCGTAATCCCTGAAATGCGCCGTACTTCTGAAGAATCACGCTCTTCTATCGGGATTTCCTTCACGCCGTCTTTCATTTTAAAATCGAAGGTTGACGACGGAAGCGCCACGTAAAAAGGCACGCCGTTCTCCTTTGCAGCTAACGCTTTTAAATAAGTGCCTATTTTATTAGCCGCGTCGCCGTTTCGCGTTACGCGATCCGCACCTGTAATTACCATGTCGACCATGCCGTGCTGCATTAAATGACCGCCTGCGTTGTCGGGGATAAGATCGTGCTTCACCCCGTGCATTGAAAGTTCCCACGCTGTAAGGTTTGCGCCCTGGTTTCTCGGACGCGTTTCATCAACCCAAACGTGAACGTCAATTCCCTGATCAAAAGCTGCATAGACAGGAGAAAGCGCCGAACCGTAATCGACAAAAGCAAGCCATCCTGCGTTGCAATGCGTAAGAATATTTACGCACTCACCATTTTTTTTCTCTTGAATTTTTTTAATTATCTCAAGCCCGTGAAGGCCAATCTGTTTGCAGGAGGAAGCGTCTTCATCAGCAATTGCCTGAGCTTCAAGACGAGCGGCTTCTCTCTTTTGCTCAAGCGTGCCGTTAAAACGTGTAAGCGCTGCTGTCATTCTATCGGCTGCCCATGCAAGATTGCCCGCCGTAGGACGCGTGTTTTTTAAAACATTGGCGGCGCGGTTTATATCATCGTTAAAAGAGGATTCTCCCGCTTCAAGCGAAGCAAGATAAATTCCGTAAGCTGCCGCCGCTCCAATCAATCCCGCGCCTCGTATATACATATCTTTTATGGCTTTTACAGCATCATCAAGCGTTAATAAATCCAATATCTCAAATGTAAACGGCAGAACAATCTGATTTATTATCTGAACCGCTTTTTTATCAGGCTCTCTGAGCCATATTGTTCTGTAATGACGCCCTGAAACATTCATAATCTTTTATTCATTTTACAATATTTTATACTTGACAAGTATCCTAAACATCTGTATAGTTATCCTATGGGACTAGAAAATCTGCATGAAAAAATCTCTGTACTCTCAGGCGCCGCAAAATATGACGCTTCCTGCGCGACTTCGGGAAGCACAGGTTTTAAAAGTCCCGGCAATAAAATGGGAGCTACTCTCCCCATGGGTGTCTGTCACAGCTGGACGCAGGACGGGCGCTGCGTAAGCCTTTTAAAAGTTTTGTATTCAAATGTCTGCAAATACGACTGCGCCTATTGCGTAAACCGCGCTTCGGCGGATATTAAAAGATCTGCTTTTACTGTAAAAGAACTTGCGGAACTAACCTGCGAATTTTACAAACGCAATTACATAGAAGGACTTTTTTTATCGTCGGGGATTTTCGCTGACCCTGATATCGTAATGGAAAAATTGACAGAAACCGCAAAAACTCTCCGCACAGAAATGGGTTTCGGCGGTTATATACATTTAAAACTGATTCCCGGCACAGGAGAAAAAATGATCCGCGAAGCCGGAAAATGGGCGGACAGGTTAAGCGTCAACATTGAACTTCCGACAGAAAAAAGCCTTATGTGCCTTGCGCCTGAAAAATCTAAAAAAGACATCATAGGAGCCATGAGCGATTTTTCCAATGTGAGCAAAGAGAGCGAAGAAGCAAAACGCAGCAGCAAATTTCTTCCGCAGGGGAAAACTCAATCAAATTATTTCGCGCCCGCGGGACAGAGCACTCAGCTTATTGTGGGAGCTACAAGCGAAGACGATCGCCAAATCATCAATCTGACAAGTTCTCTTTATAACAAATTTTCGCTTAAGAGGGTGTACTACTCCGCTTTCATTCAGCCGCGTAAAACAGATACGCGCCTTCCCGATACCGCAGGCCCTCCTTTGGTGAGGGAACACCGCTTGTATCAGGCGGACTGGCTTTTGCGTTTCTACCATTTTAACGCAGGCGAAATTTTAACCGAAGAAGAGCCTTTCCTTGACGCGCACCTCGATCCAAAAACAATGTGGGCTTTAAAAAACCTTGACTTCTTTCCAATCGAAATCAACCGCGCCGATTACGAAACTCTCTTGCGTATTCCGGGCATAGGCGCGAAGACCGCGCGGCGAATAATCGAAAACCGCCGTTCGCGCAGTTTAACAATGGAGAGTCTTCATAGAATCGGCGCAACGTTAAAACGCGCGCGCTATTTTTTATCGGCGGGAGGCGCGTATATCGAAAAACCCGACGACCCTGTGCGTATCCGGCGGCTGCTTTCTGATACTGACGGAGCGGGACTTCAATTACCGTTGTTTGAATTTTAGAAATGATACCATGGAACGCAGATTAGCGTGGATTAGCGCGGATTAAATGGATTTACGCAGATTAAAATAAGAGGGAATTGTTTTGGAAAGCATGTTATTTGAAGATAAAAAGGAAGCGCCTGTTTATAATCCCGATGACCCTAAAGTCGGGCGTGAGGTGCATCTTTTGATGGGGCTTTTGCGGTTTGTGCCGGACAAGGACGGCGTGTTTACCGCAAGGTGCGCTCCCGACAACTACATACTGCCGGCTCTTAAACCATATTTTACAGCCCGTTTTAAAGAAATTCCCTGGTCAATTATTGATGAAAAAAGAAGCTTATGCCTTCGCAAAAGACCGGGAGAAAAAGCTGAAATTTTAGAATGGACAGAAACGCATGAACAACAGGCTGTGAGCGCAAATACTGTTCCCGGCGCCGCCAAAGATGATTATGAAGAATTATGGAAACACTATCACAAGACAATTAACAACGAAGACCGCGACAATCCCAATTTGCAGCGCCAGTTTATGCCAAAACGCTACTGGAAATACCTCTCGGAAGTGAGTAGTGACGAGTGACCTGCAACCCCTTCTAAATCATTAATTTTTATACTATAATATAGAAATAAAGGGGGTTCTTGCGTTCTGAGACCGGTATTTATACTTTGTTTTCTTTTAGCAGCCTCTTTTAGCAGCGTTTTTGCGCAAAATGCAGCGCAGCTTCACGCGCAAAATACTTCTCTTACTCCGGATGACGCTGTTAGTCATGCGCTTAACTATAATCTTGCGTTGAAAAAAACTGAAATTGACATTGCAGCAAGTGAGTTCTCGGCAAAGAATCTATGGGCGGAACTTTTCCCGGCAATCAGCGCAAACGCAAGCGCCGGATACAGAAATTCAATTTTTAACGATTCCGCTCCCTCAGGTTCAGGTTTTAATTACAGCATAGGTTTAGGAATTTCTCTTGGACTTAACGCAGGCATTCCATACATTTTGAAAAACATAAGTATGGCGCATGAAAGCAATATCCTTAAATACGAAGACGCGCGGAATCTTCTTTCGATTCAGGTGACAAAAAATTTTTATTCGCTTGTCGCCGAAAATAACAATTTGAATTTTTTAACTGAGGTTTTTAATCTTGCACAAAGACAATTTACAAGAAGCGAAACTTTATTCAGAAACGGAATGGTGGGAGAGCTTTCGCTTACGCAGAGCAGGCTTGCTTTGGAAAACGCAAGGTACAGCCTGGAAGCCGCGAGAATCATTCATAAAAACAACATGGCGGAATTTCTTGCCATGCTTGGACTGCCGCCTGAAGAAAATATAACATTGTCAGGCGAAGTCAGCATCATTAAAATTGAAGCTGACTCGGAGTATCTTATAAGGGAATATCTTCCCCGCCGCCCGGATATTATTCAGAGCAGACACGAGATTGAAAGGCTTAAATCAACGCAAATACAAACTGTTATGCAAAGCAGAGCTCCGTCTCTTAATTTATCGGTTGACTGGAATTCAACTTCTTTTGATCCTTTTTCAGATTCATTCAGTGCCACTGCCCGTTTAAGCATCCCAATCGATCCGTGGATTCCGGGGACATCGAGGGAGCAGGCGATAACAAAAGCTTCCGGCGCCGTTGAAAAAGCGAGGCTGGATCTGGAGATGACAGAAAATTCCGCCAAAACACAGATTAGATCATTAACTTCCCTTTTAAAAAATTCATGGGAGAGCATATTGATAGCAAGGCTTAGCCTTCAGGCCGCGCAGAGAGGCTATCAGCTTACGGAACAGGGTTTCCAAAACGGAACTGTAGAAGCCCTTACATTGCAGGATGCCCGCAACAACATGACAAACGCAAGACAGCGTTTACTGCAGGCGGAACTTTCTTACTTTAACATGATCCTTGATCTCAGCGCGTCTTTAAATATCGACTGGAAAAAACTTATTGAAAATTACGGGGTGTCAGGTGAATAAAGCAAAAATTGTTACTTTCGCGATTCTTTCCCTGGTTGCGTTATTCGCAATCCTAATACTGCTGAATTTTTTCGGACCAAAAAAAGATGAAGGAAACGAAAAGCAGCAGGGGCAGAGGGGACAATCTTCCACAATCCGCGTTACGCCGGTTTCGCTTGGAACAATCGAACAAAGCATTATTATTAACGGCGAAATAATGGCGCGCGGCCAGGTTAAAATTTTCCCCAATGTGGGAGGAAGGCTTGTTGAAGGAAAAGCAATCGGAGACAGGGTTAACCGCGGCGATGTAATCGCGATGATCGATCCTTCAAGGCCCGGAGAGGTATATTCGCGAAGCCCTGTGATTTCCACAGTATCGGGAACTATTTTAAGCGCACCCTTCAATGTCGGAGATACTGTTACTGTACAGTCGGACGTTTTTATAGTAGGTGATATTTCTTCCCTGTTAGTTGAAACTTTTGTTCCCGAACGCTTTGTAGCCTCTGTAAAGCAGGGTATGAGGGCAGTTATTTGGTTCGATGCAATTCCCGGAGAAAAATTCAACGCGGAAGTTACGGAAGTTAATCCCGTTCTTGATCCTGTTACGCGCACTTTAAGAATACGCTTGCGGTTTTTAGCACCCGATCCGCGCATAAAGGCGGGTATGTTCGCTACTCTCAGCCTTGTTACAAGCAGAAAAACCGATATTCCTATTATTCAAAGGACGTCTGTAATCAATACTTACGGTTCATGGATCGTATTTGCCGTTGATGAGCAAAACATCGCGCGCCGCCGTGAAGTCACTCTGGGAATTGAAAGCGAGGACTTTATAGAAGTTCTGGACGGCGTGGAACTCGGAGAAAAAGTTGTCAGCGCGGGACAGAACTTTTTATCTGACGGCGATTCTGTCCGTATCGTTGACTGACGGAGACTTATAATGAATATAACAGAGTATTCTGTAAGACGGCCTGTAACAATCATAATGTTCTTCGTCGTACTGGTTGGAATTTCCGCGACTCTTCTTGTAAATATAGCCATGGATCTTTATCCGTCTGTAGACAGGCCTGTATTTTCCGTGTACACGCGTTTTCCCGGAGCTGGTCCCGCCGATGTTGAGCGCAATGTAACGCAAAGGCTGGAAAGAGCTCTTTCTTCATCAAGGGGACTTGTCAACATGACAAGTAACTCGCAGTTTGAATCAAGCTGGATCGATCTTGAGTTCTCTTACGGAACCGACATGGATAAAGCCGTCAATGACGCGCAGGTGCTTCTTAACAGGCTTGTCAACTCCCTTCCTGAGGGCGTTACTACTCCGACAGTCCGCCGTTTTAACATGAGCGCAATGCCCATTATGCGTCTCGTAGTCAGGGGAAATTATCCTCCTGATCAACTGCGCGTATTCGCGGAAGACGAAATCCAGAGCGCCATTGAGCGCATTGAAGGCGTCGCCGCGGCTGAAGTTACAGGAGGCACAACGCAAATTGTAAAAGTCGAAGTTTCGCTTAACCGCCTTGCCGCGTTCAATCTTTCGTTAGGTGACATTTCAAGCGCGCTGAAAGGGCAAAATGTTTTATCATCGGGCGGAAACCTACGAAGGGGAACGCGCGAATATCAAATTATGACACAGGAAGAACTTGTCAGCGTAGAGCAGATAAAACGCCTTGTGATAAAAACCGTAAACACCGGCGCAGCGGGAAGTTCCGCGCAAAATAACCGCTATCAGGTAATCCGCATTGAAGACATCGCCGACGTATTTTTGGGTTACAACGACAACGCTTCAAGAGTTCAAGTAAACGGACAGAGCGGCGTTTATATACAGGTTACATGCGAAAGCGACAGCAATCAGATAAATGTTTCCGACAGGGTGCAGGACGCGCTTGAAGACATTAACGCGTCTCTTCCGCAGGGAATAACGCTCGGCATTCTTTCAGATAACACAACAATGATTAGGGCTACGCTGGATCAGGTTTACAAGAACGCGATGCAGGGCGCGCTTCTCGCGATTATTATACTTTTTATATTCCTCAGAAACGCAAAGGCTACTTTAATAATCGGGTTTTCAATACCAATTTCCATCATGCTCACCCTTATGGCGATGACCGTATTCGGCTTTACGCTTAATTTAATGACATTGACGGGCCTTATTATGGGTATGTGCATGACCCTGGACGCGTCTATCGTTATTATTGAAAACGTACACAATTACCGCGAACGCGGCGCGAAGAGCAGCATCGCGGCCATTCTTGGAAGCAGGGAAATGTTACGCGCCATTGTAACTTCCACTGTTACAACTCTTTGCGTATTTATCCCGATTATAATTTATAAAAACGACTTAAAGGAAAACGGCGTTTTATTCAGCGATTTAATTTTTACGGTGGTAATATCGTTAAGCATTTCTTTGGTTGTCGCCGTTACGCTTGTGCCAAGTCTTTCAGGCTCAATTTTAAAACTTAACACCAGAAAACAAAAACCCATAAAAAATAAAATAATCAGCGTTATTGACGGAAAGATCGAAGCGTTTTTGCGCATGCTGGAAAACGGTTATAAAAAAGCTCTTGGGTATTGCCTTTCTCACAGATTGATAATTATGACTCTTGTCGCTCTTATACTTGTATTTTCTTTTTTACAATTTTCAAGCATCGGTTTAAATATGAATGTGCGTATGCGAACAGATGATAATGTTAATTTAAATGTATCGCTGCCGCAGGGAACAAGCATCGATGTTACGGAAAAAATTCTTTTTGAAATTGAAGAAGTTATAAAAAAAGAAATTGAAGGGTATATAAACATTGTACTGACAGCCCGCCGCTCGGGAACCAATCAGGGTACGATTCAAATCACTCTTCCTCCTCCCGCTCAGCAAACGAATACTCCCGATGACATCATCAAGAAACTAACTCCTTATTTAAATACGATCCCGGGAGCGAGAATCAGTTTCAGAGCAGGACGCGGAATGAGCAGCGCTTCTCCTATCGTCGTGGCTGTAAGTTCAAAAAATTATGAAGCGCTTACAGAAACAGCCGAGGAAATTCAACATATAATGATGAACTATCTTCCGGAAATTGAGTATCCAACCATAAATCTTGACGAAGGCGCTCCGCAGCTACAAATTGAAATTGACCGCGACAGAGCGTCTAACTTCGGACTTTCGATCGCTTCGATTGCGTCCGAAATCCGCGCGGCTATTGACGGCGAAACAGCGACTACAATGAGCCGCGGCAACAGATTGATTGATATACAGGTGCGTTTAAAAGAAGAAGACAGGCAGGGGCTTCCGAATCTGGACGCAATATCGGTGATCAACCGCAACGGAACGCGCGTTTCCCTTTCCAATGTCGCGAAAATATCCGAGGGAAGAGCTCCTTCTTCCATACGCCGGGAAATGCAGGAACGGTTTCTTCGCGTAACGGGCGGACTTGCGCCGGGAATCGCCGTTACCGATATGCAAAAACGTCTTGAACAGACTGTTAAAGAACACCTTGTCGAACGCGAAGGCGTAACTGTGCGCTTCCTGGGTGAAGCCGCGGAAATTCAATCCTCTGTTCCTCTTTATATATTGATAGTTCTTACCGCGATATTCCTGATATTCGGAATTATGGCAAGCCAGTTTGAATCATTTGTTGATCCTCTTATAATTATTTTTTCCATACCGCTGCTTTTTATCGGCGTTATCTGGATATACAAGTTGTCGGCGCAGGCAATGTCAATGTTCTCGATTGTCGGAATAATTGCATGCGTAGGCGTTGTAATTAACAACGGAATTGTACTTGTTGATTACACCAACACCCTGTGTTCGCGCGGCATGACTGTCCGCGACGCGTGCCTTGAAGCCGGAAGAAGACGTCTTCGCCCCATATTGATGACAAGCCTTACCACAATACTCGGCCTTGCGCCAATCGCGTTTTTCCCCGGAGTCGGCGCTGACACTATTCAGCCGATTGGAAAAACATTTGTCGGCGGTTTGATGGTCAGCACTTTTATGACAATCTTTGTCACCCCGATAATGTATTCGGTTTTTAACTCATGGCGGAGCAGGAAACTGAATGCAGTGAGGAGTGAGGAGTGAGGAGTGAAAAGGTAACTGCCGCTATTATCGGGCTTGGACGGATTGCTTCCCTTTTGGAAGAAGACGCTCTTCGCGAAAAGCCATGCACCCACGCGGGCGCGATTGCAGCTAACGAAGACTGCGTTCTCGCGGCGGGCTGTGATATTGACGAAGAGCGGCGTAAACTTTTTACACAAAAGTGGGGCAAGAATTCACCGCGAACCAACGCAAACGAAAATGAACAGATAAAAGTTTATTCTGACGCCAAAGAGATGATTGTAGTTCATAAACCGGAAATTCTTGTTATTGCCACGCACCCGGACAGTCATTATAAATATTGCCGTTTAGCGGCGGAAATGAATGTTCCTGTCGTCATCTGCGAAAAGCCGCTTGCGGATAATATTAAAGAAGCGCGGAAAATAGCTGCGCTTTCAAATAAAAACAATCAGGCGAAGGAGCGCTGTCCAGTTATAATTACCAATCATGAGCGGCGCTACTCTGCCGATTATATCCGCGCAAAAACCATTCTTGATGAAGAAAAACTCGGCCCTCTAGCAGCGGTACGCGCTGTTTTATACATGGGAAAAACCGCGCGCCTAATAGATCAGTTCTGGCATGACGGAACTCACCTTGCCGACGCGATAATGTTTCTGACAAGCGGCGTGTTGAGACATCGAAGAAGCTGGGGAGCAAAGTTAAGTTCTAAAAACGGGACAGCGTGGTTAGAAGGGAAAATAGAGAGAAAGGTCTCACACAAAGTCACGGAGGACACAAAGAACACAGAAGAAATAGATGCAAATTTTAATACTATCCCTGTTATAATTGAACTTGGAGCCGGACGCGATCATTTAGTTTTTGAGATTGAGTTTTCATGCGAAAAGGGAAGGCTTCGTATCGGCAACGGCGTTTTTGAAATTTTAGAGAGTATTCCAAGCCCCTATGCCGAAAAGTTTCGCTCTTTAAAAGACACCGGCGAGACATTTTCCGGCCCCACAGGATATTTCGCGAATATGCTGAAAGACGCGATCGCTGTTGTTAAAGACCCGGCGAGACTGCCTGTCTCCGGCGCGATTGACGGTTTAAAGGTGATTGAATATTTAAATAGCGTGAAAAGGTGGCGTTAAATTCAATATGTTTTTAAATAAAATGAAAAGACGCGCATCAATATCAATTTATATATTCGCTTTTTTAATATTGTCTTTCCTGAACAGCTGTACAGAAATGAACGCCGCGTCTTTGCAAAAGACATTTGACAACGCTGTAAAGCAGCCGTATATATATGAAGCTGTTTTATATGTGGAAAACTCAAACGGAGATTTTTCAGAAAACTTCGGATATTCAGGGCGTGATATTGATTCTCCGATGCTCACGGCAAGCGTTGGTAAATTATTCACAACAACATGCATATTATCACTTTGCGAAGAAGGAATTCTCTCTCTTGAAGATAAACTTACAAAATTTTTCAATGAAGAACAATTAAAAGGGCTTCATGTTTTTAAAGGAATTGAATATTCTTTTGATTTGACAATTTCTGATTTATTATTTCAAACAAGCGGACTTCCTAATACTTCACGAACTATGTCTGACGAAGACGCTTACTTTAACTTTGACGAGCGCTTCGATGCCATCAAATTAATTAAACCGCATTTCGCGCCGAACACAAAAAATGCGTATTATGCCAACATCAATTTTTTTATTTTAGGCGAAATATTGGAAAGAATTACCGGAACGCCTCTTGCCGATGTATACAAGCAAAAAATTTTTTCACCCTTGGGCATGAATAACACCTATCTTCCTGTAAGCGAGAATGAACATATTCCTTCATTTTATAACGGCAGTCAGAAAATACACAGACCAATGAATATTATTACAGCCGGAGCGGCCGGAGGATTCGTCTCGACTCCAAGAGATTTGATGATCTTTATAAAAGCCTTCTGGGAAGGAAAATTATTTAAAAAAGAACTATTTGATAAACTTGCGGTATATAAAAAGCTGGAACCGTATTTCGGCCCTGCTTACTATGGCGGCGGATACATGAGAATTTCATCAGAAGGCATTTATTCCTTATTCATGGGAAAGGGTGAAATTATAGGACATTCGGGCGTAACAGGATCATTCGCCTATTACCATCCGCAGAAAGATATGTATTATGTAGGTGATTTTTGCCAGCTAATAAAACCGTCAGCTCCATATATGATGCTAATGAAACTTACGAAGCAATAATTCCGCATAAAGGCAGCTTGAATAAAAAAACCGAATTGTTTATAATTGGTCAACTGCGGAGGGTTGGATAGTGGCTATTCCGCCTGGTTTGGGACCAGGATGTCGGGGGTTCAAATCCCCCCTCTCCGAGTAATTAAGCGCCAAAAGGCAAATTTCCCTTATTAAAAAAAATTGTCATATTTGCAATAAAATACTACTCTTGCGTATCTCCTTTTTTTATATTGATAACAGAGGTATTATTATGAAGAATAAGAGAAAATTCACAGCGGCCTTTAATTTCTTTTTCATTGTGGCAGTCATAACTGTCTTTATTTTATCTGCCTGCGATATTAATAATCATGGATTTAGCGGGAAACAGGAAAAAATAACCGTTGAAACTACAGACGGAAGATTAACTGTTACCGGGCTTGATGATTTTAACAACTGTTATGCTGTCGCTTTTGGCTTTAACTGGAACTATGAATACCTATACGCGGCGGAAAAGATAGATAATAATTTTGTTTTTACAGGCGGCAAAATTACAGGAAATAAAGTAATTTTGAATATCTGGAAAGATGATTTTGACGGCTCGCTTATCGATTACAATGACACTGGAAATTTTACTTTCCTTGTATATGTTTTAAACAAACGTGAGTTTAAAAAAGCGGAAGAATTTATCATTGGAGACTATTATTATAAGGGAAAGCCAAAACCAAAATGGCTTGAGATAATCGGATTAATCAGAGGCAATACGCTTATTGGCGGAATTTGCGAAACAGAGTTTGTCGAAATGGAGCCGTTATAATAATCGTCCATAGCTTTGCTACAAGGTAAAAAGAGCAAAAAAAACCTGATCTGCCGGATAGCAGATCAGGAATTAGCGGCGATAGGACTTGAACCTGCGACCGAGCGGATATGAGCCGCTTGCTCTGCCAACTGAGCTACACCGCCATTATGCATAAATTATACAGAAAACGCGAAAAAGTGTCAAGAATGCCGGCTTTAAAGAATTATTTAAATTAGTTTAAATTCTTTCGCAATCGCGCTTAATTCACGGTTCCAGCGCGGGCCGTTTAGATATTGGCGGCGGGTATCGATGTCTTCGATACGGCCTGCTCTGCGCTGAAGACGTTTAAAGGCCATGCTCACGGCTGTGCTCATATCAACAAGGCTCGCTCCTGTCTGCTCAAGAATGCGGTATTTACCGAAGAAATAAATCGCATCCCACGGATCCATTTCGCATAATTTTTCGTCGCGCAATATTTTCTGTATGCTTTGAATCGCTTCTTCGCATCCTTCCGCCGAAAGACGGCTTAAGGCCAAAGAGTGAAAAAATGATATCATTCTGTTTTGTATTTCGCCGTGGGTAAAAAATAAATGTTCACATTGAACAAAGCCGCTTCGCCAGTCAGCCTGTTCTGTAAAAAGAAAGTTTTCTTTCGTAAAAGGATTTTTTAATGATGAAGAAAGTTCCACAGCTCTTTTATAATCCCCGGCTAAATACGCGGCTTCAATTTCGAAGAGATCCGCGTCATAATTAGCCGGTTCCGGTTTTGGAACTCCCGGGCTGTGATAATAAATATTGGAGCGGTATATCCATGCCGCCAACAGGTTTTCTTTTTCACAAGTCATGCTGCCGTAAGGCTCTTTGCGCAACCCTTCAAATATTTCCAGCGCTTCGCGGTAATGTCCCAGTTCCAGTTCCAGCCTGCCCTCTAAAAAACGCGAACGATCGGCCCAGTCGGGATGACCTGCGGAAAGAGACTGTTCTATCGACTTACGCGCAAGATGAGCAGCGTTGTAAACGTCGCCGTATAAAAATTGCGCGGCGGCAGCGTAATACGCGGAGATCGCCAGCTCGTGATTGTTTCCGTTTCTCTCAGCATTTGAAAGCGCAAAGTTTAAATATTCAATTGTTTCATTTAACTGCTGCTTGGAAAGGCATACAAGCGAGAAAAGCCGGTACGCCTGAGGAAGACAGAAAGAATTTTTACTCTGCCCAAGCAGGATCGCTTCTTTCGCCATATCCGCGGCCGCCTTTTCATCATGACGTCCCAGGTGATATCCGCATAAATTAACAAGTATCTGCGCTTTTAAAACAGGGAAGGAATCGCAGCCTGATGTCAAATTACTAATCTGACTTTCCAGAAACGCGTTCTCTATATCTTTTTCCAATCCCGAAAGAAGCGCTTTTGACGTTTTAAAAATATGACGTATAGATGAAGCTTTAATAGTAACAAGTTCTTCAAACTGGCCATTATCCATCGCTATTTCAATCGCGGTTGTCGTCTTATTAACAATATCAGAAGAAAAAGATTTTAGTAAAAGAAGATCGTCAATCTGTTTTGCGCCGTCAAGCTGGGCGATATATGTCAGCAGGCGGAAACACGGATTTATATTGCGCCTTGACGCCCAGTTTAAAAGCCGTCCGCGAACCATGGCTTTTACCCTCGGCACTTTATCGCCCAGGGTTTGTGCCGCGTACTCTTCATAATGTCTTTTAATTAAACGCGGTTCGCGAAGGTTATCTATAATCCCAAGAGAATACAATATGGAAAAAGCCCTTGTAATCATTACGGGATTTTTTTCTTCTTCTTCAAAAAGACGCTGAAACAGTTCCGGCGAGAAATACCTGCTAAAAAGCGAAATAGCATAAATAATTTCCCAAAGATCCGCCGAAAGTTTAGGATAAAATAAAGTTTTAATTTTTATATCGTTAATTTCTTTTATATAATCAAAAATATTTTCCAGTTTTAACATTCTGTCAGGAGATATATCATCTTCACCTGTTCCCAAAACTAAAAACTTTTGACCTGTTTTCTGCTTTGATTCAGCTAACGCGTCAAAAAGAAGATTAATCGCGTTATTTTCCGCAAGATGAATATTTTCCATGGTTAAAATGGGGATTTTATTTTTCGAACGCGCCGCGTCCAGATAAAATTCAAAAACAAGAGACAGGAATTTCCTGACACAGCGTATAACATATTCGGATACTTCATCGCGGATGCGCTCGCAGAATAAAAATTCCCAGAGATTCTCAATTTCTTCGTTTACGGGCTTCCCGCTTGAAAGTGAGCGGATGCCTTGAGACCATATATCAACAAGAGAACCGAGCCCTACGCTCTCGAAACAAACCTTAAGCGCAGGAAAATCATCGTCATTTATTTCATTGCAAAAATTTGTAAGAGCGCCGCGCATTTGAAAATATGAATGTCCCAAAATCAAAGTGTTTTTTTTCTTTTCCTGTTTAAAAATACTGTATACGTTGTTTTGAAGATCCGCGTCATTATTTACAGTTCTCTTAAAAGTTTTTAATTCCCTGACTTTGTAATAACTGCCGCATCCGTATTTGCGTTTTTTTTGATTCTTGAGCCACTCGGCAGGTTTTTCAAAAGAGGCATAGGGCAGCAGTTTTTTAGCGGCTTTATCATCGGCAAAAACGCCGTTATGGCATGCGAGAAAACGCGACAATAATTCAGGCGCGTCAGGCTGTTTGCTGCAAACTATAAGTGAAAATCCAAAATATTCAGAAGATGAATCAATTGTTTTTTTCAGGTTCTCAATCAGGATAAACATATCCAGCCAAAACCCGATTGTTTCCTCGTTAAAAACCGCGGAGATTACAAACCGGTCGCCTGTTATCTTCCCTCCCGCGTCAACAATCGCCCTGCTCAGGGACTCGTCAAGGAGACGTACCAAATCCGGCCGGGTTCTGCGTAACTGGGACTTGAATTTCAAGAAAAAGAACAGGTTTATCATGCCCTTTAATTATCGGCAAAAAGGGAATTAAGAGTGAGGAGGGAGCAGTTATGAGTTAGGAGTGAGGAATGAGGAGTAAAATAGTTTTTGGTGTTCCGATTGATACGGAGGCTTGTATTTACGTATAATCGTATTATGGGAATGATCGACACTCCACGAGCAAACCGGCTCCACATCGCCTTTTTTGGGCGCAGAAATGCCGGAAAATCATCGCTGATAAACGCTGTTACAGGGCAGAATTTGGCTATTGTAAGCGATATAAAAGGTACAACCACAGACCCGGTCTATAAAGCAATGGAACTGCTCCCTTTAGGGCCTGTCGTAATGATCGATACTCCGGGTTTCGACGATGAAGGCAAACTTGGAGAACTGCGGGTAAACCGCGCAAAACAAGTCTTAAACAAAACCGACGCGGCGGTTCTGGTCCTCGACGGCGAGTCAAACGAGACTTCCCTCTCTTCTATTGAAAATGAATTAATTACATTATTTAAATCAAGAAACATACCTTTTATAATAGCATTTAATAAACATGATATCCTCTGTGCCTTTGTACCTCCGTGTGAACTCTTTGGTATGGAAGCTTTGCCTGTCAGTGCGAAGACCGGGTTTAACATCGATCTGCTAAAGGAAAAAATTGCCGAAATCGCCGGAGAGCAGGAGCCGAAACAGCGGCTTATCGAAGACTTAATAAAACCCGATGATTTTATCGTTCTTGTGATTCCCATCGATAAAGCGGCTCCCAAGGGACGGCTGATCCTTCCCCAGCAGCAGATGATCCGCGCCATTTTGGAAGCAGGCGCAAGCGCGGTTTCTGTGCGCGAAAGCGAGCTTGAACAGGCGCTGAAAGACTTGGGAAAAAAGCCGGCGCTTGTTATCACGGACAGTCAGGTTTTTGCGCAAGTGTCCGAGGTTGTGCCCAGGGAGATTCCTCTCACTTCATTTTCAATATTGTTTGCCCGTTACAAAGGTTTTCTGGAAACTGCTGTAAAGAGCGCTTATGCGCTTGACAGTCTTAAGAACGGCGATAAAATCCTCATCTGCGAAGGATGCACGCATCACCGTCAATGCGATGACATCGGAACTGTTAAAATTCCGCGCATGGTAAAAGGCCATTGTTCCGCGGAACCGGAATTTGCTTTTTGCTCGGGCGGAGACTTTCCGCAGGAATTAAAAGAATTCAAGTTGATCATTCACTGCGGTTCCTGTATGCTGAACGAGCGGGAGATGCGGTACCGCCGTCTTCATTCAGAAGAACAGGGTATTCCTTTTACGAATTACGGCACGGCAATCGCTCATATAACAGGAATTTTAAAACGCAGTATAGAAATCTTTAACTGATTGTAACAGGAGTAAGTTTAAAATCTAACAAAAATCATGGTCAGAAATTTAACTGTCGGCAGTCCTGTTCTGCAAATCCTTGCGTTTACAATTCCTCTTTTCTTTGGAAACCTTTTTCAGCAATCGTATAATATAGCGGATACAATAATTGTAGGACGCATCGTCGGAGTTGACGCTCTTGCCGCGGTCGGCTCGACCGGGAGCATGAACTTTTTAATTCTTGGTTTCATCAACGGGTTTGGAATAGGCGCGGCCGTTATTACAGCCCAGCGTTTCGGCGCAGGCGATTTAGCAGGCGTAAGAAAAAGTTTCGCGGCCACAATAATTATCAGTATCGGCCTTGCAATCGCACTGACTTTAATCAGCGTTTTATGCGCGCGGCCGCTTCTGGAATTCCTTAACACTCCGCCTGATATTATTGACGGCGCTCACAATTATATAATTGTAATATTTCTTGGGATTCCGACGGCTGTTATGTTCAATCTTTTCGCCAATGTTCTTCGCGCGGTAGGCGACAGCCGCACTCCTCTTTATTTTCTAGCCATAGCATGCGTATTTAATATCGCCCTTGATTTTATTTTTATAATGGTTTTAAAAACAGGACTCTCAGGCGTTGCGTTCGCGACAGTCGCGGCTCAGCTTGTTTCCGGGCTTTTATGCGTTATATTCATCGTGAAGAAAATGCCCATTCTAAAAATTATTTTAAGCGACTTCAATTTTGAAAAAGGAGAAATATCAAGGCATCTTAAACTTGCTCTTCCTGTTGGTTTTCAAATGAGCATAATCGCCATTGGTTCGATAACAGTTACATATTCGCTTAATCAGCTTGGAACCGCCGCGGTAGCCGCGTTTACGGCAGCCAACAGGCTGGACGTACTTGCGTTCCTTTTGCTGTTTTCCTTCGGCGGCGCAATGACCACTTATTCGGCTCAGAATTACGGCGCAAAAAAAATCGATCGTATTCGCAAAGGCATCGCTCATATTTCAATTATTGCTTGCGTATACAGTGTTGTAATTGCATTTGTTTTTTATTTCTCGGGTTATTTTTTCCCAAGTTTATTTTTAGGCTGGGAATCGATTGAGACGCTTTCCATGGCGCGCACTTACCTGTTAATCTGCAGCGCTTTTTACATGTTCCTCGCGATGCTGTTTATAATCAGGCAGTCGCTTCTCGGTATGGGCGACAGCGTAACGCCCACAGTCGCAGGCATAATGGAGCTTGTAATGCGCGTTTTTGCCGCAATTATCCTTGGGAAAGCGTTTGGGTTTCCGGGCATTTGTTTTTCAAATCCGCTTGCGTGGGCAGGCGCGCTGATTCCGCTTGTAATTGCATTTTTTATCCGTATGAGAAAACTTAAAACTACAGTTGCAGAGCAGCCGTAATGACAAATTTTATTATTTTTATTATATTGATATAAGATGAGTGAAAATTTTATAAATCAAAAATATATTGAAGACCTGCTTGAAGACGCTAAAAATGCAGATGACGCGAAAATCAACGGCTCGCTTGACAAGGCAGAAAAGGGAGAGGCTCTTACCCACAGCGAAATTGCCGGCCTACTTGTTAACGAAAACAGCGCTCACATAAATAGAATTTTTGAAATAGCCGGAAACATAAAAAAACGCATTTACGGAAACAGGATTGTAATGTTCGCTCCTTTGTATTTAAGCGATCATTGCGTAAACCGCTGCGCCTATTGCAGTTTCAACACTCAGCACGATTTTAAAAGAAACCGGCTTACGATGGACGAGCTTAAGGAAGAAGTAAAAATACTTGAAATGATGGGGCATAAACGTCTTGCGATTGAAGCGGGCGAGAATGACAGCGAATGTCCGATTGATTACATACTTGAATGCATTAAAACAATTTATGATATGAAATTTGAAAACGGAGAAATAAGGCGCGTCAATGTAAATATCGCGGCAACTTCAACAGAAAATTACCGCAAGTTAAAAAACGCAAAAATCGGCACTTATATTCTCTTTCAGGAAACATATCACGAGCCGGCATATAACAGCGCGCATCCCGCAGGGCCTAAAAAAGATTTTAGCTACCATCTTAACGCTTTTGACCGCGCGCAGGATGCCGGTATTGACGATGTCGGAGGAGGCGTTCTTTTTGGACTCGCAGACCCATACTTTGACGTAATGGGGCTTCTGCTTCACAACGAACATCTTGAAAAAAAATACAACACAGGCTTTCATACAATTTCTGTTCCGCGCCTTTGCCCGGCAGGCGGAATGAACATTAATGACTTTCCCAATCTTGTTGATGATGATACATTCGCGAAAATTACGGCCATTATCCGCATTGCCGTTCCGTTTACGGGGATGATACTGTCAACAAGAGAAAACCATGAAATGCGTAAAAAACTTTTGCAATTAGGGATATCTCAAATAAGCGCAGGTTCCAGCACAGAAGTCGGCGGGTACACAAGGCGGAAAAATAACGAAAAAACAACGCCGCAATTTTTCGTTAACGATGACAGAAGCGCAGTATCGATCATAACGGAGCTCCTTGATGACGGCTACATTCCAAGTTTCTGCACAGCATGTTACCGCGGCGGCAGGACGGGAGATCGTTTTATGTCGCTCGCAAAATCCGGCGAAATCGGAAACGTCTGCACCCCCAACGCGCTCATGACTCTCTGCGAATACGCGATGGATTACGGTGATGATACATTCAAAGAAAAAGCCGCCGCAATCATCGAAAAAGAAATCCCGCATATAGCAAACGGGATGATCCGCAAAAAAACAATAGATAACGTAGAAAAAATCCGCTCCGGCGCGGGACGGGATTTCTACGTATAAAATAAAAAAATAGAATACCCGTATATGGTTGAATGTTTAAAAAATTGTCTATATAATGGTCTCAGCATGATACGCGGAGAAATACATGAAAAAATTTAGCATTTGTCTTATAATAATTATATCAATTCTAACGGCCGTTTCTTTCTCTTCCTGTAACAGAGAAAAAGATGACGGACTGCGCTTTGGATTTACAACAGAACCCAAAACTTTGGATCCTTTGAATCCTTCAAATACGGCGGACGGGCGAAGCATTCTCTTTAATGTTTTTGAAGGACTTGTAAAACCGAATATCGACGGGACTTTCATGCCTTGTATCGCAGAGTCGTGGACAATTGAACAAGGCGGATTGATTTATAGTTTTGCGTTGAAAAAAGATATTTTTTTCCACGACGGCTCATTGGTTACTTCCGCCGATATCAAGTTCAGCCTGGAAACGGCTATTGCCTGCGGCTTTGATGGATTGAAAAATATAGAAGAAGTGCAGATTTCCAAAGAAGACGAAATAAAGATCATTCTTAAATCCGCTGATCCGGATTTCCTTCCGTATCTGACAATCGGAATCGTAAAAAACGGAAACACTGACCGCGAAAATAATATTATCGGAACAGGGCCTTTTTATATCGAAAGTTATACGCCGCAAAAAAATCTGATATTGGTAAAATTTGAAAAATACTGGCAGAAGGGTCTGCCTCACCTTGATAAAGTGACTCTCACATTTTTCGCGAATTTTGACGCGCTTATGATCGCTTTGTATAACGAAAATATTAACGGCGCTTTTCTAACAGGTTCCATGGCCGCTCAGCTTGATCACAGACAATATGACATATACAGCAACAGGTCTGCAGGAGTGCATTTGATCGCGCTTAATAACACGGAAAAACCTCTTGACGATCTTCGCGTGCGCATGGCAATCAATCACGGCATCGATGTCAAGGGAATAATTGATGCCGCTTTTTTCGGCACAGGCATACCTTCAGGAAGCCCTATCATTCCGGGACTGTCTGTCTATTATAATGATTCTTTATCGTATTCTTATAATCCTGAATTGGCGCGTTCTTTGCTTAACGAAGCCGGATTTAACGACGCCAACAAACTTTCGCTGGAAATAACGGTTCCGTCAAATTATACGATGCATGTTGACACGGCGCAGGTAGCAGTCCAGCAGCTCGAGAACATCGGGATAAATGCGTCCATAAAGCTTGTTGACTGGGATACATGGCTTAAAGAGGTTTACAGCAGCAGGCATTATCAGGCAACCATTATCACTCTGGACAGCCTAACAGTATCTCCGCGCGGTTTTCTTTCCCGTTATCATTCCGAAAGCGGTAATAATTTTATTAATTTTAGTAATGCCGATTTTGACAGGGTGTTTGATTCCATTAAAGCCGAGCCTGACAGCGCAAAACGCATAAATCTTTATAAGGAAGCGCAGAGGATAATCACGGAAAACGCGGCGAGCGTATATCTTCAGGACATTATGTATTATATGACTTTCCGCGGCGGCACATACTCAGGCACCCTTGATTACCCGTTATACGTCATTGATTTTTCTTCCATTTACAGGATAGATAATAATTGAATTTTTTTTTAAGAAAAATAATTATTGCTTTAATAACTTTGTTTCTTGTATCGATACTGTGTTTTCTTATTTTCAGCGTTATTAAGGGAGATCCCGCGACAAGCCTTGGAGGAATATACATAACGCCTGAACAGCTGGAAGTGTTACGCGAACAAATGGGGTTAGACCGCAATGTATTTGCGCGTTACTTCGACTGGCTTTCAAATTTTGTCTGCGGTAATCCGGGGAACTCGTATAATTTCCGAGGAGAAGCCATCTCCTCGTTAATTTCTGAAAAGCTTCCGATAACCGTATCGCTTGCCCTGCTCTCTTTAATTTTTATTTTAATTATATCTTTATTAATTTCTCTTTTTACGGTAAAAAAAGAAGGAAACCTTACTGATAATATTGTTAATATTTTCACGGCGGCAGGCATCAGCCTTCCCGGTTTTTTTCTGGGACTTCTGATTATATTCATATTTGGTTATATTTTTAAATTATTCATTCCCGGCAATTTGATGCATTACAACGAAAATTTTTTAGGTTTTCTTGGCTCTCTTTGCTTTCCGGCTCTGGCAATCGCAATCCCAAACGCCGCAATTCTTACCAAGTTTTTAAGAAGTTCCCTCTTCAATGAATTGAACAGCGATTATGTAAGAACTGCAAGAAGCAAGGGAGCCGGCCGGCTTTATATCCTGCGCCGCCATGTTTTAAAAAACGCGTGTATTCCCGCAATTACCATGTTCGGCATGATTATCGCAGAAGTATTTTCCGGAAGTATTATTATTGAACAGGTTTTTACAATTCCCGGAATCGGAAGACTTTTAATAACCGCAATCAGCACAAGAGATTATCCCCTGATTCAGGCGTTAATGGTATACATCGCTTTCCTTGTCGTATTTGCCAACACTCTTGCCGACATGGTAATAATGATCATCGACCCAAGAATTAAACAGGTAAGGAAGGTCAGATGAAATTAAACCGGCAGCTTGCCTGCGGCGGCATAATAGGCATCGTCATTGTTATAATGTCACTTTTAAGTTTTATTTGGGTTCCTCATGATTATAACAAAATTGATCATAACATCAGGCTAAAACCGCCTGACGCAAATCATTTATTGGGAACAGATAATTTTGGAAGAGATATTTTTTCGCGTATTATGGCAGGCGGAAGAAATTCGCTTCTTCTTGCCGTTTGCACGGTAGCCGGAGCCGCGGCTACAGGCTGCATACTCGGGCTTCTTTCTGGATATCTGGGAGGAATAACCGAAGAAATCATAATGCGGCTTATAGACACTTTAAGCGCTTTCCCGGGAATTGTTCTTGCGCTCCTTCTTGTAGCTGTAATGGACAACAGCCAATTCAGCCTGTTTTTGGCTCTCTTAATTCTTTTTACGCCCAGCTATACGCGTATTATGCGCACAGGAGCGCTGCAATACAAGAACGCCGTATTTATTCAGGCGGAAAAAATATTATGCGCAAGTTTCTTTCGCATAACATTTATCCATATCCTTCCAAACCTTACTCCTTCGCTTTTATCCGCTTCTGTGATAGGGCTTTCAAACGCGATTCTCGCAGAGTCTGTCATGAGCTATCTTGGGATGGGCATTCAGCCGCCTGAGCCTTCATGGGGACGCATGCTCTTTGAAGCGCAGGGTTGGTTTATAAACGCGCCATGGTATTCGCTTTCGCCGGGTATTTTTATCATGCTGACAGTAATCGCTTTTCATCTTCTCGGCGAAGGTATCCGTCAAACAATATTTGGAAAAACCAGCGGAGGAAAACATGGCATGTCTGCTTAACGTAAAAAACCTCAGCGTCTGCGTAAAAAAAGACGGAAAAAACTTAAAAATAGTTAACGATATCAGCTTTTCAATTGAAGAAGGCGAGATACTCGGCCTTGCAGGCGAATCAGGCTGCGGCAAGAGCATGACGGCTTTATCAATACCAAATCTTCTGCCGAATAACGTAAGAATAACGGAAGGCGAAATAATTTATAACAACCGCTCTCTGACAAGCCTTGGCGAAAAAGAAATGTGCGGTTTAAGAGGCGGCGATATATCTTTAATTTTTCAGGAGCCTAAGCAAGCGTTAAATCCAATTATGAAGATCGGAAAGCAAATAACAGAGTGCCTTGAAATAGGAGGGTGCCAGGACAAGGAAAAGAATAAAAAAGCGGCTCTTGAAATGCTCTCTTCGCTTGGTTTTCAGGATTCTCAAACGATTTACAACGCTTTCCCTCATCAGCTCTCGGGCGGAATGTGCCAGAGGGTTATGACGGCAATTGCTGTAATCCGCCGTCCCGGACTCTTGTTAGCTGACGAGCCGTCAAGTTCTCTTGATGAAGAAAGCCAGGAAAAATGCCTTTCTCTTCTTTTGGAAATGATGAAACAGAATAATAAAATGTCCCTTTTAGTTATTTCCCACGATCTTTCCATAATTAAAAATTTTTGCAGCCGCTTTTTAATTATGTACGCGGGAAAAATCGCGGAGGAAGGACGCTCGCACGCGCTTTTTTCGCCTCTTCATCCATACACTCACGCGCTTGTAAACGCGATTCCGAATAAAGAAAAACGGGGCAAGATTCTTTCAAGCATTCCCGGAAAAGTTCCCTCTGTGGAAAATCAATTGCCGGGCTGTCCCTTTGCGCCAAGATGTCCAAAAGCGCAGGATATTTGCAGGGAAACGTTTCCTCCCGTAAAAGAAACCGGAAACGGAAAAGTATACTGCTATTTTCCAATGAGCGGCGAAAACAAAACCGCAGAGGACACAGAGTTACACGGAGAAAAACGCGATGAATAATGAAAAACACGAATCCTCCGTTCCTTTGAATGAAAATATTCTTTTATCAATCCGCAATCTCTCTTGCTCCTATGTTAACCGCAGTTTAAATTTGTTTGGTAAAAAAGAAGTTAAACAAATACTGAATAACGTAAACATGGAAATACGCCAGGGTGAAATTTTCGGACTTACGGGCAAATCAGGCTGCGGAAAAACAACGATTGCCAGGTGCATATTAGATCTTATTGATTATGACGGAGAAATCCTTATCAACGGACAGAAGCAAATTGAAAAGCATTCAAAGGTTCAAATGATATTCCAGGATCCCGGAGCTTCATTAAATCCTGTAAAAAAAATCGGCTGGCTTATAGAAGAGCCTCTTGTAATACATAAAACGGGAACGCCTTTAGAGAGAAGAAAAAAAGTTGATAAAATGCTTCTGCGGGTAGGGCTTGATTCTTCTTATAAAACGCGCCGTGTCCATGAACTTTCAGGCGGGCAAAAACAGCGCGTCTGTATCGCGCGCGCTCTGATCCTTGGGCCGCGCCTTTTAATCGCGGACGAAGCCATTAGTTCCCTTGACGTTTCAGCCGGCGTACAGATACTTAACCTATTCAGAATATTAAACAAAAGCACCGGGCTTGGAATCCTTTTCATTTCGCATAACAAAGACGCCGTTGAATACCTTTGCGACAGGACTTTTGTTATGGAAAAAGGCACTATAAAAAATATTGTTTAAAAGTCCGTTTAATAAACCATCGCGGCAAGAACAGCTTCTATCCATCTGTTGGCTTCTTCCGCGTTGAGCGCCCTGAATGATAAAAATTCCATTAAAGCCTGCTTGTAATTCCCTGTAAAATAAAGCGTCTGTCCAAGATAAAACCGCGCGCGCGCGTCAATCTCTCTCGATCTCGGCGATGACAAATAACGCTTGAGGCTCTCACGCGCGTTGTTCCAGTCAAGCTTAATAAATTGTTCTGTGACAATTTGAAAAAGTGCCGAATCTTCTCCGCCCGCGGGCGCCACAAGATCGTCAGTATAAACGCGCGCTCTTTTTAAAGTTAAAGGAGCTTTCTGCGGCATTTCCTTGTTGCGAATAAGAATTTCAGATTCAGCGCTTAAACCTGTTTCCGAAGGAATTTCCGTAATAAAAAAACTGTCAGGCATTGCGTTTTGAAGCGTCATAACAGGAAGCGGTATCGGACGCAGAGAACGCTCCATTGCCTGTGTTCCCGAAATCGCAACAGGATTCACTGTCGCGTTCGCTCCAGGTTTTATTCCCATGTCACCGCTTGCGATTTCATCTTCATAAATCAGCGCGTAATACCAGGTAATTCCCGGAACAGGATAATCAATAAAAGGAGATCCTATTCTTGATCTTACGATAACCGCGTTAAGCAAATCCCGCGGATTTTGTATGGGATGCGTGCTTCGGTATAAAATTGCGTTTTTGGGCGTGCCTGCAATGCTGAAAGTAATTACTACTTTGTCTCCATCCCTTACTGCTCTCAAATTATAAATGCCTTCCTGCGGCGCGATTGATCCCGCATCCAAAGAAAAACTCTCTTCGGTTTGGATTGATGTTAAACTGGTGCTGTTAATGCGCGGAAGAATAACATCGTAGCGCTGCCCCGATGTGTCACTGGCGGCAATATAATAAAAAAGATTTTCCATGTCTTCGGCATCGTCGACAAAAAACTGCTCTCCGTATCTGACCATTATCGGCCTTATATTCGCGGGAACGGAACCTGTAAAGGGACGCGCCGACCTGAAAATATACACTGGCCCGCGCGCGTCAGGAGAGTCCGTCCACGTAATCCTGATAAGATTATTTCTGGCTTCCACGTTTATTTGCGAAACATAGGGTGAAAATTCCCTTGTTGGCGCGGGGAACTGCACTGCATTTTGCGCGAAAAGACCTGCGCCAAAGCTTAAAAAGAGAAGAAATGAGGCGGTAAAGTACAGCTTTTTCACCTTATTATCATTTTAATTGATAAATACGCTAAATTCCAGAGAAAATTCAAGAAATTTAATTGAATAGACGCTCATTTTATAATCTCGAAGCAGGCTCTTGCGTTGTGATACGGACATTTCCAGAAACCGGCTTTGAGCATTTTTGGATCAGGCTTATTCCCGGAGTCAAGTTCGTTATGCCATTCGCCGTTTACGCTGTCTAAAAAAAAGTTTTTAATGTATTCCCAAATACTGTCCGCCGCGTCAAAATATTTCTGCTCTCCCGACAATTGAAACGCGTTGTAAAAACCTGCAACCGCTTCTGCCTGCGGCCACCATTCCTTGCTGGTTATAAGTTTTCCTTCATTATTAATGCCGCTTAACAGTCCGCCGTTTTTACGATCCAGCGCTTTTTCATGAATAACACCGGCAATTTCTACAGCGATTTTTTTTACTTCGGCGATAAGGTTTTCGTTTCCTGCGGCAAGCGCAGCCTCGTACATCAGCCAGCTTCCTTCGATATCGTGTCCCCACGACACTTCTTTTGTAAGCGGCTTCCAGCTCATGTCAAAGAATAATTCAAAATGCCTGTTTTCATTGACAATTTTATCAATTGTTATGCGCAATAAGTTTTCAAGGGATTTTCTTACGCGCTCATTCTTGCCTGCGGCTGCAAGAGTTGTGTACGCTTCCAGAACATGCAGGTTTGTGTTCATGGATTTAGGGCAGTTTATTTCCTTGTCGCTGAGGCGGAAATCATCTATGTTCTGCCACTCCCGCGTACAGGCTTCAATGTAACCGCCGTGCGCAGGATCAAAACCGTTTTTTTCCAATACGTCAAAAAGCGACATTGCCAGCTCAAGCGATGAATGATCGCCTGCCGCAAGATAATGTTCGCTTAACGCGTAAATGCCGAAAGCGATATTGTAAAATTGCTTTCTGGTTTTTAACGTCTTGCCTGTATTATCAACAAGCCAGTAAAGACCGCCGTACTCTTTATCATAAAAAGCGGTATACAGAAAATCTCTCGCTCTTTCCGCAAGAGCCTTATAAACGTCATTGTTAAAAAAAAGATAGGCTGCGGAAAAAGTCCATAAAATCCGCGAGTTTAAAATGCACCCTTTGTCGGCGGTTTTATTAATTTTTCCGTAAAAATCAGCCTCGCCGTAAAAACCACCCTGCTCTGCATCAGCCATTTTTTCCCAAAAAGGTAAAATATTTTCTTTTACCATCTGAACCGCTTCCTGTTTATTCAACATTTGAACTCCTTATATTCAAACCCTCTAAATTATAATACGGAAAAATGACAGATACAATAAATTTAAAATAATACTGACAGATCACTCCTGACTATACTGCAATTTATACAACCCGGAATACAATCCATCTTTTTCGACCAGCTCGTCATGGTTCCCCTCTTCCACAAGACGGCCGTTTGATAAAACAAAAATGCGATCAGCGTCCCTTATCGTTGAAAGACGGTGAGCGATTACAAAGGACGTTCTTCCCGCGAGAACTCTTTTAATTCCGAGCTGAATTAACCTCTCTGTTTCTGTGTCAATGGAACTTGTCGCCTCATCAAGAATTACAATGCGGGGGTTATGCGCAATTACGCGGGCAAAACTAATAAGCTGCCTTTGCCCTGTAGAAATATTTGCAGCTCTTTCAGAGAGTACAGTTTGGTAACCGCCGGGAAGTGCGGAAATAAATTCATGCGCGTGAACCGTCTTTGCCGCTTCGATAATTTCTTCATGTGATAATTCAAGCCCAAGACTGATATTCTCTTCTATCGTTCCTGAAAATAATGTTACATCCTGCGTTACGGGCATAATGGAACTTCGAAGCAGATCAAGCGGAATATCTTTAATCGATTTTCCGTCAAGGCGAATCTCGCCTGAGTCGATGTCCCAAAGGCGGGAGAGAACATTGATGATTGTTGTTTTTCCCGCTCCCGTGTAGCCTACAATAGCCGCCATTTCGCCAGGCTTTACAGAAAAGTTAAGCCCCTTTAAAACATCTTCACCTTGTTTGTAGGCAAAATGAACATTGTCAAATTCAACCAAGCCATTTACAGTAACAAGCTGAAGTCTGTCACCAGCTTTATCACAATCATGTATATCAGGGATCATTTCATTTGTGTCCATCAATTTAAAGACTTTCTCTCCTCCCGCCATCGCCGATTGAAGCATTGTGTACTTTTCCGCGATATCTGTTACGGGTTGAAAAAACATCTGCACAAGACTTATAAACGCGATTAACACACCCAGAGAGAGCGACATTGACAGCACCATGCTGCTGCCGACAACAATTACCACCGCCATTGTCAGTGTAGAAAACCATTCAACAATCGGCCTGAATGTCGCAAAGACATACATTTCTCCGAGGTTTGCGTCTAACAGTTCCTGATTGCCTTCTTTAAATTCTTTCAAGCTCTTTTTTTCCTGCTTGAAAAGCTGCACAACCTGCATTCCGGCAAGCCGTTCCGCAAGATACGAATAAACCCTGGAAGACGCTGTCCTCTGCCTTCTGAACGCATCGCGCGCTTTTACCCTGCTTATCAATGTAGCAATCAGTACAGGAGGAAGCGTAATGAGTACCACAAGCGCCATCCGCGGCGCCAGAATAAACATTGTTACAAGAGCGCCTGCCATAATCGCAATGTCTTTCAAAAAGGCGACAAGCACGGTCGTAAAAAACTCGTCCATTGTTTGAACATCGCTTGTTAAGCGCGTAACAATTCTTCCGACAGGATGGCGCGAAAGATACCTTGTAGACTGGGAGAGCGTTTTTTTAAAGAGAGACAGGCGCATATCTTTCATTACTTCCTGCGTCATCTTGTTTGAAGTCCATGTTTGAATAAAGGTGAATCCAAACACTAAAATTAATATAACAAAATAGAGAATACAGCCGTAAATTAAAAACGAAACATCTTTAACCATTATTCCATCGTCGATAATTCTTTGAAGTAAAACAGGAACAACAAGTTCCCCCAATGTTGATACAACAAGAGCAGCAAGCGTTATAAATACAAGATGTTTATACGGTTTTAAGTACGAGAGAATTCTTTTAACGAGGAAGCCGTCATATTCTTTTGTTATATCATCGGTGTCAAAATAACTGTCAGACATTTGACGCTCCTGAATTTGATTCCAGTCTCTGGAATGCCGCCATACGCGCGTAAAAACCGCCTGCGGAAGCGAGCTGCGAAGGAGAACCGTATTCCAGCGTTTTCCCGTCCTCCAAAACCAGAATGTTATCTGCATATTTCAATGTAGAAACGCGATGCGAAACAATTATGGTCGTGCGCCCTTTTCTTTCATTTAATAAGGCTTGTAATATTTTTTGCTCTGTTTCATTGTCAACAGCGGACAGCGAATCATCAAGTACCAAAACTTCTGCGTCCATGATGGCAGCTCTTGCAATGGCAGAACGCTGTTTCTGCCCTCCGGATAGCGTTAAACCGCGCTCCCCTACCAGTGTATCCTTCCCATTCTGAAACATTTCAATGTCTTTATTTAAAGAAGCCAACGCTATAACTTTATTTAAATTATTCTCAGAAGAGTTCACACGGAGACACGGAGGCACAGAGAACACAGAGGGAAGAGAGGATGATGTGTTTTCTTCCAATCCGTATGTGATGTTGTTTGCAATGCTGTCTGAGAATAAGTAGCTGTCCTGAGGCGCGACAGCGAAGAGGGATCTCAAACTGTCTAAAGGCATTTCATGGACTTCATAGCCAAAAACTTTAACTGCTCCGGAAGGCGGATCGATCAAACGCATCAGAGTTTTTATCAGCGTCGATTTACCGGAACCTGTCTTCCCCATTATACCAAGCCACTCTCCCCGCCTAATTTGCAAATTAATTCCTTCCAAAACTTTTTTATCATCGTTATACGCAAAATCCAAATCACAAATCTCAATCGCATCTCCCTCACTCCTAACTCCACACTCCTCACTCTTAACTTCCAACACCTCACTCCTAATCGAAGGCACTGTATTCATAATCTCATTCACCCTGCCAAGACTTACGGCTCCCCTTTGAATCATGTTAACCATGAAACCGGCTCCCATAAGCGGCCAAATCAGCATGCCAAGATAGCGGAACATCGCGACAAGGCTTCCCGCTGTCATTTCGCCGTTAATTACCCTGACGCCGCCGATTGCGAGCATAATTAAAACTGTAAGCCCGGAAAGAAACGCAACAAACGGAAAGAAAAATCCAAAAAGACGCACAAGCTGCATGTTTGCTTTTTTATAGTCTTCGTTTGAGTCGGCGAATTTTTTTATAAACCACCATTCTTTAACAAAAGATTTTATCACGCTGATACCGGCAAAAGTCTCCTGCGCGTTGTCGCTCATCTTTGAATACGCTTCCTGCACTGCGCGGAATTTCTTTCCGACAAAACTTCCAAAAACAAGAATCAAAACAGTAACAAGCGGTAGCGGAATAATCGAAACAGCCGCGGACTCTGCGTCCTGAATAAAAATTATAATTAAAATAGCTGTGGCCATAAAAACAAAATCAAAAAAAGCGACAAGACCCATTCCAATGGACATCCGCACGGCGTGAAGATCATTTATTGAACGCGCCATCAAGTCTCCGATTTTATTTTTCTGATAAAAATCCCATGATAGTTTCTGTAAATGTTCATACAAATCTTTGCGTAATTCCGCTTCAATGCGCCTTGATGATCCGTTAATAAAATAACGCCATAAAAAGCGCCCCGCCGAAATAAAAGTCATAATGCCAATCATCCACAGCGCTAAAATTATTATCTGTTTTAATTGAAAATCTCCGCCCGAAATAAGATCGATGGCAACGCGCAGAAACTGAGGAATCGCGATTTGCGCGGCGTCAACAATAATTAAGCAGATAAGGCCGAAAATATAGCGGTATTTATAGCGCTTAATATATGGAAAAAGAGATTTAAATTCTTTTATTGAAGCATGAGGGCGGCTCATGTTATTTTTTCTTTTTGGCTTCTTCTTGTTTCTTCAAGTCGGTCTCAAGTTTCTGAGACCAAATAGCCAGCTTTTTCTTGATTTCCTGCGATTCTTCGTTTTCTGCAAGAACAATATGAATGCGCCTTAACGCGGATAAAAAATTAATGCCGGTTTTAAAATCAAGCGTTTGGCTTGTCGAGAGCTCGTATTTTTCCCGGTAGCGGTCGGCGGCCTGCGCTAAAAGTTTTTTAATTAATCTTAAATGATAGACAGTCGAATCATAATACTCGGAGCCGGGACTTGCGTTTGTGTACACGCTTTTTAAATCGATCATATTTTTGGCGACAGCCGCAAAACGCCCTTCAATCTCTACGAACGTCCATCTCCATTTTGAATTATCTCCGTACGCCTGCTCCAGCATGTCAATCGCAAGCCCCATTTTACAAATAAGCGTATACCTCTGGTTTGGATCAAATGACGCGATCATTTGCAGTTTTTCTTCGTAATCGGAGAATGGCGCGTCTATAAAATTGCTTACCACTTCTTCAAGATAGATAACGGCCTTGTAGAGCGATTTTCTTGCGTCGTTTAAAGCTTCTTCGTTTTTATTTTTAAGCACTGCCTGAGAGATGCCGTTTATCGCAATGTAGAAAGACGAGAGATTCAACATTTCATCGGTAAGAGATAATTTCTGAAGCGGAGCGGCCGGAGTATTTTTTCTCGCTTCCACAAGAAGTTTTTTTTCCGTATCCAAAAGCGCCCTGGTCATGGATACGCAAATTTTCACCTTATCATGATACATCTGCCGGTCTGAATCAGAAGTTTTTGCCATCAACAGCTCCGTTTGCTATATTTTTGCATCAGATCATCAGCGTGAGCAAGAGCAGCTTCTCCTGCGTCTCCCGCGAGCATCCTCGCAATCTCTTTCCTGCGCCCCTGTGCGCTTAAAGGCCCGATACCTGTGTAGGTTCTTCCGCCTTCGGTTCTTTTTTCTACCTTAAAATGATTATCGGCGCGAACTGCGATACTCGCAAGATGTGTAACGCAAAAAATCTGCTTAAATTTGCCGATTTTTGTAAGATATTCTCCAACCTTAAGCGCAACTTCGCCCCCAATACCAGCGTCAATCTCGTCAAAGACAAGGGTTTCGACTCCGCCTGCCTCATTTTCCCCGTCCTGAGACAGAAGAGCTGTCTTTATAGCCAGCATCACTCTTGAAAGCTCCCCTCCCGAAGCAATTTTCGCAAGGTCTTTGAGCGGCTCGCCCGTATTTGCCGAAATTAAAAACTCGATATCCTCGGAGCCGTATGGCCCGAATGTAGTTTGCCCTCCCTCATTCTGCCTTGGATTAACAGAAACCTGGAAACGTGCATACGGCATTCCAAGGTTTTTTAAAATCCCTGTGATCGATTGACTGAGAGACGAGGAAGCTTGAGTCCTTTTTTCCCTTAAACTTTGAGCCTTTGCTCTGACCGCTTTTTCAAGCGCGCTTATTTCGGCTTTTAATTTTTCCCGGTTTTCATCGGCGCTGTTGAGCGCGTCAATTTCCGCTTGCGCGTCCGTCATGTATGAAAGAATCGCTTCTTCTTCATTACCCGTGCCTTGTGAATCTTTGGCGTACTTTTTTTTAAGTTTATACAACAGGGCAAGCCTCTCATTTACGTCTTCAAGCCTCCTCGGATCGAAGGCAAGGCCGTCTCTGTAAGCGCGGAAATCTCCCGCGATATCTTCGGCTTCGTAATAGAGGTTTTCAAATCTTCTGTTTAAATCGACAAGAGATGAATCGACAGATGAAGCGCTGTCTAAAGCATTCTTTGCTTTACGTGTAAGGCTTAAAACGGACTGCTCTCCTTCAACAAAACAACCGGCGGCCGTATTAATAAAACCTGCCAGTTTTTCAAAATCGGTCAGCTTCTGACCTTCCTGTTCAAGCTCGCGTATCTCTCCCGCCTGAATTTTCGCCTTGGAAATTTCATCGACTGCATAATTTAATAATTCAAGGCGCTCTTCTCTTTCCCTCTCGCTTTTTAACGATGACTCCATCGATTTGCGTTTATCAGTAAGATCGATAAAAGTTTTAGAAAAATCTGCGACTTCATTTTCGATGCCGGCAAAATTGTCCAAAAGCCGCCTGTGGCTGTCCTTTCGCAGGAGCGACTCATGATTGTGCTGTCCGTGCAGATCGAATAACAGTCCCATAAACTCAGTTAAATCCTGCCTTGTTACGGGAACATTCTGAATAAAAATCGATCCTCTGCCTGTTGTTTTAATATTTCTTCGCACTATAATAGTCTGAACAGAATCCGCTTCTTCTTCACTTTCGATATCGCGCGCTTTCAGCCACTCGTTTACTTCGTTATTGTTTACGCTGACAGATATAACCGCGCTTACTGACGCTTCTTCGCATCCAGAGCGAATAACATCGATCTCCGCTTTCCCGCCCATTAAAAAACTCAAAGAACCTACGATTATCGACTTGCCTGCGCCTGTTTCGCCTGTTAAAACATTAAAGCCACGGCGGAAATTTAAAGTGATGGAGTCAATCAGCGCGTAATTCCTAATCGACATTTCTTCAAGCATGTTCACCGCCATCGAAGTTTTCCGCGGCGCCCCAGAAAAGTTTATTCCTAAGCGCGGAATAATACGCGCTCCTGTCCGCAAAAATTAATTCAACGCTGAAATCAGCCTGCTTAATAAAAATTTTATCTTTACACTCAAGAACGAACGTATCCTGTCCGTCAACCGTCAGAAGAACTTTCGATTTCCGTTCTTCGGCGACAGTAATCGCAAGCGTCTGTTTTGAAGGAAGCACAAGCGGCCTTGAAGACAATGAAAAAGGACAGATGGGATTTAAAATCAGAGCTTCCAGTTCAGGATTTAAAATAGGGCCGCCCGCCGCCATTGAATACGCGGTCGAACCTGTAGGAGTCGCGATAACAAGCCCGTCGCATCTGTAGGAACCCAAAGTGATATTCGAATTTATCTGAACGTCAAGATGTATGAGCTTTGCGATTTCTGTGTAAGAAATAACCGCGTCGTTAAGGCAGGTGTTATTCATAATTATTTTAGAATTACGCTCAACGGAAACATCAAGCATGCACCTGCGCGCGGGAGTTATTTCGCCTTTTTCCCATTTATTATAAACCGAAAGCCAGTCATCGCTGTTAACTTCCGCGATAAAACCGAAAGTACCCATATTTATAGGGAGAATCGGAACGCCAAGCGGAGCGAGACAGCGCGCGGCATATAAAACGGTTCCGTCGCCGCCTATAGAAATGGCGATATCCCATTTTCCAGAAGGCAGTTCCTTTGGTTTACCTTCAAATGAAAAAACGCTGACCGCGTGTCCGCGGCTTTCAAGTTCGTTTTTTATTTTATCCGCAAGAACCGAAGCATTCTCTTTGAGAAGATTGACAAATAACACCGCCTTTTTTTTCATGGACACTCCTTATGGAAGAGTCATTATAAGCCGTGATATTCGTTCCACATCCTGGGAACGCAGCCGCGGATACATTGGAAAGAGAACCGTCCGCAAACACAATGAATTACTGACAGAGCAGTCTGAGCAAAGACCCGCTCCCGCGACAGTATTTTCAAACGCGTTTTCAACTTCGATTTCTTTCTTTTTGGCATACGCTATTACATCTTTAAGACCGGTTTCTAAAACAAGCGAAAAAGAATAATTGCAATATTCATTATCATTAGCGGAAATAAATCTTTTATGTCTCGTCCTTAAACCGGCTTGAACAAAAACGGCGGCAATATCGTGCCTTCTTTCAATGTTCCGGGATATCTCCTTAAACTGAACGATCGCCATTGCGGCGTTTATATCGGGAAGGCAGTATTCATTTGCGATGCCTGCGAAATTGCGCAGGAAAGAAGCGTCCTTTTTGTTCATCGCAAAAAGCAATGCGCCTCCGCCCGATGTAAGCATGTCTCTCTCTTCAAGCCCGAGAATGCAAAAGACTCCATGCAGTGAGGAGTGAGGAGTGAGGAGTGAGGAGTTGTTGGAAGAATCGTTTGTTTTTTTTGCGTTTTTATCTTCGCTGGAAATGTCTTTATCTTTTTTTTCTGCAGGTTTCAGGAAGCTTCCGTAGCTTTGTGAAATATCTTCGATAACCGGGATTCCCATTTCTGCAATCGCGGCGGTATCGGGCACAAAACCAAGGGTGTGATGAAGAATTACCGCGCATACTTCGATGTCAGCCGGCTTTTTGGAAATTGTATTCTCGATTAATTCGCGGTTCATGAGCGGAAGATCGTAAGTGACGTCGCAGAACAGCGGCGTTAGCTGCAAATCATGAAGAACCTGCAAATAGTATCTGGGAGAAAGAGCGGAAATAACAACGCCCTGCCCTGTTTTTACATTTAACGCCTTGAGCGCAAGATGCAAAGCGACAGCGGGGCTTCGCAAAGAGAGCGCGTAATCAAAGGAGAGTTGTTCCTTCGCTGTTTGAATTAAAAGACGGCTGCGCTCTCCAGGACCGATCTTCTCCTCTACCATCGCGGTCAAAACAGCATCCATTTCCTTACGTCTTATTGTGGGAGAGTATATTTCGATCTTCATGCTATCTGAATGCCCTGCCTAAAAATCTTATCTTCGCAGTTCGGCAATTTTCTGAAGTTCTTTTGGATTAAAGAGGTCTCTGATATCAAGAATAATAAGATATCCGTTTTCCTGACGAACAACACCTTGAATATATTCAGCGCCGATGCCGGAAAACATCTGGGGCGGCGGTTGAATTTCTTCTCTTTCTACAGTAACTACCCGTGAAATTCTGTCTATAATAATTCCAAGCTTCATCCCGTCAATATCTATGATGACGAAACCGGAGAGCAATTCATCTTCTTCTGAGGTTACGAGTTTTCTTAAATGAAATCTTTTATGCAAACTGATAATCGGAATAATTTCGCTTCTGAGGTTAAATATACCCTCTACATATGTAGGTGCGTTGGGAATTGCGCGAATTCCCTGTACACGTACAATTTCTTTGACGTCCATAATATTGACGCCGTACAGTTCCTCACCGAGCTGGAAGGTAACTAATTGTTTGGACTCCGTCTTACTGACTTCTGCACGTACTGCCATTGGAATATCCTCCCTATTTTATAAATGTAACATGAATTTCGCATCTATTCAAGTAAATTTTACTCTCTTACCCAGATTTGACCATAACCCAGGGCGCCCAATCTGACAGATGCGGGATAAACGTCAACAGACGCAATTCCAGTCACTAAAACACGGTAAATTGCCCCGGAATATTCGATTAAAACGTCAAAACCGGCGCCTTTTATCAGTTCTGCGGCGCTGTTTGCTGCATCCGGCGCGGAAAATGCGCCAATTTGCAAGCTGTACACTTTATTAGTATTTCTGTCAGGCAAACCGGGAATTATCTGTATTCGCTCAGGCCTTACAGGAGCCGGCGATACGGACGGCTGTACAGGACGATTTTGAACCGTACTCTGTGCTCTGTTTGCCGAATTTTGAACCGAACCGGCTTGATTTGCTGAAACTCTCAAATCCGGAGAAAGAGCGTTCATATTTGTTGAGGAACCGGAGGCGTTTGACAATGGGAGACCCAACGGCCTGTCGTTTGCAGGACGAGCGCCGGTCTGTTGATTAACCGGCTGTGTGTTTCCGTTTCCGTTATTGTTTCCATTTGCATTATTCTCGCTTCTTACCAGCGCGTCACGGGATTCCCTTGCTTCCCTCGCTTCTCTTATCTCTCTTACTTCGCGGGCTTCTCTGGCTTCCCTTGTCTCTCTTGATTCACGCGCCTCGCGGGCGTCTCTCTGCTCCCTCGCGTCACGCGCGTCTCTTTGTTCTCTTGCTTCACGCACTTCGCGGGCTTCTCTTGCCTCGCGGATTTCCCTTAACTCCCTGGCTTCACGCGCTTCGCGGGCTTCTCTTGCCTCGCGGACTTCTCTTGCTTCTCTCGCTTCACGCGCTTCTCTTGCGTCAAGGGACATAACCATTAACCAAGCCAAAAACTCAAGGGATTCGCTGTCATTTGAGGTGAGCATTTCCCTTGAGTTATACGCGCGCTGCACAGTTCTCAGCGCAGCTTCGGCGTCTTCATCGGCGGATCTTGAGGTTCTGGCGGATTCCTGACGGCGTTCATCCCCGGGACGGTTATCAATAGTTTGATTAATCTGTGTCGTTACCACAGGTTCTCCATTGGGCTGAGACTGCGCAGAAGCAGTAGCCGTCGGAGCCGCAGAAGCGGACGTTTGTGATTCAGGCACCGCAACTACCGCAACCGCAGGCTGGCCTCCGCCCTGAGTTGTTAAAGCCGGCTGCTGCGCCACTTCAACAATCTGCTGCTGCTGAGGCTGTGTGGGCCGCGCAGGCGCGCTTACCGAAAGAACTATACGTCCTCCGTTTTCCATATCGAGAGCCTGCATAACTGCCGGAGAAAGATCGATAATTCTGTTCAAAGACGGTTGGATTCGGCCAACTATAGTGATTTCCACTTCCTTTCCGTTCGCCGGATTGGTTATTTTAGCCTTGGAATTCATTGGAAGACTCGGATGAGCTCCGACAAGACCATCGTTCTTCATTTCCTGACTTGCCACACCGGGCTGGTTAAAATCACCGAGTCTTGACTGAGCGCAGACAAGCGTCACTAAAATTGAGGCGTACAGTATGGTAAAAAATAGCCGTTTCATGTCATTCCTCTCCTATATACAATACCCCTCCTATATATATTCTAAGAAAATGAAGTCCGATTTGCAAATTTTTGAGCAAAAAAAAGAAAATTTATGGCAGAAAGAGGTTCCCCGGGCATCAAACGCTTTTGGTCAATTTTTGCATCAGTTCCTGATCGTTGCTTTCTATGGCTTTGACAATATCCGCCGACATGGCGGCAAGGAAGTTGATGTCGTATCTGAGTTTGTCCGTTAATTGAAGCATTTTGGTATAGTCTGTTTTGACATTATCGCTGTTTTCTTTTAAGGAGCCAAGCGACATTGTTATGCCGGAGCTTTGCGAGGACAGTTCGGTCAGAGTATCAATCAGCCCTGTCATTACCTGGGCAAAATTGCCGATTTCCGAAGCCATGATGTTGATAAGTCCTCCGGTATCGTTCGATCTTTTGGAAGTTTTATTGATATTGGAAATAATGCCTGACAAGGTTTGGGCGATGTTACGCGAATTTTCCCTTGTAGACTCTGAAAGACGGCGGATTTCATCGGCAACAACGGCGAAACCCTTGCCGGCTTCGCCCGCGTGGGCGGCTTCTATGGCGGCGTTCATCGAGAGCAGGTTTGTGTTAGCTGCAATCACGCTGATAATTTTAATCGCGGAGCCTATGCCCTCCACTGATTCGGAAATGGTCTGAACAGCGGAAACAGTTTCTTTCATTGCTTCCTGACCGTTAGCTGCATGTTTAATCAGTTCATTAATGGATTCCCGTTTTTCACGCGAAAGTTCCGAAGTGTCTTTAAGAGACCCTACCATTTCTTCCGTTACTGACGACGACTCTTTAACCGCCTCCATCTGAACATTGATCATCTTATCAAGATGTTCAACAAGGTTATGGATTTGCTCAATTACTTCCAGAGCGCGGTTAATGTGCGAACTGAGCTGTTGATTTATGAATATCGTAGTCTTTTTTTCTTTTTCAAGAAGCGTAAGAGTATAATGAAGGCAATGTTCCGGTTTGTTCAAATTATTGAATATAGCAGTCGCCATTAAATAACAATCTCCGTAGCCGCAGCTTGTACAATGGAATAAATCCGCTTCGGAATTTTTTAACAGTTTTTTATATACACCGTCAACCTCGGCGTCATTGGGGAACTTTATCTTATAATTATTAGAATGGTTTTCGTATTCACGGTTGTACAACCCTTTTTTCCAGAAACGGTTTAAAATTTTATGGTATTTTTTAAACTCGCTTTCCTGCTGATTGGGATTAATCTTTTTTTCCAGCATGGCGCTGCGCTTTCTGATTGGGCTTTCAAGTTCATCAAGGTCTTTATGGTTATTCCCCGTTCCAGGACCTCCATTACAGCCAAGTTCGCAGTTAAGACAGTCAATAATCAACGGAAACTCAATATCGGAGTTATTTAATTGTTTAGAAATCCCAGTTAAATACGGATAAATCGCGTGAGTTCCTTCTATCTTGCGGGTTTTTCTCCTGATGCCCGGTAAAAAACGTTCCGCGGTATCCAGTAAGCCTCCGGGAGCGGAAAATGTTACCGCGCGTTCAGCAGGCGCGCCAACGTATTCTGTAACAGGGAAACCTGAAAGACTGACATTTTTATTTTTTAAATATTCCTTTAGCTTCAGCATGGTAACATTGTAATCTCCAAGACCGGTTTCCAAAAATTCTCTTTTCTTTGCAATACACGGAGAAATGACAGCGACTTTATAATCTTTGTATTCGGGAAAATATTCCTTGATCATTTTAATCGTATGAAGCATGGGACTGTCAGCCGGAGCTAGATGCGGCAGTAATTCCGGGTGATAAATTTCAAGAAAGCTTACGATTGCCGGGCAAGGCTGCGCGATCACAAGCCTTGGATTTTTTTCTTTAATGTAGTTCAGGTAGGAAACAACTGTAAGCTCCGCGCCGAAACTTACATCGAAGATCGCTGCCACTCCGAGTGATTTAAAGTAGCCGTTCAGCTTTAGATATTCTTCGGGAAAAACAGAGGCTATCGCGGGAGCGACAACAGCAATCATTTTTGTCCCCTGCTTTGCATCCTCAAAAAACTGCTCGGTATCGTCTATGGGTACGCGCGCGTTATGCTTGCATACAACAGTACAGTGGCCGCAGCCTATGCACATTTCATGATTAATTTTCAATTTTTCGCCTGAACCGTCCATGCAGAATTTTACAGGGCATGCGGCGATACACGCATAACAGTTAATGCACTTTTCATCAATAATGCCAATTACCTGAGTAAGTTTATCATTCTTGTCCATTTATTTCCCTCGTGTGTTTTCTGCGTCGTTGTATACTTTTTCTATTGTTTCGATAAGTACAGCGGAGCTTACGGGTTTTATTAATACGGCATTCGCGCTGGAATTTTTTGCTTCTCTAAGAAATTCCTGTCCTGTGTTGCCGCTTACAATAATTATCGGAGTAATAAAATAACTGGGGATTTTTCTTATATCTTCAAGGAATTCAAAACCGGAAATATTCGGCATATCAATATCCAAAAGAATAACGTCAATTTTATTTTTGTTTAAAAAACTGATTGCCTCGGAAGCGGCCTTAACCGTCCGAAGATCGAATTTTTGGTTCAGCATGGTTTTAAATTCGCTAAGCTGTTGTATATTATCATCGACTGCCAGAACGACCAATTTATCCACCATAAATTACCTTCCTGTTTTGAGTTTTCTATCACTTCTTTATTATTTATTGAAGAATTATAGTAAATATTGAAAAAAAAAGCAAGACAAAATTATAAAAATGAAAGGCTTTGACATACAGATAAAATTATGCAATAATGGCGTAAATTATGAACAGCAGCAAAAAAAACAAAATATTAATCATAGATGATGAAAAACTGAATCATGTAGTTTTGGATAATATATTAAATCATGAATACACCGTTTTAATGACAGCCAACGGCTCTACGGCATTAAGAATAGTAGAAGAAAATATGCCTGATATTATTTTGCTGGATATTGTAATGCCGGATATAGACGGCTTCGATGTCCTTACGAAGCTGAAGTCAAATGAAAAAACAAAAAATATTCCGGTCATTATTATTACAGGACTTACAAGCATTGAAAACGAAGAAAGAGCGCTGGCTCTTGACGCGGTGGATTTTATTCACAAACCTTTCAACCCCAGCATTGTAAAAGCCAGAATCCACCATCAAATTCAAATTGTCAATCATGTCCGCGCTTTTGAACAATATACTCAAACCCAGTCCGACAAATCCACGATGGAAGAAAAGAGCAAATTCTTTGCCAGAATGAGCCATGAAATGCGAACGCCGCTCAACGCTGTAATCGGTCTTGCAGAGCTGACACTTGAAGCCGAAGAGTTGAATGAAGGAACCCGTGAAAACGTGGAAAATATCTGCAACGCAGGTGAGTCTCTTTTGGGAATTGTAAATGACATTCTTGATTTTTCGAAAATGGAATCCGGTAAATTAAAACTAGTGCCTGCTGAATATGAATTCCCCGGCATGATAAGCAGCGTTATAACGCAAAGCGTAATGTGGAAAGATGAAAAACCTATTGAGCTTGCGTTAAATATAGATGAAAACATTCCGTATAATCTGACAGGAGATGAGCTGCGGATTAAACAAATTTTAAATAATCTTTTGTCCAATGCCTTTAAATACACAAAGAGCGGAACTGTAGAACTGATTGTGAAAAGCGAAGCAAAAGGAGACACAGATGATATTTTACTTGTCATGTCTGTCAAGGATTCAGGCATAGGCATTAAAAAAGGATTTATAGAATTTTTATTTCATGATTATGCCCAGGCGGATGTAGCGTCTAACAAAAATATTGTAGGAACCGGCCTTGGGCTTCCAATCACAAAGATGATCGCGGATATGATGGGTGGAACGATAGAAGTAGAAAGCGAATACGGCAAGGGAAGCGTTTTTACGGTAAAGCTTCCGCAAAAATATAAATCAGGTAATGTTCTGGGAAAGAAGATTGTCAAGGAACTTAATAATTTTCAATATCGCGGCAAAAGACGCAAAAAACTCCTGTCGCGCATTTGCCTTCCTTATGCCCGCGTACTGGTTGTAGATGATGTATCGACTAACCTTGACGTAGCCAAAGGCATGATGAAGCCATACGAAATGCAGATTGACTGCGTAACAAGCGGACAACAGGCTATAGACGCGATAAAAAATGAAAATGTCAAATACAACGCGATCTTTATGGATCACATGATGCCTGAAATGGACGGCATAGAAGCCGCGCGTATTATCCGCGAAGAAATAGGAACCGAATACGCTAAAAAAATACCCATAATAGTATTTACAGCTAATGCCGTCGCGGGTAACGAAGAAATGTTCCTGAGCAAAGGTTTTCAAGGCTTTGTTTCAAAACCGGTTGATATTATGAGCCTTGACGCTGTTATAATGCAGTGGGTGCGCGATGAAGAGCTGGAAAAATCCTTTGCAAACAGGCAATTAAGCGTAGACGGAAAACTGATTCATGATAAACGTTCAGGAAAAGACAGGCGTTCCGGCGCTAAAGAAAGAAGAACAGGATGCGATCGCCGCAATGCAGCAAATAAAATAAAAAGCGTTAAATTTAATAAAGGGCTTGAACGTTTCAGCGGCGATTGGGAAACGTATGTGCAGGTTTTGCAGTCTTTTTCCGTTAACACAGCCGCGCTCATTGAAACAATCAGGGAAGTAAACAGCGAAACGCTTCCCTCTTATGCCATCACTGTTCACGGAATGAAAAGCTCGTGCAGAAGCATCTGCGCAGAAGACGCCGGCAATCAGGCGGAAGCTCTGGAACACGCGGCAAAAGCAGGAGATTTAAACTTTGTAACAGCTAACAATCAGGCTTTTATTGAAACTGTTTCTAAATTAATAAATGAAATTAACAGCGTATTTGCAAATAAAAATGAGAAAAAGGAAAAACCTAAAAAAGACAAACCGTACAAGGAAGCGCTTCTTGAATTAAAAACCGCCTGCGAAGATTACAACGCGTCAAAAATTGATGAAGTCATGTCACAGATTGACGCTTTTGAATATACGGCTGATGACGATCTTGTTTCATGGCTGAAGGAAAATGCCGCTCAAATGAATTTCATGGAAATTGCAGAAAAACTCGCTGGTGTGTGCGCATAAACTTTATAAAAATTTATTCCCTTCTAACTCTTTAACTATTTGTTTTATTGCGCCGTCAAAGTCGCTATATATAAACAGCATATCATGAATCTGTGTAAGCAGCTCTAATGTTTCACTTCGCCATGTTTTTTCTTTTAAATTATCAAGAGCGGTATACGCCGTGTCATCATCGTAATTTTCGCAGGCGGTTTTGATGATCTGCAGCTGTTCCTTAAGGAGAGAAACATCTTCTGTCACATTTTGACTTGCCGCATCATCATTAGCGCCTTGTTCATTCAAAGTTTCATCCGTTGCCGGAAGCTTTGCTGCAAAAGCGGAATTGAATTTTTCTGCTAACTCTTCAAGCGTTTGTATAAAGCTCTCTATATTCGCGTTGATAAATTCCCTGTCACCCTGAAGCCCCGAATTTTCCAGCGCTGCCGCAGATTTGGATGCCTCAAGTTCCCCTACATTCGCCAGAGCCGATTTCATCGCATGAGCTGTGATTGTAAACAGTTTCAAGTCTCCGGCGGAAACTGTTTCCTTCAGAGTTGCGATTGCTTTCTTTGCGTCGGCGCAGAAAATTTTTAATACCAATGGATCTGTTAAAAAAGCGTTTTTTTCTTCTTTCTGCGTAACAGTTTCAGGTTTATATTTTTTTGCTTCTTCCGGATGCTTATCCCTGACGAATTTATTTAATACTTCGTTTAACTGCTTTACATCTATCGGCTTTGGGATAAATCCGTCAAAGCCGTTTTGAGCGAACATTTCATCGTTTCCCGCCAGAGCGTTAGCTGTCAGAGCCACAATGATTCCTTTGTAACCGTATTCACGCAGTTTTTTCGCAGTTTCTATTCCGTCCATTTGCGGCATCATGTGATCCATGAAAATCACATCGTATTTTTTCCCGCTTTCTGTTTTTTCAATCGCCGCGAAACCTGAGTCGGCCAGTTCTATTTTCAATTTGTAAGATGATAAAAGTCCGTTAGCTACGTAAAGGTTTGTGTCCACATCGTCAACAACCAAAACGCTTCCGTACGGCATTAACTCTCTTGTAATTACCTGCTCGTTTTGATTTTTACTTGTAAAGTTAAAGCTGATTAAACGCTGTGCAAGTTCTGCTCCGATTGGCGGGCTGTTAACAGATTGCTGTTTTACAGTTACGGTGAATACACTGCCTTTTCCGTATTCGCTTTCTACGCTGATATTTCCGCTCATCATTTCTACAAGTTTTTTTGTTATATTTAAACCGAGCCCTGTTCCCTCTATCGAACGGTTTACTTCAGTATTTAAACGCAAATATTCAGAAAACAATTTTTTCTTGTCTTCTTCTTTCATCCCTTGCCCTGTATCGCTGACACCCAATACAAGCATTACATCTTCATTAATTTCTTTGTAATTTACAGAAAGATGCACCTGCCCTTTATCAGTATATTTAATCGCGTTAGAAAGAAGATTGTTTAATATTTGTTTTAACCGCAATTCATCGCCCAAAAGTTTCAACGGAAGATTTTCATCAACGCTTAATAGAAATTCAATAGGTTTTGATCCTATTCTAACAATGTTAAGCTGAATTGTATCGCTAATTAAACTCGGAACATCATACTCTACAGGGTTTAACGTCATTTTTCCGGTTTCTATCTTTGACATATCCAAAATATCATTGATTATCCCAAGAAGGGTATTGCCCGAGTTTTGTATCTTTTCAAAAGCCGTCATGTATTTTTCGGGCAGACTTTCGTCCTGCATTTCTATCCTTGCAATTCCGATTACTGCGTTCAAAGGCGTGCGGATTTCATGCGACATCGCAGCAAGAAAATTACTCTTGGTATTGTTTGCTTTCTCCGCTTCTTCCTTAAGCGCCTGCATTTTTTTATTTTGAGTTTCTATGTGACTGTCTTTTGTTTTTCTTGTAGTTTCTATAACAATCATTACCGCAAAAACAAGGACATACGCCGCAATCATGCGAATTGTTGAATCAACAGGATAATCGAACATTGACCATCCCGGAATAATCATTTGCGCTGATACAATAAATGGCAGAAATAAAGCGGCAATTATTCCGCTCTTCATTCCAATCAGCATGATAGTAAGAAGCGGATACACAAATATAAAAAAATCTGATCCGTGGGATTCTCCTACCATAACAAGAAGAACGCAGAGTAATCCGTAAAAAATGAGCATAATCCATGACGGAATAAGCGGCGGCACTTTTAACCGTGCGATAAAGAAGCATAAGCCGCTAATGAAGGTCATTACGGCGCAAACCACAGCGTCTCTATACATTTGGTTTTCTATGTTAATCATTAAAAATATTAATAATAAAATGCCGCCAAAGATGGTTATAAAATTCATAAGCACATACTTTATAAGGTAATCAGATGTTTCAAAGGATATTCCTTCGGCATATTTTCCGGACGTTATTATATTTAAAAAAGAAATAATAAATTTCTTTTTAGTTTTCTTGATTTTCATTGCATCAAACCTTTATATTTAAAAAATCATTTTCAATATTTAAAAACGCTTCGACAATTTTTGGATCAAAATAAGCGCCGCTGCCGTCTTTAATCGTTTTTACCGCCTGCTCATGGGTAAACGGTTTTTTATACGGGCGTTCAGATATAAGAGCGTCATAAACATCCGCGATTGCCATGATCCTTCCTTCCAGCGGGATATTTTCTCCCGAAAGCCCTTTCGGATAACCTGAACCATCCCATTTTTCGTGATGACTGCTTGCGAATTTTTTTGCGTGTATTAAAAAATTATCCTCTTTTACTTTTTCCATAATCCCTTCTATAATACTTTCTCCGTCTTCGCAGTGTTTTTTAATGATCTCGTACTCTTCTTCCGTGAGCTTTCCCGGTTTATTTAAAACTAAATCGCTTACTTTTATTTTACCTACATCGTGCAATTGCGCGGACGGCAGAAGAATGTCAAGATTCCATTTTGAAATCTCATCAGCGTAAACGCCTGTAAGAATCATTTCATTGACAAGAATCGCGAGATATTTCTCGGTACGATCTATATGACCGCCTGTTACTTTATCGCGATCTTCAACCATATTTGCGATAATATTAATTGTCGCGTTATGCACCTCGCGGACGTTTCTAAGGCTTTGTTTTACAATTTCGTCAATTCCTATATGCGTTTCAATACGCCTGATTAACACAGGCGGTGAAAACGGCTTGTTTACAAAATCAACCGCGCCAAGTTCAAACCCGCGAATTTCTGATTCGGGATCCAGTTTCGCGGTCAGAAAAATCACAGGGATTGTTTGAAGTTTTTCATCAGCTTGTAAAACAGATAAGGCTTGAAAGCCGTCCATTTCCGGCATATCAACATCAAGAAGGATTAAATCCGGCGTGATTTTTTCCAGTAATTGGAACATCTTTTCCGCGGATGGCAAAGCGTAAGTTTTATATACGCCTGAAAACGCGTTTTTTGCTGTAACAAGGTTAGTGGCGTTATCGTCCACTATAAAAATTGTTTTCATAATTTTTCAAGTTATTGTATTATGCTTTATAAGACATTGAGGAGTGATATTACGAAGAATTAATTAAAAAACTTTTATAATATTTAATATAATTAAAAAATAATTAATTCTTTATGAATTGCTGAAAGACTCATTTGTGTATACACATAAATCTTACAAGAATTTATTCCCTTCTAATTCTTTGACAATATGTTTTACCGCGCTGTCAAAGTCGCTGTATACAAACAACATATCATGAATCTGCGTTAGCAGCTCTAATGTTTCACTTAGCCATGTCTTTTCTTTTAATTTATCAAGAGTAGCATAAGCCGTGTCATCATCGTAATTTTCGCAGGCAGTTTTGATGATCTGCAGCTGTTCTTTCAGGAAAGAAACATCTTCTGTCACATTTTGACTTGCCTCATCATTATTAGCAGTTTGTTCATTTACAGCTTCTTCAGAAGATGATGGAAGTTTCGCTGCAGAAGCGGAATCGAATTTTTTTGCTAACTCTTCAAGCCTTTGTATAAAGCTCTCTATATTTGCGTTGATAAAATCCTTGTCACCTTGAAGCGCCGAGTTTTCCAGCGCCGCCGCTGATTTGGATGTTTCAAGTTCCCCTACATTAGCCAGAGCTGATTTCATCGCATGAGCTGTGACTGAAAATAATTTTAAATTGTCGGCGGAGATTGTTTCCTTCAGAGTTACGATTGCTTTCTTTGCGTCTGCGCAGAAAACTTTCAAAATTACCGGATCTATCTCTTTTGTCTTTTCCTGCATAACTTTTTCAGGTTTATATTTTTTCGCTTCTTCCGGATGTCTGTCTCTGATGAATTTATTTAACACTTCGTTTAACTGTTTTATATCTATCGGCTTTGGGATAAATCCGTCAAAGCCGTTTTGAGCGAACATTTCATCGTTCCCAGCAAGAGCGTTAGCTGTCAGAGCCACAATGATTCCTTTGTAACCGGATTCCCTTATTTTTTTAGTTGCTTCTATACCGTCCATTTGCGGCATCATGTGATCCATGAAAATCACGTCGTATTTTTTCCCGCTTTCTGTTTTTTCAATCGCCGCAAAACCTGAGTCAGCCAGTTCTATTTCCAGTTTATACGGCGACAAAAGTCCGCGCGCCACATAAAGATTTGTATCTACATCGTCAACAACCAAAACGTTTCCGTACGGCATTAAATCTCTTGTAATTATCTGCCTGTTTTGACTTTTACTTATGAAGTTAAAGCTGATTAAACGCTGCGCCAGTTCCGCTCCGATTGGCGGACTGTTAACAGATTGCTGCTTTACCATTACTGTAAATGTGCTGCCTTCGCCGTATTCGCTTTCTACGCTGATATTTCCTTCCATTAACTGAACAAGTTTTTTTATTATATTTAAGCCAAGACCTGTTCCCTCTATTGAACGGTTTGCTTCGGTATTAAAACGTAAATACTCAGAAAATAATTGTTTTCTGTCTTCTTCTTTCATCCCCTGACCTGTATCACTAACACCCATTACAAGCATTACATCTTCATTAATTTTTTTGTAATTTACAGAAAGATGCACCTGACCTTTATCCGTGTATTTAATTGCGTTGGAAAGAAGATTGTTTAGTATCTGTTTTAACCGCAGCTCATCTCCAAAAAGCCTTGAAGGAAGATTTTCATCAACATCTAATTTAAATTCAATAGGTTTTGATCCTATCCGCACAATGTTAAGCTGAATTGTATCGTGAATTAGACTCGGAACATCATACTCAACAGGGTTTAACGTCATTTTTCCGGTTTCAATTTTTGACATATCCAAAATATCATTTATTATTCCAAGAAGAGTGGTGCCGGAGTTTTGAATTTTTTCATAAGCTGCCATGTATTTTTCAGGCAGGCTTTCTTCCTGCATTTCAATCTGCGCGATTCCGATTATTGCGTTCAGAGGTGTGCGGATTTCATGCGACATTGTAGCAAGAAAATTACTCTTGGAATTATTTGCTTTTTCCGCTTCTTCCTTGAGTTCCTGCATTCTTTTGTTCTGAGTTTCTATACGTTTGTCTTTTGTTTTTCTGGTGGTTTCTACTACAACCATTACGGCGAAAACAAGAATATAAGACGCTATCATACGGATTAAAGTATCAGAATGATAATTGAACTTCGACCATCCGGGAATAAACATTTGCGCGGAAATAATAAAAAGCAGAATTACAGCGACAATTATACCGTTCTTCATTCCAAGCAGCATGATAGTAAGAAGCGGATACACATATATGAATAAAAAATTTGATCCAAGGGATTCTCCTACCAGGACAAGGAGGATGCAGAGTATTCCGTAAAAAACAAGCATAATCCATGACGGAACCAGCGACGGCACTTTTAACCGGGCGATAAAGAAACAAATACCGCCGACCAGAGTCATAACAGCGCAAACTAAGGCATCGTTATATAATTCATTTTTTAAATTAATTACCGTAAATAATATTAATATAACTCCGCCAAAGATGGTTATAAAATTCATCAGCACATACTTTATAAGGTAATCGGATGTTTCAAAAGATCTTCCTTCGACATATTTTCCCGATGTTACAATATTGACGATAAATCTTAACAATAGTTTTTTTATACTCATTAGATTAAACCTCAATATTTAAAAAATCATTTTCAACATTTAAAAACGCTTCAACAATTTTTGGATCAAAATATTTACCGGAGCCGTTTTTAATAATCCCTACCGCCTGTTCATGGGTAAACGGTTTTTTGTAAGGACGTTCTGAAACAAGAGCGTCATAAACATCCGCGATTGCCATGATCCTTCCTTCCAGCGGAATATTTTCTCCTGTAAGCCCTTTCGGATAACCAGAGCCGTCCCATTTTTCATGATGGCTGCCGGAAAACTTTTTTGCGTGTATTAAGAAATTGTCTTCTTTTACTTTTTCCATAATCCCGTTAATGATACTTTCGCCGTCTTCGCAGTGTTTCTTGATGATCTCGTATTCTTCCTCAGAAAGTTTGTCTGGTTTGTTTAAAACTAAATCGCTTACTTTTATTTTACCCACATCATGCAATTGCGCGGAAGGCAGAAGAACATCCAGATTCCATTTTGAAATTTCGTCAGAGTAAACACCGGTAAGAAGAAGTTCATTGACTAGAATTGCAAGATATTTTTGAGTACGATCTATATGACCGCCTGTTACTTTATCGCGGTCTTCAACCATGTTGGCGATAATATTAATTGTCGCGTTATGCACTTCGCGGACGTTTTGCAAACTTTGTTTTATAATCGCGTCAATACCGATGTGCGTTTCAATACGCTTGATCAATACAGGCGGAGAAAACGGCTTGTTGATAAAATCAACTGCGCCCAGCTCAAACCCGCGAACCTCTGATTCAGGATCAATTTTTGCGGTCAGAAAAACAACCGGAATGGTTTTATGTTTTTCATCAGCCTGTAAAATTGATAATACCTGAAAACCGTCCATTTCCGGCATTTCAACATCCAGAAGGATTAAATCCGGCGTGATTTTTTCCAGCAATTGGAACATCTTTTCCGCGGACGGCAAGGCGTAAGTCTTATAAACGCCTGCAAACGCATTTTTGGCTGTAACAAGGTTAGTGGCGTTATCGTCCACTATAAAAATTATTTTCATAATCTTTTGAGTTATTGTATCATATTTTTATGTTTTATAAAATATAGAAAATTTGGTTTTTTACATGTTATATGAAATAAAATAACTGGAATAAAGACTATTAGGAACCTGATCACGACACCGGATTTTACCACATTTAATTTATGCCGCTTGCACGGCTAATCATTTCTTTATGGAGGTAGGGGGACTCGAACCCCCTACATCTAGCTTGCAAAGCTAGCGCTCTACCAAATGAGCTATACCCCCGGCAATATTTTTTTACTTTTAAATATTAATCACTTTCGCACTATATAAAAAAGATAGAGGAGAGATTAAAAGGTTTTGCTTAAAGCAGCAAGCGTATGTCAAAGATTTTTATGTAATCCAGAAATGGATTAGTATTCCTTTCAGTGTGAAAGGAGGTGATCCAGCCGCACTTTCCAGTACGGCTACCTTGTTACGACTTCACCCTCCTCACTAAACGTACCTTCGATAGCGTCCTCCTTGCGGTTAGACTACCAGCTTCGGGTACCTCCAACTCGGATGGTGTGACGGGCGGTGTGTACAAGGCCCGGGAACGTATTCACCGCGCCATGCTGATGCGCGATTACTAGCGATTCCAACTTCATGAAGTCGGGTTTCAGACTT